>Ga0102589_1002830_pt1 | contig 19096 bp, 16 predicted proteins | sample AraplaMF_Col_mLB_FD_76858 | JGI IMG/M metagenome (GOLD analysis project Ga0102589, IMG submission 76858) | Arabidopsis root microbial communities from the University of North Carolina, USA - plate scrape MF_Col_mLB | ecosystem: Host-associated > Plants > Roots > Endosphere | place: USA... | reverse complement strand
TGGCCGAAGAGGCCAGCGCTTCGGCGTCGGCGACCTCCTCGAGGATGGACTTGCTGCGCTCATAAAGCGCCTCGCCGCTTTCGGTGAGGGAGAGCGTGCGCGAGCTGCGGTTGAGCAGGCGCGTGCCGAGGTGCGCCTCCAGCTCGTTGATGTAGCGCGTGACATTGGCCGGCGAGGTGTCCAGCGCATCGGCCGCGCGCGTGAAACTGCCGCGCCCCACGACGGTGGCGAACACCTCAAAGGCTCGCAAGCGGTCCATGGTGGGCCTCCTCAATGAAGTTCATAAAAACTGAATGATTAAAACACTTTTCAGGCCTTCTTCTTAGAGAACATGAACCGTACATTGGAGCCATCGGCAAGCCAGAAGGCTCGCCGAACCAAAAAGCCCCTTCAACAAACGACTAAAGGAAACTGACATGACCACCGCACAAACCTCCTCCTTCACGCCCCGTTTTGCCAACAAGACCGTGCTCGTCACGGGCGGCAACAGCGGCATCGGCCTGGCGACCGCATTGCAGTTCGCGGCGCAAGGCGCCCGCGTCGTGATCACCGGCCGCGATCAAGCCTCACTGGACAAAGCCAAAGCCCAACTGGGCGAAGGCGCCATCGCCCTGCGCAACGACGCCGGGGCCAGCGGCTCAGCCAAAGCGCTGGCCGCGGCACTGACCGCAGAAGGGATTACGCTGGATGCGGTTTTCATCAATGCGGGCCTGGCCAAATTCGCCCCGCTCGAAGGCGTGGACGAGGCCCTTTGGGACGACACGTTTAACGTCAACGTGAAAGGCGCTTTCTTTGCGATCCAGGCGCTGTCGCCGCTGCTGAACACAGGCGCGGCCGTCATCCTGAACGGCTCCATCAATGCCCACATCGGCATGCCCAACTCCAGCGTGTATGCCGCCAGCAAGGCCGCACTGATTTCATTCGCCAAGACCCTGTCGGCCGAGCTGGTCGCACGCGGCATCCGCGTCAATGTGGTGAGCCCCGGCCCAGTGACCACGCCGCTGTACGGCAAGCTGGGCGTGCCCGCCGACCAGCTGGATGCGCTGGCCGCCGGCATCCAGGCGCAAGTTCCGGTCAAGCGTTTCGGGACGCCCGATGAGGTGGCCAGCGCGGTGGTTTACCTGTCGTCGCCGGAAGCCGCCTTCATTGTGGGCACGGAACTGATCGTCGACGGCGGTATGAGCCAGCTCTAAACCCATAAAAAAAGGGCGATGCCGGTAACGGCATCGCCCTTTTGTCTTTACGCCCCGGAAAGGCTCAGTACTGCCAGAAAATGCGCTGCAATTCCTTGCTGTCCACGTTCTTCGTCAGCGCCACGGCGGCCAGGATGCGGGCCTTTTGCGGGTTCAGGTCGTGCGCGACCACCCAGTCGTATTTGTCGTCGGGCTGTTCGGCGTTGCGCAGCACAAAGCCTTCAGGCACGCGCGAAGAGCGCACCACCTGTATGCCTTTGGCGCGCACTTCCTGCAGCGCCGGAACGATGCGATCGGCCACCGAGCCGTTGCCGGTGCCGCCGTGGATCAAAGCCTTGATGCCCGACTTGGCGACGGCGTCCAGCGCGGTGCGCGGCACGTTGCCGTAGCCGTAAACGATTTCCACCGGTGCCAGCGCGTCGAAGTCGTCGATATTGAACTCGGACTGCGCGGTGTGGCGCTTCACGGGTGCGCGGAACCAGTAGTTGTTGCCTTCGACCACCATCCCCAGCGGGCCCCACTGGCTCTTGAAGGCCTCGGTCTTGATGTTGATGGTCTTGGTGACGTCACGTCCGCTCTGGATTTCATCGTTCATGGTGACCAGCACGCCCTTGCCGGCCGCGTCCTTGCTGGCGGCGACGCTCACGGCGTCAAACAGGTTGAGCGCGCCGTCGGCCGACAGCGCCGTGCCGGGCCGCATGGAGCCCACCACCACGATGGGCTTGCTGGTGCGGATCACGAGGTTCAGGAAGTAAGCGGTTTCTTCCAGCGTGTCGGTGCCGTGGGTGACCACGATGCCGTCGACGTCGGACTGCTTGACCAGCGCGGAGATGCGCTTGCCCAGCTTCATGAGGTTGTCGTTGGTAAAGCTTTCAGACGCGATCTGCGAGACCTGCTCGCCCTTGACGTTGGCGATGTTGGCCAGCTCGGGCAGGCCGGCCAGCAGCTTGTCGACCGGCACTTTCGCGGCGGCGTAGGTGGCGCTGTTCAGGGCCGAGGCGCCGGCGCCGGCAATGGTGCCGCCGGTGGCCAGGATCACGACATTGGGCTTGCCGGCGGTTTGCGCCAGCACGGAGGCCGGCGTGCCCAGCGCGGTAAAGGCGACGAGGCCGAGGCCGGCGCCCATTTTCAGGAGGGTGGAAGCGATTTGCATGAGGTATCCCAGGAAGATGAATCGTTGAATAGTTCTGCCGGGTCGCGGGAATCGAGAGGCACCTGTGAAAAAGTGTCAACATGTCAAACCCGCGGCCCGATGTCTCCTCCGGCCCAGGGCCAAAGGTGGCTCATCGTAGCCATGCCACCAAAAAGCGGCGATGCATAATGTAACGAGGGGTGTGAATAAAACTCACACCCTCCCCGCATCAACCTTGTTGTGCCGCGCGAATATCCCGCAGAACGATGAACCTCAGGCAACTTGAAGTCTTCCAGGCCGTCATGCAGACAGGCAATATGAGCGCCGCCGCGCGCCTGATTTGCATCACCCCCTCGGCCGTCAGCAAAACCATCGCGCACACCGAACTGCAGCTGGGCTACAAGCTGTTCACGCGCGGCAAGGGCACGCTGGCGCCAACGCCGGAAGCGCGAGTGCTGTTTGAGGAGTCCGCGCTGATCCACCAGAAGCTGGACGGGCTCAAGCGCATGGCCCTCAACCTGCGGCAGGCTGCCGACGGCCAGGTGCGGCTGGCGGCCATCCCGTCCATCAGCCACGAATTTTTACCCCTGGTGCTGGAGCGCCACATGGCGCGGCACCCGCGCGTGCGCGTCGAGGTGCGCACCTTGCACCAGGACCAGATGGTGCAGGCCCTGCTGACACGCGGCGTGGACTTCGCGCTGGGGTTTTACGAACACCCGCACCCGCTGCTGACCAGCACAACGCTGGTGAGCGGGCCGCTCTACCTGGCCGTCACGCGCGAAATCTGGCAACGCGCGGTGAAGGCGCGCCGGCAAAACCCGATGTCCTTCCTGGCCGGCATGCCCCTGATACGGCTGGTGGGCGAGGACCCGATGTGCCAGTCCATCGACGAGCTGGCCCGCCACCTGGGCCTCACCGCACCGGCTGGCCTGCAGGTGCAGACCTCACGGCTGGCGCTGGAACTGGTCAGGCGGGGCATGGGCTGGACAGTGGTGGACTTCCTCACGGCCAGCAACCTGGACCCGGACTCGCTGACAGCGGTGCCACTGCATGAGTTCGCCCACGCGCCGCTGCAGATGTATTTCGCCACCAGCACACCGCCAGGGCAGGACGCGCTGCGGATGCTCGAAATGCTGCCGGATTTACTACATAGCGTGATGGCCTCGACGCACTGAGCATATTCAGCCACGCTGCCCCCTAAATACCAGCAGGGGCCGCGGAACTGGCTTTGCCAGGCCGCAGGCGCCGCCCCCTCGAGGGGGGAAGGTGCTACGCGAAGCGAGCATCCGACAGGGGTGTTTCTACATTCCAGGCCGCAGGCGCCGCCCCCTTGAGGGGGAAACAGGCTATACGCAGTGAGCCTGGATAGGGGTGAACCTGTTCTAGCGGCGGCGGAACAATAAAGCCAGCAGCGCCACGCCCAGGCCCAGGCCCCACAACGGCCACAGGCCGTAGCGCGACACCCACATGGCATAGGGGGTGATGCCGTTGCGGCCCTCCACCTCGCCGATCAGCGCGCCGCGCGTGTGACGCTCCAGCGAATGCGTGACCTTGCCGGCGTGGTCGATGATGACGGTGGCGCCGGTGTTGGTGGCGCGGATCATGGGGCGGCTGAACTCAAGCGCGCGCATGCGCGAGATCTGCAGGTGCTGGTCTATGGCCACGGTGTTGCCGAACCAGGCGATATTGCTGACGTTGACGAAAATCGTGGGCGCCAGCGCCGGGTCCGCAAAACGCGCGCCCAGCTCTTCGCCGAACAAATCTTCATAGCAGATGTTGGGCGCCAGCCGCTGGCCTTTCCATTCGAAAGACGCCTGGCCGACCGCGCCGCGGTTGAAGTCACCCAGCGGGATGCGCATCATGTCGATGAACCAGCGAAACCCCGGGGGAACGAATTCGCCAAAAGGCACCAGGTGATGCTTGTCAAAGCGGTAAAGCTCGGGCTGTCCGGGCTTGAAGCCGACCACCGAATTGGCATAACCGGCCTGGGGGCTGCCCACCGGCATGCCGACCAGCGCCGCCTGCTGGCCGGTGGCAAAACGCGACTGCAGCGCCTGCCAGTAGCCCTCGGGCAGTTGCATGGGCAGCAACGGTATGGCGGTTTCGGGCGCCACCACCAGCGGCGTTTTCGCGTCGCGCAATTGCTGGCCGTACCACTGCAGCGCGGTGGTCACGCCGGTGCCGGACTGGAATTTCTCGTTCTGCGGGATATTGCCCTGCAGCAAGGTGACCTGAAGCGGCCGCTCTGTCGCCGGCGTGAAGGCCGCCTCGCCCGGCATGGCGCTTTGCACCGGCAGGTAAGCCAGGACAAAACAGGCCAGCGCGATGGCAATCGCGGTGGCCCATTGCATGCGCGACGCGCGCAAGGCCATGGCCAGCCATGCCGCAGCCAGCGCCGCCAGGAAAGTGATGCCATGCACACCCACCCAGGCAGCCAGGGGCCTGGCCCAGCCGTCCACATGGGCATATCCACCCTCACCCCACGGAAAGCCGGTGAATAATTCAACACGGGCCAGTTCGGCCAGCAGCCACAGCGAGGCGAACACGAATGCGCGCGGCAGCTTGCGGCGCGGTGCCAGGCGCACAAAAAGCGCAGCCGCGGCGGCGTAATAAAGCGACAAAAAGGCCGCGAGCAACACGACGGCCAGCACTGTGAGCGGCGCGGCCAGCCCGCCATAGAAGTGCATGGAAATGAACAGCCACCAAAACGTGCTGCACAGCATGGCCGTGCCGAAGGCCACGCCCAGCCAGGCGGCGCGCTTCAAGGAGCGGCAGCTGTCGATCTGCGCGGCGAAAAGAACCATCGCCACCAGCTGCATGCCCCCCAGCGGCTGGCCCTGTATGAAGCCGAAATCAAACGGCCAGGCCATGCTGGCCGCATGCAGGCAACCGGCAACAAGGACGATGAGCAGCTGGAAAGGAGAGAAGCCTTTGCGCGGCGGCAGGTTGCGCGCATGCTCAAGCAGGGCGGGCAGGGTCGGAAGATGGGACATCATGCTTTGAATCGAGTCCCGTGCCATAAATCGCCCTCTTTACTTTATTTGTGTATGTCGTCAGACGCCGGCGGAAACCGGCGATACCTTGAACCATCGCACCGCGCCACCCTTGGTGTGCAGCACCGTGAATTGCAGGCCGGCCAGCGCGTAGTGTTCGCCGCGCTTGGGCACGTGGCCCATTTCATGCGCCACCAGCCCACCTATGGTGTCGAAATCGGTTTCCGGCAGCGTCACGCCGAAAGCCTCGTTGACGCGCTCTATCGACGTGTCGCCACTGACCCGGTAAGTATGGTCGGTCAGGCCGAAGATGTCTCCCTCGTCTTCCGCAATGTCGAATTCGTCCTCGATCTCGCCGACGATCTGCTCCAGCACGTCTTCAATCGTGATGAGGCCGGCCACACGGCCGAACTCGTCGATGACGATGGCCAGGTGGTTGCGGTTGCCGCGGAATTCGCGCAGCAGGTCGTTCAGGCCCTTGCTTTCCGGCACGAAGACGGCGGGACGCAGCAAGGCCTTGATGTTGAGTTCAGGCGCACGCTGCAGCTTGAGCAAATCCTTGGCCATCAGGATACCGAGGATGTTTTCCTTTTCGCCTTCGTAGACGGGAAAGCGCGAGTGGGCGGTGTCTATGACAAGGTGCAGCAACTCATCGAATGGCGCATCGATGTTGATCACGTCCATACGCGGCGCCGCCACCATGACGTCGCCGGCCGTCATATCGGCCATGCGGATGACGCCTTCAAGCATTTCACGGCTCTGGGCGCCGATAACGTCATTGTCCTGGGCCTCCACCAGGGTTTCGATCAACTCGTCTTTCGAGTCGGGACCTGGATGGAGCATTTCGGCGAGCTTTTGCAGAAAGCCTCGCTTGTCTTCTGGCCTGGAAGACCGACTGGGGGGAACGTCGGACACGTGATGGCGGTCGGTAGTTGTAAAGGGGGTAAGGATAGCTGAAATCTTTGGCGGTGAGGGAGGAGGAAGCAGGGTTAAAGTTTATTTCTTCTGGAAATCATTTGTAGCCGGGGTTATTTCGCTACTTATTTGATAGCTAATGGAGGCATGGCCTGAGTCGAAAGAAACCTTTGGTTGTATTTGAGGCGGGGGTATCTAGGGGTTCGCTGGCTGGGATTCGTCGCGGCAAGCACACACTTTTCTTTGGCGAAACGCATGGGGCGAACGCATGGGACGGCCGGGCATGCGGGGACACGGTTCAGGGTTTTTTGACGCTGTCTGCCTGAGGTCAAGGTCAGTCAGCGGCGGTGAGCAAAGAAGATGTCGAAGAGCCCTCCTGCTCGATCCCGACGGAAATGGAGGCGTTCAAGCGCCACACGCAGTTGTGCAAGTCCTGCGCGTTCCCGGCGGCGCTGAGCCAGCGGATGAACAAATTCATGCAGCAGCAGACCTGGAGCCGGGCAGCTGGATGATGGCACCGGCAATAAAAAAAGCGCCTTGACAGGCGCTTTTTTTATTGGATACGGCCTACATAGGTATGGACCGCATCAGCAAAACCAGCTCAACCCTGGTGGGGGCGCTTGCCTGGGTTCTTTTTGCTGCGGGTGTGCGAACCGCGCTCCAGGCTGATCTTCTGGCCGCGGCCGGTGGTGATGGTGTAGCCCTTGGGAGGGACTGGCTTTGGGGCGCAGATGTCGGCTTCGACTCTGATTTTCTTGGGCATGGAGGACTCCGGGTTAAAAATGGCGTAGCCCCTGATTTTAAGCCACTCCGGCACGGGGGGCCCGGCGGCGCCTGATCAGGCGTACAAGGCGGCTGGCGCCAGCTCCCGCGCGCACTGCTGACGGGCCGCCGTGAGCGCGCGGGCCACGGGTTCCCAGGAGCTGGCATAAGCGGGCAGCGCATCGGGGGCGAAGGCGGTGTGCGGCCAGTCTGAACCCCAAACCATACGTTGCCCGAACAACCCCGCCACCTGGCGGATGGTGGCATCGAGCGCCTGATACGGTGCCGGCGCCCCCAGGCGGTACCAGCCCGAAAGCTTGACCCAGGCGCCCTGGCCCGCGAGCTGCTCCAGAGCCCGCCAGGCCGGGTGGCCGGCCGCCACTTTGGCGTGCATACCCGCGAGGTGGTCCAGCACCGCAGGCACCGGGCTGGCGGCATGCAGGGCCGCGATCACCGGCAGGTCTTCAGGCGAGGCATACCACTGCACATGCCAGCCCAGCGCGCGCAGGCGCGGCGCCAGGGCCTGGAAGCTGTCCAGCGCACCGGGCCCTTCCGCCGCCCTCAGGCTGTCGCCGACGGGAGATACCAGGTTAAAACGCACACCGCGCACGCCCAGCGCATGCATGGCGGTCAATGCCGCGTCATCCACCGACGGCGGCAGCACCACCACGCCGCGGTGCCGCCCCTGGCCTGCGCGCAGCGCATCGAGCAGCACGCTGTTGTCGGTGCCGTAGACGCTGGGCTGCACCAGCACCAGGTGGCCGAAACCGTGGGCCTGGGCCAGTTGTTCAATGTCGGCCAGCGGCCGGTGCGCGGGCCGGTAGTGGCCGCCGGCCACCGGCGCCTGCGCATCGAACACGTGGACATGGCTGTCCCAGCCGGGTGCCACCGGTGCTGTCACTGGATGCTGCATGCCTTAACCTGCGGTGATCTTGCGGTCCTTGATGATGCGGCCCCACTTGAGCTGCTGGGCCTTGAGGAAGGCCTGGGTCAGTGCCTCGGGGCCTTCGGGGAAAACCTCGCCGCTCAGGCTGCGGATGCGGCCCAGCACTTCGGGGTCGGCCATGGTCTTGCGGATGGCGGCGACCAGCGCGGCCTTGGATTTGGCGTCTAGGCCGGCGGGCGCCAGCACCGGGTTCCATTCGAGCACCTCGTAAGCCGGCACGCCGGCTTCTTCCATGGTCGGCATGTCTGGCAGTGAACGCGTGCGGCGGCGGCTGGTGACCGCGAGCGGGCGCAACCGGCCCGACTGGATCTGCCCCAGCGAAGAAGCCACGTTGGCGAAGAACAGCGGCACCTGGCCGGCCATCACGTCGTTCATGGCCGGGCCGCCGCCGCGGTAAGGCACGTGCACCAGCTTGACGCCGGCCAGGTCCTCGAACAGTGCGCCGGCCAGGTGCTGGGCCGAGCCGTTGCCCGAGGAGGCATAGGCGATCTGCCCCGGCTTGGCCTTGGCCAGGCGAATCAGGTCCTTGACGCTTTTGGCTTCAAAACCGGGCGTGCAGACCAGCACATTGGGGAACTGCGCCAGCACAGCCAGCGGTGCGAAAGCCGTGTCGACGTCGTAGGGCAGCTTGGGATAGAGCGCGGGATTGACGGCGAAGGACGAGGCATCGACCAGCAGCTGTGTGCCGTCGGGCGTGGCGCGCGCCACCTGCGTCGCGGCGATCTGGCCGCCTGCCCCGGGCTTGTTGTCCACGAGCACGGGCTGGCCCAGAAACTCCGCCATGCGCGGCGCGATCAGGCGCGCCATCAAGTCGGCGCCACCGCCCGCGGCGTAAGACACCACCAGCGTGATCGGCTTGCCGCCGGCAATCTGGCCCGCGGCGTTTGCGGCGAAGGCCCAGGGTGCGGCGACGGCGGCGCCTGTGGCTTGCAGCATCAGGCGGCGTGAGAAGTTGTTAAGGGTGTGTGACATGGGTGCTCCGGTTTCGTGTGTTCAGTTTGTTCAGTGGCTTGGCAAGGTGTTCGAATGGGGATGCGTTCCCTTCATGATCAAGTGATCGTGACGGTGTAGTGAAAGGCGTGGGCATCGCCCCGCGTGTGGCGCACTTCCACGCAATGGCCGGCCAGGTCATAGGCGCAGCGAGTGACCCATGCGCAGGGGTGGCCGGCCGACAGGGCCAGGTGCCTGGCCTGCGCAGCCGTCAGCGCGCCGAAGGCGATTTCATCGACCGCGCGGGCCACATGCACACCGCAGCGCTCGGCAAACATGGGGTAAAGCAGGTCGCCCCAACTGCCGGCATCGCCCTCGGCGAGCCCTGCGAACAAGGCCAGCGGCAGCCAGATCTCCTCATAAACACAGGGCTGGCCTGACAGCGAGCGCACGCGTTGCAGGCGCAGCGCCGTGTCGCCGCGCGCCAGGCCCAGGCGGCGCGCCACCTCGGCGGGCGCGACCAGCACCTGGCGTGACACGATGCGCGAAGCGGGCACCTCGCCTGTGCCTTCGCCAAAACGGAAGAAACGCATCATGGTGCCGCCCGTCATGCCGGCGCGCACAAAAGTGCCGCGGCCATGGATGCGTTCAATCAGCCCCTGCTCGGCCATCAGTTCCAGCGCGCGCCGCAGCGTGCCCAGCGCCACGCCGTGCTCGGCGGCCAGGGTCTGCTCGGCCGGCAGCGCGCTGCCCGGAGGCCATTCGCCCGCTACCACCCGGGCGCGCAAGGCGGCGGCCAGCGCGGCGTAACGGCTTTGGCCCGGTTCTGCGGGCACCACGGTGAGGGAGGGCTTGCTCATAATTGATCTAGTCCTATAGATGACTAGATCATGTCACGGGCGAAGCGGGTCGCCTCCTGGGGTTTTCACGTAGCGCCAGGGAGCGAGAGGCGAAAAAAAACGGCGCCCTTTCGGACGCCGCTTTGCGCTGGGGCTTGGCCGCTCTTATTCGATGGTCGCACCCGAAGCCTGCACGATGCCCTTCCACTTTGCATAGTCGGTCTTGAGCAGGCTGGAGAACTGCTCGGGCGTCATGTTCTGCACTTCGGCGCCCTGGGCATGGATGGCGGCCTTCATGTCGGCCGTGGCCAGCAGCTTGTTGACCTCGGCATTGACGGTGGCCACGAGTCTTGAGCAGGCTGGAGAACTGCTCGGGCGTCATGTTCTGCACTTCGGCGCCCTGGGCATGGATGGCGGCCTTCATGTCGGCCGTGGCCAGCAGCTTGTTGACCTCGGCATTGACGGTGGCCACGATGTCTTTGGGCGTGCCGGCCGGCATGAAGAGACCGTACCAGGTGCTGACGTCAAAGTCCTTGTAGCCGAGTTCGGCCACGGTGGGCACATCGGGCAGCGAGGTGCTGCGGCGCGCCGAGGTGACGGCCAGCGGGCGCAGCTTGCCCGACTTGATCTGGGAAATGGCCGAGGGCAGCGAAGACACCATGAGGTCCACATTGCCCGCCAGCACGTCCATCATGGCCGGGTTGGAGCCTTTGTACGGCACATGGCGCAGCTTGATGTTAGCGGCGCTGTTGAAGATTTCACCGGCGAGGTGGATGGTCGTTCCATTGCCGGGCGAGCCGTAGGTGACGCTGTCGGGCGCGGCCTTGGCGGCGGCCACCACGTCGGCCAGGGTCTTGAAGCGCGACTGCACGCCGGTGACGATCACGACCGGCGTGTAGGCCACGTGGGCCACGGCCACCAGGTCTTTGGTCGGGTCGTAGCTCAGGTTTTTGTACAGCCACGGCGCGACGACCAGGTTGTCTTTCTGGCCCATGACCATGTCGTAGCCGGTGGGCGCGGCGCGCACGGCTTCGGCAATGCCAATGGTCCCGCCCGCACCGCCGCGGTTGTCGGGAATCACCGTCCACTTGCTGGCCTCCGTCAGCTTGGTGGCCACCAGGCGCGACAGGATGTCGGTGCCGCCGCCGGGCGGGAAAGGCACGATCAGGCGGATGGGCTTGGTGGGATAGCTCTGGGCCTGCGCGGCGCAGAGCACGAACGCGAGGGCAAGAAAGGACAGGATTTTGCGAAGCATGGGGGAAGGTCTCCAGATGGGGCTTGCAAGCATAAGGCGAATAAGGGATACCCCGCGTGCAGCCGGTTTTTGACCCTCGATTTTATTCGTCGCCTTGTCTATACAAGGCCTGGATGGAGCGTGATCCGCGGGGGGCGGCCTCGCGGCCGGCGATGGGCCTAGATCATTTCGAGCGCCGCGGGGCCCGCTGGAGGCTTGAACAAGGCGTCCAGCTCACCCAGTTGCTCACGGCTGAGCTGAACGCCGGCCGCCGCGACGTTCTCGCGCAAGCGGTCCGGGTGGCTGGTCTTGGGAATCGCGATCACGCCTTGTTGCGCCAGCAGCCAGGCCAGCGCGGCCTGGGCCGGCAGCATGCCGTGGTTTTTGGCGAAGCGGGCCAGGCCCGCATGGCGCAAGAGGCGTGCCTGCTCGATCGGCGAATAGGCCATCACCGGCACGCGCCGCTCGCGAAGCCAGGGCAGCAAGTCCCACTCGATGCCGCGCCGCGTGAGGTTGTAGAGCAGCTGGTTGGCCTGCACGTCCTTGCCGCCGGGCAAGGCCCACAGCTCCTTCATATCCGCGATGTCCAGGTTGCTGATGCCGTAGTGCCTGATCTTGCCGGCCTTTTGCAGCGCCATGAAGGCCTGCAGGGTTTCGGCCAGCGGTACCGAGCCGCGCCAGTGCAGCAAATAAAGATCAATGCGGTCGGTGCGCAAGCGGCGCAGGCTGCGCTCGCAAGCCGCGACCATGCCGGCCTTCGAGGCATTGTGCGGATAGACCTTGCTCACGACAAAGGCCTCATCGCGCCGTCCTTGCAATGCCTCGCCGACCAGTTCCTCGGACAGGCCTTCGCCATACATTTCCGCGGTATCAATCAATGTGCAACCCAGGTCCAGGCCGAGCCGCAAGGTAGCAAGTTCATCAGCGCGCCGCGAGCGCGCATCGCCGACGTTCCAGGTGCCCATACCCAGGGCGGGGACGGCTTCGCCGCAAGGAAGCAATACGGTTTTCATGAGAAACATCTTAGCCCCGCAGAGGCGGCAGCGCGGGTGGCGCGGTCATCTCAGTGATGCGCGTATGGAATCAATGGTGGCCGAAGAATTCATGTTTCCGCCGGCCCCGCGACGTAGCATGGCGTGGCTTTCATTGCGCCACGCGCTCACCTGATGGAGATCCACATGAAGATCATTCGAAGCAAGGATTTCACCGCGACACGCGCCTGGGGCGCGATGACGGTGGCCAATATGCAGGGCATCACCACCCGGCTGCACTGGACCGACAAACCCTACAAGTGGCACATCAACGAAGGCGAAGAAGTGTTTGCCGTGCTCGACGGCCGCGTCGAAATGCGTTACCGCGACAACTGCGGCCAGTGCTCGGTGATGCTGGAGACAGGCGACATCTTCTTTGCGAGCGCGGGCACAGAGCACATCGCCTCGCCGGTAGGCGAGGCCCGCGTGCTGGTAGTTGAAGTGGAGGGCAGTGACTGAACTTACGAAGCCGCCGCAGGCAGCGGCAGGTTGACCAGCAGGTTTTGCGGCTTGAGCCTGAGCACGCCGCCGGCGTCCATCATCAGTCCCAGGTACACCGGCTTGCCCGCCACGTCGGCGCGCATCTCGCGCGGATCGGCAAACTCCAGCCGGAACAGGCTGACCAGCCGCTGCAAACGCGCCGGCTCGACCTCGCGGCCTTCATACAAATCATTGAGCAGGGCCGTGGCCCCGGCGTCCAACCCCACATGCCAGCGCCAGGCTTCGTCGTCCACTTTTTGCACCGGGCGTATGGTGACGGCCACGCCCAGCAAATGCGCAATCCATTTTTGCAGCACCACGGCCAGCGCCTTGAGGCCGGATCGCGCACGAACCACGGTCAGCACCAGGCCGTGGCCCAGTTCATTGTTGAGTTCATGCGTGAGGTCCAGCAAAAAGCGGTGGCCGGCCCCCTGTTCCTGCCAATAGGCAGCCGCGTTGTCGTCAGCCAGCACCCGCAGTTCGATGGCGGGTACAGGCGCCCCGGCCTCGGCCAGGAAGCGGCCGAAATCGCCCACGCCGCCGGTTTCATGAAGCATGTCGAGCACCGCCAGATCGCCGCTGAGCACCCGGCCGCCTTCGGTGCTGATGCGCTGCGGGCGAAACAGCATTTCGGCTGCGCGCAGCTCATAGGCATCGGTGCATTCATTGAGCAGATTGCGCAAGACAGCCTGCACCACCAGGTCGATGAAGAGCGGCGGTATGTCCACGCGGCCCGTGCCGTCGCGCGGAAACAGGCTCAGGTAATAAGCCTCCAGCGTGCCGGCGGCCAGCAGGCCGTCGCGAAAGTGCAGGAAGTGCGCATAGTTGTCCCGCGCGTCGGCATCTTGCAAGGCCTGCAATTCGCCGGGCGCCACGGGCTTTGAGGGCGATGCCACCAGCGCGGCGTGCAGGGCGCGCTCGGCGTCGCAGGACTCGGGCACCAGGGCCAGCTCGGGCCGCGCCACAAAGAGCCGCAGGTAATCGTCGGTGGGCCGCAGCCAGCCACGCGCTGTGCGCTGCAGTTGGTGAAAGCCGCTGGAAGGCCAGAAATCTTGCATGGGCGACATCGTCGCACATCGTTTCGGCGGCCGTGCCTTACATCCTGTTTCATCGCTCCCGCGAATCGCGCAATCTTTACCGCCTGTTAGCACTCCATCCATCTTCAGGCGCGTTGTCATGGGTATGGTGGTCCTCATAGGGCCACAGCCTGAGCCACTAGCTTCATCCGGCCTCATCAACGGTCACATCGATGAGGCCCCAACGACAGGAAGAGAGCGTGCACCATGACCCGCACCGACACCGAACCATTTCGCGACGACCCCGGCCAAGAATTCCGGGGCTTTCGTTTCTCAGACCTCTATTGGTACCTTGTGCTGACGGCGGTCGCCTTTGTGCTGGCGCTGCTGCAGCCCATCGCCTGGGCCCAGCAACCCGCACCACAGGCTGACGCGATAGACCCGCCCGGCCGCGTGGCCCGGCTCAACCTGGCTGAAGGCCCCGTGAGCTTCGCACCCGGCGACGCCAATGATGCATGGACTGCCGCCAACTTGAACCGGCCGCTGACCGGCGGTGACAGGCTCTGGACGGGCCCGCAGGCGCGCGCCGAAGTCTATGCCGGCTCCACCGCCGTGCGCATGAACGGCCAGACCAGCCTGGACCTGCTCGCGCTGGACGACAACAACACCCAGCTGCGTCTGGCCCAGGGCACGCTCAAGCTGCGCGTACGCCAGCTGTTTGAGGGCCAGCGCCTGGAAGTCGACACGCCCAACCTGGCCTTTGTGGTGTCACAGCCCGGTGACTACCGCCTCGACGTGGACCCGGCCGGCAACACCACGCGCGTGATCGCGCAGACCGGCAGCGGCGTGATTTACGGCGACAACTCAACTTCGGTCAACCTCGCCGCCGGCCAGCAGGCCAACTTCAGCGGCACACAGCTTGTCCCTGCGGGCCCCGGCGCTTCACGTCAGGATGATTTCGACCTGTGGGCCGCGAACCGCGACCGGCTCGAGGACCGGTCGGTGTCGGCACGCTATGTGCCGCGCGAAACCGTGGGCTACCAGCAGCTCGACAACTACGGCAACTGGAGCCAGGACCCGAGCTACGGCGCCGTCTGGATACCGCGCGCCGTGCCCGTCAACTGGGCGCCCTACCGCATGGGCCACTGGGCCTGGGTCTCACCCTGGGGCTGGACCTGGGTGGACGATGCGCCCTGGGGGTTTGCGCCCTTCCACTACGGCCGCTGGGCGCAGATTGGCCCGCGCTGGGCCTGGGTGCCGGGGCGGCTCGCACCGCGGCCGGTGTACGCACCCGCGCTGGTCGCCTTTGTGGGCGGCAGCAGCGGCGGCGTGAGCTGGAACATCTCGGTGGGCGGCGCAGCGCGCCCCGGCGTGGGCTGGTTCCCGCTGGCGCCCGGCGAGGCCTTCCGCCCGGCCTACCGCGTGAGCCCGCGCTACGTCACCCGGGTGAACAACAACATCGTGGTCAACAACACCGTCAATGTGACCAACAATGTGACCAATATTTACCGCTACCAGCGCCAGCCCGCCGCCGTGACGGCCGTCAGCCGCGAGGACTTCGAACGCGGCCGGCCGGTGCGCGTGCAGAACTCGCTGAGCCGCGCCGACCTGGGCCGCGCCCAGTTGGTGGCCGACCGCGCGGCACTGCCGCAGCGCCCCAGCCCGGCGGAGCTGCGCGAGCGGCAACGCCCGGTAGCCGCAGCCGCCTTGCCGCCGCCCACCGTGGCCACGCGGCCGGTAGTCAGCAGCCGCGACGGCAGGCGTGACGAGCACCAGGCCGATCGCCGGGACGACCAACGAAACGGCCGGCGCGATGACAACAGGGATGAAAGGCACGCCGGCCCCGCAGCGCCAGGCAATGCCGGTCCCGCACGGCCCGTCCCCACTCCAGTACCGGACCGCACTGCCCTTGAAGCCAGCCAACGCGCACAGCGCGACCAACAACGCGAGCAGCAACGCCAGCAAAGAGAACAGCGGGAACAGCTGCAGGCGCCCCAGCTGGAACAGCAGCGCCGCCTGGGTGAAGAACCCGCAGGCCAGCGAGCCCTGCGTGAACAGGCCCAGCGCGACGCACGGGCCCGCAACGAGGCACAGGAACGCGCACAGGCGGCCAATGTCGACGCCCGCGCCACAGCCGACCGCCACGCCGCCGAACAGGCGCAGCGCAGCCAGCAGCAAGCCCAGCGGGAACAGCAACGCCAGCAAAGGGAGCAGCACGAAAAACTGCAAGGGCCTCAGCTGGAACAGCAGCGCCGCCAGGGTGAAGAAGCCACAGGCCAGCGCGCCCTTCGCGAACAGGCCCAGCGCGACCAGGAAAACGCACGCCAGCAGCAGGCCGCGCAAAGGCAGCAGCAACAGATGCAGCAACAACAGCGGCAGCAGCAGTTGCAGCTACAGCACCTGCAACAACAGCAGCAGCTACAGCAGCAACGCGCACAGCAGGAACAGCAGCACCGGGCGCAAGCTCAGGCCCAGGAGCAACAACAGCGGCGGCAACAGCAACAGCAACAGCAACAGCAACAGCAACAACGCCAACAGCAGGCACAGGCACAACAACAGCAAGCCCAACGCGAAGCCGCTGCCCAAGCCAGGGAAAACCACCAAGCCAATGCACGCGACGCTCGCGGCGACGGAGGCCCCAACCGCAATCGAGAACAGTAAGTAGGGCCCCCACGTTTTTCACTTCGGCTTCGGCTCCATGTAATGCGCGAGGCCTTGCACGCTGCGGCTCGCAAGACGCTTTGCCTCTGTCGCCCGTCCAAGCCTGCACAGGCAGGCTTGGAGCCGCGGGCTCCAGCCCCTGGCGGGCGCTGCGCCTGCGGCCCCTACTTGGATGAAGAGTTTGGGGCTTGATGGATCACGCAAAACTACCTAAGGGTCAGACCCGGTATCCCCTTGAGGAGCCCGTGGCTACGATGAGCAGTTGTGTTTCACGGGCCCGGACTGCCACTCGTCTTTGCGCTCCGTGATTTCAACCCCTTACCTGCCGGAGAGCGATTTGTCCGTGGAGTTCATTCTCGAAACACGAGGGCTGACCAAGGAATTCAAGGGATTCGTGGCCGTCAACAACGTGGACCTGAAAGTCCAGCGCGGACATATCCACGCGCTGATCGGGCCCAACGGCGCCGGCAAGACCACCTTCTTCAACCTGCTGACCAAGTTCCTCATACCGACGCGCGGCAGCATTGTGTACAACGGCAGCGACATCACTTTCGAGAAGCCCGCTCAGACCGCGCGGCGCGGCATTGTGCGTTCCTTCCAGATTTCGGCCGTGTTCCCGCACATGACGGTGCTGGAAAACGTGCGCGCGGCGCTGCAGCGCAACCTGGGCACCTCCTTCCACTTCTGGAAGGCTGAAGACACCTTGTTTCATCTGCACGGCCGCGCCCGCGAGCTGCTGGCCGAAGTCGACCTCAGTGCCTTCGCCGACGAGCTGACCGTGAACCTGCCCTACGGCCGCAAGCGCGCGCTGGAGCTCGCCACCACGCTGGCGCTGGAGCCCGAGCTGATGCTGCTGGACGAGCCCACCCAGGGCATGGGCCACGAAGACGTGGACCGCGTGACGCAGCTGATCAAAAAAGTCTCGGCCGGCCGCACCATTTTGATGGTCGAGCACAACATGAATGTGGTGTCGTCGATCGCCGATCGCATCACCGTGCTGCAGCGCGGCGCCATCATCGCCGACGGCCCTTACGGCGAGGTTTCAAAGAACCCGCTGGTCGTTGAAGCCTATATGGGCACCGCCAACACCGAGTTGCAAGGAGCTCACTAGATGACCAAAGAGCTCCTCAAGATAGAAGACCTGCACGCCTGGTACGGTGAATCGCACATCCTGCATGGCGTGAACCTCAGCGTCAATGAAGGCGAGGTCGTGACTTTGCTGGGCCGCAACGGCGCCGGCCGCACCACCACCATGCGCGCCATCGTCGGCATGACGGGCGCGCGCAAGGGCTCCATCCGCATCAACGGCGAAGAAGCCATCAAGCTGGCGCCGCACAAGGTGGCCCGGCTGGGCGTGGGCTACTGCCCTGAAGAGCGCGGCATTTTTGCCAGCCTCACGGCCGAGGAAAACCTGATGCTGCCGCCCACCATAGGCCCGGGCGGCATGAGCCTGGACGAGATTTACGCGATGTTCCCCAATCTCAAGGAGCGCGCCGCAAGCCCCGGCACGCGCCTGTCCGGCGGCGAGCAGCAGATGCTGGCCGTGGCGCGCATCCTGCGCACCGGCGCGCGCCTGCTGCTGCTCGATGAAATCTCCGAAGGCCTGGCGCCCGTCATCGTGCAAAAGCTCGCAGAGATGATCCTCACACTCAAGGCCAAGGGCTACACCATCGTGCTGGTGGAGCAGAACTTCCGCTTTGCCGCGCCCTTGGCCGACCGCTTCTATGTCATGGAGCACGGCCGCATCGTCAAGCAGTTCGCGCAAAACGAGCTGGCCGGCAACATGGGCATGCTGCAGGAATATCTCGGCGTCTGACGCCAGCCGGATTGCTTTTCAGTTTTTTCGACTTTCCGTTCACCCATCCATAACAGGAGACACCATGAAACTCAAAACACTTGTTGCGGCACTCGCCGTAGGCCTCACAGGCGCCGCCTTTGCGCAAAACAGCGGCCCGATCAAGATCGGCATCATCACCGACATGTCCAGCCTCTACGCCGACATCGACGGCCCCGCAGGTGCGGAAATGCTGAAGTGGGCGGTGCAGGATTTCGGCGGCAAGGTGTTGAATCGCCCCATCGAGGTGCTGAGCGCCGACCACCAGAACAAGGCAGACGTCGCATCGTCCAAGGCCCGCGAGTGGATCGACAAGGACGGCCTGCAGATGCTGATCGGCGGCACGAATTCCGGCACGGCGCTGGCCATGTCCAAGGTCACCACCGAGAAGAAGAAGCCCTTCATCGCCATCGGTGCCGGCTCCGCCCGCCTGACCAATGAAGACTGCTCGCCCTACACCGTCCACTACGCCTACGACACGGTGTCGCTGGCCAAGGTAGCCGGCTCCGCGCTGGTCAAGGCCGGCAACAAGAGCTGGTACTTCCTGACCGCCGACTACGCCTTCGGCTACTCGCTGGAAGGCGATGCCTCCAAGGTCGTGAAGGACAACGGCGGCACCGTTGCCGGTACCGTGCGCCACCCGCTGAACGCCTCCGACTTCTCGTCCTTCCTGTTGCAGGCGCAGTCTTCCAAGGCGCAGATCCTGGCCCTGGCCAACGCCGGCGGCGACTTCACCAACGCCATGAAGGCCGCCAAGGAATTCGGCATCGGCAAGACCATGAAGGTCGCCGGCCTGCTGGTGTTCATCAACGACGTGCATTCCCTGGGCCTGGCTAATACCGAAGGCCTGCAGCTGGCCGACAGCTGGTATTGGAACCAGGACGACGCCTCGCGCAAGTTCGCCAAGCGCTTCTTCGACAAATACAAACGCATGCCTTCGAGCCTGCAGGCCGCCGACTACTCGGCCACCATGAACTACCTCAAAGCCGTGCAGGCCGCCGGCACCACCGACTCCGACAAGGTCATGAGCACGCTCAAGGGCATGAAGATCGACGACTTCTACAACAAGGGCCAGATCCGCGCCGACGGCCGCATGATCCACGACATGTACCTGTTCCAGGTCAAGGGCT
>Ga0102589_1002829_pt1 | contig 19105 bp, 14 predicted proteins | sample AraplaMF_Col_mLB_FD_76858 | JGI IMG/M metagenome (GOLD analysis project Ga0102589, IMG submission 76858) | Arabidopsis root microbial communities from the University of North Carolina, USA - plate scrape MF_Col_mLB | ecosystem: Host-associated > Plants > Roots > Endosphere | place: USA... | reverse complement strand
GTACCAAAAAGTAATCAAGTTTCACTTAAATTAGGTGGTTTAGGTAAGAACCCTGAGCGTGCGTTAAAAGTTCTTGATTCAAATGAGGAAGCAAAAGATAAATTAAAAGAATTTATTACTGAACGTGTAAGACCTTCTGATGAACTTGTTTTATTCTTTGCAGGTTTAGGTGGAGGAACAGGAACTTCTACAATCATTAAAGCTATTGAAGAATTTTCGGCTTTTCATAATAAACCAGTAATCAGACAAGAATTACAAAAAGTTGCTCAGCAATATCCAATGTCTGAAATCAAAGCAAATCAAGCAAAGTTTGCGCGAATTGCCTTTGAAAATGCTATTGAGCGCAAAGATTTTATTAAAATGGGGATTGTTGTAACACTTCCTGTCCGAGCAGATGGGCCGGATGTATTACGACAAGTAAATAAATTTTCACAGGAGATTTGGAAATTAGCAAATGATAAATCCAAAGGTGTAGCCTTTGTAGTATTTGCTGATAACCAGCACTTCTACGATGAATTTAAGGAATTAAATGAAAATGAGAAAAAAGGTATCGCCAATTCACGAGATTATGCGAATCAACGCATTAGTGAAATCATTCATGAGTTAAATACCGCTGCCAATGGATCTGGTACATCTGTAATACTTGATTCTCAAGACTTTAAGCGTATTTTACTTGAGAAAACGGGCTGTTTAGTAATTAATAAGGTTTCACGTAATATGAACCAGATAGAAAATAGCCATGCAATTATCGAGATGTTCCAAGAATCATTAAGTGGTAGCTCTTTCCATCCCCCAATTGATTTGATGAAGAAGAATAACGACGGTTCTGTAGAAGCGTCAAAAGTACATCATTTTGGTATGCTTGCTATCTTAGATGAGCAAAAAAACATTAATGATTCCTTTATGGATGATGCTAAGGTAGAAGTTTCAAATAATCTACCTATAAACGGTACAGTTTTTAATGGATATTTGGTAAGTAAAAATGATTTCTTAGGAAGTGTATATACGTTCTATAAAACTGATGCATTACCATCGAGATTATCTAAAGGATTAGTTGAAGAATTTAATGAGTTTAAAGAAAGACAAAGACAAATTCAGTTTACAAAGTCTCAAATTAGTACTATCGAGAGTATTGATGAGGATGAGGATTTAGGTTTTGCATTTGGAGATTTTATCGATATGGGTAGTGACGAAGAAAATAATAATGCTGGAGCAAATGAAGATGAAGATTTAGCAGATTTTCTAGATCCAGATAAGATGTTTGGTACTACAAAATAATAAAAAAAGTCTGGACTAAGTTCCAGACTTTTTTTATTATTCCACAGAATTCATAAGAGATTTTATATAATCAATTATATTATCCTGTATATACTGTTCAATGAAGAGTTGTTTTTTACCCAAATCTTCCTCTTTTTTAAACCATCCTACCTTTCTAGTACGTTCCTCTGCAGCTTTACTATTCCACAGGCCTTCTGCCTGCTTTCTTAACTCCTGACGTGCCCTATGCTCAATAATGAAATTATCAAGTCTATCTTGGCGCTGTCGTAATTTTATGGTTTCTGCATCTTCGGGTTGTGGTAACTGTTTAAGTATACTGTCTACCCTCTCTTCGTAACGAGACTCAATATGTTTTATTTTTTCTTCTAACTGTTTAGCTACCATTTTTTCAATGATTTCTGCAGTGGCCTGAAGGTTTAATTCAGTAGACACTTCATTTGATTGATTTTCTAATGATACAGGTCTTAAATCGAATTGGTGTGGTAATAGGTCAATAATTGCATCTAAAGACCATTTCTCATCCCTTTTCTGCTTAATAAATAGAGCAATTTCAAGATCTAATGTATTATAAAGTTTTTCATTTGTATTTTGGGTTCTTAACGTTTCGTGGAGCCCTTTTTCCTCTAAAATATTGAACCAATTATAAACGGTATTGTGATGACGTCCAACTAGTTTAGAGAATTCAGTTATTCGCCATGCCTTTTCAAAAATATTATCATCTAATATGTCATCATCGTTAATTTGATGGTCTTGTGATTCGCTTTTTTGTTCAATCATTGTAACAACCTCCTTAAAAATCAGCTCATGAACACTCAATTTGACATTAACATGTGGACTGAAATTAACATGTTAGGTAGTATTTCGCTAATATGTATGCAAATCCCTATGCATTCAGTGGCTCACATGAAATATAAAATTAACATGTAATCGAATGTTTGTTAACAGAACATTAACTATTGATATAGAATACGCTTAATTTGTTGATGCTATTGTCACCCCTAAGTATATAAATGGCAATGTTCTATCAATGGATAACTCTATCTTTTATGTTAGCAGGATTAATGATAGTTGCCATGAGATTAACAAAACACGTTACTTAATACTAATGATAAGGAAATATAGGTATTTTGTAAACAAGTTATGAGGAGATAATCAATGATAGTGCAGAAAATAAGCTGACGTAAGCTAGGGAATTTAAATTATAATGTATAATGGCTAGAAAAAAAGGTAATAATATAACCAAATTAGTAGTATTTTATGAGGACAAATATAGCTAGGAATATAGGATTAGAATTATTGTGAATCGACTTTAAGGTTTAATGTCCACTCTATGTCACGATCAATAGGATATTTACGAGTATTTTAATAGTGTATGGAATATTTGAGATAGATTTATGTCACTGGGTTAACACTTGTGACTTTCAAACAATCTCAAGATGTCATTTGTTTAATTTTCAACAGGATAGCTTTTGTTAAAGGTGGAAATTAATCAATTTGGATGGAGTTCTAACCCCTACTGACATTAACACGAGATGTGAGATTGACATAGAAGGGATTTTTGGCAAATAAATATCAATGTCTTGTTAACTGAACTATCATTAGTTATCGCTGTATTGGTGGTGTTCTTATTAAAGCGTCTTATTTATATGGGATCAAATATATGAAAGACTCATTCAAATTAACTGAATAAGTCTTTTAATCCCTCTGTAATATTGTTTAATTTAGTGGAGGAACTAACATGTGGTTAATTATTGACCAATTCCGTTACAAACATCTATACTCCTATTATTAACATAAGATGGATATTTAAACGCATTACTATCATTTATTGTCAATTTCATGTCAACCCAAAGGATGAAATTTTAATACGATAGTTTTATATAGGTTATTGATAACTTGAACTTTGTACATGATTAGAAGTTTTATATTGTTAATTTATTTATTATTAAGTTCAAGTTACAGAATTAATAGCTATTAACAATATCCCTAATAGAAACTGTTTTTTTTAGGGTTGTTAATGAGTACTTATGCTTATTACATTAAAGATGTTAACATGAAATTGATATTTCACTCTAGGCCTTGTGGTTACATGTCAATTTCAGTTAATATGTAAATGTCAGTGCGTATTTCGAAGAGGCTTTTTCTTGTCCATATGACATCGATAATGTTTAATTGTACATAAAGATTATAGTTTAATATACAAAGGCTCCAGGTCTCTTGAAGTGATCATTTAAATATGGTAGTACGCTAAAAGGTTTAATTGACATGTGAAAGTTAGTTTAAATGAAAGTGGCGAGGATTTGAATGGATAATCCCTTAAATCTACACTACTATCATTAACATGATGTTGATATTGAAATATCTTACTATATTCTATTGTCAATTTCATGTTAACTAAAAGAATGAAATGTTAATACGATAGTTTCATATAGATTATTGATAGATTGAACTTTGTACATGATTAGAAGTTTTATATCTTGTGGTAAGTATTTAATTTATTTATTATAAGTTCAAGTTACAGAATTAAGAGCTATTAGCAATGTTTCTATTAAAAAAGTGCTTTCCTATTGTTTTTTTATAAATATTTATACTTAATGTAGCAAAGGTGTTGATATAAAATTAACATTTACCATGGGTTTTGTGGCTACATGTCAATGTCGGTTGATATGTCAATGTGAGTGCGCACTTCAAAGGAGGATTTTCTTATTCAAATGACATCAATAATAGGGATAATGTAGTTTTGAAAGTTCAAATGGTATATAAACATCCTGGTATTTCGTACAAAAGCTCCAGGTCTCTTGAAGTAATCATTTAAATAAGTGATACGTTAAAAGATTTGAATGACATGTAAAAGTTAGTTTAAATGAAAATGGCAAGGATCTGAATGTATAATCGCTTGATTTCGTGTGTATAATTAACATGTAAACAATTATTGGTTGAATCTGTTGCAAATCTCTACATCACTATTATTAACATAAAATTGAATTTAAATACTTTACTATATTCTGTTATCAACTTCATGTTAACCAAAAGGATAAAATGCTGTATTAATAGGTTGAGATTTGCATTTGATTAGAAGTTTTATATTTAGTTAATAAGTAATTAATTTATTAAATGTTTATGGTACAGGATCAATAGCTATGAATAATATTACCGTTAAAACGTTTTTTAGATTGTTAATGAGTATTTGTATTTATTGCATAAAAATTGTTGATATAAAATTAACATTTCTTTTTGTTTTTTTATTTACATATCAATGTCAGTTGATATGTAAATGTGAGTTAGTGGTGCGAAATGGGTTTTTCTTGTTCATATGACATTAATAACAGAGATAATGGAGTTTCGAAAGTTGAATAATATATCAAGATTATAGTGTTTTTTACGAAAGCTCCAGATCTTTTGGAGTAATCTTTTGAATATAGTGGTCTGTTAAAAGAATTTATTGAAATGTAATAGTTTTTCTACATGAAGATGATAAAATCTAAATGTATATTGCTATTAACAGATGGTTATTTATAATTTTTTCTATTAAGAAGTGTATCTTATAAGATGTTAATGATATCTAATATACATACTTATTCTATTAAAATGTTGATATGAAATTAACAATTCTCCTTGGATTTTTCTTTACATATTAATGTCGGCTTATATATGAATGTGAGTGTACTTAATAAAATGGGCTTTTATTGTTTACATAATATTAATATGGGGGCGATTGTATGTTAAGTAGTTTTAAAAATTTAATTGTAAATAATAATACGAGATTTTTTTATAATAATTGTAGATTTTAAGTAAATAATCTTCTGTACATTGTATTATTCTAAAAATTGTTTGATTAATATAGAAGTTTGTGTAATTAACTGTATTTTTGAGTTTAGATACATGGAAGTATAGAGAAAGAGGAATAGATATATGTGCACAAGGATGCAATAAAGCTATTGACTTTTAAAAATTATAGCTTTATTCTTATGTGTGAATGATAATTATTCAAGATTAATATACAAATTAATAGATTTAACTTCTAGCTAAACGGACACACCGAAGGCACATAACCTGCCATTGGTGTGTCTTTTTTTGTATATATAATATTTGAGAGGGAGAATCCAGAACTATGAATGAAATTGTAACCTTGAGTAAAAAGAGATTTACAAAGTATTGTGAGGATAATACAACATTTGAGAAAAGTATTAATCGTATGATAAATCATTATTTTTTGCGGTTAGGTAATAGAACGAATATTCTACAAGAAAGAGAATTTAATAACGAAGTTGAAGAACAAAAATTTAAAAACAATGTAAAACGTTTCGAAACTTTATTCCCAGCAGCAGCTAAGAATGCGTTTTTAAAAGGGTACCAACTTTGCCTAGAGTTTATACATCATCCTGAAACACAAATTCCAGACAATTTATATACTGATCCGAACTTTATAAAAGATATTCCTTTTGCCTTAGCAAATGCATCTGAATTTGAATTATACGAAATCATTCGAACAGATGAAACACAGGAGTTTTGTGTGTTTGCCATACGAACATATGAGGGGATTCGTCCATTACTAGAACAAGTATTTTGTGAAATTGCATTCGCTGGTGCTGAATGTGCTTTTGAACATGAGCGATGGGAAAAAGGTTTTGAATTAGAGAAAGGTGATATTACCTCGTTAACCAAAGCTCCTGTAGATCGTCTTTTTGCTATTACGCCTTCAATAAATGGAGTTGTTGTGCATGCAGAAGAGCATTGTGAGATTTGGAATCTAAATTGGAATAGTAAGGTAACAATTGACGATCCTTTTATTGAGGTTGCTGAGGTTACATTTATTCATCAAACAAAGGATATGATTCAAAAAAATATTGAAGATGGTGTTTTATACTACAGCATTCTATATCTTGATACACCTTTACATGAGATACAAGACCGATTAGAAATACGAGTAAAACTAAGTTCTGATTTTGGGGCTCCACGTCCAATGGAACAAGTTGAAATGGAGTATATTCTGAATGAGATTATTGGGAAGGTTCATCTTCAGGCACAAATTCCAATTGAAAACATGATTTTAATCCAACGTTAGAGTTTGTAGGAGGTTAACTATGGGGAAAAAAATCGTTTTAGCTATTAGTGATACTGTATATACGGCATATTTACGTGAGGATTTTATTGGTGCGGGATTTGAAGTAGCTGATAGTGATGTGATGCACATCAAGTACCTAGATGAAATTCTAGATACGGAACAGCCCAATATTCTATGTATTAATGACAAACGATTAAATATTGATGCGGGACATGAAGAGAAACGTGAATTGATTATCTTACAGAAACTAAGAGATATTCGCTTTAATCGGGATATTCGTATAGTGGTATTTACAGAGCGTGAAAATGATGATGAGTTTTTGGCGAAACTGATTTATCTAGGTATCTATGACATTTTTAACTCTTGTAAAATTGATATTGATAATAAAGTCATCCCGCAGTTGCTGCAGGAATCGGATATTAAAAATGTAGCAGAAATTGTAGGAGCAAGTCAGGCACCGCAACAAACAAAGTTGCCCGAGGTTCCTGTTGATGATGAAGAAGCGGAAGCATCAAGTGAATTAGAGGAAGGCGGCAACAGTGAACCTGCCTCTAATTCCAACAAACTATTTAAAAACAAACAAAAACGTAAGTCTGTTTCAGAGAAGATACCAAAAGCACCTATTATAAAAAAACAATATAAATTGGCTTTTGAGTCGGTATATGAAAAACAAATCGGTATCGCTATTCCAAGAAGAACAATTGTTGTGGCCAGCATGAACAGGAGAAGTGGTGCTACTTTTGTTTCACATCTTTTAGCTGCTTACTTAAATGAATTACAAATTGATGTGAATTATATAGAGAATCTATATGATGATGGTTATACGTATCCGTTATTAAAGGGATATACAGAGGCACCAGAAAACTATCGTAGTGAATTTATGTTGCAGCGATATAAAGAGATGCTACAGAAGGAATCTGATATATTAGCAATTCCAAAATGGAAGCAAGGAAAAATAAATTATATTGTAAAGAATCCTATAGTGGATCAAGAGCTAAAAAACGAGACAGTGCAGGACTTTGACCATTTTATTAAGATTTTATTGAGTAACCAAGAAGCACCTATTTCTATTATTGATGCGGGTTATGATTGGGATAAAGATTCATACCATGAAATATGTGAAATGGCAGATTATATCTTCTTTGTAGCGGAACCAGATTTACATCAATTGCTAAAGATAGCGCATCCTCTTACACAAAAAGAGAGACAGCTTGTGTCTTACTTAGCTTTAGAGAAAACGAGAATTATTGGGAATAAGTTTTCTCCTGCACTTTTAAAGCATGAAGTAGTAGAAGAATGTTTTGGAGATAAGTTATTAACTGCTTTAGCGCCATATGAGACAGAAGATGTATTTGAATCTCAGCTGAATAGCAGTACGTTACTATCTAGTCGGAACTATTATAAAGAGCTTGAAGGAATAATGAAGGAAATAGCAGAGTTATTGCTACCAAATGAATTATTGAAACAGAAGAAAAGCTCTATATTAAGCGGATTTCGATTTCGAAAGTCTGAAAGTTAAGGGAGGATGAAAAGGGGTGCAAAAGTTTATTATAGGTGCTGCATCATTATTATTATGTGTTGGCTGTTTATTCTTAATGACGGATATGATTATTGGAGATACAACACACGCAGATAATAAGTCTGCATTAGAACGTGCTGGAAGTACAGCAATGGATAAAGCCGTAAAAGTAGGTGTTTTACGAGCACAAGAAGAAATTGCTATTGAACCAGCAATCGCAAAGAAAGAATTTGAAAAGTCTTATAAACAAAATGCAACATTTAAGGATCCGGCATCAAAACGAGAGTTTTCTGTACATGCTGTACAAGAACAACCTGCAATGATTGCGGTTGAAGGAGAAGCCGAGACTGCTAGTTATACTAAACAATTTGATGAAAAGAAAAGCAACATTAAAAGTAATGCAAAACACATATTTATTTATGAAGCAGATTCGGACAACAAGAAAGCTGGAGGAAACGTGAAATAAATAAGAAAAAGTAGGTGTGTAAGAAATGCAAAATACAGTAACAACAGCGCTTTTTCTAACGCTTTCTTTATTATTGATAACTCTTATACCGGAGGGTGTACTGTATGGAATGCAGTTAATAAAGGCACATGATTTTGCTTCTAGTACAGTAGAGTTAGCAGAAAAAACAGGTGGTTTTCAGTACACATATGAAGGAAAAAACGTAAATCTAATTCCTGATATAGAGAAGAAAATGAAAGAGCAGAATATGGATGGATGGAAATATGAATATACAAAAGGGCGCGTAGATCATAATCAGCCATTGAATTTTAAGATAAAAGCTGAGCATCACTTCTTTATTTTTAAAATGATAGGGATAGATAGTGTGAAAGCACCAATATGGGCTAACAAAGATGGAATGGGACAAATCTATTTCCGTTGAAAATATCAATATGTATAAAAAGAGGTAAAAAACTATAATGAAAAGTGTAGTTTTTTTGCTAGAAAAATATATTTAAAAATAAATATATAAAAATACTTTACAAGCCTATTTTTGTATGGTGATATTTCCCATATAGAACAACGGTTATAAAAAAACGTTAATTAATTTATATGTTAAATTATATGGATTTTATATTTAAATTCTGTACAATAAAGGAATCTATGAAAAAACTAATATATTTGGAGGGACAAACAATGGCAAACAAATTATTAAAAACAGCAACGGCACTAACAATTATGGGAACATCTTTATTAGGAGCAGGAGCATTTACTGCAAAGGCTGATAACACAGACTCATTAAAATTCAATGATGTTCCAGCAAATCATTGGTCTGCAAAAGCAATCTATGATCTAGCAAACCGTAAAGTAGTAGCAGGATACGGAAATAATATCTTTGGTTTTGGGGACAATGTAACTCGTGGGCAAGTGGCGCGTATGATTTATGCATACGTAAAACCAGCAGATGCAGATGCTAGTTTCAAAAATCCATTTACAGATATTAAAGGACACATGTTTGAAAAAGAAATCTTAGCACTTGCTAAAGAGGGTCTTGTTGCCGGTTATGGTGAGGGGAAATATGGTCCAGATGATATCTTAACTCGTGAACAAATGGCACAAGTACTTACAAATGGTTTTAAATTTAAAGCTACTAAAACAACATCATTCACTGACGTGGATAAAAACTCTTGGGCATATAATGCAATTAATGCATTAGAAGAAAATAGCGTTACTATTGGTACAGGCGGTAAGATGTATTCACCCTATGCACATGTAACCCGTGAACAATATAGTCAGTTCTTATATAACTCTATTAATGCAGTAGAAAAAGAGACTAAGCCAGAAGTAAAGCCAGACCCAAAACCTGAAACGAAACCAGAAGAAAAACCAGAAGTGAAGCCAGACCCAAAACCTGAAACAAAGCCAGAGGAAAAACCAGATACAAATTTACCATCAAGTATTGATAAAGGTTTAGTTACGGAGGAAGTTACGTATAATCCAAACGCTATGAAAAACCAGATAGCTCAAAAATCTATTTCTACAGAGGCGCAAAATCTTATTAAGAGTGTGAATAGTAAATATGGTACTAACCTTAAGTATGCAGATTTAAATGGAACAATCAGACTGGTTGATAAAAATATGTACTTACCAGCAGGTACAATTGGTGCACAAGTTTATATTGATGCGGTAAGTGAAAATGATTTTAAAATTATTTTCCTAGATAATAACGAAGCAACTATTGAGTTAGCTAAAAAATGGACTACTATGTTAAATTCAGATTTAGTTTTAGATAAAGAAATTCAGGAAACTGTAGATGCAGAAGAAATTAATAACTATGAAAAAGGAAAGTATAAAGTTCGTGTAGGGCACTCCACAGCTGATCATATGATGTACATTCAAGTGCGTGTATAATATTATTGCATTTTAAAGCTATATTTGATATATTTAAAGATGTAATATAATAATTAATGGATATATAATTTATTTACGTAAAGGACACACCTTACGTACCTACCAAGGTACGGGTGTGTCCTTTTTTTATGTTAAAAGGAGAGAGGTTATGAGACTGCGAAAAAAGATACTATTAACGTGTGTTTCGGTGATGTTGGTATGGCCATCAGTAGCAAGTGCAAATAATGGGGGTATTCCATTTTATAATGGAAATGAAGACACGTCTTTAAAATCACCTGAATTACAATTGAATGGGAAGCTACTTAGACCAGGAAGTGGTTATAAATCAAAAGAGTTCGAATATAAAGCGGATTTACATTTTCCTGCTGTGTACAATGGCTCTTTTAATTGGGGGAATTCGAGGGAGAACCTCATCCAAAATGAAGACCAATCAGAACCCTATGTTCGTATTTCAAATGATGGTTACATTAATCCTTCAGTTACAGTGGGAGATCGTATGGTAACCGAAATAGAGAGAATTACTAACGATATAATTGCAAGTAAATATTGGGGTAATCCTGAATTCGTTTTAAGAAATTTAATTCCACATAGGATTAAAAATGAGTTTTCAGATAAATCTTATGGAGAGTTCTATTGGATTAGAGACATTGCCTATCTTTCTGGTGGATATGCAGGGGCTAGTGGTGTAGATGGTGTAAATAGGTATAACTTGTGGTATGTACGCACAAGTAAACCTCAAATAAAAGATTTTAAAGCAACGAGTGGGAAAAAAGATATACCTGTAAAATTTACATTTAACGGTTTTGAATATGTAAGTAAAAACAAAGGATACAATGACCGTGATCCTAATGGAACAACAGTAAACCCTTATCAAAAAGCAGCTGGAGAACGGAACCGAGTTAAATGGATGTTAGATATTACAAAAGATGGCGAAACTGTGTATCATCAAGAAAATTATTTACGTTCAAATCCACAAAAGGATAATGAAAGAGCCAATGAAGGTGATGCAGGACAATTTAAGTCAGAAGAACTAAAGTGGCAGCCACAAATGTGTGGTCGATATACTGCGAAAATTAAAGTCCTTGATGCTGTTCAAAGGGAATCAAACGAGAAAACTGTTGATTTCACCATAGATGGTAACTGTGGTACTGAAGTAACACCTAACCCAGATCCAGGTGATGAAGATGATTTTAAATATAAAATTGATTTTTCTGCCGACCGAATTGAAGGAGAAACAGCAAGGGAAGGGAAGAATATCAAGACGAGGTTAGATGTATTACGCGATAATTTCAAACCTGAGCGCGATCAATATAGGGCAAAAATAAATAACAATATTAATAAGTCTCAGCAAGAAGTAAACACTTCTGAATCTGATAGCGATAGTGCGCAGTCCAGTTTAAGTTATTGTCGCCGTAATCCAATTCATGAAGTAGATGCCGAGGGGAAGGATCACTATTATGATAGAGACTGCTCTTGGGAAGAAAATAAACTAGATAGTGCGGCAAGTAGGCTAGATAATGCAAGACAAAAACTAGAAAAAGAGAAGAATAAAATTAAAAAGTTAGACACACTAGAAGCGAAATATGCAAATCCTGAAACAGTAGTCGTGCTAAAGCATAACGGACAACAAGTAGCAACACAAAAGGTAAGATTAACTGAGGGTGAAAAGAAAAACTTGAACCTTGACTGGCAACATAAGGGGAAAGGAACAATTCAAGCGGAAATTAATCCTGCTAGTAATCGTCTAGACGTAGAAGAAACCACATACAAAAACAATACTATTAAAACGGCTATCTATGCACCATCTCATGAAAAAGGAATGTGCGGAGTAACGAGTGTAAAAGGTGTGGTAGAAACAGTAAGTGAACGTGTGTCTAAAGAGGATACAGTTGGAGAAATGTTCTATGAAACATTAAGTGGAAATATTGATAATTTAGCACCATCTAAGCTTCATGCTGGGTATGGTTTTTCTTATGAAGTAAACGGAAAATACAAAAATGATTGGAATGCTAATTATCCTGGTGTATTCACAAAAGCAACGGCACAATATCCATTTGCAGATGAAGGACTAAAAACAACACAAGATTTAGAGAATGTTTCTAATAATGGCTTAACATCAAAATTTTTACCTGAAAATATGTATTTGTCTGAAGTAACTGGACATGTATTCGATAGTAATAGACCAACTAAATCTTTATATTGGGATGGGCAGGAAAAAATTATTGATGGCCAGCGTAAATGGTATGCGCCATTAAAAACCAAAGATGGAAAATATTCGTTCAATGTTGAAACAAACCCAGCAGGTGTGAATGAAATGAGTTTGTGCCTGACAAATGAAGTGGAAATTAAAGGTGTTGCGTACGATGATTTTAAAAAGAGAAGGGTGCTTGCGGATCTTCCATTCCCTGTGCAAACACCAGGTTGGAATTGGGTTGGAAAGGAAAATATTATTATTGATTTATCAAATTGGTACTATATGAAGAATAGAAATTAGTTAAATGGTATTGTATAATGACTTGAATCGACAAAAGTATATAACCCTTCTTGAACTAGTAGCTGAATGGATAAACCAAAGGCACACCCCTTAATGGGGTGTGCCTTTTTTCATAGAAAGGGGAAATTTAAGTGGATAAAAAGAAAAAACAGCGTGTGAGACGAGTGATTTTTCTTGGAGTAATGGCAATGATAGCATCGTTATATGTTGGAAATGAATTTCAGGATCGAAATGGGACAAGTTATGCTCCTGCAAAGTATTTTGAAACAGGAACAAAATTGATTTCGTTTTAATAATAATGTCTTTTTAATCAACTATCGCGGATAAATCCGCATGACATGTACAATAGTTGATGTTATAATAAGTGTAGAAGTATTATAACAATAGTTTTAGCATAAACTAAAGAAGACGAGATGCTCCAACATCTCGCCTTATGTAACTGTTACCGCAAGGTGGCTAGTTGCTAAAAAAGTTTATTTTTTCTTAGAACCGCCCTTCACACGCTTGCAGGCATTGAGGGTGGTTCTTTTCGTTTTTCGTCGCTTTTTTTGTATTTTCTACCAAGACGTTGATAGGAATTTACCTACTCGTTTTGCACAAAATACAGCGACTTCTCTAGCAAAAACTTTTAAAATTTCAATTGCTATAGTGAAAAGAATGTCCGTTTGGTCACCTCCTTTCCCTATAAAATGAAAGAAAGAGGATAGCAACCGACCACCCTGAAATATTCAGTTACGTTAGATTACTTATACCATGTTTATGAGATGTTTTATAGCTTGAAAACCTTGATATGGCGACGTTTTAAGGCTTTTTTTATTTTTAAAATTAGAATTTTAGAATGGTAAAAATAATATTTTTTTAGAAATGATTGACATAAAATGCTATATATCATAATATTGAAATTGTAATATTAAAGAAATCAAATTCAACATTTTCATATAGACTTTAGATTAGCTAAAAGGACACACCTAAGGCGCATTATGCCATAGGTGTGTCCTTTTTTGCGTTTAAAGGCTACATAAGGAGGAATACAAATATTGAAGCCATCTAAGTTTCAAAAGAAGCAGATTATAGCGGTAGGTTTAGCTACTGCAACAGTAGCGGGTATCTATGGATACAATCATTTCGCAGTAGAAAATGCGGTAAAACCAACCAAGATTGTTGTAGCCGCAAAGGATATACCTGCGCATACAGAGATTAAAGAAGAAATGCTAGTGGAACGAACATTACCTGGTGATGCGATTCCCCCAAATGCATTACGTGTAAATAAAAAAGATGTTGTAGGTAAGTGGACTAATGATGGGCAGCCAATCACAGAAAATAGCTATCTCTTTAAAAACAAAGTAGTTAAGAAAGAAGAGTTACCGAACTCTGCCATTTTAAATTTGAAAGATGGAGAAGTTGCTTTCCCGTTACTCGTTGATCTGGAAACAAGTTCAGGGAATAGTATTATTCCAAATACGTATGTGGACTTGTATTTCAAACAGGTTGTGAAAGAAGGAGACAATGAGAAAGTTGTATTCGGTGGCCTTTTCCAACGTGTACGTGTGACTGCTGCAAAAGATAGCAATACGGAAGATGCATTTGTGCTAGAAAAGAAAGAATCAAAAGAGGAACAAGAAGGGAAACAAAAGCCGAAGGTAACCCGCTTATATACATTGGCCGTTTCACCAGAACAACTTCAATATCTAAACCGTGCAAAAACACTTGGAGATGTAATCCCTGTTGCAGTCGGGCAAAAGATTGATCAAACAGGGAAAGAGATACAACCAGCAGAAGGGTTCTCACAAATATCAGATCAGAAGAACATTTTAGATTATGTAGAGAAACATTCAACAAATCCTATTTCTAAAAATGTAAAAGAATATGTTGCACAGTATCTGAATGAATCCAAATAAGAAAGGGGTTATTAAGATGGAGGAGCAAGTAAGGATAGTGGCCTTTTATGCGACAAACGAAAACGTAGGAAAAAGTACGTTAAGTATTGCAATGGCAAATGAGTTAGCTCATTTAAGGAAAAAAGTGCTTTATGTAGAAGCAGACCAAGTAAGGCCAAGTTTTGCAGTTGGAACCGGTCTTAGTCATGAGAGTAAAAACATCTTAGAGCTTGTTAGAAAAGAAAATGATTACAATCTCTCGCAGTATATTTGTACCAAGCAAGATTTGTTGGAGAAAAAAGGTAATCCAAGGTTGATGCAAAAATTGCACGATAAGATGGATTTTCTAGTATTTCCATCAGGTTATAGCGTAGCTCAATTCCCAGAGATTCAAAACAAAGAACTGTTTGTAACGACATTTATAGAATCACTTGCAGATACAGAATACGATTATATCATTCTATCGGTACCAACTGAATTATCCGAGGTGCTGAGTTATCCAATCCTATACCAATCAGACCTTGTTGTTCATGTGTTAAATGGCAACCCTCGTGGTGCAATAGCAATTAAAAGAGAATTACAACTAATAGAAGAAGCAAAGCTAACATTGCCTCGTATGATTCATGTCTTGAATATGGGAGATGAGGATTATGTAGAAGATATTGAAAAGCTTTTTTCCCGAAAAATTGCGGTGACAATTCCGTTTGACAGAGATCGTACGAGTTATGAATGGGGGATGCAATTTGGTTCCCCACAAATTAATACAAAGGTCCATCACATTATGGAAGCAGCTGGTCTTGATATCCCAACCCAGCATACATCCTCTATGAAAAAGGGTCTCTTTGGTTTAAGAAATTAAAAAGGAGGCAAGTAGTATGTGGGGCTATTTACAGGAAAAACAAGTCGCCTTAAAGCGAAATCGAGTTGATTTATATCACTTTGGTTATATGATTCGTTCCAAAACGGCTCGAAGGTTAGGAACAACTACAGCTCAACAAATTAAAGATATAACGGATGAAATTCGTGCGTTTTTAGTAAAAGACCATCGTAATATCTTAAGCGAATCTTTTATGAATAAAGAGAAGAGGAAAGCTGTAGAGCAAATCATTAAAAGCTTTTTACTAAGCAATCAAGTCGTTGTTTCAGATGTACCTTCTAAACAGTTACTAAATGTGGTGTGTGACGATATTGTTGGATTTGGGATTATAGAGACTTTGAAAGAGGATAAGGACGTAACCGATATTTATATAAATGGTACAAAAGAGATAATTTACGAAAAAATTGGGGAGGGAGAATGTACATTTCCTTACCGATTCGAAACGGAAGAAGAAGTCAAAGCTTTAGCCTACAAGATAGTAAACAGTACTTCAGAATCCTTAAATACAGCTAAACCCTATGTAGACTGCGTATTTCCCTATATACGTATCAATATTGCATTAGATGAACTTGGGGGATTGGGTACAACAATAACAATCCGTAAAAATGCTGATCACCTTCGTGCTTCTGAAGAGCGTATGTTATCTACAAATCAAGCAACAAAAGAAATGCTAGATTTCTTAGCTGCAGCTGTGAAAGCAAAAATGAATATTCTAGTGGCTGGAGCTACAGGTACCGGAAAATCAGAGTTTATGAAATATCTTGCCTCTCACATTCCGAAAGGAAAGAAAAAAGAACGTACTCTTGTAGTAGAAGATAACCCTGAACTCTATTTACATCGTATTTTTCCAGAACATCATTTTGTTCCGATGCAGTGTAGGGCATCCGAAGTAGAAGAGAATGCAATCGATTTTGATAGGCTGTTAACAAATGCTTTACGTCAAGGGCCAAAACGATTAATCGTAGGGGAATCGAGGGGTAAAGAAGCATTGAAAATGATTAACTTCTTCCAAACAGGACATCCTGGCTTTACCTCTGTCCATGCAAGAAGTGCAAAAGAAGCAGTTAGACGCTTAATGCTCATGTGTCTGCAAAGTGGTGCGAATATCGATGCTCAGTATTTATATGAATTAATTTCTCAAACATTTGATGTGATTGTCTTTTTAGAAAAGAAAGATGATGGGAATCGCTATATTACAGAGATGATTGAATTATTGGATTATCAAGGTGACATACAGTTCAATCAGCTTTCTCAATTTATTCCTTCAGGTGAGGAATACGATGAAATGAATGAGAGAGTAGGAAAGATTCATGGAGCTCATATCGTTACAGCAAAAATGTCAGCCGAAATGGAGAAGAAATTCCGTTCTTCTACTGTAAATCCAGCTTTTTATGCGCCATTCCTTTCACAACAGGAGGTGCAGTATGCATAGTTTGTTCGCCTATGGATGTATATTTTTAATTTTTATTAGTATAGTATTTCTCGTTTTACTTTTTGCAAAATCTAATGGTTCTGCTCTTTCTCAATTTGTACAAGAAAATGAGAAAGAAGAAAGGCGCTTGGAACTAAGGAATATTAAGGGGATACGAGTGTATCTACCACAATCCGTTATCCAAGAAGCCCAAAAGTACGAATGGAAATTGACGAAAAGCATGTACTGGGTATATACGATTCTTTCCGGAATGAGTATTGCAGCGGTATTATATTTTTCTTTTGGAAGAGATCCTTTTACACTGATTTCCGTTTTATGTGGATTTTTAGTTCCGAGATTCCTTCTCTATCGAAGAAAAAAACGTTACTACTTGGTTGTCATTGACCGTCTTTCTATTTATATGAAGGCAGTAGCAAATGCACTTCAAATTAGTAATAACGCCAAACGCGTGTTACTACAAGTACAGCCAATGATGCATGAGAGCATTCAAGAAGAAATAGAAAAAGTTTCTCTTTTATTAGAAGGTGGAACCACAATGCACCGTGCATTTAGAGAATTCAATGAAACCTTTAACTTTAGAGAATTGGTATTTTTCCATGAAATGTTGGAAGTGTGTAGCCGAGAAGGCGGAGCAAATTCAGTGCAAGTCTTACTAGATATTGCAGATGATTTTGAAAAACAAAAGCTATACCTGGCAAGATTACGTTCTAGTTTGTCGCAAGCACAACGTGCCTTTGTACAAAACTGCTTAATCGTCATTGCCATGCCAATTGTGATTATGTTGATGTCAAAAGAAGCATATGGATTTTTAGCAGGTTCTCTGATGGGGAGAATCGCATTAGCGGTAAATATGTTCATTGTCTTTTTCTTAGCAACCCGTGTAGAAAAAATTGCGAATTATAATCCAACAGAAAGAGGGGAATAAAGTGGCTGCGATTTTAGCTGTAGTGGTATTCGTTGTCATGTATTGGGTATTCTCTACCTTTCTACAAAGTAAAAAAGACAGTGGTAGCCTACTTACAAACTATGTAGAAAATGCAAAACGAATTGAAAAAAAGAATTTAAATCAAATGATGCTTGCTCCCTTCCAGTCGTTATCACATAAGTATCTGACAGAAGAAAAGAAAGAGCAGATCCAGAAAAAATTAGAAGAAGCTGGTTTGGATACGAAACCAGAAGAATATTTGAAAATGAAAGTTGCGTATCCCGTCATTTTCACCTCCGTTTTCTTGATATGTACGGTGTTTCATGATTACTACTTATTTAAAGTAGGCGTTTTGATTTCACCACTGCTTTATTTCTACCCTGATTATCTATTAAAGAAAAGAATCAAGCAGGCGATAGAAGCAAGGAAGTTCGAATTATCAGAGTATCTAATTCCCATGCTGCAGTTGTTAAAAACACATACAACATTAGAAGCAGTAAAAAAGGCGCAGATATATGCTGGGAGACATCTACGACCGTATGTATCTACACTTACAGCGGAATTAGAAATGTATGCGGGTTCGGATCAACCATTTCGTAACTTTGCAGCAGCTTTAAATAGTCCAGAAGTCAATACCTTTACGATTGCGCTACAACAAGCACAAAAAACGGACAAGGTACAGAGCCTTCGTATTATGGACGCGCAGATTAAAATGATGCGAGAGCTAAAACATGAGAACTATAACCGTCTCATTCAAAATAAGCCAATGGAAATGAATAAATTTAACGTTGCAGTTATTGGCTGTATTGTGATTTATCCAATGGTTATTGTTATTCAATCCTTAATGCAAGGATTTGCAAGTATATAAGAAGCTAGTATCCCAAATTGAATAAGAAGAGGAGCAATACACATGTTAACAAAAATGAAGAATTGGTTAAAAAACGAAGACTCACAATTATCATCAGAAAATGGTATGTTAATTGCCTTGGCTGTAATTATTGTATTAGTGATTGGCCCGTTTGTATGGAAAGCAATTCAAGGCGGGTATGACACAATTCTAGCTCGATTTACAAAAGCATCAAGCAATGCAGATGTGAATACTTGGAACAAATAATAGAATTTTTAAAACAAGGATGTTTATTACGTATAGCTCAATTGAACTACTCACCACTTAACGTCCTTACGGACTGTTTGAAGTGGGAGATTCCTGCGAACACCGGTGTATCCACCGGTTATCTTAGCAGGCTCTACCCGTAGTCCCTACGGTGAAAACATAAGTATC
>Ga0102589_1002827_pt1 | contig 19117 bp, 22 predicted proteins | sample AraplaMF_Col_mLB_FD_76858 | JGI IMG/M metagenome (GOLD analysis project Ga0102589, IMG submission 76858) | Arabidopsis root microbial communities from the University of North Carolina, USA - plate scrape MF_Col_mLB | ecosystem: Host-associated > Plants > Roots > Endosphere | place: USA... | reverse complement strand
GATGCCTACAACGTGGTGTTTGCCGCCATGTGCGGTTTCGCGACCATGGAGCTGTCCACCGCGCCGGCCGAAGACGCCCAGGCCTGGGAAAGCGCCTGCCGCGCCCAGATCGCACGCGTCGACGCGTCTCGCCAGCCCGCGCTCGCGCGGCATCTGGATGCGATGCAGAACCGGGCGTTTGTGCTGCGCTGGTCCAGCGGCGACGGCCAGCCGCTGGACAGCGGCTTTGAGGCCTGGGTCGATGTCATCGTGCGCGGCGTCGAGTCGCGGGCCAGGGCCTTGCGCACCGCGGCGAAAGCTTCAGGGCCTGCGAATTCCTGATGGACTACCTCAAGACCCAGGTTCCTAGTTCAGGTACCGGGGCCTTTCGGTGGGGTCGGGCGTCTCGGGCTTGTCCGGGCTTTCCTGGATACCGGCGAGCGGCGGTGATTTGAGCCACTGGGATTTTTTGAGGCACTTGTTCAGGAGCTGCAACAAACCTTGCGCAAGCTGGGTGGTGATGGCGATCCGCACATGGCGCCCCGGCTCCGGCAGTTTTTCGTTGAAGTCCAGCTGCAGCTTGCCGGATTTCAACAGGGCCATCTTGACTTCCGTCACCAGCAGCGGTTCCTTGCCCAGCGGCAGCGCGGCCTCCTGGGCCTGGTAGGGTGTCTTGAAATCGCCGGCGTAAGTCAAAGCTTCTTTTTTGAAGTTTTCCACCATGCGCTGGCGCTGGACGTCCTGTGGTGCCACCGGGTCAATCCCCTCGGCCTGCCGGGCCAGCTGGTCGGCGGCGGTTTGGGTCAGGACCGGCATCAGGGACAGTGTCATGCGGCGGGTCAGCCACAGGCGCAATTCCTCGCTGTCATGGCTGCTGATGCGCACCAGCAGCCTGTCCTGCTCCTGGTGGTAGGTCACCGAGACCTGGTGGATGTTCATGGGGTGATTTTAGGGGTCGCCGGAAAATGCTTGAAAACCAGCCCCGGCTCCCCAGATACTGTGCAACACCCATCCGGATGGGCTTGTAGCCAGGCCTGCCGGAATACACGGAGCCCTATTCATGCGACAAGACAAACTCACGACCAAATTCCAGGAAGCCCTGAGCGACGCGCAATCCCTCGCGCTGGGCAATGACAACGGCTATATCGAGCCGGTTCACCTGCTGGCCGCCATGCTGCGCCAGGATGACGGCCCGCGCGCGTTGCTCGAAAGGGCCGGCGTCAACGTGGGCGGCCTCACGCAGGCCGCCGACGCCGCCGTCAAAAAGCTGCCCCAGGTGCAGGGCCAGGACCAGATCCAGGTCGGCTCCGAGCTCGCCAAGCTGCTGCAGGCCACCGAAAAAGAAGCCATCAAACGCAATGACCAGTTCATCGCCGGTGAACTCTTTCTGCTGGCCGTGGCCGACAGCAAGAGCGACGTCGGCCGCCTGGCCAAAGAGAACGGTCTGACCCGCAAGGCGCTCGAAGCGGCGATAGACGCCGTGCGCGGCGGCCAGGGCGTGAACAGCGCCGATGCCGAAGGCCAGCGCGAAGCCCTCAAAAAATACTGCATGGACCTGACCGAGCGCGCCCGCCTGGGCAAGCTGGATCCAGTCATAGGCCGCGATGATGAAATCCGCCGCGCCATCCAGGTGCTGCAACGCCGCACCAAGAACAACCCCGTGCTGATCGGCGAGCCCGGCGTCGGCAAGACCGCGATTGTCGAAGGCCTGGCCCAGCGCATCGTGGCCGGCGAAGTGCCGGATTCGCTCAAGGGCAAGCGCGTGCTTTCGCTCGACATGGCCGCGCTGCTGGCCGGTGCCAAGTTCCGCGGCGAGTTTGAAGAGCGCCTGAAAACCGTGCTCAACGAACTGGCCAAGGACGAAGGCCAGACCATCGTCTTTATCGACGAGCTGCACACCATGGTGGGCGCCGGCAAGGCCGAAGGCGCGATGGACGCGGGCAATATGCTCAAGCCTGCGCTGGCGCGCGGCGAGCTTCACTGCGTGGGCGCCACCACACTCGACGAATACCGCAAGTACATCGAAAAAGACGCCGCGCTGGAGCGCCGCTTCCAGAAAATCCTGGTGGGCGAGCCCACGGTGGAGGCCACCATCGCCATCCTGCGCGGACTGCAAGAAAAATACGAAGTGCACCATGGCGTGCAGATCACCGACCCGGCCATCGTGGCCGCGGCCGAACTGAGCCACCGCTACATCACCGACCGCTTCCTGCCCGACAAGGCCATCGACCTGATCGACGAGGCCGCGGCCAAGATCAAGATCGAGATGGACTCCAAGCCCGAGGTCATGGACAAGCTCGACCGCCGCCTGATCCAGTTGCAGATCGAGCGCGAAGCCGTGCGCCGCGAAAAAGACGAAGCTTCGCAAAAACGCTTTGACCTCATCGAAGAGGAAATCACCAAACTGCAAAAAGAGATCTCCGACCTCGACGAAATCTGGCAGGCCGAAAAAGCCCAGGCGCTTGGCTCCAAAGACGTCATGGAGGAAATCGACCGCATTCGCTTCCAGATCGAGGAGTTCACCCGCAAGGGCGACTTCAACAAGGTCGCCGAGCTGCAATACGGCAAGCTGCCCGAGCTCGAAAAACGCCTTAAAGAAGCACAGGACAGCGAAGCCAGCAAGGGCAAGTCCAACGCGCCCACGCTGCTGCGCACCCAGGTCGGCGCCGAAGAGATCGCCGAGGTGGTGGCACGCGCCACCGGCATCCCCGTCAGCAAGCTGATGCAGGGCGAGCGCGACAAGCTGCTGCAAATGGAGGGCAAGCTGCATGAGCGTGTGGTCGGCCAGGACGAAGCCATCAGCGCGGTGGCCAATGCCATACGCCGCTCGCGCTCGGGCCTGAGTGACCCGAACCGCCCGACCGGCTCCTTCCTGTTCCTGGGCCCCACGGGCGTGGGCAAGACAGAACTGTGCAAGGCGCTGGCCGGCTTTTTGTTCGACAGCGAAGACCACCTGATACGCGTCGACATGAGCGAATTCATGGAGAAGCATTCGGTGGCTCGCCTGATTGGCGCACCCCCGGGCTATGTGGGCTACGAGGAGGGGGGCTACCTGACCGAGGCCGTGCGCCGCAAGCCTTACAGCGTGCTGCTTCTCGACGAGGTCGAAAAAGCCCACCCCGATGTGTTCAATGTGCTGCTGCAGGTGCTGGACGACGGGCGCCTGACGGACGGCCAGGGTCGCACGGTGGATTTCAAGAACACCGTGATCGTCATGACCAGCAACATCGGCTCGCCCATCATCCAGTCCATGGTCGGCAAGCCCACGGAAGAGATCAAGGACGCGGTGACGGAGGAGCTCAAGAATTACTTCCGCCCCGAATTCCTGAACCGGATTGACGAGACCGTGGTGTTCCACGCCCTGGATGCGAAGAACATCGAGTCCATTGCCCGCATACAGCTCAAGGTGCTCATCGCGCGGCTGCAGAAGATGGACCTCGCGCTGGACGTGTCGGAGGCGGCGATCGCCGAGCTGGCCAAGGTCGGCTTCGACCCGGTCTTCGGTGCCAGGCCGCTCAAGCGCGCCATCCAGCAGCGCATCGAAAATCCGCTCAGCAAGCTCCTGCTCGAAGGGCGCTTCCCGCCCAAGAGCACGATACCGGTGGACGTGGACCCGATCCGCGACCCGGGCGTGTTCAGGTTCGAATCGACGGTTCACTAGAGGCCTGTTGACAGGCTCCAGGCCACCGTTTTCATGGTGAGCCTCACAACCCGCTCCGGCGCCAAGCCGGGGCGGGTTTTTTTACGTATGTGACGTGGGGGAAATGCTGGAATCGTCCTACAGCTGTACCGGCCCGCGCGGCCTACGATGGCCTCTAACCCACTGGATACGCCATGCCCAACCGCCTTGCCCGCGCCGCCCTGCGCACCGCCTGCCTGGCGGCAGGCATGGCTGTCGCCTCGCAGGCCGATGCCCAGGCCACTGACACCCCGGACCCGGGCGTGCGCACCCTGCGGCCGGTGACGATCAGCGCCAAGGCCAACAGCGACCCGGTCGAGAAGTCCTACCGGAAAATGATTCGCGGTATGGACTTGTTCGAGCGCGAAAAAAGCCTGGCGCCCAATGCCTCGCTGCGCTTCAAGCTGCTGCCGCGCCGGCGTGAGACCAATATGAACGCGATTTCCATCGAAGTGATTGGCACGACCATGGACTTTCCCGTGGCCATCGCACCCGACCGGACTTTCAGCCTGCCACGCGACCCCAAGGCTTTCGCCGAAGATGCGCAGGTCATTCCCAACCGGAAAGCGCAGAGCATGACGTGGCGCACCGAGATTCGCACGCCGGGCCTGCCACCTGGCACGCGGCGCCTGGGCGATTTGCGGCTGGAGTGCAGGGTGGGCATGGAGGCCGGCCTGGTCTCGCGCGGCGGCGGCGTGGTGGACCGGATTGCCGGCGCCGTGTTTGACACCCCGGCTTATTGCGACAAGAAGGTGCCGCTCTACCTGTTTTTTTCGGAGCGCCCGCTTTTCAGCGTGACGCTCACGGCGGGCGAGCGCCGGGAAGTCCTGCCCCTGGCCATGCTGTATGCCGCCGCGAGCGACGACCCCAAGCTGGACAAGGACCTGCCCGACTGCGACTGCGAGGTGCTGGTGGACCGCACCTACTTCCTGCCGCTGGGCGACCGCAGTTGGCCTGACGACACACTGGTCGAGTTTGACTACATGGAGGGCGGATGATGGCGCCCGGCAAGCTGTTTGTGTGCGTCAGCCTTGTGCTGGCGGGTTGCGCGACGCCTCCGGATGAAGCGCGGCCGCCTTTTCGCGACAGCCAGCTGTCCATGCAGGGCGCGCAGGCCCTGGTGATCCCCGGAAGCAGCACCAAGGCCGATGTTGCTGCCGCGCTGGGCCCCGCGACCGTGGTCCGCTTTGACAGCGGCTATGAGGTCTGGGCTTACCGGGAGAAGCCCGCCAAAAGCGAAATACCGGGTGCCGAGTTTGTGATCCTGTTTGCGCCGACGGGGGTTGTGCAGAAAACCCGGATACGTCCGCGCTATGAGGTACCCGCGAAGTAGCTGGCTCAGTCGCTCAGGCCCACAAAAATGTTCTGCACGTCATCGTTGGCATCGACTGCGGCCAGAAAGGCCTCGACTTCTTCGAGTTCCGCGGCGCTCAGGCTCGCCGGGCTGATGGGGTTTTTGGCCTTGTAGCCCAGTTTGGCCGACAGCACGGTAAAGCCTTGCGCGGGCAGGGCGCGGCTCACGATGTCCAGGTCGGCATGGTCGGTCAGAAAGGTCGTCGTGCCTTCTTCATGGCCTGGCTCAAAGTCCTGGGCGCCCGCTTCAATCGCGGCGAGTTCGGGGTCGGCGCCGGCGACTTGCGGCTCGGCCTCAATCATGCCGACGTGGTCGAAGTCCCAGGAGACCGAGCCCGAGGTGCCCAGATGCCCCTTGCGGAACAGCACGCGGATTTCCGAGGCCGTGCGGTTGAGGTTGTCGGTCAGGCATTCGACCATGAGGGGCACGCGGTGCGGCGCGAAGCCTTCATAGATCACGTGCTCGAAATGCACGGTGTCGCCGGTCAGCCCGGCGCCTTTCTTGATGGCCCGCTCCAGGGTGTCCTTGGGCATGGAGACCTTGCGGGCCTGCTCCACCACCAGTCGCAGTCGCGCGTTCGAGGCCGGATCCGGGCCGTTGCGCGCCGCCACCATGATTTCCTTGGCCAGTTTGCCGAACAAGCGGCCTCTGGCATTCGCGGCCAGTTCCTTGCCTTTTGCTTTCCACTGCGCGCCCATGTCTGTTCTTCCTTGCTGTTGTTGTATCCGGGGAGGTCCTGCGGCATGACGCGAAGACGCGCCACGGGAGGGGGTTTCCGGTTATACACCCATAAGGCACGGCCCGGACAGTAGGACGGCACCGACGCGAATTTCAGTCCCTTTCCGCCAGAACACCGGCAGCACGGCGCTAAGTTGAAGCCTGTCAACAATGAAAGGAGCTGACATGCCAAGAGGTGACAAATCCGCCTACACCGACAAGCAAAAACGCAAGGCCGAGCACATCGAGGAAGGCTATGAGGACCGCGGTGTCGGCAAGGAAGAAGCCGAGCGGCGCGCCTGGGCCACGGTGAACAAGGAAACCGGCGGCGGCAAAAAATCCGGCTCGGGCCGCGGCAAGGCGGAAAACCATGCAGCCTCGCGCAAGGGCGGGAGGCTGGGGGGCGCGGCAGCGGCTTCACGCAGCGCGGCCGAGCGCTCGGCCTCGGCCAAAAAAGCCGCGGCGACCCGCAAGCGCAACGCTGCTTCCAAATAAAGGTAGCTGGCTTATTTGACCGGGATCACGGTACCGGCAGGCACCGGAACGGCCGTCACGCTGTTTTGCGGCGAGCCTTCAATGACGCGGTCCGAATAGGTCAGGTAGACCAGCGTGTTGCGTTTGGTGTCTATCATGCGCACCACGCGCAACTTCTTGAAAACCAGCGAGATGCGCTCGCTGAACATTTCTTCCTGCTTGTCCAGCGGCTTGTCGCCAAAGCTGATGACGCCGGTCTGCCGGCAGGCGATGGAGGCCTCGGCCTTGTCCTCGGCCAGGCCGAAAGCGCCCTTGAGGCCGCCGGTCTTGGCGCGCGACACATAACAGGTCACGCCGGCGACCTTGGGGTCGTCATAGGCGTCGACCACGATCTTGTGGTCCGGGCCTATGAACTTGAACACGGTGTCCACCGCGCCGATTTCCTCGCCGCCCGCGCCGCCGCAGGCGGACAGGAGCAGCAGCAGGCCCAGCGTGCTGAAAGCAGGGCGCAGGCCCCGGATGTATTGACGGGTCATTGGATATCCCTCCTGATATATGTTGGATGCCGTGGGCTCTCACGCGGCCCGGGTTTCTAATGTACAAAACCCGTGCGTCGCACAAGCCGTCCTTGAAGCCGCCCTTGTGCAAGAAGGGCAAGCAAATGTCAGTTCAAGGCTTTAAAAGCTCAAAAAAGCTGCTGGCCAGGCGCTCGCCATTGATCATGATGTCCACCTCGTGGCGGCCGGCATGGTGCACGCGCGTCGTGAAGTCGCGCACCACCTGGCTGCGCGCGAGCTGCAGGTTCTCGCCCGCGCCCAGGCTCAGCTCCTTGAGCTTGAAGACCTTGGCCGAACTACCGCCGGATTTTTTGACGTAGTGGATGGTGTAGTCCACCACCAGGCGCTGGCTTTGGCGAGAGGTGGACTGCAGCGTGAACGAGAGTTCCAGCCGCTCCCCCAGCGTGAGTTTTTTCGGGCTGACGGAAAAGCCGCTGATGCTGACGGCCGCTTTTTTGCCCGCGCCAATCACGCCCAGCGCCTGTTTGTCGCCCTGCTTGATCAGTGTGCGCAGCGCGTGCCGCGCGATCCACGCGGTATGCGGGTTCTCAAGCGGCCAGCTTTTCAGGCGTTTGAGCACCCACGCCGGGTGCAGCTTGGTGATGTCGTTGAGGTGGTTGGCCACCGACTTGCGCACGTAGAGGCTGCCGTCGGCCTTGAGCGTATCCAGGATGGGCGCGGCCAGTTCCGGGTCGGCCATCAAGGCATCCAGCCGGAAAGACCAGGGCAGGCGCGGGCGGCTGCCTTCGCTGGCCAGGCGCCGCACGTGCTCGCTCTGGTCTTTGGCCCAGGTCTTCATCACGGCCAGCGTGCGCTCAGGGTCCTGGCGGATGAATTCGCGAATCGCGAACTCCGAGCTGCCGAAGGCGGTGAAAAATTTGAGCGCCTCCATGGAGGTGTCAAAGTCCTCGCGCCCGTACAGGCCCACATAGTCCGGCAGCACCAGGGTCACAAAGCCGCTGTTGATGCGCGGTGCGAGCTTGCGCAGGATGGCGATGCTTTTGCGGTAGTCGGCGGGCAGCGTGGCGTGCAGGCATTCGCTGGTGCGCCGCAGGCGCTGCATCAACGAGAGCTCATCCAGCCCAGGCAGCGCCAGCGCCAGAAATTGTTTGCCGTCAAAACGCGGGTAGACCGCCGCGGTCTCCGCAGCGATGTGGCGATAGCGCGCGGGATCGAAGATGTTTTTGAGGGCGGGCGCGGCGGTGTCGGGCATGGCGACCGATTCTGCCACCGCGCGCTTTTTCCGGGGTGGCTCGAGCTTAAGAGCCTTGCAGCCGGCTTAGCTGCGCGCGCAGGCTGTCCAGTTCATCCATCAACTCCAGTGCCAGGGCCGCGCCGGCCGGGTTCACACCCAGGTCACGCTGCAGGCGCACGGCCACCGTGGCGCGGTGCAGGTGCACGCCGGTGAAGCGCCACAGCTCCGGGGCCGGGCCGACAGGCGCCAGCAAGCCTTCGTGCACCAGGTCCACGATGAGGTCCGATTGCGCAGCGCATGCCCGGCAGAGGTCGTCGAGCGTGAGTTCATCCTGCTCTTCCAGGATGAAGCCGGCGAGGTAGCGGGTAGGGTTGTTCATGCCTTGCCTCCGGTGTTTTGCAGGCCGGCGCGCGGCCTGAAGGCCTTGAACGTCGCCGCCATGTTTTCATACGCTTTCTTTGCCGCATCCGTGTCGGCGGCCGGCAGGACGACCTGCAGTACAAAGTAAAAGTCCCCGGGCGTCTTGCCCGGCAACCCACGCCCCTTGAGCCTGAGCTTGCGCCCGCTGGCCGAGCCCGGCGGGATTTTCAGCTCCACCTCGCCTGTGGGCGTGGGCGCTTCCACCTCGGCGCCCAGTGCGGCCTCCCAGGGCGCGACGGGCAAGGTCATGTACACGTCATGGCCCTCGGCGCGGTACAGGGCATGCGGCAGGAATTCCACGTCCAGGTAGAGGTCGCCGGCGCTGCCCTTGCCGATGCCGGGCGCACCCTGGCCCGCCAGGCGGATGTGCTGGCCGGCGCGTATGCCCTTGGGAATCACGAATTCGATGGTCCGGTCCTGCATCGTCACGCCGGTTTCGTCCTCCACCGGCATGCGCAGCTGCAGCTTGCGCGTCGCGCCGCTGTAGGAGTCGCCGATGTCGATCTGGATTTTGGCGTGCTGGTCCTGGCCGTGCATGTCAAAGCCGTGGCCGCCGCGCATGCCGCCAAAGCCGCCCCGGCCTGGCGGCTCGCCGCCCATGCCGCGGAAGATGGCGTCGAAAAAGTCGCTGTGGTCGAAACCTTCGGCACCGCCAAAGTGGCCGCCGGTGGCGCCACCCGAAGCCCGCCCCGGGTTCCAGCCCGGCGGCGGACGGAAGTCCTGCCCGGCCTGGTAGTCGGCGCCCAGCTGGTCGTAGGCGGCGCGCTTTTCAGGGTCGCGCAGCACCTCGTAGGCTTCGGCGATTTCCTTGAAGCGCGCCTCGGCGTTTTTTTCCTTGCTGACGTCCGGGTGGTATTTGCGCGCCAGCTTGCGATGGGCTTTTTTGATCTCGTCGGGCGTGGCGCTGCGCTCCACGCCCATGACCTTGTAGTAATCCTTGAATTCCATGAAACACTTTCATCAGGGATGGGTTAGGTGCCAGCCATCTTGGCGCATAAACGCCAGCCTGGCTGTCAGCCAAATACGTCAGGTTTTATATGGGGGCGGCGGCCTCAGGGTCAACCCGGGGTAGCGCTGGAGTTGCGCCCCTACTGTGCGGGCCCGGCGCTCCCTATCATGGCCGGATGATTTCCAGCACCCCCCGGACAGCACTTCGCACCCTGTTTGACGCCCAGCACCAGGCCAGCCGCGCAGAGGCCGAAGTGCCGCTGGCACTGCGCCGGGACCGCCTGCTGCGCATACGCGCCTTGCTGGACCAGCACGGCGCCGAGCTGGCGCAGGCCGTCAATGCCGACTTCGGCGTGCGCTCGCCCCAGCTCACCGAAATTGCCGACATTTTTGTGCTGCGCTCGCTGCTGTCCAGCACGCTCAGGCAGCTGCCCCGCTGGATGAAGCCCGTCAAGGTGCGCACGCCGCTGTACCTGCAGCCCGCGCGCGCCTACCTGCAGCGCCAGCCGCTGGGCGTGGTGGGCGTGATCTCGCCGTGGAACTACCCGGTGCAGCTTTCGCTGGGCCCGGTCATCACGGCGCTGGCCGCGGGCAACCGCGTGATGCTCAAGCCCAGCGAACTCACGCCGCGCACCTCGGAGCTGCTGGCTGCGCTGCTGGGGCAATCCTTTGCGCCCGACGAGCTCTGTGTGGTGCAGGGCGACGGCCAACTGGCCGCCGAATTCGCCGGCCTGCCGTTTGACCACCTGTTTTTCACCGGCTCCACCGCCGTGGGCCGCAAGGTGGCTGAAGCCGCCGCCGCCAACCTGACACCGACCACGCTGGAGCTGGGCGGCAAGTCCCCCTGCATCATCGATGCCTCCTGCGACATCGACAAGGCCGCCATCAAGATCGCGCACGGCAAGCTGCTCAACGCGGGCCAGACCTGTATTGCCCCTGACTACGTGCTGCTGCCACAAGGGAGCGAAACAGCCTTTGGCGAGGCGTTTGCGCGCGCCGTGGCCACGCTGTTCCCCACCATCACCGGCAACCCCGACTACGCGGCCATCATCAGCCCGCGCCACCTGGAGCGGCTGCAGGCGCTGCTGGCGCAGGCCGAAGGCGAGGGTGCGCGGCTGCAGACCATGGCCCCAGGTACGGCCGGCGTGGGTGCGGCATCGCGGCAGATGGCGCCGGTGCTGGTGTTCGACACGCCCGCCCATTCAAAGCTGCTGAGCGAGGAAATCTTCGGGCCCATACTGCCGGTGATTCCCTACACGGCCATCGACGAAGCAATCCGCTACGTCAACGCCAGGCCGCGGCCGCTGGCGCTGTATTGGTTCGGCACCGACACCGGCTCGCGCGACCATGTGCTGGCCAACACGGTGAGCGGCGGCGTGACGGTGAACGACACGCTGATGCACATCGCCCACGAAAACCTGCCCTTTGGCGGCGTTGGCGACAGCGGCTGGGGCGCCTATCACGGCGAAACCGGCTTCCTGCGCCTCTCGCAGCAAAAACCGGTGATGCTGCAGTCGAAGTGGGCGCGCGGGGATTTGTTCTATCCGCCTTATGGCAAGCGGTTTGAGCAGGTGATGGGGTTGCTGAAGCGATTGATCTAGATTCGTTAATCGCGGGTAGAAAAGTCGCTGAAGGTTTTTGGAAACAAGAACTTACAGCGGCTTTCGATGGGCCGGTTTATACCGTAGCAGTGACTTACGAAAAGGCTTTGCATGCGCCCGAACAAGATGTCCGCGTACGAGATATTCATCGGTGTATGGAATACCACCGGCGAAGTGCTGGAGACTAGTGCGGGGCCCCGCGGCATGCTGGAGGCAACTGACATCTATCGCTGGTTCCCAGGGCAACACTTCATCGTGCACGAGGTAGACGCGCGCTTCGATGGCAAGCCCACGCGGTCGATGGAAGTCATGGGCTACGACCTCTCAAAGAAAAATTATTTCGCAAGGTCTTATGACGATCAAGGTGCATCTGAACTCTTTGCCCTTCAGCTTCAGGGGCGGCATTGGCATATCCAAGGGGCAACGATGCGCTTTAGCGGGAACTTCAATTCCCGCAAGGATCGCCTGGGCGGACTCTGGGAACTGAAAGGACCAAGGAGACGCTGGCAGCCATGGATCAAGCTGGAACTTGTCCGTGCGTGATCGTTCGTTGGCTTTTGGCTAGGGTCTCGCCCCAAACACCTGGGTCCAGTAAATCCCCTGGCTGCTTTGCTTGCTCACCACAAAGGCGGCGCCCATCTCACTGAAAGCCGGCGACATGATGTTGGCGCAATGCCCGGGGCTGTTGATCCAGCCTCGCACGGCGGCATCGGCGCTCACCTGGCCGGCCGCGATGTTTTCGCCGATGGCCCGCCAGTCGTAGCCGGCGCGCGTGGCCCGGCCGTCCACCGTGCTGCCGTCGCGGCCCGTGTGGCCGAAGAAATCGTGGCGTGCCATGTCGCCCGCATGGGCACTCGCAACCCCATAGAGCACCGGGTTTAGCCGCAGCGGCGGCGCCGGCGCGAAGGTCTTGTCGCCGCAGCGCTGCGGCCGGGCACGGGCCTCGTTGACCAACGCCAAAACGTGCGCCTGCACTTCATCGGCCTGCGACGCGGCGGGGGGGGAGAAAGGCGCGGCCAACACTACCCAGGTTTGTGTTCCGCCCTGGTGGAAACCGACCTCCAGCAGTTCGGCGTGCATGGCGGCGACGCAAGACCTACCGAGTGCTTTGGGCGTCAGCGCCGAGGCTCCGCTGGCGCCGCGCACCGTGATCTGAACGGCGCGCAGAGCGCGGTAGTCCGCATTTTTGAGTGCGCCATCGAGCTTGCGTCCATTGGCGAGCAACGCTGCGGCACGCGATAGCGCTGCGTTTTCACGCAGCGGGGCGGCCGGGCGGCTGTCTTTTTCGCAACCCTGCTGGCGCAAAGTGTTCAGCGCGCGCAGCAAGGTCGGATGGCTTGGCGCCGCAGGCTGCTCTTGCGCCAAGGCGGCACTTATCAGAAGGGCCAGCACCACGCAGCCGGTCGCACGTGGCCACCTGCTCCGTGGTTTCGCCAGCGTGCTCAGGATGTGCATGCCCCATGATAGCCAGCGGTGCCGCCGCCGGGGCCGTTAAGATATTTTTGAAAAGCTGAACCCTTTTGGCAAAAGCAGGCCTCTTTGTCAGCATCACAACAGCCAAGGAGTTCCCGATGTTTTTCCTGCAACGAAACCTTCCCGCCTGGGAGCGGGCCCGGCGCCTGGGCGGAGCGCTGCTGCTGGCTTGCGCCGGCCTGCTGTGGCTGCCGGCCGGCTGGCCCGTGGCGCTTGCATTTGGCGGCGCGGCGGTGCTGGGCCTCACGGCCGTCGTCGGCTTTTGCCCCGCATGCGCCCTGGTCGGCCGCAAGCCTCTGGCCAAAGGCAGGCCATGAAAGCCAGCCCCCAACTGGTTGATGCCGCCCGCGGAGGCGATGCCCAGGCCATCTTGCTGCTGCTCACGCAATGCCAGCCCGACCTTAAACGGTTCGCCCGCCGCACCTGTTCCACGGCCGAGGATGCGGAAGATGCGGTGCAGGCCGCGCTGTGGCAGCTATACCGCAAGATAGGTGCGTTGCGCACGGCGGCGACTTTCGCGGTCTGGCTGTTTCGCATTGTCGAGCGCGAATGCTTTCGCCTGTTTCGCGGCCGCAAAGGCGCGCAGGTCGACGATGGCGCCGATGTCCAGGCTGTCGCCGCGCCGTCGCTGCCGCTGGACCTGCGGCTGGATTTGAGCCGGGCCATCGCGGCCTTGCCCGAAGCCTACCGTGAGGTGCTGCTTTTGCGCGACGTGGATGAGCTCACTGCCCCCGAGGTGGCCCGGCAACTGGGGCTGAGCGTGGACGCAGTGAAAAGCCGGTTGCATCGGGCGCGCGCCCTGGTGCGCGAGCGCCTCATGGCCAGCGGCTACTGGAGCAAGGACGGTGCAACGGAGGGCCTGTCATGAGCGCGGATTACCAGTCTCCCCGGGATCTGCAACTGGCGCCCGCCCTGGTACGGCTGGCGCCCACCGAAGCCCAGGCATTCCTGGCCTACGACCATGCAGCCAAGCGCGAAGGCGGCCATCTGGAGCCCCGGGTGCGCGAGCTGGTCTCGCTGGCGGTGGCGCTCACCACGCAGTGCGGCTACTGCCTCGACGTGCATACGCGGGCGGCGAAGCGGCTGGGCGTGACGCGCGAGGAACTGGCCGAGGTGGTGTTCGTCGCCGCGGCCGTGCGCGCGGGCGCCAGCGTGGGCCACGGCCTGCTGGCCTTGCGCCTGTTTGATGAAGGGGAGAACCAGGGGCAGAAGGTACCGTCCGGCGGCGATGGAAGGGATGGGCAAGCGCCTTAGTCCACCCTTAGAATGGCCCCCAAAATAACTGGAGGGGTGAGCCATGCCTTTTGTCGGATTGGGACTGCATTTCTTTGTGGCGGTGTTTTTCGCCGTCCACGCCCTGCGCAGCGGCCAGCAGCTGTACTGGCTGATCATCCTGTTCTCCTTCCCGCTGCTGGGCAGCATCGTCTACTTCCTGGCGATCTACCTGCCGGACTCGCGGCTGGAACGCGGCGCGCGCCAGGTGGTGGCCGCCGCCGCCAAGACGCTCAATCCCACGCGTGAACTTAAAGAAGCGCATGCCGCTTTCGACTACACGCCAACCGCCCAGAACCAGATGCGGCTGGCCGCCGCGCTGCTGGAGGCCGGCCAGGCGCTGGAAGCCGCTCAAAGTTACGACGCCTGCCTCAAAGGCCCGTTCGCGTCGGACCTTGAAATCAGGCTGGGTGCGTCGCGTGCCTATTTCGCCTGCGAGCGTTACGCCGAGGCCGTCACCCACCTGGAGTTCATCCGTCAAACCGATGCCGGCTTTCGGGCCGAACAGGTGTCGCTGATGCTGGCCCAGGCTCTCGCGGGCGCAGGCAGGAGCGCCGAGGCAAGGGCGGAATTCGAATCGGCGGTGGAGCGCTTCGGCAGCTTTGAAAGCCGCGCCGAATACGCCATCTGGGCCGCGACCAGCGGCGACACCGCCACCAGCGCGCGCCTGCAGATTGAACTGCAGCGCTCCATGGACCGCTGGAACAGGCATACCCGCGAACTCAACAAGCCCTTGCTGCGCCGCCTGAATGCGGCATTTGAGAGGCGCTGACAGGGCGCCCCCGCCCCGGCTATTGCCAGCCTCCATCGCATGCGCCTGGGCCGCCCCTCATTCAAAGTCCGACTGCTGGTGATGCTGGCGGTTGTTCCGCTCATCACCTGGTTCGCGGTCAAGCCGGTGCGGGTGGTTGAGCCCCGGCTGGCGGGCGTGGACTGCGTGAGCGCGACGGTCTGCATCGACGACCTCGCGCGGGTGGAAGAGGCCGCAGGCCTGTACGCTGAAGCCATGGCATTCGTGCCAGATGTGCTGGGCTCGTTCAAAGGCAGGCCACGCGTGATCTTTTGCGCAACGCAAGCGTGCGCCGACGCGTTCGGGCTCGGAGCGCGCGCGGCGGTTACGTTGGGCACCTGGGGCACGGTGATAGCCCCACGCGCCTGGGCGCCTCACTTTGTGCGCCATGAGCTGATCCATTACGCACAGGCGGAGCGCATCGGTACCCTTCGACTGCTGTTCAAGCCGCAGTGGTTTGTGGAAGGCATGGCTTATGCGCTCAGCCGGGACCCTCGCGAGCCGCTGACTGAACCCTTTGAGAGCCAGCGCCGGCGCTTTCGGGCCTGGTATGCCGCCGTTGGCAAGCAGGGGCTGTGGCAAGTGGCCCGGGACCTCTAAGCGCTGGGTTCCTACTTGTGGAAATGGCTGGGCGGCTGTCCCATCGCCGCCTTGAACATCGCGGTAAAGGCGCTGTCGCTCGCATAGCCACTGGCCGCAGCCACCGCGCTGACCGACAGCCCGCGCGTGAGCAGGGGCAGGGCATGGGCCAGGATGGCCTGCTGGCGCCACTGCTGGTAGCTCAGGCCCAGCTCGTCGCGAAACAGCCTGGCCACCGTGCGCTCGCTGGCGCCGGTGTCCGCCGCCCATTCGGCGAGCGTGGCCCGCTCTGACGGCGCGCGCAGCACGGCCTCGCACAGGGTGCGAAGCCGCTTGTCGCCGGTTTGCGGATGCGGCATGGGTACGCCAAGTGCCTGGATGTCGGCGTGCGTGAGTTCATCCAGTACCAGGCTGCTGAGCAACTGTTCGCGTGAGGGTGCAAGAGGACGTTCGGGCGTGCCGCCATCCAGCGCGCTGATGGACTCGCGCAGCAGCGGCGACACCACCAGCACGCGGCAGCCGCTCCAGCCCCTGGGCGTGGCGCTGGCGTCGATGTAAAGCGTGCGGAACTCGGCGGCCTCCAGCACGGTGATGTGGTGCTGCGCGCCGGGCGCGATCCAGACCGCGCGCGAGGGCGGCACGATGTAGGTGATTTCGCCACCCGCGCCGTCGCTTTCGGCCGTGACCTGCACGACGCCTGTGGCGCAATAGGCCAGCTGTGCCCAGGCGTGGGAATGCGGTTCGAAGTGGGTGTCGGCCGGCATGGAGCGGGCGCGCACGCGCACCGGCCGCTTCGGACTGGGCGTGAAGCTGTCAGTGTCGCCCACCGGCATCAAGCGAAGGGCAGCGTTACGCGGCATGGCGGATTGCGGCTTGGTTGCTTTGGAGGGGTTTGTCTGAAATTCGATGAATCATGGCTATTTGTCGCATTTCAGCAGGCAAGGCCAATACTACGATAGCGCCATGAATACTTCAAGCACAGCTGCCACGCCCGCCGGCAACGCGATTTCACTCAAACAGGACGCCAGCGTGATCGGCCTGGTCGGCACCGCCCACCTGATCAGCCATTTCAGCCAGCTGCTGCTGGCGCCGCTCTTTCCCTGGCTCAAGGAAGCCTTCAACGTCAGTTACGCCGAGCTCGGCTTTCTGATGACCATCTTCTTCGTCGTGTCCTGCGCGGTGCAGGCGCTGTCGGGTTTTGTGGTGGACCGCTTCGGCCCGCGCCCCATCCTCTTCGGTGGTCTCACTTTGCTGGGCCTGGCGGCCTTCGGCTACTCCATCAGCACCAGCTACTGGATGATGGCCGGCTTTGCCGTCATCGCCGGCGTAGGCAACGGCGTGTTCCATCCGGTCGACTACACGCTGCTCAACCGCAAGGTCAGCGCGCCGCGCCTGGGCCATGCCTACAGCGTGCACGGCATCACCGGCAGCCTGGGCTGGGCGCTGGCCCCGGCCATGCTGGTGCCGCTGACCTTCGCGTTTTCCTGGCGCGTCGCGCTGGCCTGCGCGGGCGTGCTGGCTTTCGTGGTGCTGGCGGTCTTGGTCGCCAACCGCGACAAGCTCACACTGACCGTGACGGCGCCGGCCAAGGGTGCGCCCGCAGCCGACAGTTCGCTGGGCTTTTTGAAGATACCCGCGGTGTGGATGTGTTTTGCCTTTTTCTTCTGGTACGCAATTGTGCTTAGCGTGGTGCAGGCCTTCGCGCCCGAAGCCGCGCGCCACCTGCATGAGGTGCCGCTGCCGCTGGTTGCCATGTGCCTGACCATTTATATGGTGTGCAGCGCCGGCGGCATGGTGTTCGGCGGTTTTCTCGCGTCGGACCCGGCGCGCTGCGAGCGCATCGTGGGCGTGGGCTTTGGCGTGGCGGCCGTGTTCGCGCTGCTGCTGGCCCTGGGCAGCTACCCGGCCTGGGTGGTGCCTGTGCTGTTCGGCATCATGGGTTTTGCCTCGGGCATCGCCGGGCCGTCGCGCGACCTGCTGGTCAAGCGCTCGACGCCTGAAAACGCCTCGGGCCGGGTTTACGGCGTGGTCTACGCGGGCCTGGACATAGGCCAGGCGGTTTCGCCCCTGATCTTCGGCGCGATGATGGACCACGGCCAGTACCGCGGCGTGCTGCTGGGCCTGGCACTGATGCAGGCCGTGCTGATTGCCAGCGCCTTCAATGTGCGGCGTGTGCGCCGCACGGCGCTGCCGGCAGCGGGGCAGGTGCCGGCCTGAATCCCGGGGGCCTGGCAAGGGGCCCGTGTGCGCAACAGCAACGGTTTTTTGCTGGACTGGCGCGCGCCCATGGGCTGTGAGTGCAATTTGGCAAGGCCCGTCCTATACTGATTTGCATGACCCTCCACAGGCGTGTGACCAAGTTTCCGACCCGCGTCTTGCTCGCCGCGGGCCTGTTGCTGCCCGTGCTGGCCGCCGCTCAGGTCGCGCCGCTGAAATACGAATTGACCGGTGACCTGGGCGGCGCCGTCTACGGCACCCAGAGCGTGATCCGCAGCAAGGGCAATGAGACCCGTTTGCTGCCCTATGGTTTTTTTGACTACGGCCGCCTGGCCGTGCGCGTGGACACCCTGAGCCTTAAAACCGTGCAGTTCGGCTACGGCTACCTGGAGCTTGCCGGCCGCGCCAGCCAGGACGGCTGGCGCGCCGACACCGCCGCGCTGTCGGGCCTCAAAGACCGCAAGACACCGATCCCGCTGGGCATAGGCACTTTCCAGGAAACGCCTTACGGCGCCTTGTTCCTGAATGCCTTTGTCGATGCCAACAAGTCGCACGGCAGCCTGCTGGAAGCCACTTATGCGGCCGAGTTCAAGGTGGGAGGCTGGTCTTTCTACCCGCAGGTGGGGCTGGAATATAGCAACGCCAAATACAACAACTACCTTTATGGCGTCAGCGCGGCGGAGTCCGCCGCCAGCGGGTTTGCCGTCTACAACGCCGGTGCTTCCACGGCTCCCGTGCTGGGCCTGGGCGTCGATGTGCCGCTGGGTGAACCCTGGACGCTGACCATGCAGCTGCGCCGCAAGTGGCTGGACTCCTCGGTGCGCAACAGCCCGCTGATCAGCCGCCGCACGCAGGACACTGGCTTTATCGCCGTGTCTTATCGCTTTAGATAGGCGGGCTTCAGACCGCGGATTTGTGCCGCGCGATACAAGTGTCCAGCACCTCGCCGCTCTCGCGCTGCCACCAGTTGCCGGTCGAAAAAATCTCCACCTCGCTATAGCCCGCGAAGCCCTGGGCTTCCACCCATCCGCGAATCTTCGGGATGTCGATCACGCCGTCGCCCATCATGCCTCGGTCGTTGAGCAAATCGGTGGTCGGCGTCAGCCAGTCGCAGACGTGGAAGGCCAGCAAGCGCTGCTTGCCGGCGCGCTGGATCTGCGCCTCAAGCTTTGGGTCCCACCACACGTGGTAGACATCCACCGCCACGCCGAGCGCGCCTGATTTGGCAGGGTCCAGCGCATCGCATATATCGAGCGCATGTTCCATGGTGTTGATGCAGGCACGGTCGGCGGCATACATCGGGTGCAGCGGCTCGATGGCCAGAGGCATGCCTGCGGTGCGCGCGTAGTCGAGCAGGGCGGCGATGCCGTCATGCACCTGGTTGCGCGACAGCGCGATGTCTTTGTGTGCCGCTTTGCCGGCCAGCGCGCCCGGCAGGCCGCCCACCACCAGCACCAGGCAGGCGGCGTTCAATTCGCAGGCCTCGTCAACGGCGCGGCGGTTGTCCTCATGCGCGGCTTTGAGGCCCGCTGCATCCGCCGCGGGAAACATGCCGCCGCGGCAGTAGCCCGAGAGCTGCAGCCCGTGCGTTTTGACCCGCTTTGAAATGGCCGGCAGGCCGGCGGCGGCCACCTGGTCGCGCCAGGGCGAGATAGCGCGTATGCCGCGCGCCGCGCAGGCGTCGAGGATGTCGGTCAGCGGCTGCTCGACGCCTCGGCTCCTGCGCACGGTCGCGGTGTTGATGGAGAGCCAGCGGTGGTCTTTGGAAAAATCTCTCATGGGTGGCAGTTTCAATCGGGTCAGTTGGAAGGCGGTGCGGTGTTGCGCCGGCGCAGTTCGCGGATGATGGCCGCGTTGTCGAG
>Ga0102589_1002825_pt1 | contig 19129 bp, 21 predicted proteins | sample AraplaMF_Col_mLB_FD_76858 | JGI IMG/M metagenome (GOLD analysis project Ga0102589, IMG submission 76858) | Arabidopsis root microbial communities from the University of North Carolina, USA - plate scrape MF_Col_mLB | ecosystem: Host-associated > Plants > Roots > Endosphere | place: USA... | reverse complement strand
CATTTTAGCAGTTAAAAGTTTAACAGCGCGGATAGCATCATCATTAGCAGGAATTACGTAGTCGATTTCATCTGGATCACAGTTTGTATCAACAATACCTACTAGAGGGATGTTTAATTTAATAGCTTCTGCAACAGCAATACGTTCTTTACGTGGGTCAACCACGAACATTACGTCTGGAAGAGCGTGCATATCACGGATACCGCCTAAGAATTTGATTAGACGTTCGTGTTCTTTTTTAAGTTGGATTACTTCTTTTTTAGGTAGAACTTCAAAAGTTCCATCTTCTTCCATTTTTTCGATTGCTTTCATACGTGCAACACGTTTTTGAATAGTACCGAAGTTTGTAAGAGTACCACCTAACCAACGTTGGTTGATGTAGTAGTTGCCTGAACGTTCAGCTTCATCTTTGATCGCTTCTTGTGCTTGTTTTTTCGTACCAACGAAAAGAACTTTACCACCGTCTTGACCAACTTGACGCATGAAGTCATAAGCTTCCTCTAATTTTTTAACAGTTTTTTGTAAGTCGATGATGTAGATCCCGTTACGCTCAACGAAGATATATTTCTTCATTTTTGGGTTCCAACGACGAGTTTGGTGACCGAAATGTACACCAGCTTCAAGTAATTGTTTCATAGAAATTACTGACATGTGTATTTCCTCCTAGTATGTTTGGTTTTTATCCTCCGCATTTATCACTTGCAACAAGCTACCCTAAGCTTAGAGCACCACTTACTACATCAAAATGCGTGTGTATTAATAACACCATTTGCAACTATATCATAGCTTTACCCTATTCGCAACTGTTTTAGTTATGAAATTTCAATAAAAGCTCGATTTCTGTTTTTCCTTTTTGAAGCTGTTTTGCAATTTCTTCAGATGTTTTACCTTGTTTCGCTAATTTAATAGCTTGTTGTTCCAATGTTAATGGCTTAGCTTCTTCCTTTTCGGTTGCATCACTTGGTTGTCGGGCCGAATGTACCACCTTAGCTTCAGTTCCAGTTTGCTGCTGACGTGAATAAGCATTGGCTACTATGTTTTTGGGCACATAAATACGCGGTTCATGTTCAAGACTAATAGAACCGTCTACTGTGCTTTCTTCTTTTGTCAGAGAAGGCGATTGCTCCTTCTCCTGTTGTTTCACAATCTGTTCTTTCTGTTTCACAGCATTCGTTTGAGTTTCAGGCTTTGAAACTCTTTGCAGCTCTTGAATTAGGCGATCATTTTCATCTTTCATCTCAGCTAAATAGACACTGATGGTGTCATCCATTTCACGCATTAAGCGCTCCTGTTTTTTTTCTAAGTCCTTAAATTTTGCTAGCTTCGTATTTAATATGATAAGGAAATAAAATGAAAGTAGCTGTAAAATAAATAGAACCGCAATTAGTATGATTGTCATAGTAAACTCCTATCCACTAAAATCCACGAAATTTCCTTTAAACGGATGCAGGGCTTGCGTTTCTCGCTTCTCGTTATCCTTATTTTTCTTTTTTCGAGTACCTTTTATATACTCGCCACCTGCTTCTTCTTCTTCACTAATCCCATCCATACCCTCTGAAGTATTCACAACTTTTTGCTTGCGTTCTACTTCTTTTTTTAACGCTTCATTTGCATGCGCTTGCTGAGCCAAAGTTTGTTGTTGTGCCTGATCTGCCATTTTTCCTGCTTCAAATGTTTTTGGAATAGCTATTTGTAGTTCGACACCTTTTAAACTCATAAGACCACTCCTTCAACGATATGTATATAAGGATTATTATGCATTAATCATTTCATTGGATAATAATTTCCGTAGCTTTAATAGTGCTTTGGAGTGGATTTGTGAAATGCGTGATGTTGATAATTCAAGCATTTCTCCAATTTCTGTTAGTGTTAATTCCTCAGTATAAAATAAACTAAGCACTAGCTGCTCCTTATCGTTGAGCTTTTGGATATTTTCCGCTAAATCCCCAAGCAGTTCTGACTTAATGATTGATTGCTCAGGTGTCTTAGTCGTATCATCACGAATAACAAATGACTTTCCATCAGCCTCTTCTTGATCTTGCTGCTCATTAATAGAAAGAACATTTGAAAAGAAATGCTCCTGTACAGTTTGGTAAACTTCCTCAACAGGTAAAGTCATATGTTCCGCAAGTTCCTCAGGTGTTACATGACGCATATATTTTTGTTCTAACTGTTCAATCTGTGCATCTAACTTTTTCGCTTTTTCACGTGCTGAACGTGGCAACCAATCTTCCTTACGTAAACCGTCAATAATGGCCCCTCTTACTCTAAAAGAAGCATATGTATCAAATTTCAAGTCTCTATTAATATCAAATTTATTCAACGCGTCAAACAGACCTACCATACCTAAGCTCATTAATTCGTCTCGCGATACACTCTTTGGTAAGCTCGCACCTATGCGTTGTACATGATAAGATACTAGCGAAATATATTTTTTTATAAGCAAATCACCAGCATCTGGATCACGTTCATTTATCCAGCGGTTCCACAGCTTTTGTTCATCGTTCAGAATTGGTTGTGTCATGTAATCCACCTCTCTAAGAAAAACGCATTTATGCGCCTGTTTGCCACTGTCTTATATCAATACAAAAAACATTTGTAACTGACGTTTCACTTTCGTTACGAACACATTTGTAACTGACGTTTCACTTTCGCTACGTAAACATTTGTTGAAAGAACATCCATTATGCCTCGGCATAAGCAACAAAGCGTTACTAGTTATTAGACCTTAACATAAAAACCCATCTAATTCTTTCCTATATTATAACAAGAATCGACTATAATTTCATTTGTTTCTCGTACCCTATCACAGATTCTTTACATTTATGTGTCAGTATATGTTAGTTCGGATATAGTCAAAATCCGTTAATACAATCTAGGCTATAAAATAAGAATTTGCAAAAGAATTAAGATAACTAAAAAGAGCCGCTACTGGCGACTCCCTTTTTTAAGCATTATTTAATTGTTGATCGGCCTCACGATTCATCATCGTTCTTACAGCCTGAGCGATTTCTTCAGAATTTTCATCTTGAAACTCAACTGTTGAGTTAGCCGTCAGTGTTTCTTGATTTTCTGCCTCTCCATTGTCGGATTCATTTTCTGCATGCTCACCTTCAATGACTTCTTTATCGTCCTCTGGTGTGAATAAAATGTAGGCAATCAAAAATCTTACAATATACATGACGATAAAAATAATTATTCCCGCCACAAATGACCCTACGATTATACGTAGTGGTGTATAAGGCTTTTGAAATGTACTAAAAAAATATATAGAAAAGGCAATTAACGCTCCCCATAGGTTATAAAAAATAGAACCAAACATTATATTTCGCTCACTCCTTGGTTAACCGTTCGAATATGTAATGTCGACGTCGCAGGATTAAATTCAATTGTTCTACCACTATTGCCACCTGTGTCTTCGGCAACTAAACGAATTCCATGATGCTTCAGCTCATGCTTTACAGCTTCTACATTACGTGGGCCGATGCGCATGGAATCTTTATCTGAAGTAAATTGAAACATTTGCGCACCACCCGCAATTTTTGCCTTTAGCTTGAATTTTTGAACGCCTTCTAACTTTAATAAGTCAATCATTGCCGCAATGCCCGTGTCAGCAAATTTAGCCACATTTATTGACTCTTGTCTACCTAAACTCGAATCTGGCAACATCACATGTATTAAACCAGCAACTTTTTTTGTTTCATCATATAAAATAACCCCTACACAAGACCCAAGACCTGATGTTCTTATCGTATTTGGTAACTTTACTACATCCATTTGTGCAATTCCAACTTTTATAACTTGCCCATCACTACCGTTTAGCATCATCTATGAAACTCCTAATGCTTTAAAAATAGCATCAAATGAGTCTGGATCTGGTAATAGGAAGAAATGACCTCTTACCGTTTCTTGATCCTCTACACCGTCTTCAAAAATGGATGTGTTTATGACGATAACATTATCGCTAACATGTGATAATTCAATCAAGCCAATACTAATAATGGCACCAAACATGTCAACACTAAGTCCTGGCACCGTTGGATAAATTTTTAAATTCGTAAAGTCAGATAATGCCGATAAATAAGAACCGGATAAAATATTACCCATTTCCTGCATAGCCGATAACCCTAACTCTGAAACAGGTCGTTTTTTAAAGTCGAATGATTCATCGAATATGAGACGACGGATAAAACGATTTGCTTGTTCAATTGGTAGGATAAAGAACATACTACCTTCAGCATCACCTTCAATGCGTAGATAGATTCCAACTACGACGTTTTCAGATCCTCCTGCAAGCTCCATCATGTCATTAAATGACACCATTTCAACCTTTGGTACTCGCATATCAATTTTTTTACCAAGCAAATTGGAAAGTGCTGTCGCAGCATGCGCAGCACCTATATTACCAATTTCCTTTAATACGTCTAAATGTAGTGATGTAATCTTTTGATTATATGTCATTATCGATCCCTACTTTAGTGGATTTAATACTTTCTCTAAATGCAATAAAATTAATAATCGTTTATCTATTTTTGCCACTCCTGAAATAAACTCTTCTTCCAGTGAACCTACTACTTCAGGCTGTGGTTCAATTGAGTCAGCTGGAATGTCTAACACATCATTTGCAGAGTCAACGACGAAACCTACTTCCATATCTTCTAATGAAATAATGATGATGCGTGTTGTTTCCTCATGCTCAGAGATCGGTAATTCAAATCGTTCACGTAAATCAACAATTGGCGTTACGACACCGCGTAGGTTAATAACACCTTTTACGTATTTTTCCGTTTTCGGTACACGTGTAATATGCATTAGTTTTTCAATCCCTTGTACATGTGACACCGGAATCGCATATTCTTTATCTGCTAGTTGAAAAACAATTACTTTAATACTTTCTTGTTCCACTGCGTTTGTCATTGTTTACACCTCTCTTATTCATTCACCTTATTTAATAAGTGCGTTACAATCCACAATTAAGGCTACTTTCCCGTTACCTAAAATTGTTGCACCTGAAATTGCAAAGATATTCGTTAAGTAATTTCCTAATGATTTCAGCACAATTTCTTGTTGGCCAATGAATGAATCTACAACTAAACCAGCAAGCTTCTCACCTTTTCGAACGATGACCACTGAATGGAATTCGTCACCCTGAGGTTCTTTGCGAGGTACCTCAAAGATTTCTTCTAAGAATACTAGTGGTACTACTTTGCCACGGAAGTCGATTACTTTTTGATTATGCGCATTCATAATTTCTGATGAACGGATAATTGAAGTTTCAATAATAGATGAAAGCGGAATTGCATAAATTTCTTTTTCGATTTCTACTAGCATGACAGAAATAATTGATAATGTGAGTGGTAATTGAATCGAGAATACTGAGCCTACATCTTGTGTAGATTCAATAGAAATATTTCCACCCAATGATTCGATTGTTGTTTTAACAACATCTAATCCAACACCTCGGCCTGATACGTCAGAAATAACATCTGCCGTCGAGAACCCTGAGGCCAAAATAAGCTCATTAATTTGCTTATCTGACATCGAATATGATTGTTCTTGTGTAACAATACCTTTAGAAATGGCTTTCGCTAGTACTTTTTCACGGTTAATGCCTGCTCCATCATCTTCAATTTCAATGAAGACATAGTTACCACTATGGTAAGCACGCAATACAACTGTACCTTCTTCTGGTTTACCTTTTGCAAGGCGAGCTGTAGGATTTTCAATTCCATGGTCAACAGAGTTACGAATTAAATGAACAAGTGGATCCCCAATTTCATCGATTACTGTACGATCTAGTTCTGTTTCAGCACCAATAATTTCAAGGTTAATTTTCTTGTTTAGATCACGAGATAACTGACGAATCATTTTCGGGAAGCGATTGAATACTGTTTCAACCGGAACCATACGCATCGTTAAAATAATCGTTTGTAAGTCACCCATGACGCGGCTCATGCGCTCTACTGTTTCATTTAACTCTCCATGGTTAACCTCAGTTGCAATAGACTGTAGTCGTCCTCGATCTATTACAAGCTCTTCAAATAGATTCATTAATATATCAAGTCGCTCGATATTCACACGAATTGTTTTATTACCAACAGGCGCATGGCTCTTATCAGTCTTAGCTGGAGCCGCTGCTGTTGCAGGTTTAGGTGCTGCAGTATTTTTTTCAGGGATAGCCACTTCTACCGTTGCTGTTGCCGTTGCTGCTACTTCCTGAATTGCTTGTTCTTTTTCACTATGTTGCTTTGGCTCAATAGCGGCGACAATCACTTCTTCGACTTCTGAAACTTTCATAATCTTTTTTTGCATATCTTCAGCAGATTCTTTTGTTACAAAAGCTACGTAAAATTGTTGATCGAACTGTTCGTCTTCAAGCTTTTCTACAGATGGACTTGATTTAATAACTTCCCCATCTTTTTCTAAAATTTCAAACACCATAAATACTCGTGCTGCTTTTAAAAGACAGTCCTCACGTAATCTCACTGAAATTTCGAATGCATTGAAACCTTGCTCAGCAGATTGCGAAATAACTGTTTGCTCAAAGCCGTCATACTCTAATGTACTTGCAACAGCAATAGTTGGTGTCTCAGCAGTTCCTACCACTTCAGGAATCGCTTCCTCACCTAATTCAATACGCTTTAATTGAGCAACAGTTGAAGATACATCACGTTTTCCATCTCCACCATTCGCAATGTCCATCACCATTTCTTCTAGATGGTCTACAGATTCAAAAACAACATCTAAAATTTCAGGAGATACATGGATTTTTTCGTTTCGAATTGCATCCAACACATTTTCCATTTTATGAGTTAAATCCGCTAAATCTTCAAAGCCCATTGTCGCAGACATACCTTTTAATGTATGCGCAGAGCGGAAAATTTCTTGGACAATCGCTAAATCATCTGGATTTTTTTCTAGTTCTAATAAATGTTCACTACACGCTTGTAAATGGTCTTTACTTTCTTCAATAAACATCTCTAAATATTGATTGACTTCCATAAGAGGACACCCCTTTAAGGCAAATATTTCATTATTGTTTGTGCAATATCATCTACATCTGCTACTTCATCGACAAGCTGCGTTTCAACGGCCGCTTTCGGCATACCATACACTATACAAGTTTCAGCTGACTCAGCGATTGCCATCACATTCCCAGTACTTTTCAGTGCTTTCAGTCCATTAGAACCATCATGGCCCATACCCGTCATAATAACAGCCACTTTATCAAATTCTTTAAATTGGCTCACATCTTCAAACATCACATCTACAGAAGGTCGATGTCCAGATCTAGGTGGTTCATTATTATCAAGGACTATGCCAAAGGAGGTACCTATTTTTCTAAGTTTTAAATGATACCCACCAGGGGCAATATATGCCACTCCATTTTGCAGAATATCTCCTTGCTCAGCTTCTTTTACAGTAATCTCACTTAATTGATCCAGACGATTAGCAAGAGATTTTGTAAATCCTGCCGGCATATGCTGGACAACTAAAATTGGTGCTTGAATTGATTTTGGGATTTTTGTAATTACTTCTTGTAAAGCTCTAGGCCCGCCTGTGGAGGTACCTATCAGTACAATTTTTCGACCTACTTTACTCCATTCTACATGTGGCTTCGATAGTTCTGCCTTTGTCGGAAAAACATTAACAGTAGGAGTCACCCTGTCTTCACTAAGTGAATTTCTTCTAATGATACTCGCTTGTAATGGCTGTTCTTGTTGTCTTTTTCTACTAGAAGGTTTCTTTAATTTCGAAATAGGTACCAATGATGCTTGTTCAACTTTGTGGACAAGTTCAGTTTGGATTTTATGTAAATCAAGAGAAATTGTCCCGCTCGGCTTTGCGACAAAATCTACTGCCCCAAATTCAATTGCTGATAAGGCATTTTCTGCTCCTCGTTGAGTTGTACTAGAGAGCATAACAACAGGTACTGGACATACAGTCATAATTTCTTTTAATGCATCAAGCCCATTCATTTCAGGCATCTCAATATCCATCGTCACAACTGTTGGCTGCAATGTTTGAATCTTTTTTACCGCATCTTTCCCATTTCGTGCTGTTCCAACTACCTCAACCTTCGAGTTGCCAACAAAAAAGTCACTAATTAGCTTTCTCATAAAAGCAGAGTCATCCACAACTAATAGCTTGCTTTTATGTAAAAAGTCCAATTAATCACGTCCTTTCGAAAAAATATTTCTTAATTTAGTTAAGAATTTACCCGCTGACTGATCATGTGCATGAACTTCCTCCATGCGGTGTTCCATAAAACGCGCCACTATAAGTTGAAGTGTCTTTGTAATAAGTGCGTCTGGATAGGCAAGTGAAAAAGGCACCTGCTCACGAACAGCCTTACGCACAGCAGAATCTTCAGGTAATGAGCCTAATATCGTAACCTCTTTGTCCAAAAAACGTTCCATCGTACGCTTTAGTCGCTCATTGGTATCCAGCCCTTCTTCTTTACTATAGGCTCGGTTACAGAGTACATAAAACTGCTTGCCCGCATCTCGCATATGAATATATTTCATCATTGAATAAGCGTCTGTAATAGATGTTGGCTCAGCCGTAGATAAAACAATAATTTCATCTATAGAGGTTAATAAATCCAATGACCAATTAGTAGCTCCTGCTCCCATATCGAACAAAATGTAATCAAAGCTTTGTTGCAATTGCTCAAATGCATAAACGAGTCGCTCAAACATTTCCTCTGACCATTCTAAAACGCCCGACATCCCAGACCCACCTGAAATACACTTTAAATTGTAAGGACCTTCAAATATTACCTCATCCAGTAACTTATTTCCTCCCAAGTAATCTTTTAAACTATAAGAAACATTTTTTCCAATTAAAATATTGATATTACCCATACCAATATCCATATCAACGATGACAACTTTTTTCCCTTTATCGGCCAATGTAATAGCAAAATTCATTGTGAAGTTACTTTTACCAACCCCACCTTTGCCGCTTACAACCGCAATTGCCCTACCTAATTCACCCTGCTGTCTCAACATTTTCAAGCGTAATGTCTCAGCTTGGTCTCTCATTTTTCTTCACCTTGAAAAAATAAATTTAGTACTGCTTCTAGATCAGCTTCTTCAATATCTTCTGGTACTTCTTGACCATTCGTATAGTAAGCAAGTCCTTTATTATATTTAATCATTAAATTAATCATTGTGCCAATAGAATTTGTTTCATCAATCTTTGTGAAAATGAATTTTTCAATTGGTAATTGCTTAAATTGCTCGATAATGTTCGCCATGTCCTTTTCTTTTGTTGTCATTGCAAGTACTAGGAAGGACTCTGCTTGATCATCGAATTTTATAAGACGCTGTAAATCGTCTACATATTTTACTTCTTTATAATTGCGGCCTGCTGTATCTATAAACACTATATCTAAATTGGCCAATCGGTGGATTGCTTGTTCAAAATCTGTTGCATTATAGGCAATTTCGACAGGAGCCTGTAACAGTCCAGCATACGTTTTTAATTGCTCGATTGCAGCAATACGGTAAGTATCTGTCGTGATAAATCCTACTTTTTTCTTTTTTTCTAAAACTGCTCTCGCAGCCATTTTCGCAATTGTCGTAGTCTTCCCGACACCTGTTGGTCCTAAAACATTAATATATTTTTTTTCATAGGATATACCTCCGACCGGTAGTTCCTCTAGTGTTTTGCGCAATAAACTTTTCGTAATCATCTTACATTGAGAAAAATTAATGTCTGACGCTTCTTTAACATGCGTAAAAAGCTCATCACCAATCGTTGTGATGAGCTCCTCACTTAGCTCCTGCTGTCTTAAGTATTCAATGAAGGATAAGAGTTCATCTGGATATTGTTCTTTGATAGTCTTCTTATGCATGGAATGCATTAAAGATTTTAAATCTGCAATCTCCTTCCTCAAATCTTCAGAAATACTGGCTTCCCCATGTAAGGGCGCATCTTTCTGCGGCTGAACTTGGTGTAGTTTAGCTTGAACAGCGTTCGTAACCTCTTGTAACCTTGCATTTTCATGTTTAGTTTTTGTTGTAGGTAGCGCAACAGGTGCTGGAGCCACATTACTTGGCTCCATTGAATCAATACCTGCAACAACCTCAAAGCTCTTCTTTTTAATGATTCCAAAAAACTTTTTTGTAACGACTACTTTTGAGTTCAAAATGACAGCGTCCTCACCTAATTCAGCACGCACAAGCTTCATCGCTTCTGGTATGGAGGATGCATAATATTTTTTCATTTTCATTCAACATTCACCACCCCAACACTTTGAATTTCAACCGTAGCATCAAGTTCGTTGTATGATAGAACTGGAATTTGCGGGAAATAGCGCTCCGTAAGTTGACGTAAATACATACGAACTGCTGGAGAGCATAAGATAATAGCAGATTGTTCCATAAAGGAAACGCGTTCTACTTCTGCAGCAATGGTTTCTAAGATTGTTTGAGAATCTTGTGGATCCATCGCTAAATAATTTCCGTGATCCGTTTGTTGAATACTATCAGCAATCAATTTCTCTACTTTACCCGAGACAGTAATAACTTTTAATGATGAGCTGTCTCCTACGTATTGAGAAGTAATCTGACGTGCCAATGCTTGACGAACATACTCAGTTAATATATCGGTATCACTCGTTAACTTTGCATAGTCTGCTAGAGTTTCAAATATAATTGGTAAGTTTCGTACTGAAACATTTTCTCGTAGAAGTTTACCTAGTACTTTTTGAATTTCCCCAGTCGATAATGGAGCAGGTGTCAATTCTTCAACTAAAATTGGATGCGTTTCACGTAAATGATCGATTAACTGCTTCGTCTCTTGACGACCAAGTAATTCATAAGCATTTGCACGAATCATTTCCGTTAAGTGAGTTGACACAACGCTCGGTGGGTCAACAACTGTGTAGCCAAACATTTCGGCATCCTCTTTCACTTGTTCCGTAATCCATTTTGCAGGTAGGCCAAATGACGGTTCAACCGTGTCAATTCCATCGATAGAATCATCATCTCCTGGACTCATTGCTAAATAATGATCAAGCAGGAGTTCACCACGTGCCATTTCATTACCCTTTATTTTAATTCGATATTCATTTGGTTGTAATTGAATATTATCGCGAATTCGGACAACCGGAATGACAATCCCTAATTCTAATGCTAACTGTCGACGTATCATAATGACTCGATCTAATAAATCGCCGCCTTGAGCAGCATCTACTAACGGTATTAAACCATAGCCAAATTCAAACTCGATTGGGTCCACATTTAATAAATTCACAACATTTTCAGGGCTCTTCATGCCGTCTGTTGCCACTTCTTCCTCAATTTCAAGTAATTCTTCTTCATCTTCTGGTTTCTTATGATCCATCATATAAGCACCGGCAATTAGTGAAATACCAATTGGAAGTGTTATTAAATTAGGTATTGGCGTAAATAATCCAAGTAAAACAATTGTACCACCTGCTACATAAAGCAGTTTCGCTTGAGCAAAAAGCTGCCCTGTAATATCTTCACCAAGACTTCCTTTAGAAGATGCACGTGTTACGACAATCCCTGTCGCTGTAGAGATTAGTAGCGCAGGAATTTGTGAGACAATACCATCTCCCACTGTTAACTTAGAAAAATGATTTGCTGCATCTGCAAATGGAAGCCCCATCTGCACAACACCGATGATGATACCAAATAATAAGTTGATAATAACCATGACCATTGAGGCAATGGCATCCCCTTTTACGAATTTTGTGGCACCATCCATCGCTCCGTAGAAGTCCGCTTCACCCGCTACCTTCTCGCGTCGTTCACGTGCTTCCCGCTCAGAAATAACTCCTGCATTTAAGTCAGCATCAATACTCATTTGTTTACCCGGCATCGCATCAAGTGTGAAACGTGCTGCTACTTCCGCTACACGCTCTGCTCCTTTTGTAATAACGATAAACTGAATTAACACAAGAATTAAGAATACAACTAAACCAACTAGTACATTCCCGCCGACTACAAAATCACCAAACGTTTCAACAACAGAACCAGCATCACCCTTCGCTAAAATGGCACGTGTTGTAGAAACACTCAGTCCGAGTCGGAACAAAGTTAACAATAAAATAACTGAAGGAAAAATAGAAAAGTCTAAAGCTTCCTTCATACTCATTGCTGTTAAAAGTACTATTAATCCTAATGTAATATTAATGACGATTAAGAAACTTAACATCCACGGAGGAAGAGGGATGATGAGCATCGCAACGATTAAAATAACCGCACCTAATACCCCTATATCGCGAACTTTCATTTGTGTCCCTCCTACTAAAAGCTTTAAATTTTCCGCTTAATTCGATAAACATAAGCAAGCACTTCTGCTATTGCTTTGAAAAACTCTTCTGGTACTTGATCGCCAATTTCTACTTGATCGTACATTGCTCGTGCTAATGGTCTATTTTCAACCATAATCACATCATGTTCTTTCGCAATCAGTTTAATTTTTTGAGCGATAAAGTCCGTACCCTTTGCAACGATGCGCGGGGCATCCATACTTTCCTCATCATATTTGATGGCAATCGCATAGTGAGTTGGGTTTGTTATAACAACATCGGCGTTTGGAATCTCTGACATCATTCGACGCATCGCCATTTCGCGTTGGCGTTGTTTGATTTTCGATTTTATCAGCGGATCGCCCTCACTATTTTTATATTCATCTTTAATGTCTTGTTTAGACATTTTAAGATTTTTTTCGTAATCATGTTTTTGATACATCCAGTCTAAAAGGGATACACACAGTAAGACGAGCGAAGCAGCAATCCCCATGATACCAACAAGCTTACCCACTGTAATAAGAGTCATCCATGGGCTTTTAAAGGATAACGCCAAAACTTCCGGCAAATTCGTCCAAACGATAATTGTCGTAACGCCACCTATGAAGCCAATCTTTAATACTGACTTGATAAGCTCTATAATGGCTTTGACAGAAAATATTTTTTTCAACCCTTTGATCGGGTCCATTTTTTTTAAATCAAACTTCATCGGCTCTAATGTAAATAGGAAACCGAACTGTAGGAAGTTACCTGCTAATGCTCCAACAAATGCAATTCCCATTATTGGGACAATAATAAAAGCCATTTGCACTAATGTTTCTGTAAATAGGCGCATCACACTATCAATTGTTAGCGTTTCTACGCGTATGTTATGAATAAAAGTTTGCCTAAAAAAAGCTAAAAGATCGTCTCGCAGTGAACCTGCAAAGAAGAATAGAAAGATAAATACCATGAGCATGACAATTGCACTGGAAATATCCTGACTTTTGACAACCTGACCTTTTTTTCGAGCATCTTGTCGTTTTTTAGGCGTCGCCTTTTCCGTTTTTTCTCCCGCAAAATACTGTAAATCTAAATCCAGCAGCAGCAACATTTTACCCACCACCTAAAATAGCCATTACATCACGCATAGCATAAATCATAATGGTAATAAGCTTTTGAATAACTTGAATCATTACAGCCATCATTGTAAATAACACTAGAAAACTAACGCCTATTTTAATAGGAAAACCGACAACAAAAATATTTAATTGTGGTACAGTTTTCGCTGTGATCCCTAGCGCTAAGTCGACTAAAAATAAAGTTGCTACAACAGGGGCAGCCATTTGAAAGGCAATCGCAAAAACAGCCGTAAATGTTGTGATGATAAACTCTATATAACCGTCATTTGCAAAATTAGGAAAACCCTGATCCATCGGTAAAAATTGATAACTATAATAAATTCCATCGAGAATCATATGATGTCCATTTATAGCTAGTAGGAAAAGTAATGCTAGCGTATTAAAAAATTGTCCGATCAATGGACTTTGTGCACCTGTTTGCGGGTCAATAATATTGGCAATGGCAAAACCCATCTGAAAATCTATAAAGCTTCCGGCAATTTGAATTGCCGACATAATGATATAGCCTACTAAACCGAGTAACAGTCCAATAAGCGCTTCTTTCATCACTAAAAGTATGTAATCACCATTAAATACAAATGGTTCGACGTCAATTGTGTAATACATCATCCAAGCTAAAACTAATGCGAGAGTTATTTTAACTTGTGGCGGAATCGTTCTGTATGAGAAAAAAGGCACCGTGACAAAAAATGCCGATACGCGCACAAGCACTAATAAGAAAACCGTAAAATGCGGGATTAATTCATTCATCTACTCACCCTATATAACGCGTTAAATTCTCAAAAATGTCTCTCGCATAGCTAGTCACTTGTGATAACATCCAAGGACCGAAAAATACGATGGCTGCTAATACAGCGATGATTTTTGGAACGAATGCTAAAGTTTGCTCTTGAATCGATGTTGTTGCCTGAAAAATACTTACCGCTAAACCAGTGATTAAAGCAACTAATAGTAGCGGACCGCTTGTTAGAAGGATAATCATAATGGCACGCTCTGCAATTGAAATAACCAATTCACCTGTCATACTGTATCATCCCCTAAAAACTTTGTAGTAATGATTTCATCACAAGATACCAACCATCCACGAGTACAAATAATAAAATCTTAAACGGCAATGAAATCATAACCGGTGGTAACATCATCATCCCCATCGACATTAGAGTACTTGCGACAATCATGTCGATTACTAGGAATGGAATAAAAATCATAAAGCCGATTTGAAACGCTGTTTTAATCTCACTCAATGCAAAAGCAGGTACTAGCATTGTAAGGGGAATTTCTTCTACAGATGCTGGTCTTTCTGCCTTATTATACGTTAAAAATAAATCAAGATCCTTTTGCCTTGTATGCTTACTCATAAATTCTTTAAATGGCTCACTAGCACGATCATACGCTTCTTCAATGCCAATTTCCTCAGAAAACAATGGCTGTAATGCCTCTTTATTGACCTCTTGAAATGTTGGGGCCATGATAAAGAAAGTTAAAAATAAAGCAAGACCTACAATGACCTGGTTTGGTGGCATTTGCTGTGTCGCCAATGCAGTACGAGTAAACGATAACACAATAACAATTCGTGTAAACGATGTCATCAAAATTAAAATACTCGGTGCCAATGAAAGAACTGTTAACATCAAAAGAAGCTTCACAGAGCTGGAGACATTTGTTGGATCGCTGTTGGAAAAAATACTGATTACATCATTCATTTATCATCATTCTCCTTTTGCTTCCATTTCTCCAGTTCTTCATTGCGCTCCTGTTTAATTTCGGAAATCTTTTTTTCGAACAGCTCACCAAAAGAGTTTTGTTTTTGCTGTACAGAGGAACTCTCATTATTTTTTCTTTTAAACTTAGATAATACTTCTGCAATATACGGTGATGTTGCTGCAAGTTCTTGTCGTTCATTATATAGCGCTAAAAGTGTTGCAACTTCATCGGGATCAGTAATTTCACGTAAAAGCTGGATATCCTCACCGACCCCAACTAAATAGAGTGTTTTACCTACTTGTAATAGTTGTACCGACTTTTGGGCACCTAATGATAAACCACCTAAATTTTGTACTAATTGATTACGTTGAAAGTTTAAATTTCTTCTATTTAAAAATTTCATTAATCCATAAAATAAAGCTACAACAAAAATAAGCGCCAAAACCATTTTTATGTATTCCCACGCAGATATGTCTCCAGCCGCTTGTGTTTCTGAATCTTTCTTAGCAGCTGGAGTACTATCTTCTTTACAATCTCCTTTAATACAGTCGCTTACAAAATTCGCGTTAGATTCTGCATATACAGAAGTCGTTGTAGGGTACAAAAACAGGAAGGCTACAAGAAATGCAAAAATCATCGTTAGACGAAATGATTTTAACATTTGCATTCAATCATCCTAGTGCTTTTTGAATCGCTTCAATTACACGATCAGCTTGGAAAGGTTTTACAATAAAGTCTTTCGCACCCGCTTGAATTGCATCGATTACCATTGCTTGTTGTCCCATTGCTGAACACATAATGACAGTTGCATTTGGATCTGAACCCTTAATTGCTTTAAGCGCTGCAATACCGTCCATCTCTGGCATTGTAATATCCATTGTTACTAAATCTGGCTTTAATTCGTTGTACTTTTCAACAGCCTGTAAACCATCAGCTGCCTCCCCAACAACATCAAACCCATTTTTCGATAAAATATCCTTGATCATCATGCGCATGAATGCAGCATCGTCTACAATCAAAATTCTTTTAGACATGGTTAACTCCTCCAATTGAAACTATCTCAAATTATTTAAACGCTCTGCTTGACTTAAAACATCTGTAATGCGGACACCGAAGTTTTCATCAATAACAACGACTTCACCTTTAGCGATTAAACGACTATTAACTAAAATATCAACTGGTTCACCAGCTAATTTATCTAGTTCAATAATCGAACCACTAGATAGTTCTAATATCTCTTTTACAGAACGCTTTGTACGTCCTAACTCTACAGTAACTTGCAATGGAATATCAAGTAGCATATTTAAATTTCTAGCTTCAGATTGCGAGATAACATTTGGATCAAAACTAGCAAACTGTGCTTGTTGAACATTGACCGGTTGAACAGGTCTTGCTGCTTGCGGAATCTGTTGTTGCTCTTGATACATTGGTTGCTGCACCGGCGCTGGCTGCTGTTGATATACTGGCTGCGCAGGCGGTGGTGTTACAGGTACTTGCGGTTGCATAGGTGCTTGCGGTTGCATAGGCGCTTGTGGTTGGACAGGCGACGGAGCTGCTGGCGCTTCAGGTGCTAGTGTTGCAGCCACAGGTTCCTCGATTGATTCTGTTTCACCTAATAGAGATTTAACAATGTTTTGACTAAATTTCAGCGGTAATAATTGCATAATATTCGAATCAATTAAATTACCAATTCTCAATCTGAACGATACTTTTACGAGTAAATCATCTTCAGGAATATTTTCTCGTCCTTCATTTTGAGAAATATTCATTAAATCGATAGTAGGCGGAGAAATATCCACTTTTTTATTAAAGACTGTCGACATTGAAGTAGCCGCAGAACCCATCATTTGATTCATAGCTTCTTGCACGGCACTTAGCTGAATCTCACCTAAGTCTGGTTTCGGATTTAAGCCATCTCCACCTAACATTAAATCAGCAATAATCGCTGCATCGGATTGCTTAATAACGAGTAAATTCATACCTGTTAATCCGATTGTATATTCAACCTGTACAGCTACATAAGGATGAGGAAATTCCTCTTCTAATTTATTACGGTTAATCATTGAAATACTTGGGGTAGTAATATCTACTTTTTGCCCTAATAACGCTGAAAGCGCTGTGGCAGAGCTACCAAAAGATATATTTCCTACCTCACCTAACGCATCTTGGGCAAACGAATCGAGGTAATCCTCTACTCTTAAATCATTAATATCCTCATTTGTAGAAGCTTCAGTGCCGCTGTTTTTATCTTCCAACGTTTCGCCCCTTAATAACGCTTCAATTTCTTCTTGGGAGAGCATTTCATCACTCATCTTCGTCTCCTCCTTTCAAAGGGTCGATAATCTGGATTGCTAATTTTTTACCTTGTTTTCCTGGTTGAACCGTAAATTTCGGTAATGTTCCTACTTTTAATAGTAGTGGATCTTCAATTTTTTGTTCTAATTGAATGACATCCCCAACTTGCATTGTGAGGAAATCCTCAATGGTAATGTCGGTAATACCTAGTTCAACAGAAACCGGAAGTTGTGCTTGTTTCACACTTGTTTCAAGCATTTTTGTTTGCTCTGGAGACATTTCTTTTGTATTTGCCTGCATCCAGTAGCGCACAGAAAGATTCGGAACAATAGGCTCCAATACAACATGCGGAATACAAATATTGATCATACCGCTTGTCTCACCGATTATCGTATTTAAGGAAATAACGACAACCGTTTCATTTGGCGAAATCATTTGTAAAAATTGAGGGTTGACCTCAAGCTCCACTAAAATCGGATCAATTTCCGCAACATTTTCCCATGCCTCGCGTAAATTGTCGAATGAACGTTCAAAAAGGTTTGTCATAATTTTAGTTTCAATTTCTGTTAAGTTATCCACATTACTATGACTCGCCCCACTACCGCCCATTAAACGATCTAACATAGAGTAGGCAATGTTTGGGTTTATTTCCATTAAGATATTACCATCTAATGGTGGCACTTCAAACACATTAATGAGTGTCATATTCGGAATCGAACGTACAAACTCTTCAAATGGTATTTGGTCCACTGATGCAACAGTAATCTGCACATAGCTTCTCAGCTGTGCAGAAAAGAAGGTTGTCAGTAATCGTGCAAAATTTTCATGTATTCGGGTCAAACTTCGGATTTGATCTTTTGAGAAACGTAGTGCACGTTTAAAGTCATACACTTTAACCTTACGCACCTCGTCCTCTTTTTTTATATCATCAGCTGACATTTCCCCCGTTGATATTGCGGAAAGCAGCGCATCTATCTCTGATTGAGATAATACATCTCCTGCCATTTGCCCACCTCCATTTCAAGCAGTTTCTTTATTATTGTGTGATGAAGGAGGTAATATAAATTTCCTGAACTTCTCCCTCTTGCATCAATTCATTTAATCGTGTTTTTAATGATTTTTGGAAAATTTGTTTACCTTGCTTACCTTCTAAATCCTTTTGCTCCATTTCAGAAAGCTCTTGAATAACAATGTTTTTCACTTGGAAATCACGCTTCGTTAACTCAGTACCAGCATCTTTATTTGTAGTTTGGATTTTTAACGATATGCGTACAATTTTGTTATCAGCTAGATTTGTCGTAATTTCTGGAATTTCTACAGAAGCTTCTACGATTTCATCAATGGTTGGCTCAAGAGATCCTGCAGGCTTATTAAATTGGGTATATAACACAAACCCAATACCCCCGATAAGTATGATTGCTACTAGTACGATGATAATCATCGTTAACACTTTGTTATTCTTCATCTTTTTCACCTCGTAGATGCGGGTTAGATAGTATTTGTATATTTTTATAAAAGGCTGTTACCTTTTGTCGCACCTCATCTTCACTCTGTAAAACAATGATTTTAGTTCCAGTCGTTAATGTGATGGTCGTATCTGGGAAAGATTCGACCGTTTCTATGTATAAAGCATTCAATGTAAATGCTTTGCCATTTAAACGTGTTAGTTCAATCATTGAAATAGGGCCGGGTCTAGCACGAGAGCCGGCCCGACCCTCCC
>Ga0102589_1002824_pt1 | contig 19135 bp, 16 predicted proteins | sample AraplaMF_Col_mLB_FD_76858 | JGI IMG/M metagenome (GOLD analysis project Ga0102589, IMG submission 76858) | Arabidopsis root microbial communities from the University of North Carolina, USA - plate scrape MF_Col_mLB | ecosystem: Host-associated > Plants > Roots > Endosphere | place: USA... | reverse complement strand
TCCTCGGCGAACACCGCGCTCACCAATTCGGTGCTCGACACCGACTACTCGCTCGAGCACAAGTACAGCCGCGAGAAGGGACGCATCTACCTGTCCGGCGTGCAGGCGCTGGTGCGCCTGCCGCTGATGCAGCGCCTGCGCGACGAAGCGGCCGGCCTCAACACCGGCGGTTTCATTTCCGGCTATCGCGGCTCGCCGTTGGGCGGCTTCGACCTGGAGCTGTGGCGCGCACGCAAGTTCCTCGAGAACGCCGGCGTGAAGTTCACCCCGGGCCTCAATGAAGACCTCGGCGCGACGATGGTCTGGGGCACGCAGCAGACCAACCTGTTCCCCGGCGCGAAAGTGCAGGGCGTGTACGGCATGTGGTACGGCAAGGGTCCGGGCGTGGATCGCACCGGCGACGTGTTCAAGCACGCCAATGCCGCCGGCACCTCGCAGTACGGTGGCGTGCTCGCGCTCGCGGCCGACGACCACGCCTGCCGTTCCTCGACGCTGCCGCACGGTTCGGAAGACGAATTCGTCAGCGCGATGATGCCGATCCTTAATCCGGCCGGCGTGCAGGACATCCTGGACATGGGCCTGGTCGGCTGGGCGATGTCGCGTTACACGGGCCGCTGGGTCGGCTTCAAGACGATCGCCGAAACGGTGGAATCGTCCGCATCGGTCGACGTCGATCCGATGGCCACGCGCATCGTGTTGCCGGAAGATTTCGAGATGCCGGACGGCGGGCTCAACATCCGCTGGCCCGATCCGCCGATGAACCAGGAAATGCGCCTGCACAAGTACGCCGTGAAGGCGGCGCAGGCGTTCGCACGCGCAAACAACATCGACCGCGTCGTGATCGACTCGCCGCGCGCGCGACTGGGCATCGTCACCACCGGCAAGTCGTATCTCGACGTGCTGCAGGCGCTGGAATACCTCGGCCTGGACGAGCAGGCGTGCGCGGATCTGGGCATCCGCGTCTACAAGGTCGGCATGACCTGGCCGCTGGAGCCGATGGGCATCACGCGTTTCGCGCAGGGCCTTGAAGACATCGTCGTCGTCGAGGAAAAGCGCGCCTTCATCGAACGCCAGATGAAGGAATACATGTACAACTGGAGCGGCCAGCGTCCGTCCATCGTCGGCAAGTACGACGAGAACGGCGAGTGGATCCTGCCGTCCACGGGTGAACTCACGCCGGCGACGATCGCCGGTGTCATCGGTCGCCGCATCCAGCGCTTCCACGACTCCGAACACATCCGCAACGTCATGGCGTGGATGGCCGAGAAGGAATCCGAACTCGCCCTGCCGCGCGCCGTGTTCCCGCGCGTGCCGCATTACTGCTCGGGTTGCCCGCACAACACCTCGACCGTAGTGCCGGAAGGTTCGCGCGCGCTGGGCGGCATCGGTTGCCATTACATGGTGACCTGGATGGACCGCAGCACCGACACCTTCACCCACATGGGCGGCGAAGGCGTGACGTGGTCGGGGCAGGCGGCGTTCACCGAAACGCAGCACGTGTTCCAGAACCTCGGCGACGGCACCTACTTCCACTCCGGCTCGCTGGCGATCCGCCAGTCGGTCGCGACCGGCGTCAACATCACCTACAAGATCCTCTACAACGATGCGGTCGCGATGACCGGCGGCCAGCCGGTCGACGGCACGCTGTCGGTGCCGCAGATCGCCCACCAGGTGCGTTCGGAAGGCGTGCAGACCATCGTGCTGGTGTCGGATGACATCGGCAAGTGGAGCAAGCGCGAGATCTTCCCGTCGGACGTCGAGTTCTTCGACCGCAAGGAACTGGACGACGTCCAGAAGCGCCTGCGCGAAGTGAAGGGCACCAGCGTCCTGATCTACGACCAGACCTGCGCCACCGAGAAGCGCCGTCGCCGCAAGCGCGGCAAGATGGTCGATCCGCAGAAGCGCGTGATGGTCAACTCGCTGGTCTGCGAAGGCTGCGGCGACTGCGGCAAGAAGTCGTTCTGCGTGTCGGTGCTGCCGAAGGAAACCGAGTTCGGCCGCAAGCGTGAGATCGACCAGTCCAACTGCAACAAGGACTACTCCTGCGTCAACGGCTTCTGCCCGAGCTTCGTGACGGTGGAAGGCGGTGGCCTTCGCAAGAAGAAGGGCAGCGGCGCGAAGGATCGCCTGAGCGACCTGCCGATGCCGCAGCTGCCCTCGCTCGACCAGCCCTGGAACATCCTGATCACCGGCGTCGGCGGCACCGGCGTGGTGACGATCGGCGCGCTGCTCGGCATGGCCGGCCACCTCGAGGGCAAGGGCGCCAGCGTGCTCGACCAGACCGGCCTGGCGCAGAAGGGCGGCGCGGTCACCACCCACATCCGCATCGCCCGCACCCCGGCCGACATCCACGCCGTGCGCATCGCCGCCGGCGAAGCCGACCTGGTGCTGGGCTGCGACATGGTCGTGGTCAACGACTACTGGGCGCTGTCGAAGGTGCGTTCGGGCCGCAGCTCGGTCGTGCTCAACAGCTATGAAGCGATGCCGGGCACGTTCACCACGCGTCCGGACATGCAGTTCCCGGCGACCGACATCATCGCCGCGATCAAGGTCGCGCTCGGTGGCAAGGATCCGCACGTCGTCGACGCCACCCAGCTGGCCACCGCGCTGATGGGCGATGCGATCGCATCGAACCTCTTCATCCTCGGCTACGCCTGGCAGCAAGGCCTGGTGCCGCTGTCGCTGGATTCGATCATGCGTGCGGTCGAGCTCAACGGCGCCGCGATCGAGATGAACAAGACCGCGTTCGCCTGGGGCCGCCTGGCCGTGGTCGATGCCAAGGCCGTGGCCGAAGCCGCCGGCCTGGTGCGCAACGCCCAGACCGCCGCCGAATCGACGCCGCACGAACTGCCGATGCTGTCGCCGGGTGCGTGGGAAGGCAACGAGTGGGGCGCGACCAGCGCACCGCGCACGACCCGCAAGGAAGACGAGCTGCGCCACGTGCCGGCACATGGCGGCGACAACGTCGCGTTCCTGCCGCTCGACGATGCGCGCCTGTCGCGTTCGCTCGACGAGGTCATCTCGCGCCGCGTGGCGTTCCTGACCGAGTATCAGGACGCCTCCTACGCGCGCCGCTACAGCGATTTCGTCGCGCGCGTGCACGCGGCCGAGCGCAACGTCGCCGGCACCACCGACCTGACCGAGGCCGTCGCCCGCTACGCCTTCAAGCTGATGGCGTACAAGGACGAGTACGAGGTCGCGCGCCTGTACACCAGCGGCGATTTCAAGAAGAAGCTGGAGCAGCAGTTCGACGGCGACTACAAGTTGAAGTTCCACCTCGCGCCGCCGCTGCTGGCGAAGAAGGACGCGCAGGGCCGCCTGATCAAGCAGGAGTTCGGCCCGTGGGTGTTCACCGCGTTCAAGTGGATGGCCAAGCTGCGCTTCCTGCGCGGCGGCGCCTTCGACATCTTCGGCAAGACCGAGGAGCGCAAGATGGAGCGCCAGCTGATCGTCGATTACTTCGCGACGATCGAAGGCCTGCTCGGCAAGCTCGACCGCAGCAATGTCGGCCTCGCTGCCGAGATCGCCAGCATCCCCGAGCACATCCGCGGCTACGGCCACGTCAAGGAAGACCACCTGCACAAGGCCAAGGCGCGTGAAGCCGAGCTGCTGAAGGAGTGGGACAACCCGCTGCGGATCGTCAAGGTGGCGTAAGCGCCCGGGTGACGTCGTTTGAAGGCAAAGGCCGGCTCGCAGGAGCCGGCCTTTTCTTTTGCCTCGCGGAAGTTCGGCCTCGTTGCGCAACATCGCCGCCACGGCGACGCCAATCTCCGCGCGCAACTTCCCGCGCACTCGCCGCCACTTATGGATCGAGGACACAACCTCTCTTCCCCCCGACCCCGCTATCTGGAGATACACCCGCATGAAGTCCCCCATCGTTCCCGTTTCCGGCGTTGCCCTGGCCCTGATCGCTGCCGGCATGGCGTTTGCCGCACCCACCGCCAGCGCCCAGGCCAAGTCATCGGACAAGGTCGAGCTGGTGCACTGTTCCGGCGTCAACGCCTGCAAGGGCCACAACGACTGCAAGACCGCCGACAACGCCTGCAAGGGCCAGGGCAGCTGCAAGGGCAAGGGCTTCGTCGCCGCGTCGAAGAAAGCCTGCGACGACATCGGCGGCAAGCGCATCGACCCCAAGGTCAGCTTCACCGCCGAGGCCAGCAGCCAGGTGCACTGCCATGGCATCAACGCCTGCAAGGGCCACAACGACTGCAAGACCGCCGACAACGCCTGCAAGGGCCATGGCAGCTGCAAGGGCAAGGGCTTCGTCGCACTGCCGGCCGCCAGCTGCGCCCACACCGGCGGCACCGCGGGGTGAGCATGCGCGCCGCCCTCAGCGGCGCAGGCGACTCCGGCGCACGCGCGCCGGAGTCCCGTCCCTGGCTCGGCTTCGGGCTGGGGCTGCGCCCCGAATACTTCGAACAGATCCTGGCCTCGCCGCCGACCGTCGACTGGTTCGAGATCATCTCCGAGAACTTCATGGTCGACGGCGGCAAGCCGCTGCATTACCTCGACCGCATACGCGCGCGCCATCCGATCGCGATGCACGGTGTATCGCTGTCAATTGGCGGCACCGACCCGCTCGACCGCGCCTACCTCAAGCGTTTGCGCGAACTGATGCATCGCATCGAACCGGTGTGGGTCTCCGACCACCTGTGCTGGACCGGCGTCGACGGCATCAACAGCCACGACCTGCTGCCGCTGCCGTACAACGAAGCGACGATCGCGCACGTGGTCAGTCGCGTGCAGCAGGTGCAGGACCATCTCGGCCGCGAACTGCTGCTGGAGAACCTGAGCAGCTATGTCGAGTTCCGCGATTCGGACATGCCCGAATGGGAGTTCGTCGCCGGCATCGCCCGGCGCAGCGGCTGCCGGATCCTGCTGGACGTCAACAACATCCAGGTCAGCGCACGCAACCACGGTTTCGATCCGCACGACTACCTCGCCGGCATTCCGGCCGACCGGGTCTGGCAGATCCACCTGGCCGGCCACAGCGACTACGGCACGTACTGCGTCGATACGCATGACCATGAAGTGCCCGAGTCGGTGTGGTCGCTGTACGAGAGCGCCATCGCGCGCTTCGGCGCGGTCAGCACGATGATCGAGCGCGACGACCACTTCCCGCCGCTGCCGGAGCTGCTGGCCGAACTGGATCTCGCACGTGCGGCATTTGCCCGCGCGACTGCCCGCGCGACACCGGCGGTGGCGGCGTGATGGCCCGTTCGCCCGACAGCGACGGGTTGGCCGAGCTGCAGCAGCGGTTCCTGGCACAGGTGCGCGGCGTCGGCGACAACGTCGACGGCCTGCTCGCCCGCGGGCAGATGCCCGCAACGCTAGGCCTGGGCATCTATGGCAATGCCTATGGCGCGCGGCTGCGCGAAGCGCTCGAGCACGACCACGCGGTGTTGGGCACCTACCTGGGCGATGAGCTGTGGGAGCGCATGTGCGGGGGATTCATCGCCACGCATCCCTCACGGGTGCGTTCGTTGCGCGATTTCGGTTCGGGCCTGCCCGGTTTCCTGGCCAGCACCGAGCCGTTCGCCGCGCATCCGCAGCTGGCGGAGCTGGCCCGGTTCGAACGCTGCCTGCTGGATGGATTCGACGCTGCCGATGACGAGCGACTGGCGTGGAGCGATCTGGTGGGCGTGCCGCAGGCGGCATGGCCGACCCTGCGCCTGGCCTTGCATCCGAGCTTCCAGCTGTTCGAAGCCCGGTTCAACAGCGTCGAGACCTGGCAGGCGATCAAGGCCGGGCAGACGCCACCACCCGCCGTCGCCGTGGACGCCTGCTGGGTGCTGTGGCGTGACGATGAGCGGGTCTGCCGCTTCCGCTCGCTCGGTGGCCGCGAACACGCTTCGATCCGCCACTTCCTCGACGACGGAGGCTTTGCCGGCCTGTGTGAAGCACTGGCGACCGACCTTGCGTTGATCGAGGTGCCCGGCGTGGCCCTCGGCTACCTGCAGTCGTGGTGCGCGGAGGGCTGGTTGGCGCGTGTGTGCTGACAGTTCGGGCGGTCGGCAGTGCCAGAATCCCGGCATGGACACCTTGCAACTGCAGGCGCATTGCGCGGGCCTCCGCGGCGCGACGGTGACGCTGCACCCGGACCCGCGCAACATCCTGGTCTACAACGTCGGCGACAAGACCTTCGCCTACTTCAAGACCAGCGAACCCGAGCGCTGGCGCTTCAGCATCAAGGTCTCGCCGGATCGCTTCGTCGAGCTGACCGACGTGCCCGGCATCAAGCCGGCGCGCTTCATGGGCCGCTTCCGCTGGATCACCATCGTCGATGTGCGCCGGGTGCCGGAGGACTACCTCGTCGAGCTGGTGCAGTGGTCGTACCGGCGCGCGCTGGACGGGCTGAGCCGCAAACGCCGTGCGCAGGTGCTCGGCGACGACGCCTGATCCGGACTACACGGGGCAGGTCGCGCCGGCTAGCATCGGGGACCGGAGTTTTTCCGGATGCCCCGGAGTGCCTGCTCGATGCGCCCATTGATCCTGCCTGCCCTGCTCACGGCACTGCTGGCTTCGCCTGCCTATGCGCAATCGCTCGATACGACTGCAGCCGCCAAGGCCGTGCAGCCGCAGGTCCTGGCCTGGCGACGCGACCTCCATCAGCACCCGGAGCTGGGCAACCAGGAAGTGCGCACCGCCAAGGTCATCGCCGACCAGCTGCGCAAGCTTGGCCTGCAACCGCGCACCGGCATCGCCCATACCGGCGTGGTCGCCGTGCTCAAGGGCGGCAAGCCCGGTCCGCGCATCGCCATTCGCGCCGACATGGATGCGCTGCCGGTGACCGAGCAGACCGGCCTGCCGTTCGCGTCGAAGGTGACGTCGCAGTACCGCGGCCAGCCGGTGGGCGTGATGCATGCCTGCGGCCACGACGCCCATGTCGCGATCCTGCTCGGCGTGGCGACCGCGCTGGCGGCGCAGAAGCAGGACCTGCCGGGCGAGGTGATGTTCGTGTTCCAGCCGGCCGAGGAAGGCCCGCCGAACCCGGGCGAGACGTTCGGCGCCAAGCTCATGCTCGACGAAGGCGTGTTCAAGGACTTCAAGCCCGATGCGGTGTTCGGCCTGCATGTCTGGGCCGGTTTGCCGGTCGGACAGGTCGGCGTGCGCAGCGGCCCGATGCTCGCCGCGGCCGATGAGTGGAGCCTGACGGTCAATGGCAAGCAGACGCACGGCTCGCGCCCGTGGGACGGCGTCGACCCGATCACCGTCGCCGCGCAGATCCTGCTCGGCACGCAGAGCCTGATCGCGCGCCAGGTCAATATCGCCGCGACGCCGGTGGTGCTGACCGCCGGCCAGTTCAACGCCGGCGTGCGCTTCAACATCATTCCCGACGAAGCAAAGGTGGTCGGCACGCTGCGCACGTTCGACGCCGCGGTGCGCGAGGACGTCATCACGCGCTTCCGCCGCACCGCCGAGGATTTCGCCCACGCCAGCGGCGCGACGGCCAAGCTCGAGGTCGCCGCCAATGCGCCGGCGACGATCAACGATCCCGCGCTGACCACGCGCGTGCGACCGTCGCTGCAGCGCGCGGTCGGTGCCGACAACGTCGTCGAGATGCCGATGGTGACGGTGGCCGAGGACTTCGCCCAGTTCGCCAACACGGTGCCGGGCCTGTACTTCTTCGTCGGCTCCACGTCGGCCGGCATCGACCCGGCGAAGGCGCCGATCAATCATTCGCCGCAGTTCATGCTCGACGAGCAGTCGCTCGATGTCGGCACGCGCGCGATGTTGCAGGTGGCGCTGGATTACCTGCACGGCGGCGGCTGACCCCAGCCCGGCAACCTTTTCCTTTCGAATCCCTGCCGCGGTCACCGATCGCGGCACCGACCACACCGGAGTACTCGATGCGTCGTCCCGCCCTGCACGTCCTGCCTGCCCTCATCGCTGCCGTGCTGGCCTTGCCGGCCCATGCCCAGTCGGCCGGCGAGCGCCCCGAAGTCACCGCCGCGGCCAAGGCCGTGCAGCAGAAGGTCGTGGCCTGGCGCCGCGACTTCCACCAGCATCCGGAGCTGTCCAACCGCGAAACCCGCACTGCCGCCAAGGTCGCCGAGCACCTGCGCGCGCTCGGCCTGAAGCCGCTGACCGGCATCGCCCACAACGGCGTGGTGGCGATCATCCAGGGCGGCAAGCCCGGCCCGCGCGTGGCATTGCGCGCCGACATGGACGCGCTGCCGGTGACCGAGCAGGTCGACCTGCCGTTCGCATCCAAGGCCACCGCGACCTTCCGCGGGCAGACGGTCGGCGTGATGCACGCCTGCGGCCACGATGCCCACACCGGCATCCTGCTCGGCATCGCCGATGCGCTGGTGAAGATGAAGGCCGACCTGCCCGGCTCGGTGATGCTGGTGTTCCAGCCGTCCGAGGAAGGCGCGCCCGATGGCGAGGAAGGTGGTGCTTCGCTGATGCTCGCCGAAGGCGTGTTCAAGGACTTCAAGCCCGACGCGATGTTCGGCCTGCATGTGTTCTCGACGCTGCAGGCGGGCCAGATCGGCGTGCGCCAGGGTCCGCTGATGGCGGCGTCTGACAAGTTCACCATCAAGATCAAGGGCCGGCAGACGCACGGTTCGCGGCCGTGGGGCGGCATCGATCCGATCGTCGCCGCGGCCGACGTGATCGGCACGGCGCAGACCATCGTCAGCCGTCGCACCGACATCGCCAAGCTGCCGGCGGTGGTCACGTTCGGTGCGATCAACGGTGGCATCCGTTACAACATCATCCCCGATGAGGTCGAGATGGTCGGCACCATCCGCACCTTCGACGAGGGCATGCGGCAGAAGATCTTCAGCGACCTGAAGAACGTCGCCGAGCATGTCAGTGCCGCCAATGGCGCCACGGCCATCGCCAATGTCCCCGACAGCGAGGGCAATCCGGTGACGGTGAACAATCCGGCGCTGACGGCGCGGATGCTGCCCAGCCTGCAGGCCGTGGCGGGCGCGGACAACGTGGTCGAGCCGTCGCTGCAGATGGGCGCGGAGGACTTCTCGTACTTCGCCAAGGAGGTGCCGTCGATGTTCTTCTTCGTCGGCGCGACGGCCAAGGGCATCGACCCGGTGACGGCGCCGAGCAACCATTCGCCGCAGTTCGCGCTGGACGAGTCGGCGCTGGACCTGGGCCTGCGCGCGTTGCTGCAGGTCACGCTGGATTACCTGCACCAGCCGCAGTAACCACCGTCATCAGCCCCGTCATCCCGGCGAAAGCCGGGACCCATCTTGACCTTGTGCCGAAGGCACAGTGGAAAGCATCGGCAAAATGGATCCCGGCTTTCGCCGGGATGACGGTCAAAGTTCATTCACCGAATGCGGGTCCATCGAGTACGGATGGACTTCGGCGAGGTGGCCCGGTTGCGCCTGCACCCGGGCGATCCACCGTCCAGTCGCCGGGAACGATTCAAGAGAGAACCCTGCCTCCCCGGCGACACTGACGTACGCAAACAGCGCGATGTCGGCGACGCCATAGCTTTCACCCACGATGAAGTCGCGCGTCGACAACTCCCGCTCCAGGATCGCCAGCGCATTCGCACCCGCCGCCCGCTTCATCGCCACCAGCGCCTCCGGTCGGCGCGCCAGCTTTCCCGTCAGCGTCCAGTGGCGCAACGCGCCGATCTGGCTTTCGATGCGCTCCTGTTCGAACGACAGCCATTGCCAGGCCTTGGCGCGGCCGTAGGCATCGTCGGGCAAGTACTGGGTGCCTTCGGCGAGGTACATCAGGATCGCGTTCGATTCGGCGATCGTGCGGCCGTCTTCAAGTTCGATGGCCGGCACGGTGCCGGTCGGGCTGCGCGCCAGGTGGTCGGGCTGGCGCCCTTCGCCCTCGAAGATGCTGACGATGCGGGTCCGGTACGGGTGCCCCAGGTGCTGCAGCAGCTGGCGGACCTTCCAGGCGTTGCGTGAGGGCAGGTAGTCGTAAAGGGTGAGCATGGGGCGGGCCGGCGGGGTCGATGGGCGCAGTGTCGGCCGCGGTGGTCGTGGCCGATATCCGATCCTTGCGGCGCCTTGGCGGGCTTGCCGGTCAGGTTCGCCCCGGCCGGCGCGGGTAAAATCGCCGCCATGACCGCCCAAGACCTGCCGCTCGGCCGCCACGTCGACTACCCGCGCGAGTACGACGCCTCCCTGCTGTTCCCGATCGCCCGCGCGCTCGGTCGCAGCGACATCGGCATCAATGACGATGCGCTGCCGTTCATCGGCGTCGATCGCTGGCATGCCTACGAGCTGAGCTGGCTCGACGGCCACGGCAAGCCGCATGTCGGCACCGCCACCATCAGCGTGCCGGCGACCTCGCCCAACCTGGTCGAGTCGAAGTCGCTGAAGCTGTATCTCAACTCGTTCAACGCCACGCGCTTCGACAGCGACGAGGCGGTGCGCGCGCGCATGGCCGCCGACTTGTCGGCCGCTGCTGGCGCACAGGTGGAGGTTGCCTTCGGCCTGCCGCCGATCGACGAGAGTGCGGACTATGCGGTGATCGATTGCATCGACGGCCTCGATGTCGCCATCGACGACTACGGCCCGCCCAATGCCGGTCATCTCGGTGCCGACCCGGCGCATGTCGTCAGCGAAACGCTGACCAGCTCGCTGCTGAAGTCGAACTGTCCGGTCACCGGCCAGCCCGACTGGGCGCGCGTGGTGATCACCTACCACGGTGCGAAACTCGATCGCGCCGGCCTGCTGCGTTACCTGGTGTCGTTCCGCGACCACGCCGAATTCCATGAGCAATGCGTGGAGCGCATCTTTTCCGACCTGGCCGCGCATGCCGCGCCGCAACGGCTGTCGGTGGAAGCCCGCTACACCCGCCGCGGTGGCCTCGACATCAATCCGTGGCGCGCGACGCCCGGCACCGCGCAGCCGTCCGCAGGGCGCGACGAAAGGCAATGAAGCGCGGCCTTCGTCACAACGCTAAAGGCTTGTGACGGGGCTCACCCGGTCGCCATATTTCCTTAACAAGGCGCGTGTCATGGTGCTTCCGCCATTTAGGCAGGAGCTTCCCACCCATGACCACACCGGATAAGAAAGCCGATTTTTCCGGCGTAAGCGCCAACGTCGACACCACCGCCGAGAAGGTCGAGAAGGCCGATTTCTCGGGCGTGACTGCCTCCGTCGACACCACCGCCGAGAAGGTAGGTGAGCAGACCTACACCGTCGCCAAGGGCGACACCCTTTCGCATATCGCCAAGCAGTTCTATGGCAGCGCGAACAAGTGGAACGCGATCTTCGAAGCCAACCGCGACCAGCTGGACGATCCCGACAGGATCCAGCCGGGCCAGGTGCTGAAGATTCCGCCGCAGGACTGACCCACCCCTTTCCCCTTTGCGTCAAAGAGTTCCGAGGAGATCGACCCATGATCAATCGCAATCGCCTGCACTACGCCGTAGCCGTCGCCTTGCTGGCATCGCTCGCCGTGGTGGGCTGCAAGAAGAAAGAAGAGCCCGTTGCCGTGACCCCGGCGCCGGTCGAGACGACGCCAGCCGCTCCGGCCGAGCCGATGCCGGCACCGGTTCCGGCCGGCGTCGCCGTCACCAGCGTCACCCTCGGCACCACCGCGGGCGCGGACAAGAAGATTGCCGCACCGACGATGGCGTTCACGCCGAAGGACAAGATCATCGTCTCGGTGGCCACCGACGGCACCGCCAGCAACGCCGATGTCTCCACCCGCCTGGTCTACCAGGACGGCCAGACCGCCGGCGAGAAGAAGGAGACCCTCAACACCACCGGTGCGGAGACGACCAACTTCGAGTTCACCAACGCCAAGCCGTGGCCGGCAGGCAAGTACAAGGCCGAAGTCACCGTCAACGGTGCGCCGGCCTCGACCACGGAATTCGAGATCAAGTAACACGACAGAACCCTCTCTCCCCCACCCCATGGTGGGCAAGCATGGGCGCGGTCCTTTGCCGCGCCCCTTTTTTTGCCTGTCGTCAGCGCGAGCCGTCGTCAGCGAGCGGGGAACTCGCCGTCGACGTAGAACCAGCGCCCGTCCTCGCGCACGAAGCGACTGAGTTCGTGCAGCCGCACTGCCGGCGCACCACCCACTTTGTAGCGGGCGACGAATTCGACGATGGCGCTGTCGGCGCCCGTGATCGCATGCCGCTTCACCTCCAGGCCAAGCCAGCGGGTCGACGCGGTGGCGCCCAGGTCGAGCGGCGTTGGCCGCGTGTCGGGGTGCCAGGTCGCGCGCAGGTAGTCGCTGTCGCCCCGGACATAGGCGCTGTAACGCGAGCGCATCAGCGCTTCGGCGGTGGTCGCGGCGGCGCCGGCATGGAGCGGGCCACAGCAATCGGCATACGGTCGGCCGAGGCCGCAGGGACAGGGGGCGGACATGGGCGTGTGCGACGCTGAATCGGGCTGGAGAGAGGGAAATCCCTGCCATTCTCGGCGAGAAAACACGCATGCGACTACCATGTCGCGTTTCTGTGATCGCGAGTTCCCCCCGATGAAAGCCCCCGCCTATCTCGACGACACCCAGATCGAACAACTGGCCGAGCTGCTGGAACAGCGCGCGGTGCCCTTCAAGGGCTTCAACCTGGAAGCGCTCGACGGCTACCTGTCCGCGCTCGCGGTCGGCCCGGAAGTGATCCCGTTCGAGCAGTGGCAGGGCCCGGTCTGGGGCACGCCGCCGCGCTGGAAGGACGACGAGGAGCGCGAGACCGTCGAAGCCCTGCTGCAGGGCCACTGGAACATGGTCAGCCAGCGCGTGCGCTTCGGCGATGACGACCTGCCCGACCACCTGGCGCCGCTGCTGTGGCTGCCCGAGGACCCGGAAGAGGAGCAGGAGGACGACCTCGATGTCGGCCGCGACTGGGCGTTCGGCTTCTTCCGCGGCGTCGAGCTGAGCGAGATCCCGTGGGACGCCTGGCTGGACGAGCACGAGTGGATCGACGAGATCTTCCTGCGCTTCGACCGCCTCGCCAGCGGCGAGATCGTCGGCGAAGACCCCGAGCAACCCGGCACGCCGGTCAGCTACCGCGAGCGCCTGGAGATCATCGCCAGCCTGCCCGGCATGCTGGCCGACCTGCACCACCAGCGCATCGAGGCGCTGACCCCGCGCGAGCCCATCCGCCGCGAAGCCACGCCCGACCGCAACGAACCGTGCCCCTGCGGCAGCGGCAAGAAGTACAAGAAGTGCTGCGGGGCAAGCTGACGGCCCGGCCGAAGGACCGGCGCCCAACACCCCGGCGTATGGAAGCCGGCAACGCACACAGCGTTGCAAGCTGATGCTTTGCCGGCCCCGCTGAAACCGCGACAATGCGACGGTTGCGCGCCCGCGGGCGCGCGTCGCCCTCGGCAAGCATCCGCGAGCACCGCGATGCTGCCCGGCCCGCAAAGGCCTCCCGACCACACTGCATCCGCAAGCGAGTCACGCCGACATGTCCAACACCCCCAAGATCATCTATACGCTGACCGACGAAGCGCCGTTCCTGGCCACGCAGTCGCTGCTGCCGATCGTCGCGGCGTACACCGCCACCGCGGGCATTGACGTGGAGACGCGCGACATCTCGCTGGCCGGTCGCATCCTGTCGCAGTTCCCGGACTTCCTGAAGGACGACCAGAAGATCGGCGACCACCTGGCCGAGCTGGGCGAACTGGCGACCACGCCGGACGCCAACATCATCAAGCTGCCCAACATCAGCGCCTCGGTGCCGCAGCTCAAGGCCGCCATCGTCGAACTGCAGCAGCAGGGCTACGCGCTGCCGGATTACCCGGAAGAGCCACAGGGCGAGCGCGAGAACGAGATCAAGGCCCGCTACGACAAGATCAAGGGCAGCGCGGTCAACCCGGTGCTGCGCGAAGGCAACTCCGACCGCCGCGCACCGCTGTCGGTGAAGAACTACGCCCGCAAGCACCCGCACCGCATGGGCAAGTGGAACAGCGAATCGAAGTCGCACGTCGCGCACATGGACGGCGGTGACTTCTATGGCAGCGAGCAGTCGCACCTGGTGGAGAAGGCCGGCACGGTTTCCATCGACCTGGTCGGCAAGGACGGCCGCCGCAACATGCTCAAGACCAACATCAAGGTCAAGGCCGGCGAGCTGATCGACGCTTCGGTGATGAGCGCCTCGGCGCTGTCGCGTTTCATCGACGCGCAGATCGAGGATGCCAAGGCGCAGGACGTGCTGCTCTCGCTGCACCTCAAGGCGACGATGATGAAGGTCTCCGACCCGATCATGTTCGGCATCGTGGTCAAGCGTTACTACCGCGACGTGCTGGCCAAGCACGGCAAGGAACTCGAGCGGGCCGGCTTCGATGCCAACAACGGCATCGGTGACCTGTATTCGCGCCTGTCGTCGCTGCCGGCCGACGTCGCCGCCGCGATCGAGGCCGACATCGCCATCGAGTACACCCGCCGCCCGGCGCTGGCGATGGTCAACTCCGACAAGGGCATCACCAACCTGCACGTGCCCAGCGACGTGATCGTCGACGCCTCGATGCCGGCGATGATCCGTGACTCGGGCTGCATGTGGAACACCGACGGCAGGCTGCAGGACACCAAGGCGGTGATCCCGGATCGCTGCTACGCCGGCATCTACCAGGCCGTGATCGACGACTGCAAGGCCAACGGCGCATTTGATCCAGCGACGATGGGCAGCGTGCCCAACGTCGGCCTGATGGCGCAGAAGGCCGAAGAGTACGGCTCGCACGACAAGACCTTCCAGATCCCCGCCGATGGCACCGTGCACGTGCTCGACGAGGCCGGCAACGTGCTGATGGAGCACGCGGTGGAAGCCGGCGACATCTGGCGCATGTGCCAGACCAAGGACGCGCCGATCCAGGACTGGGTCAAGCTCGCCGTCAACCGCGCGCGCCTGAGCCACACCCCGGCGGTGTTCTGGCTGGATCCGCAGCGCGCACACGATGCCAACGTGATCGCCAAGGTCGAGCGTTACCTCAAGGACCACGACACCAGCGGCCTGGACATCCGCATCCTCGCCCCGGTCGACGCGATGAAGCTGTCCCTCGAGCGCATCCGCAAGGGCGAGGACACCATCTCGGTGACCGGCAACGTGCTGCGCGATTACCTCACCGACCTGTTCCCGATCATGGAACTGGGCACCAGCGCGAAGATGCTGTCGGTCGTGCCGCTGATGGCCGGCGGCGGCCTGTTCGAAACCGGTGCCGGCGGTTCGGCACCCAAGCACGTGCAGCAGTTCGTCGAGGAGAACTACCTGCGCTGGGATTCGCTCGGCGAGTTCCTGGCGCTCGCCGCGTCGATCGAGCACATGGCCGACCGTTACGGCGACGCCCGCGCACGCGTGCTGGCCGACGCGCTCGACGCCGCCAACGGAAAGTTCCTCGACAACGACAAGTCGCCTTCGCGCAAGGTCGGCGGCATCGACAACCGCGGCAGCCACTTCTACCTGGCGATGTACTGGGCGCAGGCACTGGCCGCGCAGGACGTGGATGCCGGCCTGAAGGCGCGCTTCGCCAAGCTCGCCGCCGCGCTGGAAAGCAACGAGGCGAAGATCGTCGAGGAGCTGGTGGCGGTGCAGGGCAAGCCGGTCGAGATCGGCGGCTACTACCACCCGGACGTGGCGCTGATGTCGAAGGCGATGCGCCCAAGTGAGACGTTCAATGCGGCGGTGGCGGCGCTGTAAGGCCTTATCACCGTTGCAGGAGGAAAAAGGCCCGGCACAAGCCGGGCCTTTTTGCTTATGCCCGTCATTCCCGCGAAGGCGGGAATCCATGGACGTTGCTCTCGATTGCCAGTGCAACGTCAAGATGGGTCCCGGCGTTCGCCGGGACGACGGTGATGGGGCTGCTGGCGTGAGGGCCTGGGTCCCGGCGTTCGCCGGGACGACGATCAGGGCGTTTGCGACGTCGCCGGGCGCACGTACGGCAATGACGCGTTCCGGTCCCGTTCCTGCTCACGCTGCCGGAACAGCCGGTTCGCCTTCTCTTCCGTCATCTCGAACTTCGGCGCCACGTACGGCAGCAGCAGGCGTAGCCACGACTGGCTGATGCGCCGCGCTTCTTCCGGGCAGCCCTTCGCGCGTGCCTCCGGCAGATCGCCATCCGTGACGATGCTCAGGTAACGCGCCGGGTCGCTGCCATACAGCAGGCACTGCAGGTTGAAGTAGCGCTGCTCGCCCAGCGCGTGCTGGTCGGCGTAGGCATCGAGGTTGTATTCACCGGTGCTGCGCGCCAGGAACCAGTTCGACGCCATGCGCAGGTTCTCGGTGACCACCGTCGTGGATTCGTCGAGGCCGGCGAAGCGCAGCATCAGCGTGGTGGCGAGCTGGTCGACCGCATCCTCTTCGCGCCCGGTGATCGGGATCTGCAGCATGTTGATCAGGGCGTGGCCCGTCTCGTGCAGGATGATGAAACGGAAGTTGGCATCCAGGTAACGCTGCGCGTAGTCGTCGCCGAGCTTGTTCTGCGCGGCCATCTCGCGGCCACGCTCGAGCAGCACCTTCATGGTCTCGTAGCACATGACCACTTCGCCGCGCTCGGGCGTGTAGAACGCGTTGGGTTCGCCACATTCGGCAGTGATGTAGTTGATCTGCCGCGGCAGCATCAGCATGCCGTCGATGGCATGCACTTCCGGCATCTTGTGCAGCAGGTCGCCGTCGTGGGCGAGCTTGTAGTACTCCTCCAGCGCCGGGTTCTTCGGCTTGACGTATTCGTAACCGAACTGCACGCCGCCCACCTTCGAATCGGCATCGGCCGCCTTGCCGAACACGACCGGCTTGAGCGCGGCCAGCTCGTCGCTGACCGCCTTCTCGGCGTCGGCGCGACCTTCGGCCCGGCCTTCGGCGCGTGCCGCGGCCAGCTTGGCCGGTTCACGCTTGGCGACGATCAGCGAATAGCCAAAGGCGCCGCTGACCACGCCCAGGGCCAACGACAACGTGACGATCAGGACTCTTGGCGACATGCGCTTCCCCGTTGCGTGGCGCATCCCATATTCCGCCACGCCCGGATCGTAGCGGCTTGGGCGTGACGACGGAACCGCCCCGCATTCACGTGCTCAGGACGCGTGCGCCTCGGCGACCACCGGCTCGGGGCGTATCCGCACCGCCCACACCACGCCCGCGATCAACAGGGCGATGCCCAGCAGCGTCAGTGTGCCCGGCATCCGGCCGCGCAGCGCGAAGGCGTAGGCCAGCGCCGCCAGGGTCTCGAACACGATCAGCTGTCCGGCCAGCGCGGTCGGCAGCCGCTGGCTGGCTTCGTTCCAGCAGGTCGTGCCCAGCCAGGAAGCGAACAGGCCAATCGCCGCCATCAGGCCGATGAAGAACCACGGCCGCGGGCCGAACGGCATCGCGAAGTCGGCACCGGCCAGCGCCATGCCGATCCACAGCAGGCCGTAGCCGACGGCGGCCAGCGGCAACGTCGCCACGCCCTGCGCGGTCGCCCACGTGCGCGGGCTGCGGTCGGGGTGCGCGCGCAGCCAGTCGGCATTGCGCAGCGGGTACCAGGTCCAGCAGGCCACCGCGACCACGGCCAGCAGCGCACCCTGCGCGTAGCGCATGGGGTTGGCCTGCGGATCGGCACGCAGCGCCTGCAGTTCGACGTGGTTGACGCAGCCGATGCCGGCGGCGATCAGCACCAGCGACGGCGCCAGCCTCGCCCACGGCAGGCGACCGTCGCGGCGGTGGTCACGCAGGTTGGCGCTGATCGCGATCACCACCGGCAGCGTGCCGATGATCATGGTCGGCAAGGGCGCGCCGGCCAGCTGGATCGCGCTGGCCAGGCACAGGTAATAGATGAGGTTGCCGATGACGGCCAGCTTCACCGCTTCCAGCCAGTCGCTGCGCGAAAGACGCCGCAACGCTGCACGGTCGATCCACGCCAGCGGCAGCGCGATCAGTCCGAAGGCGAGATAGCGTCCCACCGACTGCAGGGCCGCCGGGTATTCCGGCAGCAGCAGCGGGCCGACGAAGACCAGGCCCCACATCAGGCCGGCGGCGAGCGCATAGAGGGTTCCGATCCACATGTGCCACAGCGTGCGAGGATCGGCGGCGCCTGTCTTGAACCAGATTGCGCTACTGGCGAACCTGCTGGCGGTAGCGCGCCGGGGTGACGCCGTAGCGGCGGGCGAACGCACGCGTGAGATGGGCCTGGTCGCTCAAGCCGACGCTCGCGGCGACGCGTGCAGGGGCGTGGCCATCGGCCAGCAGGCGTTTGGCTTCGAACAGGCGCAGCGCCATCAGCATCTGCTGCGGCGTGGCGTCGTACTGCGTGCGGAAGGCGCGCAGGAAGTGGAACGGACTCAGCTCCGCGACCGCCGCCAGCTCCTCCAGCGTGAGCCGGCTGGCGAGGTTGTCGCGCAGGTATTCCACGACGCGCGCGAAGCGCGGCGCCGCATCGCGCGCGACAGGACGCTCCGCGCGCGCCTGGTCGGAGAACGCATCGACCAGCTCCAGCAGCAGCCCGTCGAACGCCAGCGATTCATCCGTGCGCCACAACGCATCGAGCAGCCTCGTCACGCGCCTGGCGCGCGCCGCATCGTGTTCGACCGCATCGCGGAACCACACGCCGCGTTGCCCGCTGATGCGTTCCACGACATCGGCATCGATATACGCCATGCGATACCGCCAGCCGCCATCGGTTTCCGCTCGGCCGGTGTGCAGCACGGCCGGATTCATCATCACGCGCGAATCCTGCGGCGCGAGATGGTCGGTGCCGCGATAGCGGAACCGCTCCACGCCCTTTTCGATCGCGCCCAGCCCGTAGGCCTCGTGCGTGTGCGGCTCGAACGTGTGCCGCACGATATGCGCGCGATACAGTTCCACGCCATCGCGATGCACCGGGCGGCGGAACTGCGCCCGGTCCAGCGGATGGTCGAAATGTTCGGGCACGCCCTGCATGCCACCGATGATGCCACGCGCGGTCAGGCGCGGCGTTTCCCCGGCGGTAGCAACGCGTTCGCGGCACGCCGCAGCTTCAGCGACAGCGTGTGGAAGCCCGCCCCGGTGGGATGCATCTCGTCGAACCATGCGTCGGCCTGGCGCAACGTGCCGCGGAGGTCGACGAACGTGAACAGGCCGGAGAACTCGGCGCGGGCCGCCAGCGGTTGCAGGACGTTGTCGTGGAAGCCGTCGATCAGCAGCGCCGCGAACCGCTTCTGCTGCGCCACCTGCGGCAACACGTGCGCGATGTGCGGCGCGATCCACGGCCCGATGTTGTCGCGCAGCAGCGCCGCC
>Ga0102589_1002823_pt1 | contig 19151 bp, 17 predicted proteins | sample AraplaMF_Col_mLB_FD_76858 | JGI IMG/M metagenome (GOLD analysis project Ga0102589, IMG submission 76858) | Arabidopsis root microbial communities from the University of North Carolina, USA - plate scrape MF_Col_mLB | ecosystem: Host-associated > Plants > Roots > Endosphere | place: USA... | reverse complement strand
TATTATTCACATACACTGGTTGATCCACTTTGAATTTCACGATTTGCAACGGATGTCTCGCTGCATCTAATTCGTTTCCATCCTCATCCCAAATTTTCTCCACCGTTTGTGTAAAGTTTTCTATTTCTGGCCCAAAGAACTCAACCTCATGCCCTGGTTTGAAGTAGTTACGTTGTTCGATTGTGACAATGCCTGTTTCTTCATTATAATCTAACACTAAACCAGCAAAATCATACGTTGTTTTCTTACTATGATTTCCATACATTTGTTCTTGGTATCCTGGAACTCCTTCAAAGAATGCAGGCGCTGTATCACGATTTGCACATTTATCGAGCTCATCTAACCATTCTTGTTTAAACTCAAAGTTATCAGGATCCGCGCAATATGCATCAATTACTTTGCGATACACAGTTGCTACTGTTGCTACGTAGTGAATAGATTTCATGCGTCCTTCAATCTTCAAGCTGTCAATTCCAATTTCAATCATTTTCGGAATTGAAAGGATCAAGTTTAAGTCTTTTGGACTCATTGCAAAGTGCGCATCGCCTTCTTGGAATAAAGGAAGCTCTTCTGCTTCTTTATGTTGTGATACTGCTTGAACTAGGTCATAATCCCAACGACATGACTGACAACAACCACCACGGTTCGAGTCACGTGCTGTCATATGGTTACTTAATGTACATCTTCCAGAGTATGCAATGCACATTGCCCCATGGACGAACGCTTCAATTTCAATATCAACGTTTTCTTTAATTTCCTTCATTTCTTCATAGCCGACTTCACGAGCTAATACAAGACGATGCAAGCCTTCTTCTTTCCAATACTGCGCTGCTTTCCAGTTGGATAGAGACTGTTGTGTACTTAAATGTACTTCAACAGAAGGAGCTACACGTTTACACGTCTCGATAATAAGCGGGTCTGCAACAATAATACCTGTTACACCAGCTTTTTCAATCCCTCTTAAATAATCTTCTAATCCATCCATATTTTCATTATGTGCAAAGATATTTGTTGTTACATATATTTTTGCGCCATATTTCTTTGCAAATTCTACGCCTTCTGCCATTTCTTCTAGCGTAAAGTTCCCTGCATTTGAACGCAGACCAAATTCCTGTCCACCTAAATATACAGCATCTGCACCGTAATGAATAGCTACTTTTAATTTCTCTAAATTACCTGCAGGGATTAACAATTCAGGTTTTTTCACAATAACGCGTTTTCCATCGATTACTCGTGAAATTTCTTGTACAGTCATATCCTACACCCTCCTCGTTTAGTAAACCGTTTCTTTAAAGAAGAATCCTGTATCTAACGGACGATTTACTGGTTGAATTTCTTCTATCTCTTTATATAAATCATCTTTCATGTCATAATACGCATCGCGATCTTCTACACATAAATCAATAGCTTTACGATATTTCTTTGTCACTTGGATAATGTATTCAGAGCTTTTTAACACACCATCAATTTTCAAGCTATCGATTTCAGCATCGATAAGTTCATCTAACTCATCAATGAAACAAATATCATTCGGACTCATAATATGAGTACCATTTTCGTCCTCATAAATCGGATACTTGTTATTACGCTCTGGATCATGTAAAAACATATTTTCTTCATACTTTTTCTTTTCAATCTCCAGATTACGATCTTGATATTCAAAATAGTTTCCAACTAATGAACGCTTTGATTGGAACATGCATGTCATACCGTGAATTTGTACTTCTACTTCAACTTCAGCGTTTTCTTTTAATTCAACAATTTCATCTAAGCTCAATTCACGTGCAAGCACAGCACGTTTTGCACCTTTACGGCCCCAATAGTTACATGTGAACCAGTTCGTTGCTGTCGTTTCTGTATTCCAATGCATTTGCATGTTTGGTGCTACTTCACGCACAGTCATTAATACTGCAGGATCTCCAAAGACGATTGCATCTACCTGTACTTCTTGCAGGAATGCAACGTAGCCTTTTAATTCTTCTACTTTGTCGTTATGGAACATAGCGTTCATCGCTACGTATACTTTCATACCATTTTCATGTGCAATGCTTACAGCTTGTTTCACATCATCACGCGTGAACTCCCCTGCTAAACGTAAGCCAAACTTTTGCTCACCGATCATTACTGCACTTGCTCCTGCTTTTGCAAGAGGTTCAATGTCCGCCACCGCTCTTGGCGTTACTAACAATTCAGGTTTTTTCATACTGTTGTCACCCTCTCTTTTTACTCACGGCTACTCCATCACCAATCGGAAAAATAGTTGTATCATATCCTTCATGGTTCATTAGCCATTCATTGTACGTCTTAATACGACGAATCAAACCACGCGTACGTCTATTTTCAATTTTTTCTTTTGTCGTTACAAGTCCATGGTACATAACATTATCTGAAATAATGACACCCCCCGGATTTAATAACGGTTCATATAAGTCAAAAAAGCGACGATATTGTCCTTTTGCGGCATCAATAAAAATAACATCAAATGTTCCATGTTCATTCACTTGTTCACCTGTTTCTAATGCATCACCATAAATAACGAAAATACGCTCTTTTACAGAAGAACGCTCTATATATTCAAGTGCTTTTTCATATCGATCGCTATTTCGTTCTACTGTCACAATGCGAGAATTAGGGATAGCTTGCATCATACGAATACTGGAGTAACCAATTGCTGTTCCGAGCTCTAAGATGCTTTTTGGCCCAATTAAACGTAAAAATTGCAACATAAACTCCATTCCAAGACGATCCATAATTGGCACATGATGTTCACCTGCGTACTGTTCCATTTCAAGAATAAGTTTATCTTTTGGATCAATAAATGATAATAGGTACTCGTTAACTGCATCCTCCATAAATGGTCCTCCTTATTTACATGGAGAAGTGCCTCTATGACGTGTCAGTTTCTATCTTTTCACACATAGAATGCAATAAAAATACAAGCCAGCTTCACCCTTAGCTTGTACGTCCCGTTTTGATATTAAAAACGATTCTTCTGCCAGTTTTTAACCCGATATATTTTATCATAAAAAAGAGGGATATGCGACCCTTTTCGCTCTCCCTCCTATTTTCATTTCTTTTGTGTAATATATTTTTGTTTTAATGCATTATGTTCTTCTAACGTTTTTGCATAATACACTTCACCACTTGGTGCTGCTAAGAAATAGTAATAATCTGTTTGTGCAGGTTCTAACGCTGCTTGTACTGAATGCTTGCCAGAATTCGCAATTGGTCCAACAGGTAATCCTTTTATAACATACGTATTATACGGTGAATTTACTTTTAAATCCTCATATAATACACGTTCTTTATGCTTTCCAAGCGCATATAATACTGTCGGATCTGTTTGTAACGGCATCCCTTTTGCTAAACGATTATAAAAGACGCTAGAGATCTTTTGACGATCTGTAAACCCTGTCGCCTCTTCCTCAATTAAAGAAGATAATGTTAAAAGCTGGTGAACGTCCAGCTGCTTTTCTTTCATTTTCGCCTCATTTTGAACAATTAATGCATTCGTTTTTTCAAGCATTGACGTCACAATTTCTTCCAATGTTGTATCTTTTTTATAGAAAGAATATGTCGCTGGGTATAAGTAGCCTTCTAACGGATATTTAATATTGGCATCAAAAATTTTATTTGTTAATAATATCGGATATTTTTGCTGCATTTTTTGAATAAAAGCCTTATCGTTTAATTGGCGCACAACATCATCTTTATTCCATTTCAGTTCCTTCGCAATTATATCTGCAATTTCAACAACTTGTGCACCTTCCTTAATCGTCAATTTATAAGCAACTGGACGATGGACATTACCCGATGACATTTGTTCCATTACATCATCTACATTCATTGACGAATTTAACAAATATGTACCTGCCTGCAAATTTTTAGATTTAGCTTTTGCATAGAAGCTAAATACTGTACCGTTTTTAATAGCGCCTTTTTCTTCTAAAATCTCTCCGATTTTACTTGTAGATGAACCTTTTGGAATCTCTACTTCAATTTCTTTTTTATTCCCGCTATCAACTGGTTTTAACGCAGATGAAATATACGCATAGACTGACACGCAGACCACAAGTAGTGCAATAACCACTATTAAAAGTGTGTGTCTACGCTTCTTCTTCACTTGATTCTCTATCAAAGTTCTTCCTCCTTATTCCATTGTAGACCATATGTACATCCTCTATACAATGCCCTACAAACCCAAAGCAAAGCTCATTCATTTGCAGATAGTTTTTTATTTTATACAATCCGTCTCATTATACTACAAACAATTATGTAGTTTCGACAAAAAATCTGTCATTTTGCACGAGAATACAAAAAAAGATGGACTGCATGTACAGCCCATCTTCTTCACCTGAATTACGCTTCGCCCTCTTCTTCTTCAGCAAGTGTGTTAAACATTTCTTGTACCATTTCCCACTCTTCTTCAGATTCGATTGGAAGTAATGTTCCACCTGACTCTTCTTCGTTTTGTTCGAAAGCCATTGCATCATAAATTTGTTCGCCATCTTCGTCAACTTCACCAATCGGAGAAAAGACTACATAAGATTTTTTGCCAAATTTTTCAGCATCGAAAGTGAAAATAATTTCACATAAATGCTCGTTACCTTTTTCGTCTACAATTGTAATTTGATTTTCTTCCATTCTGGTCACCTCTTATTTACTATCTAAATATCCTTGCAAAATCACGACTGCAGCCATCTTATCGATCACTTGCTTTCGCTTCTTTCGACTTACATCAGCCGAAATAAGAAGACGTTCCGCTGCCATCGTTGACAGACGCTCGTCCCACATCATGACGTCTAATTGTAACAGTTCACGTAAGGATTGTGCAAATTGCTGGCAAGCCTCACCACGTGGTCCGATTGTACCATTCATGTTCTTTGGCAATCCTACTATTATCTTGTCCACATTGTACTGTTTTACTAACTCAGAAATACGATCAAAACCAAATTGACCTCGTTCTTCGTTAATTTTAATCGTTTCTAAACCTTGTGCTGTCCAGCCCATTTCGTCACTAATCGCAACGCCGACTGTTTTTGTACCAACATCTAAACCTAATATCCGCATAAACTACTCCTCACGATGTTGTTTCAAATAAGACTTCACAAGCTCTTCAATCAATTCATCACGTTCTAACTTGCGAATAATGCTTCGTGCATCTTTATGACGAGGTATGTATGCTGGGTCTCCACTTAATAAATAACCGACGATTTGGTTAATCGGATTATAGCCTTTTTCTTGAAGTGCATCATACACAGTTAAAAGTACATCGTTTACATGGACACTCTGTTTTTCATCTTGAAAGTTAAACTTCATTGTTTTATCAAAACCGTCCATTTTAAGCACCTCACTTATAAGTAGTAAGTATAGGGAGAAGAATCTCTCCTCTCCCTACTATTGTACACTACTATCTCTTTATTTTGAAACAGATTTAACGTACTCTTCTACAAATGCAAGTGCATCATCCACTTGCGCTGGGTTTTTACCACCTGCTTGAGCCATGTCAGGACGGCCGCCACCGCCACCGCCACAGCGAGAAGCAACTTCTTTCACAAGTTTACCTGCATGGTAACCTTGATTGATTAAATCTTTCGTTACACCTGCTAGAATATTTACTTTATCCTCATTTACAGCTGCTAATACAACGACTGCAGACTCTAATTTATTTTTCAGGTCATCCATCATTGTACGTAAGTTATTCATATCTGCAACATTTACTTTTGTTGCTAATACATTTACTCCATCCACTGTAACAACTGAATCTGTTAAGTTTCCAGCTTCAATGTTACTTAATTTTGCAGCAAGAGATTCATTCTCTTTTTGAAGTTGTTTCACTTCAGTAAATAGACCGTCTACTCTTGTTAAAATATCTTTCGGATTTGTTTTCATTTTGCCTGCAGCTTCTTTTAATAAACTTACTTGATCGTTCATTAATTCGTATGCAGATTTACCAGTCACTGCCTCAATACGACGAGTTCCAGCACCGATACCAGACTCAGCAACAATTTTGAAAATACCGATAGATGCTGTGTTATCAACGTGACAACCACCGCAAAGTTCTAAGCTATAATCGCCTACTTGGACAACGCGTACAACATCTCCGTATTTTTCACCGAATAATGCCATTGCACCCATTTCTTTTGCTTCTTCAATTGCTTTTTGAGAAATCTCAACATCAATACTTTCCCAAATTTTTTCGTTTACAATACGCTCAATTTTTTCTAATTCGTCAGCTTGTACTTGACCGAAGTGAGAGAAGTCAAAGCGTAGACGTTCTGATGTTACAAGAGAACCAGCTTGGTTAACATGTGTTCCAAGTACATCTTTTAATGCTTGGTGTAAAATATGCGTTGCTGTATGGTTTTTCACAACACTGCTACGGTTCTTCGTATCAATAATAGCTTTTACAGCTGATTCTTTTGTTAACGTTCCTTCTTCCACAACTATTTTGTGTAAGCTTTGACCATTTGGTGCTTTTTGTACGTCTTTTACAAGAACTTTCACACCGTCAGCAAGAAGGTAACCGCGGTCTGCGATTTGTCCGCCACTCTCAGCATAGAATGGTGTTACATCAAGCATTAATTGTCCTTCTTCACCTGCTTGTAAGCTATCTGTGTACTCGCCATTTTTCACAAGTGCAACAACATTACTTTCTGTCGCAACTGTACCATAACCAACGAATTCACTCGCTACTTTAATTTCTCCAAGTACGCCGCCTTGAACTTGCATAGAATCAACGTCTTGACGAGCTGCACGTGCACGTTCACGTTGTTTTTCCATCTCTGCTTCAAAACCTGTATGATCAACCGTCATACCAGCTTCTTCTGCATATTCTTCTGTTAATTCAATTGGGAAACCATATGTGTCATATAGACGGAACGCATCTACTCCAGAAATAGCAGTCGTTTTTTCTTCTTTTGCTTTTGCAATAACCTCTGCTAAAATTGCTTCTCCATCATGAAGTGTTTCATGGAAACGCTCTTCTTCATTTTTCACAACTTTTGCAATAAAGTCTTTCTTTTCAAGAACTTCTGGATAGAAGTCTTTCATTACTTCGCCAACAACCGGTACTAATTCAAACATGAATGGACGGTTAATGTTTAATTTCTTCGCATAACGTACAGCACGGCGTAATAAACGACGTAATACATAGCCACGGCCTTCGTTAGAAGGAAGAGCTCCATCACCAACAGCAAATGTTACTGTACGGATATGGTCTGCAATTACTTTAAACGCCATATCTTTTTCTACATCGCCACCGCGATATTTCTCACCAGAAATTGATTCTGTTGCACCAATCATTGGCATAAATAGGTCTGTATCAAAGTTTGTAGGTACATCTTGAACGATAGATGTCATACGCTCTAGACCCATCCCTGTATCGATGTTTTTCTTTGGAAGTGGCGTATATGAGCCATCCGGATTATGGTTAAATTGAGAGAATACAAGGTTCCATACTTCTAAGTAACGTTCGTTTTCTCCACCCGGATACAACTCAGGATCGCTAAAATCGTTACCGTAAGCTTCACCGCGGTCATAGAAAATTTCTGTGTTCGGTCCACTTGGTCCTTCACCAATATCCCAGAAGTTTTCTTCTAAACGAATGATGCGCTCTTTCGGAACACCCATTTTCTCATTCCAAATTGTAAATGCTTCTTCATCTTCTGGATGGATTGTTACAGATAGTAACTCTTTATCGAATCCAATCCATTTGTCGCTCGTTAAAAATTCCCAAGCCCATGTAATTGCTTCTTCTTTAAAGTAGTCACCAATTGAGAAGTTTCCTAACATTTCAAAGAATGTATGGTGACGAGCTGTTTTCCCAACGTTTTCAATATCGTTTGTACGAATTGATTTTTGCGCATTTGTAATACGTGGGTTTTGCGGGATTACACGACCATCAAAGTATTTCTTTAATGTCGCTACACCACTGTTGATCCATAAAAGAGATGGATCCTCATGCGGAACTAATGATGCACTTGGTTCAATTGCATGCCCTTTTTCCTCGAAAAAGTCTAAAAACATTTGACGAATTTGTGCTCCTGTTAACTGTTTCATCTATATTTCCTCCTTTAAGAAATTTCATAAAAACAAAAAACTCCCGTCCCTATAAAAGGGACGAGAGTTAACTCGCGATACCACCCTAATTATGAACCGATTTATACATTCTCGATTCATCACCTCATGGTGCCGTAACGTGGCAAGACGGCAGGGATTAGCTGCTCTCAGGATTAGCGTTCTGTCACCCTTCATTTAAAACTTCTTTCAGCCGATGGAAGTTTCTCTCTAAAAATGGACTGTGACATACTCGTTCCGTCATCAATTTAAAATCATATGCTATATGCCAAAATTGTAGCGAATCCGTTTCCATTTGTCAATGTTTCCAGAGTGGCTTTATATGAACAATGACGGTTCGAATCACCGCCAAAATAGGAACTGCTATTAAAAGACCGACGATTCCACCTATTTCTCCCCCAATCAGAAGAGCAAGCATAATAATAACAGGATGCATACGTAACGACTTCCCAACAATATATGGGGAGAGAATGTTACTTTCAACAAATTGTAAAATGGCAAGTGCAATGCCCGCTTTAATAAAAAGGTTCGTGGATACGGTTGCCGCAATCATCAACGTCGGAATCGCTCCTAAAATTGGTCCAAAGTAAGGAATAATATCGGTAACTCCAACAATAATGCCTAATAACAGTGGGTACTTCATCCCAATAAACCAAAATGAAAGAGCGGACACTCCTCCTAAAACTAAACAAACAAATAATTGCCCTCGAATATAACTTCCAAGTGACTTATCGATCTCCTTCGCCAATACTTGTCCTGTACTACGCCATTTACTCGGAACAAGCTTCCAAAAAACGTGATAAAACTCTCCATAGTCTTTTAATATGTAAAATACAATGAAAGGAATCAAGAAAATGATGAGTAATGAATCCAGTACACCACGCGCTGTACTCATCACCTTATTTAAAAGTGCTTGTATCTTCATCTCAATGCCGACAAATATTTGCTTTACTTTCTCATGAATAAACGATGGGAAATTGTCTGTCTGTTCTGTCACACCGTCCATCCAAGAATCATACATTTTCATAAACTGCGGGAATTGCTTATTGATTTCTTGTAGCTGCGCAATCACAACCGGTGTCCCTTTATAAATTCCATAACCGAGACCACCAAAAAAGAGAATATAAATAAGCAAAATCGCAAGTGTACGTGGCATTCCCTCTTTATATAATTTTTCAATTAAAGGATGCAGTAAATACGCGATGAAACAAGCAATTAAAAATGGTGTAATTGCTACTTTAAACACGAATATGATTGGCGCCCATAGTGGTTTAATTTTTAAAAAGACGAGCAAACATAAAAACACTAATAACAATAACCCTAATCGATAGATCCAAATAATTTTAAGATTCTTCAAGCGAAAAACCTCCTCCATCCTTATTTTGAAAAGAAATAGAGAAGGTTATGTGTAAAACTTTTAAAAAATTACTGGACTAAAATATTTCCATACAGACCATACTGTTTTTAAAAAAACTTACATATATTTAACATCATACGGACAAGCACTTAGGTCAGCTCGCAAATATGTGAGGAGGAATAAAATGGTTTGGCTTATGTTAATTCTTTCAACACTTTTCATGATACTAGAATGGATCTGTATTGGCTTTGGTATTTGGAAGGGACTCTTCACGCGTTCAACACGAAAAGAACGTGCGAAACAGCTGTGGTATTACGGAGTTCTTGGTATTGGATGTTACGGACTTTCTTATCTTTTTTCTGAAATTGGACTTTTTTATTTATATACGAGCACATGAAAAAACTCCCTGAGAATGAAGGGAGTTTTTCACTTTATAGAAATGATTATAAATAAGACTTAATCATTTTGCGTGCTCTTTTCATATTACGTTTGGAAAACACATCTTGTTTACGTGCATATTGATATGCCGCAGCTCCAATACCTAATGCGATTAATGAATTGCGTACGTTCAAAGTAAATCCCCCTTTTTGACTATCCGATGGTTCGTTCATTCTCATCAAATAAATCATCAAGAGAACTAAGCGATCCATCTTCTTCTACTTGATGCGTATGGATTTTCCCCTTTGAAACCGATAATTCAATATAACAATTCCAGCAATAAAATTGGTTGACACCTATTTTTCCAATGTCTTTCCCTTTGCAATTTGGACAACTGAACATATGGCTTTCATCTCCTTACAGTCTCCCAGATTCTATTCGCCATTATGTCCAAACTGCACTCATTTATACATACTAGAACTGCCTTACACTTTCAAAATAACGCTCTCTATATTGAAAGTTTCACTATATAATTTCACCTTGCTACATAAAATCATACGGTGAAATGTTTTCCACATCCATCTCCTGGCCATCAATCGTAACCATTTGCACTTCCCCTTTTGATTCCTGCAAGCGACCAGCTAACGTTGTTTGCCGCATGGAATCATCAAGACGATTCACACCAGATTGAAAGGCTGATTCTTCTCCGCAAATAATTAGAAACTTTTTACTTCTCGTAATACCTGTATAAATTAAATTACGGCGTAACATGCGGTAATAACTCTTTACAATCGGCATAATTACAATTGGAAATTCACTTCCTTGTGACTTATGAATTGAACAACAATACGCATGTGTAATTTGATTTAAATCTGGCTTTATATACGTTACTTCAATCCCATCGAACGAAACAACAACCATATCTTGTTTCTCCACATTTTCCTTTGCATAAAATACAGAAACAATTTCTCCAATGTCACCATTAAACACTTGGCTTTCTGGTTGATTTACGAGCTGCAATACTTTATCACCCGTTCGATACACAACATCACCGTAGGCAATTTCTCTACTCTTTTCTTTCTTCGGATTAAATACTTCTTGGAGTGCCTCATTTAGCACATTAATACCTGCCGGACCGCGATACATAGGCGCTAACACTTGGACATCTCTTGCATTAAACCCTTTCGTCTTCGCGTTTTCACATACTTGTTTTACAACCTCAACAATTTGAGCACCTGAGCAACCAATAAACGAACGATCTTTTTTATTTTGTGCTAAGTCTGGTGGCAGCGTACCATTTTTTATCGCATGGGCAAGCCGAATAACGGATGACCCTTCTGCTTGACGGTAAATCTCTGTTAACTTCACTGTCGGAATTGCACCAGCATCTAATAAATCTTTCAACACTTGTCCAGGCCCTACAGAAGGTAATTGATCTTCATCACCTACAACAATTACTTGAATGTTTGTTGGTAATGATTTAAACAATTGATTTGCGAGCCAAATATCAACCATTGAAAACTCATCAATGATAAGTAACTTTCCTTGTACAGGGTCCGTTTCATTACGCTGGAAAGATCCTTCTGGCGTCCAACCAAGTAAGCGGTGAATCGTACAAGCAGGAAGCCCTGTTGACTCACTCATCCGCTTCGCAGCGCGGCCTGTCGGAGCTGTTAACAGAATCGGAAACGGATTATCATCACTGTAATCTTGCGGGCTTAATGATAAACCATGCAAGGAAGCATACATTTCGACAATTCCTTTAATAACGGTCGTCTTCCCTGTACCAGGTCCGCCGGTTAATAACATCATCGGCTTATGAAGCGCAGTTTGAATTGCCTCTTGTTGAAGCGGCGCATACTGTACTTTTAGCTGCTCTTCAATTTTCCCTAACGTTAATAATACTTCCGCTTCAGGAAACGAAGGCGTCTCTTCTTGGTTCATGAGACGGCGGATTGATTTGACAACGCCCTTTTCGGAATAGAATAACGAAGCTAAATAAATGCGGTCTTCTTCTATAATGATTTTCCCTTCACCTTGCATCATTTCAACGCATTGCAAAATATCTTCTTCCGTCACATTACCCTCTTGATTATTTAAAAGCGATACGGTTTCTCGAACTAGTTGACCCTTTTCCATAAACACATGACCTTCTTGGAGCGAAACATTTTCTAACGTATAGAAACATCCTGCTCTCACACGATCATTATGGTTACCAGATATCCCTAGCGCTCGTCCTATATCGTCAGCTCTTCCAAAACCGATGCCATCGACTTCTTCAATCAACTGATATGGATTATTTCGAATCACTTCAAGCGTCATTTCTTTATACTGCTGATAAATCTTAATCGAGAGCTTCGTTCCAAAACCATAACCATTTAAAAAGCTCATGACCTTTTCAAGCCCTTGGTGTTCAATAATTGTGTCATAAATTTCTTGCGCTTTCTGCTTGTTTACAACACCTTCTAATGCAGCAGGGTCGTCCATAATTTTAGAAATCGCATGTTCTCCGAGATGATCAACAATCTTTTCTGCTGTTCGCTTCCCAATTCCTTTAAATAAATCACTCGCTAAATATTGCACCATACCTGTTTTTGTTTGAGGTAATTCTTTTTTAAATGTTTCAACTAAGTATTGCTTTCCGTACTTTGGGTGGTCTTTAAAGTGACCTGTCAATGTAAATACTTCATCTTCATGCATACGGGGAAAGTGACCGTTGATCATCACTTTTTTTTCGTCGTATGTTTCATTTGTTTCAATGATTTTCATACTGACAACGGAATAGAGGTTTTCTTCGTTGTGGAAAATGGTATGAAGAACTTGTGCTTTTATAAATTTTTGCTCTTCCTCAAACAAATCCATTGCATGTTGATTTCCCATGTTTCCTCTCCTTTCCGATTTCTCTCACTCTAACGAGCAGTAAAGCCCCCACCTCTCTACTTATCATTAGATGAGGGGTAACTGCGCGTTAAGGTACGATTTCTATTCGGCTTCTTGCTCTAATAAACGAATGCCATTCCCTGCTAAAAAGTGATCTGGTTGAATTTCAGTCGCCTTCTTAAATAAAGCAAGTGCTTTCTCATTATTTTCCTCAAACACGTACGCAACACCTAAATTATAGTACGCATCTGCATGTTCTTCATCCATTTGTAAAACCTTTTCAAAATAAGGTTTCGCTTCCTGAATATGTTCTAGTCGTGCAAAGCATAATCCGCATTGGAATACCGCTTCTACATCTGCCCTATCTAATTCAGTTGCTCTTTGTAAAAATGGCAGTGCAAGACGATCATTTCCAAGCTGTACATACGTAATCCCTAGCATAAATGTCACATCAGCTGATTGTAATCCAGCTTGCATTGCTTGCTCAAATGCAGCTTTTGCTTCTGTAAATTGCTCTTGTCCATAATATATGCTTCCAAGTCCATAATAGGCAGTAGCTGATTTCCCATCTAGTTGTAATGCGCGTTTATAAAATAAAATCGCACGTTCGCTATCTCCTAACACATCTAATAAATTCGCAAAGTTAATGTATCCAAGTGCATCTTTCGGATTTTCTTCAATTGCCTCTGTAAAATTTTTAGCTGCTTCTTCCCAGTTTCCTTCTTGCATATATTGAATGCCTGCTTCAAGCTTATTTGACATGTTCTTCACCTCTACAACAAATTATAACAAATAATCTATTTTCCAAGCGAACAAAAATTCGCTGTTATGAAAAAGAAACCTCTAACCGCTAATCGGCAGAGGCTTCTCGTTTTTCATCCTAAATAGTCTAGTTTCTTACCACTACGGTATACTTCATCAATTGTAGCACCGCCTAAGCATTCATCTCCATCATAGAAAACAACTGCTTGTCCTGGCGTAATCGCACGAATTGGTTCATCGCAAAGAATACGAACTGTATTATCATCAACGATTTGAACCGTTACCTTGTTATCCTCTTGACGATAACGGAATTTCGCTGTGCACTTAAATTCCTTTTCTTTCGCTCTGTTGCTTACCCAACCTATATTCGTAGCAATGACTTCATCACCATATAAAAGCTCATTGTGGAATCCTTGATCAACATATAAAATATTTTCTTTCAAGTTTTTCCCAACAGCGAACCAAGGATCACCATTACCACCAATACCAAGACCATGACGTTGTCCAATTGTATAGTACATTAAACCGTCATGTTTCCCTTTCACTTCGCCAGATAGTGTTTGCATCACACCTGGCTGAGCTGGTAAGTAGTTACTTAAGAAATCTTTAAAGTTACGCTCACCAATAAAGCAGATACCTGTGCTATCTTTTTTCGTCGCTGTTGCTAAACCAGCTTCTTTTGCCATTTCACGAATTTGTGGTTTCTTTAATTCGCCTAACGGGAACATTGTTTTTGATAGTTGCTCTTGGCTTAATTGATTCAAGAAATATGTTTGATCCTTATTATCATCAACACCGCGTAGCATTTTATATTCGCCATCGATATAAGCAACACGTGCATAATGACCTGTCGCTACATAATCGGCACCAAGCGCAATCGCATGTTCTAAAAAGGCTTTAAATTTAATTTCTTTGTTACACATTACATCTGGGTTTGGCGTACGACCAGCTCGGTACTCATCTAAAAAGTACGTAAATACTTTATCCCAATATTGTTTTTCAAAGTTTACTGCATAATAGGGGATACCGATTTGATTGCACACTTCGATTACATCATTGTAATCTTCCGTTGCTGTACAGAAACCATTCTCGTCTGTATCATCCCAGTTTTTCATAAAAATCCCGATTACATCATAACCTTGCTCTTTTAATAAAAGAGCTGCTACAGATGAATCGACGCCACCGGACATCCCAATGACAACGCGCGTTTCGTGAGGTAGTTTGTTCATCATGTCACCTCCCATGCTATTTTTGTGTTAATCGCTTCACGATTTTCACTGTTTCGTACGCTGCTTTTTCCACTTGTTCTTTCGTATTACCAAGACCAAAGCTAAAACGTACGGATGAACGTATTTGATCGGAATCTTTTCCAAACATCGCCACTAACACATGCGATGGGTCAATAGAACCAGCTGTACATGCAGAACCACTTGATACTGCAATACCTGCTAAGTCTAAGTTTACAAGAAACGGCTCAATATCCATTCCTGTGAAACTTACATTAAACACATGTGGTAAGCGATATTCTAAGTTTCCGTTTACCTCGAAAGTAATGTCTTCTTTTTGAAAGACAGATACCATTATATCTTTAAATCCTTCATATTGGGCAATTTTTTGCTCACGCGTTGATTCTGCCAACTTAACAGCTTGCTCTAGCCCAACGATGCTAGGTACATTCTCAGTACCTGCACGACGTTTTCGCTCTTGCTCCCCGCCCGTTAATAACGGTTCAAACTTCACTTGCGCGCTAGCATATAAAAAACCTACACCTTTTGGACCATTAATTTTATGAGCTGAGATTGATAATAAATCAATGCCTAACTCTTTCACATCAATTGCTGTTAAACCGTAGGCTTGTACAGCATCCGTGTGAAAATAAGCGTGATGTTCTTTTAACAGTTCTCCAATTTCTGCAATCGGTTGAACCGTTCCAACTTCATTATTTCCAAACATAACAGATACGAGAATCGTTTCATCTGTTAACGCCTCTTTTACATCAGAAACTTGAACACGACCTGTTTCATCAACCGGTAAATACGTCACCTCAAAGCCTTCTCGCTCTAACGCTTCACATGTATGCAAAATAGCGTGATGTTCAATCTGCGTCGTAATAATATGATTTCCTTTATTGCGGTTTGCACGTGCCACACCTAAAAGTGCTAAATTATCAGCCTCCGTACCACCGCTTGTAAAAATAATTTCATTTGGATTTGCATGAATGCTACGTGCACAAACACGTCTTGCTTCATCTACAGCATGGCGCGTTTGGCGTCCATAAAAATGAATACTAGACGGATTACCAAATATTTCTGTCATATATGGAATCATCTTTTCGACTACTTCTGGGTGAGCCGGAGATGTCGCAGCATGATCTAAGTAAATGCGTTCCATCAGATCTCCTTCTTTCCAAATCGTTTCACAAGGAATTAAATGTAAAACATATAACCCCCATGATTCTCTTCCTCATAACGTACTAAATCTTCTAGAGTTGTACTATCTAATACCTCTTGTACTGCATCACGAACACGCATCCACAACTGGCGTTGTGCTGGTTCTTCCTCTTCTATCATTTCAACAACGCTAATTGGGCCTTCTAAAACACGAATTACATCGCCAGCCGTAATATTAGCTGGTTGGTCAGATAATACATAACCACCATATGCACCACGCGTACTTTTTACAAGACGAGCGTTACGAAGTGGAGAGATTAATTGCTCTAAGTAATGTTCAGATAGGTCATGCGCTTGCGCAATTGATTTTAAAGAAATTGGACCCTCACCAAACTTCTTCGCGAGATCAATCATAATTGTTAAGCCGTAACGGCCTTTCGTTGAAATTTTCATCTATTTCGCACCTCTTTTCAAAATTTCACTTCTATTAGTTAAATCTTTATTCGTAAGAAGAACACAATTTTAAAATCAAAATCCTATGAAATTATAGCATAATATAGTATTATAAGAAATTTCAACTTATGTATCAAAATGATAACATAAAATCACATTGAAAAACTCGGTAATTATTACAATAAAGAGAAGAATGAAAAAATTAAGTAGAATTACTTATAAATACAGTAGTATATTTCAATTTTCCATAAAAAAGATGATACCATAGAATATGATTACATATTAAGGGAGACGGTCATAATGAAACAACCACTCGCACACCGAATGCGTCCGACAAATATTAAAGAAATAATTGGTCAAGAGCATTTAGTTGGTGAAGGGAAAATTTTATGGCGAATGGTTCAGGCAAACCATTTCCAATCGATGATTTTATACGGTCCACCCGGAACTGGAAAAACATCGATTGCTAGTGCAATTGCCGGCAGTACAGGGACGCCCTTTCGCCTATTAAATGCTGTTACTCATAATAAAAAAGACATGGAAGTTGTCGTGCAGGAAGCAAAGATGCACCGCCACCTTGTTTTAATTTTAGATGAAGTTCACCGCTTAGATAAAGCAAAACAAGACTTCTTATTACCTCACTTAGAAAGCGGGCTTCTGACCTTAATTGGCGCAACAACAAGTAATCCATTCCATGCGATTAACTCTGCCATTCGTAGCCGATGTCAAATCTTTGAACTACACGCACTAACAGAAAATGATATTTTAATCGGCTTAAAACGAGCGCTTGAAGATAAAGAAAAAGGTTTAGGTGAATATCATGTAACTGTTACAGATGAAGCAATGCGTCACTTTGCAAATGCCTCTGGCGGAGATATGCGATCGGCTTATAACGCACTTGAACTTGCTGTTTTATCTAGCTTTACAACAGATGATCAATCAACCGAAATCACATTAGAAATTGCTGAAGAATGTTTACAGAAAAAGAGTTTTGTTCACGACAAAGGCGGAGATGCTCATTATGATGTCCTATCTGCCTTTCAAAAATCAGTTCGCGGAAGCGATGTGAACGCTGCACTTCATTATTTAGCGCGCCTTATTGAAGCTGGTGACTTACAAAGTATCGGGAGACGTCTTCTTATTATGGCATATGAAGATATTGGACTGGCTAGCCCGCAAGCAGGTCCCCGTACACTTGCTGCGATTGAGTCGGCAGAACGTGTTGGTTTTCCAGAAGCTCGCATTCCGCTTGCCAATGCAGTTATCGAACTTTGTCTTTCTCCAAAATCAAATTCAGCATACAAGGCACTTGATGCAGCACTTCACGACTTGCGAAACGGACAAACTGGCGATATCCCAAGTCATTTAAAAGATAGTCACTATAAAGGTGCTGAATCATTAGGTAGAGGTATTGGATACTTATATCCACATGATTATCCAAATGGATGGGTACAGCAGCAATACTTACCAGATAAAATAAAAAACAAGCAATATTATAAGCCGAAAACAACGGGGAAATTCGAACAAGCACTTTCAGGCGTATATGAAAGATTGCAAAGTTCGCATAAAAGCAAACCAAAAGGGTAATCTAAGCGAAAACGACATGATAATGGAGGTTTCGCTTATGAAAACGCGCCAAGATGCATGGACAAGAGAAGACGATCTCCTTTTAGCAGAAACCGTTTTACGACATATTCGCAGTGGAAGTACTCAGCTGAAAGCGTTCGATGAAGTTGGAGACAAATTAAACCGGACTTCAGCTGCTTGTGGTTTTCGCTGGAATGCTGAAGTCAGACAAAATTATGAGGATGCTGTACAGCTCGCTAAGAAGCAAAGAAAAGAGTTAAAGCGTTCGGAAGCAAATGTAGAAAAAGAGCAACTATTAAAGCTAAAACCAAAACAAAAAGTCGTAATTGATGCTGATTTTTCCGAAGCAATCGTTTCTAATAAACATTCTCTTACAATGCAAGATGTAATCTCATTCTTGCAAAACCTAGGGCATAATAATCCTCACTTAGAAAAGATACAAATTGAAAATGAAGACTTGCATACAAAGCTTGCCTCCTTACAAAAAACAAACGATGAACTAGAAGTCAAACTAGCATCTTTAACGAAAAAACAACAAGCAATCGAAGAAGATTATGCGATGCTTGTTAGAATTATGGACCGTGCCCGGAAGCTTGTATTAGTAGATGAACAGCAAGATCAAATTGCACCTATTTTTAAAACGGATCAAAACGGGAATTTAGATATTATATATTCGGCAGAAAATTAAAATACTCTAAAGCAACAGGAAATATATTACTTTTATGCTATTATAAACATAACAAGACTTGTTACTGAAAGGAGAGGTTATCTATTTCAGTAACAATTTTCAAAATTACACTTGGGATTCTTGTGTTACTTTTAGGATTCTTCACAATTAGAGGTTTAAAAAAGACTTCTGCATACAAATCGGACAAATACGAGAATTATTTATTATTTTTAATCGCTTTTGAATCTATCGTCTTACCGATATGGATATTTCTTTAACATCTTTTCATACAAATAAAAAAGCGTATACTCCTCATGGAATATACGCTTTTTTATTTTTTATTCTTGCCCTACACGCTTCACTTCTACGTTTTTAATACGTTCACGTACAACGTGACTCGCCATAATTAAACCAGCCACAGATGGTACGAAGGCATTTGAGGAAGGTGGTAATTTCGCTTTACGAATTTTCGCATTTTCGTCTGGTACGATTTCTTTACGTACTTCTTCACGAATTACGATTGGGTTTTCGTCAGAGAAGACAACTTTTACACCTTTTTTAATACCCTCTTTACGAAGCTTCGTACGAATTACTTTCG
>Ga0102589_1002822_pt1 | contig 19152 bp, 14 predicted proteins | sample AraplaMF_Col_mLB_FD_76858 | JGI IMG/M metagenome (GOLD analysis project Ga0102589, IMG submission 76858) | Arabidopsis root microbial communities from the University of North Carolina, USA - plate scrape MF_Col_mLB | ecosystem: Host-associated > Plants > Roots > Endosphere | place: USA... | reverse complement strand
TTAGAGTCTGTACCAGACATGTTAAAGCCACCGAATGGTTGGTAACCTACGATTGCACCAGTACATCCACGGTTGAAGTATAAGTTACCAACGTGGAAGTCTTCACGTGCTTTTTCAATATGTTCACGGTTATTCGTAACAACTGCTCCTGTTAAACCGTATTCTGTATTGTTTGCAATTGCAAGTGCATGATCAAAGTCTTTTGCTTTGCAGAATGCTACAACTGGTCCGAAGATTTCTTCTTTCATAAGACGAGCATCTTCTGCAACGTCAGCAATGATTGTTGGTTTAATGAACCAACCTTGAGAATCATCACCTTCACCGCCCGCTACAAGTTTACCTTCTTCTTTACCAATCGCAACGTAGCTCATTACTTTATCAAATGCAGCTTGGTCGTTAACAGGTCCCATGTTTATGCCTTTTTCAGCTGGGTTTCCTACTGTTAATTCATTTGTTAATTCAATTGCACGGTTTAATACGTGATCGTATACATCTTCATGGATTACTGCGCGAGAACATGCAGAACATTTTTGTCCTGAGAATCCAAATGCAGATGCAACGATAGATTTTGCTGCTAATTCAAGATCTGCTTCTTTATCAACAACAATTGTATCTTTACCGCCCATTTCAGCGATAACGCGTTTTAACCAAATTTGTCCTGGATTTACTTTTGCTGCGCGTTCGTAAATACGAATACCAACATCGCGTGATCCAGTGAAGCTGATGAAGCGTGTACGAGGATGATCTACTAAGTAGTCACCAACTTCAGAACCGTTACCAGGAATGAAGTTTACTACGCCTGCTGGTAAGCCAGCTTCTTCTAATACTTCCATAAACTTCGCCGCTACTACAGGTGTTGTACTAGCTGGTTTTAATAATACAGTGTTACCAGACACTAATGCAGCTGTTGTCATACCAGCCATAATAGCGAATGGGAAGTTCCAAGGAGAAATAATAACACCTACTCCTAATGGAATGTAAGAAAAACGATTATATTCAATTGGACGGCTTTCTACCGGAATGCCATCTTTTAATTTCAACATTTGACGACCATAGTACTCCATGAAGTCAATTGCTTCTGCTGTATCAGCATCTGCCTCATTCCATGGCTTACCTGCTTCTTTTACAAGAATTGCGGAAAACTCATGTTTTCTGCGGCGAACGATTGCAGCTGCGCGGAATAAAATGTCTGCGCGCATTTCTGGTTTCGTTTTTCTCCAAGTTTGGAATGTTTCATCCGCTACTTGCATTGCTTTCTCTGCTAATTCACGACTTGCTTTTGAAACGCGGCCAACGACTTCTTCTTTATTTGCAGGATTTACAGAAACGATTTTATCGTCTGTAGTGATCTTTTCTCCCCCAATAATTAATGGATAGTCTTGTCCAAGATAAGATTCTACTTTCTTTAAACCTTCTTCAAATGCAACTTTATTTGCCTCTACTGTAAAATCTGTAAATGGCTCATGTTTGTATGCTACTACCATTATTTTAGCCTCCCCTTAGAAAAAAACGTTTACATTAAATACAATATTATTCTACACGATAATTTCGATTTGTTCAAATATTCTTAGACTTATATTTTTAAAATTAAAAAATTTTTTAAATATAATAAATAAAAAAACAACATGATGCATATGCATCATGTTATGAAATATGGATATATTCCCAAAAATTCTTTCCAATTAATAAAATTGTTACTGCCAAAAATAAAATACGCACATATCCTACACCCTTTTCAACAGCAAATCTCGAACCGAAATATGCACCTGCAACCATAGATACACCCATAATTAAGCCATATTTAAATTGAATTGCACCTAAAAATAAAAATGTAATCAACGATACAATATTGCTAACAAAATTTAAAATTCGACCTGCGGCAGCCGCGCGGATAAAATCCAAACCAATTAATAAAAATGCAAAAATTAAAAATGAACCTGTGCCTGGTCCAAAAAAACCATCATAAAATCCAATAATCAAAATGACTAGATAAAATAAAAATGTTTTTCCCTTCGTCATTTTTTTATAAGTAGATACACTACCCCAATCTTTTTTTACAATAATATAAATAGCAATTAATACGAGTAAAACTAATACAAGAGGACGCATCACATCCGGTGGAATGAACTTTACAACAAATGCACCTGCAACTGCCCCAACGATTGTGAATGGAATGAGTTTCCCTACAATGCGAAAATCTACTTTTTTAGAACGAATAAAATACATTGTACTCGTAAATGAACCCATTGTTGCCGCCAACTTATTTGTTGCGATTGCTGAAGCTGGCGGTAAACCTATAAACATAAGTGCCGGAAGCGAAATTAAGCCGCCTCCTCCAACAATAGAATCAATAAATGATGCTAAAAAACCAAAAGCAATAAGTAGTATAATGACCTGCAAACTTAAATCTTCCATCTGTACTTTCCCTCGATCCCCTTTTTATATAACAACATTAAAAATTATAACAAAATTTTCACTATACAAATAATAAAAACACCTTTCTTTTAGGTGGGCGAGAGCGACTGGCCATGTATAGAAGCGGTTAGGGCCTATTTTCTGCCACATGCCATGTTTAAAAAGCGAGCGCAAATCACGTTATGTTTTACATAGCAGTGCCTTATATACAATGGATTTATAGACAAAAAGCCGTTCCTCATAAAAGGAACGACTTTTCTTAATCTAACACTTGAACAAATGGCTTATCTTGTTTCACGTCGCGAATAATAATTGCTTCTGGACGGTCTACAGATTTAATTGTAACTTGTACTTTAATATAATTAGGGAAATCCATAACAGCCCCGGTTACGTATTGTGTAAATCCAATGACCTCTGCCTTTCCACTAAACTGAACTGGAATTTCAAGCTTCAATTCTTTTAATTGACCGTCTTTATAAAATCCTCTGCCTACAACTGCAGTATAATCACCTGTAAAATACTCCGCTATTTTCGCATTGAAGTTCTTTACATTTGTTGCATCGTCACGATAATTCGTTTCTGCGTCATTAGAAGGGAATAAATAATACTTTTCGTCTAACGCTTTCCAATCTTCTACTTTATCGCTGCCTTTATCAACTTTTGAATACGATAAGAAAGAACCTGGTACAAGTGAAGATTTCGATTCCTGCTTGTAGATTGCAAAAGTAATTGGAACATTTTTCAATTCATCTTTCTTGCGTAGAAGTGGCAGGATTTCTTGCGCCATTTTTTTCCCTTCTTCTAGCAATGTTTTATCATCAATTTTTTGTTCACGCGGATAGCCGTGTTGTTCTGTAAAATAATGAACGGAATTCATCGCAAGACCAATAACAATTCCGCCTAATTCTGCTTGATTCTCATCTTTTATTTTCAAGTAATCTTGTTCTAAAATTTGCGATAAATACATTGGACTCTTTTGATTTCTTGCTTCTAGTGTTTCCGGTTCTCCTGGTGGTAGTTCTGGATTTAAACCATTCGGTAACCTCTTCTTCAACACTTTTTCTAAATTACTTTGCTGCTCAGGTGTACGTTTTCTCTCAATCAATGCTTGTATCGTATCTTTATCTAAATACTTTCCACCTTGAAATATATAATCTTTCGTACTATATGATTCTTGCGCAATGCGCATTAATCCTGTTTCAAATTCATCAACATCTAAACGGCTATTTAGTCCTTTCACAGCTAACCCTCGTGCCGATCCTTTTTCAAATGGAACTGCCGTTTTATAATAATCATCAGAAATCGAGTATTTCGAAATAATTGATTTATCTTTCGAATTCCCTTTTTCTACAATTTTTTGTTCTTTTTTTGGCCCTATACTACATCCACTAAGAAGTAATCCAAGGCTTAACGCTGCTAATATCACTTTTTTCATGGTAACTTTGCACCTCTTAATTATTGAGCTCTTGTAAGAACCTCGCTTCATCCCAAATCTCAACGTTATGTTTTTGTGCTTGCGCTAACTTAGAACCAGCAGCTTCTCCTGCAACGACTAAGTCTGTACTTTTACTTACACTGCCTGTGACTTTCCCGCCAAGCGCCTCAATTTTCTTTTTCGCTTCACTTCGGCCCATCACTTCTAGCTTTCCTGTTAACACAACCGTTTTTCCTGCAAAATAAGACTCGATGTTTTCTAAATCTGCTCGTTTTATCCCTTTATAAGTCATGTTTACACCATATGACTTAAATTGTTGTAATAGTTCTTGTACATCTTCATTATCAAAATACGTAACGATCGATTGCGTCATTTTTTCACCAATCTCATTAATAGTTGTCAGCTCTTCTTCTGTAGCGTTCACGATGTGATCCATCGTTTCATAATGTTCCGCTAACGTACGAGCGGCCTTTGCTCCAACGTGACGAATACCAAGACCGAACAATAAACGCTCTAATGAATTATCTTTGGAAGCTTCAATCGCTTGTACTAAATTTGAAGCAGATTTTTCTCCAAAACGTTCTAGTTGTAATAACTGTTCTTTCGTTAATGTATAAAGATCTGCAAATGTACGAATATAATCTGCATCAAACAACTGCGTAATTACCCGTTCGCCTAATCCGTCAATATTCATTGCATTACGTGATACAAAGTGAATTAATCCTTCTCGAATTTGTGCAGGACATGCTGGATTAATACACCGAAGAGCAACCTCTTCTTCTAAACGAACAAGTTCACTCTCACATGCTGGGCAATGCGTTGGCATATAAAATTCTTCTTCTTCACCTGTACGGCGGTCTACAATCACATTTACAACTTCAGGAATGATGTCTCCCGCTTTCTTTACAACAACATAATCACCGATGCGAATATCCTTTTCACGAATTAAATCTTCGTTGTGTAAGGAAGCACGGCGGACAATCGTTCCTGCCACGCGTACTGGTTCTAACTCAGCAGTTGGAGTTACAACACCTGTACGTCCAACGCTTAGTTCAATACCCGTCAGTTTTGTAACAACTTCTTCAGCTGGGAATTTATATGCAATGGCCCATCTTGGACTTTTTGCTGTTGTTCCTAAGCTTTCTTGAAGTGATACATCGTCTACTTTAATAACAATACCATCAATTTCGTAATCAAGATGCGGACGTTTTTCTTGCCACTCTTGCACGTAATCAATGACTTCATCAATTGTTTCGCAAACTCGGCGATTCGGGTTTGTTTTAAATCCAAGCTCTCCTAAAAGGTTTAACGATTCACTATGCGATGCGATCGTCTTTCCTTCTAAATCAGTAAGCCCATATACAAATAAAGATAAATTACGCTTCGCTGCAATTTTTGGATCTAATTGACGCAATGAACCCGCAGCTGCATTTCGTGGATTCGCAAAGACTGCTTCTCCGTTCTGCTCTTTTTCTTCATTTAATTTCACAAATGAACGTTTCGGCATGTACGCTTCTCCGCGCGCTTCTAGCGTCATTTCTTCTGTTAAACGCAGGGGAATCGCTTTAATCGTTTTTAAATTTTGCGTAATATCCTCACCCGTTGTACCATCACCACGAGTTGCTCCTTGAATGAAGCGTCCTTTTTCATAATGAAGGGAAACCGCCAGTCCGTCAATTTTTAATTCGCACACATATCTTACATTTTGATCGTCAATTCCTTGACGTACCTTGCGATCAAAATCACGTAAATCACCTTCATTAAAAGCATTCCCTAAACTTAACATCGGGGATTTATGTGTTACTTTCTCAAAAATATCAAGAATCTCTCCGCCAACACGAACGGTTGGCGAGTCTTCTGTAAAAAATTCCGGATGTTCTGTTTCTAATTTAATTAACTCTTGCATATGACGATCATACTCTGCATCTGATACAGATGGATGATCTAGCACGTGATACTCATAATTAAGTTTATTTAAAATGTCATGAAGCTCTTCAATACGCTTTTGTGCTGCTTCTTTCGACATGACCTCATTCCTTTCTTACACTTTCGTCACTGGCGCAAATTTAGCCATTAATCGTTTAATGCCAATTGGACTTGGGAACGCGATGTCTAATTCTTTTCCATCGCCTTCACCTTTCACACTCACAACAGTGCCAATCCCCCATTTTTGATGGGATGCTTTATCGCCAACTGACCAGCCAATTTGCTCACCGCCTGTTGTTTTCGTAGCTGGACGAATAACCGCTGAACGGGCACGAACTGTTGTTGGAGTTGTAGGCTTAGATTTTGCACTAAAAGTTTCGCGCTTTGGTTTTACTTCATGAAGTATTTCAATAAGCTCCTCAGGAATTTCCGAGATGAAGCGTGATTCTTTATTCATGCTCGTTCTACCAAATATCGTTCGCATTTGAGCATTCGTTACGTACAGCTCTTCTTCGGCACGAGTGATCCCTACATAGGCTAAACGACGTTCTTCTTGCATTTCATCCTCTTCCATTAAAGAACGATTATGCGGGAAAATCCCTTCTTCTAATCCCAAAATGAAAACGACAGGGAATTCTAATCCTTTTGCAGAGTGCATCGTCATTAAAATGACTTCTTCACCAGCAGTTGGATCTTCATCTACACGATCAATGTCAGCAACAAGTGCTAAATCGGTTAAGAACGCAACAAGACTTTTGTCTTCACTTTGTGATTCAAACGTTTGTGTAACAGATAAAAATTCATCTAAGTTTTCTAAACGACCCTCTGATTCTAACGTACGTTCATTTTTCAGCGCATCACGGTAACCTGTTTTTTCTAGCACTTCTTCTACAAGTTCTGTTACTGATAAATATTCTTGCATGTTTACCCAATTATGAAGCTGTTTTGCAAATTCTGCTACTGTCTTTGCAATTTTTGCACTTACACCGACATGCTCAATTTCGTCTAATACAGCTGTTAATGAAAGACCATTTTGCACACCATAATTAATAATTTTATCAATAGATGTTGCTCCGACACCACGTTTTGGCACATTAATAATACGTGCAAAGCTAATTTCATCGTCCGGGTTTGCAATTAAACGCAAATACGCCAACATATCTTTAATCTCTTTGCGGTCATAGAACTTAATACCGCCAACGATTTTGTATGGAATATTTGATTTCAAGAAAATCTCCTCGACCATACGGGACTGGGCATTCGTACGATATAGTACTGCAAAATCTGTATACTTTCGATTTCCCATTTGAATTTCATCACGAATCTTTTTCGCAATAAAAAATGCTTCATCTTTTTCAGTTGCAGCGCGGTAATAAGAAATTTTACTTCCCACTTGATTATCCGTCCATAACTTCTTCGGTTTACGATTTGCATTATTTTCAATAACCGCATTCGCCGCATGTAAAATATTTTTTGATGAACGGTAGTTTTGTTCTAATAAAATAACCTGTGCATTGTCATAATCCTTTTCAAATGACAAGATATTTGAAATATCCGCTCCGCGCCAACGATAAATCGATTGATCCGAGTCACCAACTACACAAAGATTTTTAAAACGTGCTGCTAATTGATTAACAAGAATGTACTGAGCACGGTTTGTATCTTGATACTCATCAACATGAATATATTGGAATTTACGCTGATAAAACTCAAGCACTTCTGGCACACGTTCAAATAATTGAATAGTCGTCATAATTAAATCATCAAAATCAAGTGCATTATTTTTAAGAAGACGCTTTTGGTATTCTGTATATACATCGCTCGTCAGCTTTTCATATGGATCTGCAATTGTAATTTTTTTCGCATATTTTTCTGGAGATAACAATTCATTTTTCGCATTGCTAATTCCCGCAAGAATAGAACGCGGTTCAAATTTCTTCGGATCAATGTTGCGCTCTTTCATAATTTTTTTCACAACTGTTAATTGATCACTTGCATCTAAAATCGTAAAGTTACGATTAATACCAATGCGATCAATATCTCGTCGTAAAATACGCACACACATAGAGTGGAAGGTTGAAATCCAAATATCCTCTGCTTCAGGACCAACAAGTTTATCAATACGCTCACGCATTTCACGCGCCGCTTTATTTGTAAACGTAATCGCAAGTATATTCCACGGTGCAACACCTTTTTCGCCAAGTAAATAAGCAATGCGGTGCGTTAACACACGCGTCTTACCACTACCTGCTCCCGCCATAAGTAACAATGGACCAGACGTTGCTTGCACAGCTTTTTGTTGCTGCGGATTTAATCCTGTTAATAATTTTTCTGTTTTACTCATGTATTCGGTCACCTACTCTCCTTTTACAGCTTTTACTGTTGCTAAAGCTTTCTTTATATCTTCATAAACTAAATTTCCAACGACAACTGTATCCGCATATTGTGCCATTTCCTTCGCTTGGTCTGCATTTGCAATTCCGCCGCCATAATATAATGTTGCACTTTGCAGCTCAGCTTTCACTTTTCTTACAAGCTGCGCATCTCCATACGTACCGCTGTATTCTAAATAGAAGATTGGTAAATGAAGAAGTTTATCCGCCATACGCGCATATGCAATCACATCGTCTTCTGATAGTTCACAATTTGCTTCCGTTAACTTTGCTACTTTCGCTTCTTGGTTTAACACACAATATCCTTGCATGAAAATTTCATCCCAGTTCATAATATCCCCAAATTCTTTCAATGCCGCATGGTGAAGGCCTGTTACCCATTCTACCTTTTGACTATTTAACACACTTGGGATGTAATAAAAATCGAATCCTGGTGTAATCGAATCCAGCGTTGAAACTTCTAATACACAAGGAACTGCATATCTACGAATGCTTACTAGCATTTGTAATACATTATCAATTGTAATTCCGTCACTTCCGCCAACAATAACAGCGTCCGTTCCTGATTCACAAATAAGCTCTAAATGTTCATCACTTAACTCCTTATTCGGATCAAGTTTAAATACATGTTTCCACTGTGAAATATCGTACATGAAAACACCCTTTCTTTTCTCTAATCGTCTTTGCACATTCTTTCATTATAACAAAAAATAAGGTGCTGACACACGTTCCATGCAACATCTTTTTTACGTCAAATGTTGGATTGTATATAGAAAAAGCAACCAAGGAAAAATAACTCTTGAAATGGATAATCTATTTCAAAGCTGATGAAAAGGAGTGAATGTCTTGGTCAAGCAAAACATCGGCATAATAAATGCTCTTATTCGCATTACAATTGGTTTTGTTCTGCTTAGCTGCAGCACTGCAAAGCTTGTAAGAAAACCACGGTGTATTTGGTCAAAAATTATGCTTTGGGTTGGGGCAATGAGAATCGCAGAAGGCATCATTCGTTTCTGTCCTATTGTAGAAGCATGCAAGCTCAGTAAATATATGAACATCTCTAATTTAAAAATGCCAGGCATGGATTTTATGAAGAATGGACAGTCTAATAAACAAGAAGCACCTCATACTTCTCACAAAGGTGAGGCGACAAGCCATGGAAGTTATGATGCTTCTGATAAGGAAATCGAGGCTGAGCTTGAAAAAGCTCTTCTGTCCAAACCGCTTTGAATCATTTGTCAACATGCAAGATGCTCTCAAAGAAACTTAGCTGCTGCAGTGGGCGGCTAAGTTTTCTTTTATTTTACCACAAATAAGAACTAATGTTCTATTTATGTAATTTTTATTTTTTTCGAAAATTATAACAAAATCCCATTGCCATCTTTGATATAAAAGTGATATCATTTTTATATCAAGAGGAGGCGAGATCATGAAAGAAAAACAAGTATTTCATGTCAATGGATTTTTAGGACTACTTGCAGTTCTAGTTTTAGTTGGGGTTGGTTTATTAAGTCTTATTAATGAACTATTTGTTATTGGTATTCCCTCTTTTTTATTAGCATCAATCCTCGCAAGTAGCATTGGCACTGTTCAGCCAAACCAAGCGAAAGTAATTACATTTTTCGGTAACTATTTAGGAACCATTCGTGAAAGCGGCCTGTTTTTAACGGTTCCATTTTCATTTCGCCAAACGGTTTCACTACGCGTGGAAAACTTTAATAGTCAAAAATTAAAAGTAAATGATGTCGATGGGAATCCAATTGAAATTGCAGCTGTTGTTGTATACAAAGTCGTTGATTCCGCAAAAGCAATCTTTGGTGTCGAACATTATGATGCCTTCGTAGAAATTCAAAGCGAAACAGCAATTCGCCACGTAGCAACGAAATATCCGTATGATAATTTCCAAGGTGACAACATCGTTACATTGCGCGGAAACTCAGAAGAAATTTCCGAAGAGTTAAAACGAGAATTAGAAGCACGCTTAGAAATTGCAGGCGTAGAAGTAATCGAAACTCGTTTAACGCACTTAGCTTACGCAACTGAAATTGCTCATGCAATGCTTCAACGTCAACAAGCAAAAGCAGTATTAGCTGCAAGAAAAGAAATTGTCGAAGGTGCCGTACAAATGGCGAAAGACTCGATTCAAAAGCTAGATGAAGAAGGTGTACTTGAGTTAGATGACGAAAGAAAAGCAAATATGGTCAATAACTTACTAGTTGCAATTGTTTCCGATAAAGGGGCGCAACCAGTTATTAATACAGGAAGTCTCTACTAAGGTTGTAGGTAATCATGGCTAAAAAGAAAAGCTTTCCACTACGAATCGATCCCGAATTGTACGCAGTTATTGAAAAATGGGCAAACGACGAATTTCGAAGTGTAAATGCTCATATTGAGTATTTACTTCGCGAGATGGCAAAGCAAAAAGGGAAAATAAAAAAAGAGAAAGAGTCCTAACTTTTTATGAGTAGGACTCTTTTTCCTTTCTAAGCTTTATCTCACAAATCATCTCGACTAAAGTCACACTCTTGTAGCGGAACAACCTTCGTCTTTTTAATAAATTTATAACCTAACCAAAGAATAATAAACACTGGCACACTAATGTAAGATACGAGCAGTCCATACCAGTTAATCGTACCCCCAGAAACTAATTCACTTCCTTGTCCAATAATAACGATGACGCATAATACTAATGTAAACAGCGGGCCAAACGGATACCATTTCGCCTTAAATTTCAGTTCATTTAAGTCTCTCCCTTGTGCCACATATGCTTTACGAAATCTATAATGACAAATCGCGATTCCAATCCATGTTAAAAATCCCGTTATCGACCGTTCTTTGCAATATATCGGCGCTTTTCACAATATATCGGCGCTTCGACACGATATAAAGACCCCTCGACGATATTCGACATACAATCAGTCGATCCGCTGAGCTGAATCATACCGAAAAGTGAAACTTTTTGTGACAGCCTCTTCTAGCAATCTACTTTCGCAATTGCGCGGTACCCTATATCACTTCGATAAAATAAACCATCACTCTCAATTTTCGTGATTTCTTTATACACCTTATCTTGCGCCTCTTGTAAATCTTTCGCCTTACAAGCAACAAACAACACACGACCGCCATTTGTTACAAATTCTCCATCCAACACATCTGTTCCGGCATGAAATACAATTACATCTTCTAACGTTTCTAAGCCTTTAATGACTGCGCCTTTTTTGTAGCTTTCTGGATATCCTTCTGAAGCTAGTACAACACCAATTACTGCTTCTTCAGACCACTCTAAAACAAGCTCTTTTCCATCTAATACGTGGTTACATACATCAACTAAATCACTCTCTAAACGAGGTAAGATTACTTCTGTTTCTGGGTCACCAAAGCGCGCATTGAATTCAATTACTTTTGGTCCCTCGTTTGTTAAAATGAGCCCAGCATATAAAATACCTGTGAATGAACGTCCTTCTTGTATCATTGCCTCCGCAGTTGGATGTAAAATCGTCTCAATTGCTTGTTCTACTGCTGATTCTGGAATTTGCGGTACTGGAGAATAAGCACCCATTCCTCCTGTATTTGGTCCTTTATCCCCATCAAAAGCACGTTTATGATCTTGCGCAATAACCATTGGGTATACAGTTGTTCCGTTAACAAATGCCATAAGCGAAAACTCTTGTCCATCTAAAAACTCTTCAATAACCACTTTTTTGCTCGCTTCTCCAAACTTCACGTCTTGCAGCATCTCTTTTACAGCTTGCAATGCTTCTTCTAGCGTCATAGCAACTGTTACACCTTTACCAGCGGCTAAACCGTCCGCTTTAATAACGATTGGGGCGCCGACTTTTTCAATGTATGCTACCGCTTCTTCATAATTTGTAAATGTCTCATATGCCGCTGTTGGAATATCATATTTTTTCATAAGCTCTTTCGTAAAAGCTTTACTTCCCTCAATCACAGCTGCCGCTTTATTCGGACCAAAAACGCGAAGACCTTCTTCTTCAAAACGATCAACAATTCCGTTCATAAGCGGAATTTCTGGACCAACAAACGTTAAACCAACGTTATTTTCTTTCGCAAAAGCAATAAGCGCGTCAAAATCATTTTCATCGATTGCTACAGGTGTTGCGACATCTTTCATCCCTTCATTTCCCGGCGCTACATATACAGTTTCTACTTGCTTTGATCCTGCGAATTTCCATGCTAACGCGTGCTCACGTCCACCGCGGCCGATTACTAAAACATTCATATTTCATCCTCCATTATTCAAGTTAATATCCTGTCCCCTCGCGATATATCGGCGGAAATAGTGCATTTATCGGCGGCTTTCACAATATATCGACCGTTTTTTAACATATACCGGCGCTTCGACACGAGCTGGACCCTATTCAAAAGTAGAAGAAGATGACCCAAAAGTGGACTTTTGGTCATCTCCTTTCTTTCTCAATTAATGTTTGAAATGACGTACACCAGTGAACACCATCGTAATGCCATACTCGTCTGCTTTTTGAATGGATTCTTCATCACGAATAGATCCGCCTGGTTGAATGATTGCTGTAATGCCAGCTTTAGCCGCTTCTTCTACTGTATCTGGCATTGGGAAGAATGCATCAGATGCAAGTGCGCTACCTTGTGCTTTCTCGTCCGCTTGTGTAATGGCAATTTTCGCTGAGCCAACGCGGTTCATTTGCCCTGCACCAACACCGATTGTCATATTATCTTTTGCTAGAACAATTGCATTTGATTTTACGTGTTTTACAACTTTCCAAGCTAGTTTTAAATCGTTCCATTCTTGCTCTGTTGGTTCACGTTTTGTCGGAATTGTTACTGCATCTTCATCTAATGATAATGTATCTTCTTCTTGTACAAGTAAACCACCTTGTACTGATGTTAGTTTTTTACTTGCTGATTCTGCTTTCGCGATATCAACAGTTAACAGACGTAAATTTTTCTTACTTTGCAGCACTTCTAAAGCTTCTTCTGAGAAAGAAGGTGCAATAATGATCTCTAAGAAAATTTCATGCAGTTTTTCTGCAGTAGCTTTATCAATTTCACGATTTGCCGCAATAATGCCGCCAAAAATTGATACTGGATCCGCTTCGTAAGCACGTGTGTATGCTTCATGAATATCCGTACCAACACCAACGCCGCACGGGTTCATATGTTTTATCGCTACAACTGCTGGTTCTGTAAATTCTTTCACGATGCTAAGAGCTGCATCTGCGTCATTGATATTGTTATAAGATAATTCTTTTCCATGTAGTTGTTTTGCATAAGCAACAGAAGAAACTGCTGCAAATGGCGCTTTATAAAATATTGCTTTTTGATGCGGATTTTCGCCGTAACGTAAGTCTTGTTTTTTCTCAAACGTAACCGTTAACGTTTCAGGGCTCTCTTCTCCTGTTTGCTCTGTTAAATAGTTTGAGATTAATGCATCATATGCCGCTGTATGGCGGAATACTTTCGCTGCTAATTTACGTTTTGTTTCTTTTAAAACTTCTCCGCTTTCCTTTAACTCTCCTAATACAACATTGTAATCTGTTGGATCCACAATAACTGTTACGAACTCATGGTTTTTCGCAGCAGATCGAATCATTGTCGGGCCGCCGATATCAATATTTTCAATTGCATCAATAAATGTCACATCTGGCTTTGCAATTGTTTCTTTAAATGGATATAAGTTTACAACAACAAAATCAATCGGCTGAATGCCAAGTTCATTCATTTGGGACATATGCACTGCGTTATCACGTACAGCAAGAAGTCCACCGTGAATGTTTGGATGTAATGTTTTCACACGACCGTCCATAATTTCCGGAAAACCTGTTACTTCAGAAATACCAATTACTTGTAAGCCGTTTTCTTCTAGTAATTTTTTTGTTCCGCCTGTTGAAATAACCTCAATACCTTGCTCAAGTAATCCTTTTACGAACTCTACAACTCCAGCTTTATTTGAAACACTTACTAATGCACGCTTTTTCATTTATTCTCCACCCCTAGTTGTATTGAATTGCTGCTCTTATGACTTTACTTTAGAATGTAATAAAGATTTCACCGTATCCACGTACAATCTATGTTCGACAAGTTGAATTTTCTTTTGTAAACTTTCTCGCGTATCATCTTCCGAAACTGCTACTGCCTCTTGTGCAATAATTGGCCCAGTGTCCATTCCTGCATCAACGTAATGGATCGTTACACCGGTTACTTTCACACCAGCCTCAATTGCTTGTCCAACTGCATCTTTCCCAGGAAAGCTTGGCAATAATGACGGGTGAATATTAACAATTCTCCCTTCATAAGCAGTTAGTAATGTCGGACCAATTAAACGCATATACCCCGCTAAAATAATCCAATCAATCTCGTATTCTTGCAGTTTCTTTACTATTTCTTGTTCGAATGCTTCCTTTGATTCATACGCTTTCGCTGAAAAGGAAAAGCACGGAACATGATGATTATTTGCGCGCTCGATAACACGTGCACCCGGCTGATCACATACAAGCAAACTAAGCTGTGCATCTAATCTTCCAGCTTCTACTGCATCCGCAAGCGTCTGGAAATTAGAACCGCTTCCTGAAGCAAAAATTGCTAATCGGCTCATAATGCTGCTCCTCCAGCAAAAGTAACACCTGAACCTTTCACAGTGCGTCCGATGATACGAGCTGTCTCCCCTTGTTCTTCTAAAAGCTTCATAGCACCTTCTGCATCTTCTTCTTTGACCGCTACTACCATACCAATACCCATGTTAAAAATATTGAACATTTCTTCTTTCTTTAATTGACCAACTTCTTGCAGTAAATCAAAAATTGGGTGAACTGACCAAGAACCAAGTTCAATTTGTGCTCCGATACCTTCTGGCAACATACGCGGAATATTTTCAATAAACCCGCCGCCAGTAACGTGAGCCATACCAGTTACGTTATATTTCTTCAATAGTTCTAAAATAGGTTTGACGTAAATTTTTGTTGGTTTTAATAACTCTTCACCAAGTGGTAGTTCTAAACGACCATAAATACGATCAAGTGAAAGCTTCCCATCTTCTAATAGCACTTTACGAACAAGAGAATAACCATTACTATGAATTCCGCTAGAAGCAAGCCCGATTAATACTTGATTCTCTTCGATAGATTGTCCCGTAACAATCTTCTTTTTATCAACAATACCAACTGTAAAACCAGCTAAATCGTATTCTTCCTCAGAATACATCCCTGGCATTTCAGCTGTTTCCCCGCCGATTAAAGAACAACCAGCCTGACGGCATCCTTCTGCAATTCCTTTGACGATGTTTTCAATCTTACTAGGTTCCGCTTTACCACAAGCAATATAATCAAGGAAAAAGAGCGGCTCTGCCCCTTGCACAACAATGTCATTTACACACATTGCCACTGCATCGATACCAATTGTGTGATGCTTATCCATCATGAAAGCGAGCATTAATTTTGTCCCTACACCATCTGTTCCAGATACTAATACCGGCTCTTCTAATGCAAATTTTGAAAGATCAAACATCCCCCCAAAACCGCCTAACCCGCCTAACACTTCTTTTCTCATCGTTGTTTGCACGTGTTTTTTCATGCGAGATACCGCTTCATATCCAGCTTCAATATCTACTCCTGCTTGCTTATATGCATTCGCCATCGTTTCTATACACCTCGTCTTTTTATACTGAAAGAATTTCTCCCGTCTACAGGGCAGTGACTGTAAGAAAAAGCGAGCTCCTACACAGCCTATAGTAGAAGCTGCTATATTTTTCTTTATTTCATACTTGCTAAAAGCTCTTGCTCATAATCATAAAGCGCCGTCGGATAATCCCCATTAAAATAAGCCATACATAAACCGCCATATTTCCCTTCATACGGGCGGCCAATTGCATCAATTAAGCTCTCTTCACTTAAAAATGTTAAAGAATCTGCTCCAATGATTTCACGGATTTCTTCTATTGAATGATTTGCTGCGATTAATTCTTTTCTTGTTTGAATGTCAATTCCATAGAAGCACGGATACTTAAGAGGCGGCGAAGCAATTCTTACGTGCACTTCTGTTGCCCCAGCCTCGCGCAGCATACGAACAATTCGCTTGCTTGTTGTACCACGCACAATCGAGTCGTCAATCATAACAACACGTTTTCCTTCAACAACACCGCGTACTGCTGAAAGTTTCATTTTTACCCCTTGTTCACGCAGTTCTTGAGAAGGTTGAATAAACGTACGTCCAACGTAACGATTTTTAATTAACCCTAACTCATAAGGAATTCCAGTTGCTTCTGCATAACCGATAGCCGCTGAAATACTAGAATCAGGTACACCTGTTACGACATCTGCTTCAACCGGTGCTTCCTTTGCTAACAATTTCCCCATATTTTTACGTGCTGCATGGACGTTAACGCCAGCAATGTTTGAATCGGGGCGAGCAAAGTAAATGTACTCCATGCTGCAAATGGCATGTTCTACATCATTTGTAAAACGATCTACCTGAATTCCTTCATCATTAATGATAAGTAATTCTCCCGGCTCTACATCACGGATGTATGTTGCTCCAACAACATCAAAGGCACATGTTTCAGATGCGACAACGTATGCATCTCCCATCTTTCCAATCGAAAGCGGACGGAATCCATTTGGATCCAATGCAACAATCATTTCGTTTCCTGTTAATAATAAATAGGCAAACGCACCTTTTACTTTATTTAATGCATCTTTTACACTTTCAATTAATGTACCTTTTGTATTGCGTTTAATTAAATGAAGTAATACTTCTGTATCCGAACTTGTTTGAAAAATACTTCCCTCTGCCTCTAATTCACGGCGAAGCATTTTCGCATTAATTAAATTACCGTTATGCGCTAATGCCATACTATGATCCGAAAAGCGGAACAACAATGGTTGAACATTCGCAACTTCAGCTCCGCCTGCTGTCGCATAACGAACGTGTCCAATCGCCGATTTCCCGTTTAAACCATCTAACTCACCGCGTGAAAACACTTCTGATATTAAACCAAGCCCTCTATGACCAACGATTTTCTCCTCATTATTTACAACAATGCCAGCGCCTTCTTGCCCACGGTGCTGTAAGCTATGCAATCCATAATACGTAACTTGTGCTGCATTTTCATGCCCCCAAATTCCGAAAACGCCGCATTCTTCATTTAGCCCCTTTATTTCATTAAGCATGGAATAGCCCCTTTCCAAGCCGTTCTCATTTCATCAACATCCGCTGTAAGCAACACTTCATTTTCTTCATTGCAAATTGTTAATTGATTTGTAGTTGTTACTTCCCCAACATAAAGTGCGTCTACCATATTTTCAAACGCTTCTTTTTGCTCGCGTTTTACTGTAACAACAAAGCGAGATTGTGATTCTGCAAATAACATCGCTGTCGCTTCTCCAGCTAACTTCACATCTGCGCCGAGTCCCTTTGCTCCCATTGCACTTTCTGCAAACGCAACTGCTAAGCCGCCTTCTGCAACGTCATGCGCTGATTGTACAAGTCCTTCTTGAATCGCTGCTAACAATTGCTTTTGACGTTTTTCTTCTACTTCTAAATCGATACTTGGTGCCTGACCGAAAATTTTCCCATGCACCATCTTTTGCAATTCACTACCACCAAACTCAGCTTTCGTTTCACCGATTACATAAACGAGATCACCAGCTTGCTTAAACTCTTGCGTTGTTACATGCTTTACATCATGTACAAGCCCAACCATACCAACAGTTGGTGTTGGGTATACTGCTTCACCGCTGCGTTCATTGTACATTGATACGTTCCCACCAATAACAGGTGTATGTAACGTGCGGCACGCTTCACTCATACCATCTACTGATTTCTCAATTTGCCAGAAGATTTCTGGCTTTTCAGGGTTACCGAAGTTTAAGCAATCTGTAATTGCAAGTGGCTCACCGCCAGAACATACAATATTACGAGCTGCTTCTGCTACAGCAATTTTCCCGCCTACTTCTGGGTCTAAATAAATGTAGCGAGAGTTACAATCCGTTGTCATTGCTAATGCTTTATTTGTTCCACGTACACGAACAACCGCTGCGTCAGACCCTGGTGTAACAATTGTGCTTGTGCGTACTTGGTAATCGTATTGATCATATACCCACTCTTTACTTGCAATCGTTGGTTGTTGCAATAAAGATAGTAACGTTTCTTTATAATTCTCGACTTTTGGCGCTTCCATCTTCATTTGTTGAAACTCTGCAAAATACGCTGCTTCTTTTGAAGGCTTATGATAAACAGGTGCTTCTTCTGCTAATGCATCAGCTGGCACTTCTGCAACCATTGCTCCTTTATGGAATAAACGAAGCATTTTATCTTCTGTTACTTTTCCCATTACCACTGCTGCAAGGTCATATTTTTCAAATAGCTCTACAATCTCTTGTTCTCTACCTTTTTTCACGACGATTAACATACGTTCTTGTGATTCAGAAAGCATCATCTCGTATGGTGTCATGCCTGTTTCACGCTGCGGTACATCGTCTAAATACATTTCAATACCCATACCTGCTTTACTTGCCATCTCTGCAGAAGATGATGTTAAACCTGCTGCTCCCATATCTTGAATACCGACAAGTGCATCAGATTGAATTAGCTCTAAACATGCTTCAATTAACAGCTTCTCCATAAACGGATCGCCTACTTGCACCGCTGGGCGTTTTGCATCGGAGTCCTCAGATAGCTCCTCTGATGCAAACGTTGCTCCGTGAATACCATCGCGTCCTGTTGATGCACCAACATACATAACTGTATTACCAGCACCGTGCGCTTGCCCTTTTTTAATATCTTCATGGTTAATTAACCCAACGCACATTGCGTTTACAAGCGGATTTCCTTCATAGCATGGGTCGAACTGTACTTCTCCGCCAACAGTTGGAATACCGATGCAATTACCATATCCTGCAATACCCGCTACAACTTCTTCAAATAAATATTTTACGCGTGGTGATTGTAGTTCACCGAAGCGAAGTGAATTTAACATAGCAATTGGGCGTGCTC
>Ga0102589_1002821_pt1 | contig 19160 bp, 15 predicted proteins | sample AraplaMF_Col_mLB_FD_76858 | JGI IMG/M metagenome (GOLD analysis project Ga0102589, IMG submission 76858) | Arabidopsis root microbial communities from the University of North Carolina, USA - plate scrape MF_Col_mLB | ecosystem: Host-associated > Plants > Roots > Endosphere | place: USA... | reverse complement strand
GTATAGCCGTCGGGCGCGGCCTTGGCCGCGGCCTCGGTGCCTATGCGGCCCGAGGCGCCGGAGCGGTTGTCCACCACCACGCTCTGGCCCATGGTCTCGCCCATGCGCTGCGCGACGGCGCGCGCAATCGCGTCCGTGCTGCCGCCGGGCGCCCAGGGCACGATGAGGCGCAGCGGTTTGTCGGGGTAGGCCGCATGGGCGGCGGTGCTGATCAGGCTGGCGCCGGCCAGCAGCAAGGTGGTGAGCAATCGGGTCTTCATGGGGAAATCCTTTACGGGGTATCGGTTCAGGGAGGGTTCAGGGAGTCAGGAAAAAGTGTCAAAGGTGTCGCGGTCGCCTTTGGCGGTCAGCAGCAGCAGGGCGTGCTCCGAAGGCGCGATCTCACCGCGCGCGCGCAGCTGTGCGAGCGCGCTGAGGCAGGCGCCCGCGCACAGCTCCACCCACAGGCCTTGCGCGGCCAGCCGGGCGCTGCCTTCCACGGCGCCGGCATCGTCCACCACCACCGCCCCGCCGCCCGAGCGCTGCACGGCCAGCGCCTGCTGCAGCGTGACGGTGCCGCCGCCGGTGGAAAACTGCATGGTCTGGCCGGCGAAGTCGGCCTGCAGCGGCTCGCCGCCCAGCACGCGGGCCAGGCGCGGGAAGGGCTCGACCGCCCAGAGGCGCGGCATGCGCGCGATCAGCCCGGCTTGCAAAAGGTCGCGCAGGCCGCTGTAAACACCCCAGAGCAGGTCGCCGCGCGCGGTGGGTACCAGCACGTGGTCGGGGATGCAGCCGTCGGCCACACATTCGAGCGCCACCGCGCGATAGCCTTCGACGCCGAAGGCCGGGCTGCCGACGGCGGGCACGCTGTAGTTGGTCAGCGCAAAGGCGCCGTCCTGCTCGACCCGACTGCGCAGGTGTTCCCAGCGGCCGAAGCCGCGGTCGAACGTGAGGCGTTTGGCGCCCAGGCGCTGCAGCGCGCGCGCGAAGGGCTCCGGCATGTCGTGGTAGGTGGCGACCTCGCAGGCCAGGCCCGCGGCCGCGCAATAAGCCGCCGCCGACACCGCCGCATTGCCGCTGGAGGCCAGCACCACGGTTTGCGCGCCCACGTCCAGCGCCCGGCTCACAGCCTGGGCCGACATGCGGTCCTTGTGCGAGCCCGTGGGGTTCATGCCCTCGTGCTTGGCCGAAAGCTGGCGCAAGCCCAAGGCGCGCGCCAGGCGCGGCAGGTCCAGGCAGGGCGTGCCGCCTTCGCCCAGGGACACGCCCTGGGTGTAAGGCAGCCAGGGGCCCCACTTATAACCTGTACTGGCAGTTCTGAGGGTTTTGGGCAGTTCGGCGTACACCGCTTCCAGGCTCGCGGGCGTGCCGGCCGCCGCGCAGTGCGGGCAGCCGGCGGGCAGGTCCTGCAAGGGGTATTCGCGGGCGCAATGGATACATCGCAGCCCGTGCAGCCGCGGGTTTCGGGTCACGGCGGGGGATTCGGAAACAAGGGAATTCATGCGGCCAATGTTAGGAAGGCCGGGGCCCGCCGTGCAGGCTTTGTTGGCGATTTAGAATAAGTGAAACTTATAAGGAGACGGCCGTGGCCGAAGCAAGCGCGCGACAGATCGAGGTGTTCCGCATGGTCATGCGGCTGGGCACGGCCAACCGCGCGGCCGCGGCCTTGCATGTGAGCCAGCCGGCGGTCACGCAGCTGTTGCAGCAGCTCGAAGTGCGCGCCGGCCTCAAGCTGTTCGACCGGCCCAAGGGTAAGCTCACGCCCACACCCGAAGCCCATGCGCTGATGGAAGAGGTCGAGCGGGTCTACGAAGGCCTGGAGGCCGTGCAGCGAAAAATCGTGGCCCTGCAGTCGCACGAAGACACGGTGCTGCGCATCGGCTCGCTGCATGCCATGGCCGCCAGCGTCATGCCCTGGGCCCTGGCCGAGTTCCAGCGCAGCTACCCGCGCACGCGCTGCCTGCTGCTGGTCGACAGCTCCAAGGTGCTGCGCGAGGCGCTGTTCCAGGGCGCGGTGGACCTGGCTTTCCTGGGCGACGAGGCCGACACCAGCGGCCTGGTGTCCTCGCTGTTCTACCAGGCGCCTGCCGTCTGCATCATGCCGGCCGCCCATCCGCTGGCGCGCAAGCAGCAGCTGCAGTCACAGGATTTGCAGGAGGTGCCACTGGTGGGCCTGTCGGCGTCCGATCCGGCGCAGCGGCGCCTGGAGGCGGCGCTCGCGCAGGCCGGCGTGCAGCCGCGTTTTGTGATCGAGACGCCTTACAGCGCGACGCAATGCGCGCTGGTGCTGGCCGGCGCCGGTCTGGCTGTGACGAACCCGCTGGTGGCGCGCGAATACCTGGCGCTGGGCTTGCGCAGCGTGCCGCTGGCAGCCGAAGTGTGGTTCCGCGCCTTGCTGGCTTTTAAACCGAAGCAGGCGCAGTCGGGCGCGGCGCAGGAGTTTGTGGGCCTGTGCAGGCGCCGCCTGGTGGGCAGCCTGCCCGAGGGTTCGCTACTAGGGGAGTCGTTTAGTTCGCGGTAGCCAGGGACTGGGCCTCGGTCTCGGCCAGGGGCTCCACCGTCACGGCCACGTCCAGGATGTGCTGCGCCCCGCCGCGTATCACGCCGCGCATGGGCGAGACATCGAGGAAGTCGCGCCCCGTGGCCAGCGTGACATAGTCTTCGCCCGGCGCGCGGTTGTTGGTGGGGTCGAAGTCCAGCCAGGCGCCCAGGCCCGGGCAATAGACTGAGGCCCAGGCATGCGAGGCGTCGCTGCCGACCAGGCGCGGCTGGCCGGGCGGCGGGCTGGTCAGCAGGTAGCCGCTCACATAACGCGCCGGCAGGCCCATGGCGCGGCAGCAGGCCACCATGATGTGGGCGAAGTCCTGGCACACGCCTTTGCCCTGCCTGAGCGCCTCGAGCGCCGGCGTGTTGACCTCGGTGCTTTCGCTCTCGTAGGTCATGGTGTCGTGGATGCGTTCCATCAGGTCGCGCGCCGCCTCGGGCAGCGGCCGGCCGGGCAGGAAGCTGGGTCGCGCGAATTCGACGAAGGCCTCGTCGCGCGGCACATAGGGCGAGGCGAACAGAAATTCGGAGGCGCTGTCGTAGGCCGCACCGGCGCGGTAGCGGAACTGCTCGCGCACCTGCTCCCAGGGCTGTGACACCGCAGCGCCGGTGGAGAGGGCGCTTTCGGACTGCAGCGGGTTGAGGGCCGTGGTGGCGACCACGCTGTCGGCCACCACGGTCAGGCTTTCATGCGCGGCCTGCAGCGAAAAATAGCTGCGCGTGTTGCCGTAGACATCCACGGTTTCGCGCAATTGCACGGGCGCCGGGTCGACGCGCAGCACGTAGCTCAGCAGGCTCTGGCCGTTGCGGCTGGCGGGTTTGAGGTGCACCACATGGTGGGCGTTTTCCACCGCCGGCGCATAGCGGTAGCGGGTTTCGTGGACGACGTGCAGCAGCATGGGATGACTCAGGCGCCCAGGCTCTGGCTGCCGGAGGCCGCGTGGCTGAAGTAGCGGCGGCTCAGGGTGTCCGACAGGTCCAGCGCGGCGTCACAGCATTGCTCCAGCATCTGCACCAGGCGGCCGTCGTGCTGCCGGCAGTCTTCATCGCCTTCATCACCTTGATCACCATCATCGGCTTGCATGCCGGCGCACAAATCGGCCAGCGCCCAGCTGCCGGGGTCGGGCAGCTCCATCGCGAGTTCGGGCATGTCGCCCGGCGCGCTGCCGGCCAGCTTGGCCAGGCGCCCGCGCAGGGTCTGCACCACCCAGCCCAGGGAGCGCGGGTTGTCGCGGTCCAGCACCAGCAAATCGAGCAGGGCCGGGATGTCGCGGCGCTGCTGGTATTGCGCGTGGAAGGTGATGGTGCTGTCGAACAGCGCCACCATGGCGTTGAAGCCGCCTTCCTCGAAGACCGAGCCGGTTTCGAAACCGCGCGCCAGCGCGCCGGCCAGGGTGTTGAGCCGCTCGATGAGCCGGCCCACGCTGAGCAGGCGCCAGCCGTCGTCGCGCGTCATGCGGTCGGTCTGCGCGCCCGTCATGGCCGAGAGGAAGCCGCTGGCCGATTCGAGCGCGCGCAGCGCCTCGACGGAAGAGTATTCGAGCAGGTACTGGCTTTGGCCTTGCCCGCCCTGGCTTTGCGACTGGCTTTGGCCCACGCTGCTGAACACCGCGCAGCGCTGGAAAAAATCGGCTTCGGTGCGCACGATCATGTGCCACTGTTCCTGCGACAGGCGTTCGCGCACGGCCGAGGCCGCGCTCTTGAGCGCGCGCAGGTTAAAGCCCACGCTGGCGGCCTGTTCGGTGTCGGCCAGGTTGGCGATCAGCGCGCGTTCAAACACGCGGCGCGCCTGCGTGGCGGGCGGCACGGTGTCCAGCACCAGCGCATTGCCGACTGCCATGCTGCTGAGCCAGGCCAGCAAGGGCTGCGAGGTCTGGTCTTCGCCGCCCAGGCATTGCAAGGTGATCTGCGCCAGTCGCGTGGAGTTTTCGGCGCGCTCGGTGTAGCGGCCCAGCCAGAAGAGGTTTTCGGCCGCGCGGCTGGTGACCGGCGGGCGATGCCGCAGCGGGGCGGTAGCCCAGGCGGGCGAGGGCTGCTCGGCACGCGGGGCTGCCGCCTTGGCCGCCGACGCATCGCCCAGCACCCAGACGTCGGCGCTGCTGCCGCCGTGCTGCATGGAGGACATGTTTTCGTTCTTGCCGGCCAGCCGCGCCAGCCCGCCGGGCAGCACCTGCCAGGAGCCCTTGCCGTCGGCCACGGCAAACACGCGCAGCATGGCCGAGCGCGGGGAAATCCGCTCGCCCTGCCAGGTCGGCGTCTGCGGCAGCGGCAAATAGGCCTGCACCGTGTAGTCCTCGCCGCGGCGCACGATGCGGCCGGCCCATTCATCGAGCGCGCGGCGCGACAGCGTGTGGCCTATCACCGACTCCATACCCGAGCCCGGGTAGGTCGGCTTGATCACGCAGTTCTTGAGCTGGCCCAGCACATCCTGCAGCACCGCCTGCTCGCCGCACCACCAGGTGGCCAGCGAGGGTAGGGCCAGGGTTTCGCCCAGCAGGTGTTCCGACAATGCCGGCAGGAAACCCAGCAGCGCGCTTGATTCGAGGAAGGCCGAACCCGGTGTGTTGACCACCAGCACATTGCCCGCGCGTATCACCTGCAGCAGGCCGGGCACGCCCAGCGTGGAGTCCGAGCGCAGCTCCAGCGGGTCCAGGAATTCGTCGTCCAGGCGCTTGAGCAGGCCGTGCACTGGCTCCAGGCCGCGCAGGGTCTTGAGGTAAAGCTTGTCGTCGCGTACCAGCAGGTCGCTGCCCTCGACCAGGGTCAGGCCCAGGAAGCGCGCGAGGTAGGCGTGTTCAAAATAGGTTTCGTTGTACGGCCCCGGGGTCAGCAGCACCACGCGGCTTTCCTCGCTGCCGTCGGCCGGGCTCATGGCCTTGAGGCCGTCCACCAGCGCCTTGTAGGAGGCGCCCAGGCGCTCGACCTTCATCTCGCGGAAGGCTTCGGGGAACAGCAGCGAGATGGTCAGGCGGTTTTCCAGCAGGTAGCCCAGGCCCGAGGGCGCCTGCGTGCGCTGCGACACCACCGACCAGCGGCCGTCGGGGCCGTGGGCGATGTCGAAGGCGGCGATGTGCAGGTAGGTGCCGCCGGCCGGCTGCACGCCCTGCATGCCGCGCAGGTAGCCCGGGTGGGCATGCACCAGCGCGCTGGGCAAGAGGCCTTTGGAGAGCAGCTCCTGCGGGCCGTAGATGTCGGCCATGACACGGTCCAGCAGGCGCGCGCGCTGCTGGATGCCGGCCTCGATCTGCGCCCAGTCGCCGGCCGAGACCATCATGGGGAAGAGGTCCAGCGCCCAGGGCCGCTGCGGACCGTTGGCGTCGGCATAGACGTTGTAGGTCACGCCGTTGTCGCGGATCTGGCGGCGCAGGTTGGCGGTGCGGTGGTTCAGGTCGTAAAACCCGTCGGCGCCCAGGAAGTTGAAAAAGCGCGTCCATTCGGGCGACAGGCTGTCGTCGGTGGCGGCGGGGGCTTGGGCCTGGGATGCGGCGGTTTCAGGGGTGCCGGCCGCGCGCAGCACGGGCTGGGCGGGCGCTGCCGTTTCCACGGGCGCGGGGCCTTCGGAGACACGGCCCCGCAACTCGTCGAAATGGCCGGCTGCCGCATGCGGCGCCAGCGCGGCGGCCAGTGCGCAGGGGGATTCGAGCGCCTGGGCGGCAAAAAGTGACTGGGTGTTATTTTCCACGTGCTGCAAGTATGCCTGCGGCCCGCAGGCGCAAAGCCTCAATCAGGTACGGCTTTCCCGCCAAATGGACGATTTATGCCGCTTGCGCATGCAATTGTTGCAGCCATAAGACAGGCGGATGGGCACCGGGGAGGGCGCCCCCGGCCGCCCTCAGCGCAGGTCCAGCGTGAACGGGAACTCCCGGCTGGGCTGTGCCGGCGCCACGCGCATCTTGCCGGGCGTGTGGCCCATGCGGAAAAAGCGCGTGAGGCGGCGGCTCTCGGCCTCGTACGAATTGACCGGCAGCGTGTCGTAGTTGCGCCCGCCCGGGTGCGCCACATGGTATTGGCAGCCGCCCAGCGAGCGTTCCATCCAGGTGTCGACGATGTCGAAGGTCAGCGGCGCATGCACGCCTATCGAAGGGTGCAAGGCCGAAGGCGGGTTCCAGGCCTTGTAGCGCACGCCGGCCACATACTCGCCGACGCGGCCCGTGCTTTGCAGCGGCAGGGCCCGGCCGTTGACGGTGATGACGTAGCGGTTGTCGTTGAGGCCCGTGACGTGCACCTCGATGCGCTCCAGCGAGGAGTCGACATAACGCACCGTGCCGCCGGCCGAGCCTTCCTCGCCCATCACATGCCAGGGCTCCAGCGCGCTGCGCAGCGTCAGCTCGATGCTGTTGCTCTTGACCTGGCCTATCAGCGGGAAGCGGAACTCGAAATGCGGCTCGAACCAGGCCATGTCGAAGGCGTAGCCGGCTTCGCGCAGCTCGGTCAGCACGTCCTCGAAGTCCATGCGCACAAAGCCGGGCAGCAGGAAGCGGTCGTGCAGCTCGGTGCCCCAGCGCGTGACGCGGCCGTGGTAGGGCTTGTTCCAGAAGCGCGCCACCAGCGCGCGCAGCAACAACTGCTGGGCGATGCTCATGCGCGCATGCGGCGGCATTTCAAAGGCGCGCAGCTCCAGCAGGCCCAGGCGGCCGGTGGTGGAGTCGGGCGAGTACATCTTGTCGATGCAGAACTCGCTGCGGTGGGTGTTGCCGGTCACGTCGACCAGGATGTTGCGCAAGGTGCGGTCCACCAGCCAGGGCGGCATGTCGGCGCCGTATTTCTTGCGGTTGTTCTCGATCTCGCGCAGGGCGATCTCAAGCTCGTAGAGTTGGTCGTTGCGGGCTTCGTCCACGCGCGGCGCCTGGCTGGTCGGGCCTATGAACATGCCCGAGAACAGGTAGCTCAGCGAGGGGTGGTTGTGCCAGTAGGCGATCAGGCTGCCCAGCAGCTCGGGCTTGCGCAGGAAGGGGCTGTCGGCTGGCGTGGCGCCGCCCAGCACAAAGTGGTTGCCGCCGCCGGTGCCGGTATGGCGGCCGTCGGTCATGAACTTTTCGGCCGACAGGCGCGTCTCGTGTGCGATCTTGTAGAGGAACTCGGTGTGTTCCACCAGCTCGCCCCAGTTGTAGGCCGGGTGGATGTTGACCTCGATGACGCCGGGGTCGGGCGTGACCTGCAGCATTTTCAGGCGCGGGTCGCGCGGCGGCGGGTAGCCTTCAAGCACGATGCTCACGCCCAGCGATTGCGCCGTGGCCTCCACCGCGGCCAGCAGGTCCAGGTAGTCTTCGAGACGCTCCATGGGCGGCATGAAGACATAGATCGCGCCCACTTCGCCGCGGCCCGATTTGTTGGCTTGGCTGTCCGGGTCGGCCTTGGGTTTGTCCCTGGGGCCGTTGGCGCGCTGCGGGTCGCGCACTTCCACGCACAGCGCGGTGCGTGTCAGCCAGGCGGCCGACTCAAAAGGTTTGGGCGCGCGGTCGTCGGCGGGCGCGGCCGCCTCGGGCGATGCGCCGGCCGGCTGGTTGCCCGCGCCGCCAGTGCCGTTGTTGCCCGTGGGGCGGAACTGCAGGATACGGCTGGCCTGTGATAGCGCGGTATTGCCGCTCAGGTAGCGCGCCATGTACTGCGCCAGCGAACTGGCGCTGCCGCCCGCGGAAGGCGCCGCCGCCGTGGCGCCGCGGGCATCGCTGAAGCTGCCGTTGTAGCGCGCCGCCAGCGCCGAGGCATCCGGCAGGTCCTGGCGCGGCGCGAAGGGGTCGGACTCGATCATGTAGGGATAGTCGGTCTTGGACACCCAGGGCACGGAATCCAGCGGCAGGCGGTAGCCCATGGGGGAGTCGCCCGGCATCAAGTACATGCGCTCGTCGCGGAAAAACCAGGGGCCCGTGGTCCATTTCGGGCCGGCCAGCGCGGGCGAGACGCCGGCTCTTTGTTTGAGTTGCTCCTTGGTCTGCAGCGGCAGTACATAGCCCACCACTGAATCCAGGCCCTGCATAAAGACGCGGCGCAGGCGCTCGCGCTCCATCGCGTCGTCCAGCCGCGAGTCGAAGGGGTCGACATTGACCGGCAGCCGGCGTTCGCGCCAGAGGTAGTACCAGGTGTCTTCATAGCCCGGCGTGATGTAGGTCGTGGCCAGGCCCAGCTTGCCGGCCAGGGTCTGCACAAAACGCTGCGCGTCGGCGCTGGTGTAGCTGCAGGGCTGGCGCTCGTCGGCGAACAGTGCCGGGTTTTGCCAGATCGGCTGGCCGTCCTTGCGCCAGAAGATGCTCAGCGCCCAGCGCGGCAGCTGCTCGCCCGGGTACCACTTGCCCTGGCCGAAATGCAGGAAGCCGCCTTCGCCGTATTCGGCGCGCAGTTTTTGCACGAGCTCGGTCGCATAGCCGCGTTTGGTTGGGCCCAGCGCGGCGATGTTCCATTCGGCCGCATCGCGGTCGGTGGTGGCCACAAAGGTCGGTTCGCCGCCCATGGTCAGGCGCACGTCGCCGGCCGCCAGGTCCTGGTCGACCTTCTCGCCGAGCGCCAGTACTTCCTGCCATTGCTCCTCGGTATAGGGCTTGGTCACGCGCGGCGATTCGTAAATACGCTGCACCGCCATGTGGTGCTCGAACTCGACTTCGGACTTGTCGACACCGCCCTCGACAGGCGCGGCGCTCGAGGGTTCGGGCGTGCAGGCCAGCGGGATGTGGCCTTCGCCGGCCATCAGGCCCGAGGTCGGGTCCAGTCCCACCCAGCCCGCGCCCGGCAAAAACACCTCGCACCAGGCGTGCAGGTCGGTGAAATCGGCTTCGGCGCCGCTGGGGCCGTCGATGGATTTGACGTCGGCCTTGAGCTGTATCAAATAGCCCGAGACAAAGCGCGCGGCCAGGCCCATGTGGCGCAGCAACTGCACCAGCAGCCAGCCGGTGTCGCGGCAGGAGCCGCAGGCCAGGCGCAAGGTTTCTTCGGGCGTCTGCACTCCCGGCTCCATGCGAATGGAATATTGGATGTCCGACTGCAGGCTCTGGTTCAGGCCCACCAGGAAATCGATGGTGCGTTTGGGCGTGCGGTCGATTTTTTCGAGGTAGCGCTTGAACAGCGGCGTGGCCGGCTGGGTGGCCAGGTAGGGTGCCAGCTCCCGGGCCTGCAGCGCGTTGTAGCTGAAGGGGAACTCCTCGGCGGCCGGCTCCAGGAAGAAGTCAAAGGGGTTGAACACCGCCATTTCCACGACCAGGTCCACCGTGACCTTGAACTCGCGCGTCGGCTCGGGAAACACCAGCCGGGCCTGGTAGTTGGCGAAGGGATCCTGTTGCCAGTTGATGAAATGCCCGGCGGGCTCGACCTTGAGGGAATAGGACAGCACCTGGGTGCGGCTATGCGGCGCGGGCCGCAGGCGGACCACCTGGGGGCCCAGCCGCACCAGGCGGTCGTATTTGTAATGGGTGATGTGGCTCAGGGCAACGTGGATGGACAAGGCAACCTCGCTTAAAAAAATAACTGGGCGCGGGGACCGCCACATCATGCGGTCTTCATTCAAAGCACAGTGTGAACAGCTTACCCGGATTTGGCGGTATTTCTGAAAGCAAGAGCTGCGCCATGCGGAGTTTGCATGGCGCGCTGTCGGCTTCCTGCTTCGCCTTCCCGTTAAACAAGTTCTAAAAAAGCAAAAAAAGCAGGGGAGGCGGCTTTGGGGCCAGCTGTATTCATCATCGTGTCATGGCACGCGCCATGAGCCCGGGGCTCGCCCTGGCCGGTTTTATCGCGGGCGTGGCCTTGCAATTGCAGCAGCCCGCGCTGTGGCCGTGGCAAGCTTATGCCCTGTGTGCCGGGCTGGCCTGCGTGGCGGCCTTGTTATGGCGGCGGGCGCGCCATCAAGCCAAAACCTCCTGGAGCAGGGCCCTGCTGGTAGGGGGCCTGGCGGCGCTGCTGGGTTTTGGCTCCACCGGCTGGCGGGCCTGTGTTTTCCAGTCCGACGCGCTGGACCCGGCCCTGGAAGGCCGCGACATCGAGGTGACAGGCAGTGTGCCGGCCATGCCGCAGCCCGGTGAGGACGGCTTGCGTTTTCGCCTTGACGTGGAATCCGCACGCCTGGACGGCCGCAAGCTGGCCTTGCCGCCGCGCATCCTGCTGGGCTGGTATTCGGGCTTTGCCGGGCGGGAGGCGCGCAGCCCCGCGCAGAACATGCAGGATGCGGACCCCTTCGAAGCGGCACTGGCCCTGCAGCGCCAGCCGCAGCCCTTGCGCGCCGGCGAGCGCTGGCACATGACGGTGCGGCTCAAGGCACCCCACGGCAACAGCAACCCGCATGGCTTTGATTACGAACTGTGGCTGTGGGAGCAGGGCGTACAGGCCACCGGCTATGTGCGCGCAGGCGCGCATGACGCGCCGCCCGAAAAGCTTGCAGGCAGCTGGCAGCACCCCATCGAGCAGGCCCGGCAGGCGGTGCGCGAGAAAATTTTCGCGCGTGTGGAGAACCGCCAATGGGCCGGCATCATTGCCGCGCTGGTGGTGGGCGACCAGAACGCCATAGAGCGCGCCGACTGGGATGTGTTCCGCGCCACGGGCGTCGCGCATTTGATGAGTATTTCCGGCCTGCATATCACCATGTGAGAGCCGATTTCAGTGCTTTCTTTGGTGCGCCATCAGGGGCTGTTTCGAACACTGCTAACAGTACCCATTTCACTGGGTCTTCGCCAATAAGACGGGCTAGATTTCCGGCCAATAAAGGGGCCAGGTGTCCCCGGTTGATGGCGACGTTGATCGCGGTCCTCTGCACACCCATTCTGCGGCACCACTCTGCATTGCTGGTGTGTGGCTCTTTCGCTGCTGCTTTGTCTAGTAAATCGAGCGTCTTAGGCATAAATGCTCCTTGTTGTCAATTGGTAATCACAGGTTGCCATTGTGTCAACAAAAATGTTGACGGTGTGTAAACGCTTGATTACGCTTCTCTACGTTATCAATTCGATAACGTTTATTGGAGCCACACCATGATCAAGTTCACCGTTATCAGCCAAAACACCCGCGAAAACAAAGGTATCGGCAAAGCCTCTGGCAAGCCGTATCACATGTTTTTCCAAACGGCCTACGCCCACACCTACGACAAGGCCGGCGAGCTGAATCCCTTCCCCGAAAAAGTCGAGCTGGTTTGCGAGGTGGACCAGGCGACCAACATGCCCAAGACCTACGCCCCCGGCGAATACCAGTTGCACCCGTCGAGCCTGTACATGGGCCAGTACGGCCTTGAGGTGGCTCCCAAGCTCGTCCCCCTGAAGAAAACGCAGTAAGGCGGGTGCGCCATGTTGTTATCAGTGCTTCAAGAGCAGGCTAAAGCCCAGCTCAAAGCCGCGCTGCTTGGTGTGATTGCCACGCATTCAACCGATGAGGGTGGACCGCATTCGGTCCAAGCCTCCATCACATTCCACGACTTTGACGAAACGGCTGAGGGTGACTTTACTGTCGTTGTTGGCCGCCAGCCGCTAGTCGGGGGCTCGTTATGAGCGCGCCAGGTCAACTGTCCATGTTCGAGCCTCACGGCTCAGAACTGGCTGACCTGGCCCGAGGTCATGCCAACACCGCGCATCAACTCCAACTCCGCGCCGACGCGCTCAAGCTGCGCGGTTTCGCCGCATCCGCCACGGTCTACAGCCGCATGGCGGACGAAAGCGACACGCAGGCCACCGTCTGCGAGATGGCTCTGCAATTCGAACAACTCGCAGGCCTCGCATGATGCATACACACGCCCAAAAGCGAGCGAGCGCCGAAGGCGCCGCCGCTGGGCTTGTCTCAGTATCAACAACCCACGCAGGTGGGTACAACATCAACCCGGAGGGTCTCCCTTCGGTGATTTGGTTCGCAGAAAACGCAATCACCATCGACAAGCAGCAGGCCAGGGTAACCCGCCTGCGCAAAGGCGTCGGCGTTGCTGCGAAATCGCTTCACAACGCCGCAGGACGCCGCGCAAATAAGGTCATGGTCACCCTGACCTACGCAGGCGATAACAGCGCCTGGAAGCCCACGCACATGACTACTTACCTCAATCGCGTGCGTGACTGGTACAAGCGCGCCTCCGGCAAAACGCTGCGCTACGTGTGGGTTGCTGAATTACAGGATCGGGGCGTCATCCACTATCACTGTGTGTTTTGGATTGACCCCGCGTATCAGATGCCCAAGGCCGACAAGCGCGGCTGGTGGCCCCATGGCATGACCAAGACCGAAAAGGCCGTGAAGCCCATCGGCTACCTCATGTCCTACCTCTCAAAAATCGAAACCAAAAACGTGATGGAGTTTCCCCATGGCGCTCGTATCTATGGCATTGGTGGCCTCGATAAAACTGGTGCTGACATTAAGCGCTGGGTTCTATGGCCTGCGTACCTGCAAGGCAATGCTGCGGCCGGTGACCGCTTCAAGCCTGCGACGGGGGGCGGTTTTGTCAATCATGACACCGGCGAATTTTTCGCAGCTGAGTTCCAGCCAGTGGGCAACAGTTTTAAGAGCTTCTTTCGAGTCCGTACCCACGAGCGACAAGTGGACGCCGCTGGTCCGTTCTCTTGGCTACGGCCCACGCAGGTGCATTGATGGCTGACCCTACCGTCATTGAATGCTCCACATCGTGCACGGTCACTGTCGTGCACGAACTCTCTTTGCCGCCTCTCCAGCTCGACACGGAAGACGGCTCATTAATCGCGGGTGCTGTCCTCGCGGTCTGGGCGATTGGGTGGGCTGCTCGCATGCTCATTCGCGCCTTGAATTCCGACAGTGTTTCAACCAATGAAAGTGAACCATGAAATACGCACAAAACGCGTTCCTGCTGGCCCTTGCGGTCGGCGCTTCTGCCTCGCAAGCTGCTGCCGTTGACGTGACGGCCATCGTGACCGACATCGGCGCGCAGATGGCCTCCATCACCGCCATCGCCGGCGCGGTGCTGCTGATCTTCGTGGGCCTCAAGGCCTTCAAGTGGGTCCGCCGGGCCCTGTCCTAAGCCTTAGCGCTGGGGTGCCTCGGGGGACGCCTCGGGGCCTTTTTCCAAGCGTCATTCCTGGCGTTTAGCAAAGGGCACACACCATGGGAATTTTCGTCATCATCGCAATCCTGGGGGCGGCATGGCTCATCTTTACCGCCTAGGCGCTGCTCTACTTCTGGTTGTTACCCTGGCTATGGTGTGGGTACCCGTACGCGCTGCCACGGGCTGGCAGGCCAGTCAAACGCCGTGTGTCGCTACCGTAGGGCAGGCGGCTGCGCTCAATGTTCCGCTAAGGAACGGTACGTTTGGCGGTTTGACCTGGGTGGTTGTTGTCACCTTTGCGAATGAGACGACTGGGGAGTATGGCGGCACCTATACCACGCAGCCGTCTGGTGGACCTGTCAGTGCATCGCAGCCTTGGAGTGCGTTCGCTACGACGTGCACCTATCAATCGCAGGCTGAAAAAGACGTTGAGTGCAAGGCCATAGCTGATGGGTTGACCTTTGGTCGCGTGCCACTGGTGCACTATGGTCCCGTTGCGCTCACGGCGTGTGTTGCTGGCTACGTCATCGAGGGGTCTGGCGGTGCTGCGGGCGGTGGTCAGTCTGAGCTGTACGGTCCTTTTAAATGCTCTGGTACGTCGGCCTCTGTTTGTAGCATGGTGCCTAAGCCGTCTTCAATTGTCGTGACGTGTAAACAGGGTGAGTACCCTGGCACTGTCAATGGTGTTCAGGTGTGTGTCCCTCCATCGTCTTCTGTCGATGCACCTAAGACCACCACGGCAACACCGCCCACACCGGGCGCGTCTGCGCCTCCGATAGTTGGTGCTCCTTCGGGCACGACAAGCCAGTCAGAGCAAACGACGTGTACCGGCACGACTTGCAGCACTACGACGACTTACAAGGATGCCAGCGGCAACCCGTTGGGCACAAAAACTCAGGACACGTCCAAGGCTGATTACTGCGCCGATAACCCTAAGGCTCCAGGCTGCACGCCTGAGAAGTCCAGCTTCGGCGGTGATTGCGCTGCCGGCTTCACTTTCAACGGCGATGCCATCCAGGGTGCAATTGCGCAAGAGGTGTACCGGCAAAACTGTTTGATGAACAAGCAGACCGACGAGGCCACGCTCTACACCTCGGAGAAAGCTAAGACCGGCGATCAGACCGGCACGCTCCCAGGTAATCAGATCGTCAGTGTCGGTCCTGGTGACTTTGATAGCTCCGACGCAATCGGCGGTGCTGCATGCATCGCTGACAGAACGATTGTCGTATGGGGTAAGACTATCGTGATTGGGTTCTCTGTGGTGTGCCCCGTCATGGTCTACCTCAAGAATATTTTGCTGGCGCTGTCGTACCTCACGGCGGCGGGAATTGTCATCGGTCGGAGGTCATAACATGCCGCTCTTTCTCGCGTCCATCGGTGGACTTCTCATCAACGCATCGCGTTCGATGATCATTCAGGCGCTGATCGCGCTTGGTGTTTCCGTCATCACGTACCAGGGCGTTGATACATCCATTTCCTGGCTCAAGTCGCAGGTGCTTTCATCCATTCACGGCTTGCCGGCTGACATGGTGTCGTTGCTGGCCTATCTCGGTGTTGGCCAGGCTATTAACATTATTTTTTCCGCCATGGTCATGCGTATGACGCTCCAAGGCATCAACGGCGTGCATAAGCGCTTTCGCAAGGGCTAGGCATGATCTACCTGACCACGGGCGCTAATGGCGCTGGCAAGACCCTTTTAACGCTCCGCGACGTGCGTAAGAAGTCGCTCGAAGAATCGAGGCCCGTCTACTACAACGGGCGCTTTGAGTTGGTCGCTGATTTCGGTTGGAAAAAGATCGACGTGAAGGACTGGCAAACCGTGCCCGATGGTGCGATTTTTCTGTTCGATGAATGTCACAACGACTTCCCCGCTCGCTCGGGAAAGGATGCTGTTCCCGATTACGTCAAGATGCTGGCAGAGCATCGCCGCCGTGGTTTTGATTTCTTCCTCATCACACAGCATCCGAACAACATCGATGCCTTCGTGCGCCGCTTGATCGGCTCCCCTGGCTGGCACCGTCACCTCAAGCGCGCATCGGGCGCTCCGCTCGTTTCCGTTCTCGAATGGCCGTCCGTCAATGAGAATTGCCAGAAGGCCGGTGCTGGCGAGTCGGGCACCGTCGACATGGTCTCCTATCCCAAGGAGGTCTATGCCTGGTACGTGTCCACCAGTCTGGACACCGCGAAAATGAAAATACCGTTTCGCGTTTGGGTCGTGTTAGCCGTGGTTGTCCTGGTCCCGCTGTGCATCTGGTACGCCTATGCTCAGTTCACCGGCAACTCGGCCGCCAGGCAGGCAAAAATGCTCGGCCAGGCTGGCACCAATACAGCGGGTGGACCTGGTGCATCTACGACACCAGGTGCGCCGGCCAGGACCTCAGAGCGGCCTGTTCTCACACGTGCTCAGTACATTGCCAGTTTTGAGCCTCGCCTCGGTGGTCTACCGCACACCGCGTCCCGCTATGACGAACTCAGCCGGCCACAGCAGATGCCCAAGCCGGCGGCCTGCATTGATGGCATCAAGCCAGGCGCACGCGACCGCAAGTGCACTTGCTGGAGCCAGCAAGCTACCGTGTTGCAAATCCCTGAGGACGTGTGCCGGCAGATCGCGGCTGGGGGCTACTTCGATGACACCGTGTCGCCCGATAGAGTGCCTGCCATGGCGTCGCAGCCACCTATGGCTACCCAGGCCCCGCTTGAACCGCGTTCGCTCGCTGTGATGGCCTCTACGCCTATCCTTCCACCGCCAGAGACACGCAGCACGGTCAGTCGGGACGGCGAAGTGGTCGCGCAGATGAGAAAGCGCGATTACATCCGCTGAGGGCGAGGCCATTCATTGATAAGCCGGTACCCCTGGGGTATGGGGCCTTTGCCCCATGGTGGACCATTGATTAATCGCGTGCCGCATGATGGGTGCGCTGCTCTATGAAAATAATGGTTAGGAGGGAAACGGGTGCTGGTTGGCTACGCGCGTGTTAGCACGCTTGATCAAGAACACCATTTGCAATTCGACGCCCTGCGCAAAGCAGGGGTTAAGAAAATCTACTCTGATAAGTCCAGCGGGGTGGCGGCTAGGCCGCAACTGCAGAAGCTCCTTGCTGAGTTGAAGATTGGAGATCAGCTCGTGGTCTATAAGCTCGATCGACTGGCCAGAAGCCTTGCAGACCTCTTGCGAATCATCGAGCGCCTAGATGCCATGGGCTGCGACTTTAAGAGCCTCACAGAGCCCATAGACACTGGTAGTGCCGCTGGGCGGCTCATGCTTCAGATACTCGGCGCTGTTGCTGAGTTTGAGCGTACGTTGATTCGGGAAAGGTCTATCGCGGGCCAGGTTGCCGCAGTTAAGAGGGGTGTGGTGCTTGGCACCAGAAAATGGACAACTACACCAGAAATCGTTGCAGAAATGAAACAGCTTTATTCAACTGGCGAGTTCAGTTATCCGGATATTGCTGCCTTTTTTAATGTCCATCCGTCTACCGCGAAACGGCTGATCACAGGCCGGAAAAACCGCGCTTCCATGCCCGTTTTGTCCAAATATTTGTGACGGTTGCATGTGACCATGTTTGCCTGGGCCGCCTCGCTGCGGGTCGGCGGCCTCTGGCGCCGTTCCGCGCTTCTCACGCCCAGGCTGTGCCTGGCATTGCCGGCCGCAGGTGCCGGCGCGCTGGGCGGCCTGCTGCTGGCCGCCCTGTACGCGCTGTTTTCAGGCTGGGGTGTGCCCGCGCAGCGCACCCTCTTGATGCTGGCCACCGTGATCCTGCTGCGCCAGGGCGGCCGGCAATGGCCTTGGGCACAGACCTGGTTGCTGGCCATGGCCGTGGTGGTGGCCGTGGACCCCTGGGCGCTGATGCAGGCCGGCTTCTGGCTGTCTTTTGTGGCGGTCGGTGTGTTGTTCGCGACGGATTCCGGTGTGCGTCCTGGCCATGGCATTCAAGAGCCGGTTTCGCCAGGCGGCTGGCGGCGGCATGGGCCGCGCTGGCTGGCCGGCCTGGCCCGCGCGGTGCGCGAGCAATGGGTGGTGACGCTGGCGCTCACGCCGCTGTCGCTGCTGCTGTTCAACCAGGTCTCGCTGGTCGGCCTGCTGGCCAATGCCGTGGCGATTCCCGCCGTGACCCTGCTGGTCACGCCGCTGGCCCTGCTGGGTGTGCTGTGGGCGCCGGCCTGGGCCGCGACAGCCGCCTGCGTGAGCGTGCTGGCGCTGTTCCTGCAGTGGCTGGCAAGCTGGCCGCTGGCGTCGGTCAGCGTGGCCGCGGCGCCGCTGTGGTGCGCCGTCGCCGGTGTGGCGGGCGGCGGCTTGCTGGCCACGCGCCTGCCCTGGCATTGGCGGGTGCTGGGCATTCCGCTGCTGCTGCCCGTGCTGCTATGGCAGCCCCCGCGGGTCGCGCCCGGGCAGTTCGAGTTGCTGGCGGCCGACATCGGCCAGGGCAATGCGGTGCTGGTGCGCACCGCGGGCCACAGCCTGCTTTACGACGCGGGGCCGCGCTTTTCGCGCGAAAGCGATGCCGGCCACCGTGTGCTGGTGCCGCTGCTGCGTGCGCTGGGCGAGCGGCTGGACATCCTGATGGTCAGCCACCGCGATATCGACCACATAGGCGGGGCGGCCGCGGTACTGGCCATGCAGCCCGGGGCGCGCTTGCTCAGTTCGATTGAAGACACGCACCCGCTGCAGGCCCAGCGCAAGGCCGAGCGATGCACAGCCGGCCAGCGCTGGGAATGGGACGGCGTGCAGTTCGAGCTGCTGCACCCGCCCGCCGAGGCCTACGGCACGGTGGCCAAGCCCAATGCCATGAGCTGCGTGCTGCGCGTCTCCAATGGCAGCCGCACGGCCTTGCTGGTGGGCGACATCGAAGCGCCGCAGGAAGCGGCGCTGGCCGCCGGCGATCCAGCCCGCCTGCAGGCCGATTTTCTGCTGGTGCCGCACCACGGCAGCAAGACCTCGTCGAGCGCGGCCTTTCTGGACGCCGTCCAGCCGCAATGGGCCATGGCGCAGGCGGGCTACCGCAACCGCTTCGGCCACCCGGCCGAGCCGGTGGTCGCGCGCTACGAGGCGCGCGGCATCAGTCTTGTCAAATCCGCGACATGCGGGGCGGCGACATGGGACAGCCAGCATGCTGAGGCTGTACGCTGCCAGCGGGAAGAGGGCAAACGCTACTGGCATCATGTACCCGGGCGTTAAAAATAGGGCGGGGCAGCGCCGCCTTGGCGCATAACTTGCTAAGCTATATCAAAACAGTGCCCTGCGCATAACTTGCTGGAGATCAAGCCAATGAGCCGACCGATGTTTGATGAAATGAATGCCACGGAATCCAGCGTCCGTGAACACTACCAGGGCTACCAGCGCTGGCTGGCGAAACAGCCGGCCGACGTGATGGAGGCGCGCCGCGCCGAAGCCGAGATGATTTTTCGCCGCGTCGGCATCACCTTTGCCGTCTACGGCGCCAAGGACGAGGACGGCGCCGGCACCGAACGCCTGATCCCCTTTGACCTGATTCCCCGCATCATTCCCGCGCACGAGTGGGCCAGCATGGAAAAAGGCCTGGTCCAGCGCGTTACGGCGCTGAACCGCTTCATCCACGATGTCTACCACGGCCAGGAGATCATCAAGGCCGGTGTCATCCCGTCCGAGCAAATCTTCCAGAACGCGCAGTTCCGCCCCGAGATGATGGGCGTGGACGTT
>Ga0102589_1002819_pt1 | contig 19177 bp, 15 predicted proteins | sample AraplaMF_Col_mLB_FD_76858 | JGI IMG/M metagenome (GOLD analysis project Ga0102589, IMG submission 76858) | Arabidopsis root microbial communities from the University of North Carolina, USA - plate scrape MF_Col_mLB | ecosystem: Host-associated > Plants > Roots > Endosphere | place: USA... | reverse complement strand
AAATGGATGCACCGATCCTCGCTCTCCCTCGAACTTGGGCTACCGCCCAGACCATGGGGCCATCGATCTGATGCATCCAGACCGAATTGTGCGACATACAAGGGGCCGGGGGAGAGGGCACGGCGTACGGCGTGCTGCCGGCGCTCGATACAACCAACAGCTTCGTTCCAATGCCCGCGTGCTGGATCAAACCGACGGCTTTGCTCGATGTGGTGCCTTGCTAGACCACCCCTCTCTCCCACTCTCTCCCCATGAGGGGAGAGAGAGCCAAGACACTGCGTTCTGGTTCCACTTGGGCGTGGCCGGCGGCGATGGCCGTTAAACAACCGGCAGCTTCGTTGTGTGTGTGTCCGGATGTCGCTCCCCACCAAGTGTGTGCTCCCCTCTCCCGCCACGCGGGAGAGGGGCCGGGGGAGAGGGCACGGCGTATCGGATGCTGCCGTGCTCGATCCCGCTGATTACCCTCGCCCGCCCGGCACCATCGCCCTGAACACGCCGTCGCGCAGCACCAGCGCATGCAGCAGCGCTGCGGCCAGGTGCAGCAGCACCACGGCGAACAGCGTCAGGCCCAGCCACGTATGCAGCGTGCGCAGCCAGGCGAACCATTGCACGTCGGGCGGCAAAATCGGCGGCAGGTGGAAGGCGCCCACCATCGTCACCGGATACCCGCCTGCCGAGAGCATGCCCCAGCCCACCAGCGGCATCGCCAGCATCAGCCCGTAGAGCACGTAGTGCGACGCCACCGCGGCTGCGCGTTGCACGGGCGGCACGCTGGCGGGCAACGGTGGCGCGCCACGCCGCACGCGCACCACGATGCGCACCAGCACCAGCAGCAGCAAGGCGATGCCCAGCGGGCGATGCAGGGCGACCAGCGTATCGTGCGCGCGCGACACCGTGAATACCATGCCCACGCCCACGAACAGCATCGTCACGATCAGTACGGCCATCAGCCAGTGCAGGGCCTGCTGCAGGCCGCTGAAGCGGCCATGTTGGATATTGGAAGTCTTCATGCCGGATCCCCTATTGCGGCGCGCGCTCAGGTTGCGCGCCGCGTGCCGTTTCACCGGTACGACGCTGGTAGGACACCGCATAGGCCGACGAACGCGCGGCCAGCAGTGGATCGCCCGACGGCGCGATGCCGGCCGGCAGCACCGTCGGATCGAAGTTGACGTCGCGGCAGGCGCCGTCGTCCTGCGAGCTGGCGCGTTCCAGCACGAGCGTGCCGGCATCCACCTGCTTGCGGTCGTCGGGCCAGGCCAGCGTGGCATCGTCGGTGGGGTCGCCCGGCGCGCCGAGGGTCAGCATCAGACGCCAGCGCAGCGGGCCGCCCGCCAGCTGGCGCTCGAGGTCGGCCGCCAGGAACGACGGCTCGCCCTTCTCCGCGCTGCTGACCGGCGCATAGGGCTGCTCGGGCTGCATCGACCACCGCACGGCCTGGCGGTGACCGTCACCGTCGACCAGGTAGAAAGCGTTGACGCTGTAATACGCGCCGTTCGCATAGCCCGACGATGGCGGATGCCCCTTGATCCAGCCCTGGAATGCGCCCAGCCCCGGATTGGCGGCGGCAAACGCCTGCATCTTCGCGGGGTCGGGCTTGTGCGTGGCGGGGTCGGGATGGCTGGCCTGCAGCAACTGGTAGAACTGGTCCGGCGTACTGACCGGGAAGCGCGGCACGGAGTTCATGCCGGTGCGCCACTGCTGGCCATCGGCCTGCCGGAACAGCAGCGCCATGCTGCGGATCGGCACGCTGCCGTCGGCGGCCAGCGGATTGCCGCCGGGAATGGCGAAGCGGCCGGTTACCGGGGTGCGGCCCGGCGCGAACACGCCGGCCTTCGACAACGTGGCCGCCGCGCCATTGCTTTCGAAGTAGCCAGCCACGCACACGCCTTTGGCGTGGTTGCGCCGGTAGCCGGCGTGCACGCCGTCGTTGTGCTGGAACTGGTCGATGATCGCCCGCGCGGACAACCTCTGCGGGTTGATCCATCCGCCCGTGTAGGCGAATGCGCCGGCGAGCACCAGGACAACCGCCCCGATGGCGCCCAGCCGGCATGGCACGCAGATGCGCGCGCCGTCTTGTGGTGTGATGTCAGGCAATGCGTACTCCCGATGAGTGAGGACTCCTCCGGTATACGCGCCAGCACGCCAAACTATTCCATCCCGCCCCGAAAAAAGCGGGCGAATCGGCAAGGCCTTACGGTTTCTCGCGATGAATCGTCAGCGGCCCGAACGACTGCGTTACCGGCATCACCTCGACGAAGTTGATATTGACGCGCGCGGGCAGCGTGGCGGCCCAGAACACCGTGTCGGCGATATCCTCGGGCGTCAGCGCGTCGGCGCCCTCGTACACCTTCTCCACGCGCGACTGGTCGCCGTTGAAGCGCACCGCGGAAAACTCTGTGCCGCCCACCAGGCCCGGCGCCACGTCGGTCACGCGCACGCGCGTGCCGGTCAGGTCCGCGCGCAGGTTCAGCGTGAACTGGCGCACGAACGCCTTGGTGGAACCGTAGACGTTGCCGCCCGGGTAGGCATAGGCGCCCGCCACCGAGCCGATGTTGACCACGTGGCCGCGATTGCGCGCCACCATGCCGGGCAGCACCGCGCGGGTGACGAACATCAGGCCCTTGACGTTGGTGTCGACCATCGTCTCCCATTGCTCGACGTCGGCGCGGTGGGCCGGCTCCAGGCCCAGCGCCAGGCCGGCGTTGTTCACGAGCAGGTCGATCTCGGCGTAGTCGGCGGGCAGGCTGGCCACGGCGGCATCCACGGCGGCACGGTCGCGCACGTCCAGCACCAGCGGCAGCACGTTGTCACGGCCCAGTTCATCGACCAGCGCCTGCAGGCGGTCTTCACGACGCCCCGATGCAATGACGCGATGGCCCGCGCCCACAAAGCGGCGGGCGATGGCGGCGCCAAATCCCGAGGTGGCACCGGTGACGAATACGATCATGGTTGGCTCTCCAGCTTCAGACAGGTTTGGGCAGCGATACTACACCGTTGCCCGCCAGCCCGTGTGACTGTTGCCCAGACCGCTCAGGCCGCACGAGGCAGCATCACGCGGCAACGCGGGAAATTCACGCAGCCCCAGAGCGGCCGGGCCTTGCCACGGCGGGCAACCAGCTTCACGCCGCAGGCCACGCAGGTTGGCGTGCGGTAGTCGCCGTCAAAGGCCAGCGCCAGCAGCGCGGACTGCCCGGCCTCGGGCAGCGCCCGCAGGCGCGCGACGATGGCCTCGCCATCGAGCAGCTGGATGCCGGCCCGCGCGGCCGCATCGCGCACCGGCTGGCCCACATAGCCGGACATCGACCAGAACACGCCGCGCCTGACCTGCTGTTCGAGCATCACGCCGGCCAGCGCCCGCACCGGCTCCACCTTCACGGGCCGTTGCCAGGCCTTGCATTGCACCAGCGCCAGCGGCGTGCGCTGGCCGCGCTTGTACAGCGTGGCGTCGATGCCGCCGTCCGGCCCGTGCGGCACAGACTTGACCCGGAAGCCCATGGCTTCGTAGTAGGCCACGCACAGTTGCTCGAAGCGCTTCCATTCCAGCTGCTTGAGCGCCTGGACCGACCATTCGCGCACGCCATGCGAGGCGGCTGGGGCGGCCGGGGCCAGCGCCGGAGCCATGGCCTGGCGCGCCGCGCCGGGTGGCGCCGTGGCCAGCGTCGCCGCGAATGGCGCAGCTAATGGCGCAGCGAACGGCTCTGCAGACGCCGGCGGCGACGCCGCCCCGGGGCGCTGCCGGCGCAGCCCGGCCAGCTTGTTCCATTGCGCCACGCGCTCGCGCTGCGCGCGGGCATGGCGGTATGACAGCACGGCCAGGCCGAGGAACAACACCACCCCGGCCAGCGCCATGGCCTGGGAAAGATGCGCCAGCATGGTGCCGCCGTGGCCCACCACCCTGATCCTCACCAGCAGGTCCAACACGCCCGGCACGATGACCTGGAGCATGAAACAGCAGGCGGCGCCCAGCAGCAGCGTCATCCACCACGGCGCCTCCACCAGGGTCGCCACAACCGAGTGCCGGTCCATCTTCTGATCCATTGACCCACCTCTTTTATTTTTGATGTTTGGCCCGCGCGCGACCGGTCCCTTCCGATCTGGCATTTGCGCGCGGGAAGTGCCAAATGTATCGACGCCGCGTTGCGCCCGGGTTGTATCGGGCCGACACCCGACTTTCGCGGGGAGCCACGCGGCAGACCGGCTTTGGCTTCCCATGAATTCAGCGACTGATCAATGTGAAATCAAGTCATTTTTGGAATTCACGGCGCGGGCGTAGCCTTGTTTGCACGGCAACGATCCAGCGCCGTGCGGAGGATAGCGCCGCTCCGGGCCTCTCTGCGCCTGGGCCGCCCACGAAGCGGGCCGGCAATGACCCACGGCAAATCCGGCGCCCCCGAAAATCAAAACACCAACCATGACTCCGAAGACCCTCCTGCTTCCCGCCCTGCTCCTGATGGCGCCCGCCCTGGCGTGGAGCGCCCCCGCCATCAGCCACGATGCCGCGCTCTATGGCAGCCCCGCGCCGGCCGAGGCGGTGACGCGCACCATCGACATCGCGCCGGGTACGCATTTCGTGCGGGTGGACTCAGGGGAATCGGTGGCAATCCGCGCCGGCGGGCAGACCGTCGGCTGGACCTTCCTGCAGGCGCTCAATGGCAGCACGATGAATCTGGGCGTGCTGATGCCGCAGGTGCGGCAGGCTCGCGACGTGTATATCCAGATCGCGCCCAGCGAGGTGTACAGCGCAGGCTGACCGCGCGTGAACGAAAAGGAAGCGAGGCGATGACGGCCACCTGGTGTGCCCGTCATCGCCGCCGGGGCTACCGGACTGCGCGCCGCGTCATCACCGGCTGCGCCAGCGCCGCAAAGATCAGTCCGAGCGCGCCCCACAGCACCGCCTGCATGCCGAACGCCGCCATGCGGTAGCGCCACAGCAGCGTGGCCGGGTAATGGCCGGGCACTTCGTCGATATCGGGCAACGCCGCTTGCGCCAGCACGGCCAGCACCACGAAGATGGCCGCCGCGCCGAGCCAGTGCGCCCAGGCATCGCCTTGCGCCGACAGCCGGGCGACCTTCCGCGCCCCCGCCACGGCCGCGCCCATCGCCACCAGCGACACGCCGATCATGGTGAAGAACAGCGCGGTGCGCAGGCCGATGGTCGACGGGTCGCCCACGGCGGGCGGATTGGGCGGGTACTTGAGAAACGGCACCAGCACGATGGCGATGAACCCCAGCAGCGCCAGCAGCACCGCCGTGGCCCGCGCGCCGGGCACGCCGATGCGGCCGTAGACAAACGCGTAGGTCAGCGAGAACAGTCCACCGAGCGCGCTGCCGAACACCGCCACCCCGACGAACAGGCCAAGGCCGGCTTGCACGTCGCGGCTGACCAGTTCCGGCATCTCGTGCGCGTGGCTGCCGCCCATCTCATGGGCAGCCTGTTCCTCGAAGGCAATGGCTTGCGCCACCTGGGGCTCGCCCACCACGCGCGCGAAGGCGAAGGCCAGCAGGCTGGCCAGAAAGCCCGCGATCATGCCGCGGACCAGCAGACTTCTTACCATGTGCGGGCGTCCTCAGTGGCACGGAAAGCCAAGCAGGTGGCGGCCGTCGTGCACGAACTCGTGCACGTACATGGTGTTGAAGATGGCCGCGGCGCCCTCTTCCACGCCCACGAAGTAGATGGCGAGCAGGCACAGCATGCCGCCGAAGATGGCCCACGGCAGCAGTTCGCGCACGGGGATGGATACCGGCGCGATGGCGGCCGGCGCATGGATGGCACTTGCGTGCATGGGCTTTCTCCTTGAGGATGACGCGTCCCGAGATGGATATGGTCGTCCGAAGAGAAGGTCTGACTTGCCAGCCCCCCACGCCAGGTGCGCGGGCGAGCCAGATACAGTGGCGCGACCGTGCCGGATTCCCACCGGCTTCCTCTCATCGGAATTCGCGCATTCTAGACGACCCGAAGGCCCCGTGCATGACAACCCGCCCCTGCCCCGTCCGCCTGACCCTGCTGTGCGTGCCGGCCACGGCCGCACTGCGCGCCGGCTGCTTTCCGGCCGATGAGGCGCCCGACACCGCCGCGCTGGCGCCATTGGCCCCACTCGCGGCGCTGACGACCGCGTCATTCGGCCCGCTGGACCACGTGGTGGCCAGCCCGATGGCCAGCGCGCGGGCCACCACGCAGGCGCTGGGCCTGTCCGCCGATATCGACGCGGCGCTGCGCGAGGTGGACTATGGCCGATGGGCCGGGAAGTCTCTGAAAGAGGTGGCCGTGCTCGAGGCCGACGCGCTCGCCGCGTGGCTGGCCGATCCGGCCATGCACGGCCACGGCGGGGAGTCGCTGCAGGCCGTGAGCGCCCGCGCCGGGCAATGGCTCGCGCGTCGCGCGCCCGGCCATACGCTGGCGGTGACCCATGCCAGCGTGATTCGCGCGCTGGTGGCTCACGCGCTGGGCGCCCCGGCGCGCGCCGCGATGCAGATCGATATCGCGCCGCTGACGCTCACCACACTCACCACCCTCAACACACTCACCGCGCCGCCCCCGGGCGCCGGGCCGGCGGCCCCGTGGCGCGTGACGTCAGTCGCCGCGCCGGTTCACTGAGGCGGGCACGTGGCCGCGCCACCCTGCCCCGTATTGCGGAACGTCACCACGAGCCGGCTGTCCTTGGCCATCATCAGCGTGTTGCCGTAGGTTACGGTCGGCATGAACGCGATGTCGGGTGCCACGGCCACCGGCGGCTGCTTGCCCGCGTCCACGGTCAGCACCAGCTCGACGGTGTAGCTGTCCACGCTGGCGCGCTGGCCTTGCGGGCTCTGGCCGAACTTCTGCTGGAACGCGCACATGTCACTGGTAATGGCGTCGAGCGCGGACTGGATCGACACCGTCTTGCCGGGCGGAATCGGCGCGGTATTGCAGGCGGCCAGCAGCAGGCAGGCCAGGCACGTCGGGATGGCAGACCGCACGGGCGGGGTCATGGGCGTCTCCTGCACGGCGGATGCCGTCCGCACGATGCTAGCCCGCTACCCGGGGCCCGCTCCATTGGCCCAAAGGCCAAGGTTCGGCTTGCCGTTGCTTTGCCCGCAGCACCGCCCATTGCGCCGGGCGCGTCACGTCCCGCTGCCGCTCCTGCCCTTTCCGCTCGGCGCGGGTCGGAGCATTGGCATCACGGCGTCATACCTTCGTCGTACGGATGGCGCACGTCGCTTGCGACGCCGCCGATGCGGATGCTAGGGTGACCCACCGGTGCCGCCCGTGCGCCGTCCTATGCAATAACCAATGTGAGTCCGTCCGCCGCCGCAGGCCGCTGCGTCCGGACGGCTGGAAGGAAGTCAGATGCATTCGTGGTCCCCATCGACGTCACCGCCGGCGCCGCCCGATGCGCGCGAGCGGGTCGTCTACGTCGTCGACGATGACGAGTCGATGCGGCTCGCGCTCGACGGGCTGCTGCGCTCCAACGGCATGCGCGTGGAAACCTTCGAGTCGGCCCAGGAATTCTTCGTGTTTCCGAAGCACGACGCCCCGAGCTGCCTGATCCTCGACGTCAGGCTGCGCGGCGAGAGCGGCCTTGCCTTCCAGGAACACATCGTCCGCAGCGGCGTGCTGATGCCGATCGTGTTCGTCACCGGGCATGGCGACATCGCGATGTCGGTCAAGGCCATGAAGGCCGGCGCCGTGGACTTCCTGGCCAAGCCCTTCCGCGACCAGGACATGCTCGATGCGGTGGCCAGCGCGCTGGCACGCGACACCGAGCGCCTGGCCGCCGAACGCAGCAGCGCCAGCCTGCGCACCGCCCACGCGTCGCTCACGCCCCGCGAGCGCGATGTCCTGGGCCTGGTGGTCGGCGGCCTGATGAACAAGCAGATTGCCGCGCGGCTCGGCATCAGCGAGGTCACGGTGAAGATCCATCGCGGCCAGGTCATGAGGAAGATGCAGGCGCGCTCGGTGGCGGAACTGGTCAGGAAGACGGAGTCGCTGAACCTCTCGCCGCCGCCGTCGGCCTGATCTCGCCTGCCCCCTCCACGCGGGCGCGTTAGCCGGGAATGGCGCCGCTGAACACCATACCGACGTATGACCTCCCCATGCGGATGTCGCAGCCGCAGCCAGCTTCGCGAAGAATGGCGCATGGCTGCCACGTGCGTAGAGTGGATGCAGGCGGGAGCGGGCCGCGCGGTGCGGCCCGGACAGGCTCTCCGCGGCATTGGCCGATACCGGCCCGGAGTCATCGATGAATCAAGTGGAACTGTCCCAGCGCGCGTATCGCACCGGCTTGCCGAACCGCGCCGACGCCTTGTCCAACTGCCTGGCCACCAGCTACGCCGGCATCCTCGCGTTCATGGCGGTGGCCACCGAGGGCAGCTTTGCCCGGGCCGGCGAGCGCCTCGGCATCGGGCGCTCCACGGTCTCGCGCAACGTGCAGCGGCTGGAGGAACAGCTCAGCACGCGCCTGTTCCTGCGCACCACGCGCACCACCAGCCTTACCCGCGAGGGCGAACGGTTCTTCGCGCACTGCAACGTGGGCGTGAGCCAGATCGTCGGCGCCGTCAACGACATGCTGGACCTGCGCCACGGCCCGCCGCAGGGCCGCCTGCGCGTGGCATCGAGCGCCGGGTTCGGCCGCAACGTGGTGGCCCCGCTGCTGCTGAAGTTTTCCGATGCCTACCCCGACATCGCCGTGGAACTGATCCTCGACGACAAGCCGGCCGACTTCGCGGGCGGACATATCGACGTGGCGTTCCGCGACGGGCATCTGGAAGACTCCAGCATCATCGCCAAGCAACTGGTGCCGATGGCGCGCATGGTGTGCGCCGCGCCCGGCTATGCCGCGAGCCGGGGCCTGCCGGACCACCCCGACGGCCTGGCGCAGCACGACTGCATCAACCTGCGGCTGTCCACCGGCCGCCTGCAGCCGTGGGCGTTCCATGTGGCGGGCCGCACGGTGGCGCAACAGCCGGGCTCGCGGCTGACGTTCAACGACGCCGACCTGGTCTTGCAGGCGGTGCTCGAAGGCCGGGGCATCGCGCAGATGCCGGTGCACCAGGTGTGGCGCCACGTGGCACGCGGCGAACTGGTTACCACGTTGTTGCCTTATGCGCCGCAAGACGGTGGCCACCACATCTGCTACCTGTGCCGCCAGCACCTGCCCAGCCGCATCCGCGTGTTCATCGACTTCATGACCGAGCAGATCCGCGCGCTGGACCTCGGCGGTGCAACGCCACCTCGGCCTGCCGAAAACACCGGCGCAGCGCTTGCCACGGCGCAGCGGCAGGCTTAGCCGGTCATAGACCGCCTGCCGGGCGCGGGCAATCATCCTCATCACCAATGGCGCCGCGCGGGCGCATCCGCAATGCTTGCACCCTCCGCCTGTGCGGACCCGATATGACGAAGTTCCGGCACCCATGCCCAACCGAGTGGAAATCCTGTGGGACGACGGCGAGCGTGTCTTCAGCCGGCAATTCGCGCCGGAGACCGGGCACAGCGTGCTGCTGGTGCGTCCCGCCACGGCCCAGCCCCTGCCCGCGAGCCTGGACCGCATGGCGCACGAGTTCGGCCTCAAGGCCGAGCTTGACGCCGGCTGGGCGGTGCGGCCGTTGACGCTGGTGCGCGATGGCGGCAGGTCCCTGCTGATGATGGAAGACCCGGGCGGCGTGCCGCTCAAGTCGCTGCTGGGGGCGCCGCTGGAGACCGCGCGCTTCCTGGAACTGGCCATTGGCATTGCCGGCGCGCTGGGGCAGCTGCACCTGCGCGGCCTGGTGCACAAGGACGTCAAGCCGGCCCATATCCTCGTGCGCTGCACCGATGGCGCCACCCGGCTCACCGGCTTCGGGCTGGCCTCGCGCCTGCCCCGCGAGCGGCAGACACCGGAGCCGCCCGAGACCATCGCCGGGTCGCTGGCGTTCATGGCGCCCGAGCAGACCGGGCGCATGAACCGTTCGATCGATTCGCGCAGCGATCTCTACGCGCTCGGCGTCACCTTCTACCAGATGCTGACCGGCGTGCTGCCGTTCCGCGCCTCTGACGCCATGGAGTGGGTGCACTGCCATATCGCCCGGCAGCCCGTGCCGCCGGCCGGACGCGTGGCGTCCATCCCCGAAGTGATCTCGCGCATGGTCATGAAGCTGCTGGCCAAGACCGCCGAGGAGCGCTACCAGAGCGCTGCCGGCGTGGAGCACGACCTGCGCCAGTGCCTGGCCGACTGGCAGCGCCAGGGCCGCATCGACGACTTTGCGCTCGACGAACACGGCACGCCGCAGCGCCTGATGATTCCCGAGAAGCTGTATGGCCGCGAGCGCGAAGTCGACGCGCTGATCGCCACCTTCGAACGGGTACGCGAGGCGGGCGTGCCCGAACTGGTGCTGGTGTCGGGCTATTCGGGCATCGGCAAGTCTTCGGTGGTCAACGAACTGCACAAGGTGCTGGTGCCGCCGCGCGGGCTGTTCGCGGCCGGCAAGTTCGACCAGTACAAGCGCCACGTACCGTATGCCACGCTGGTCCAGGCGTTTCAGGCGCTGGTGCGCACGCTGCTGGGCAAGCCCGACGCCGAACTGGCCGGCTGGCGCCAGGCGCTGCTGGACGCGCTGCAACGCAACGCCGGCCTGGTGACGGCGCTGATTCCCGAACTCAAGCTCATCATTGGCGAGCCGCCGCCGGTGCCTGAGCTGGTGGCGCAGCAGGCGCAGCAGCGCTTTCTGGACGTGTTCCGGCGCTTTATCGGCGTGTTTGCCACGCGCGCGCATCCGCTGGCGCTGGTGCTCGACGACCTGCAGTGGGCCGACGCCGCCACGCTGGACCTGCTCGACGCCCTGCTCGCGCATCCCGAGCCGCGCCACCTGATCGTCATCGGCGCCTGCCGCGACAACGAGATCGGCGCGGACCACCCATGGGCGCTGCGCCTGCAGGCCATGCGCGAGGCGTCGATACGCGTCACGGAACTGAGGCTGGCGCCGCTGGCCAGCCGCCACATCGAACAGCTGATCGCGGAAGCGCTGCGCGCGCCCGTGGCACAGGTTGCGCCGCTGGCGCGGCTGGTGCGCGACAAGACCGAGGGCAACCCGTTCTTCGTGATCCAGTTCCTGCATGCGCTGGTCAACGAGAGCCTGCTCGCCTTCGATCACGACGCACGGCGCTGGCGCTGGGACACCGGCCGCATCCACGCCAAGGGCTATACCGACAACGTGGTGGACCTGATGGTGGGCAAGATCGCCCGCCTGCCGCCCGAGACGCTGCACGTGGTGCAGCAGCTGGCCTGCCTGGGCAACATCGCCGACCTGGCCACCCTCTGCATGGTGCTGGGGATGTCCGACGCGCAGGTGCATGCGGCGATGTGGGAGGCCGTGCGCCAGGAACTGGTGGCGCGCCACGACGGCGCCTACGCCTTCATGCACGACCGCATTCACGAAGCCGCCTACTCGCTGACCCCGGAGGCGTCGCGCGCCGATGCCCACCTGCGGATTGGCCGGCTGCTGGCGGCGCTGACGCCCGCGCCGCGGCGCGACGAAACCATCTTCGAGATCGTGGCGCAGCTGAACCGGGGCGCCGCGCTGATTGCCGACCCCGACGAGCGCGAGCGGCTGGCCGAACTCAACCTGCAGGCTGGCCAGCGGGCGCGCGCTTCCACCGCCTACGCGTCGGCGCTCACGTACCTGACCATCGGCACCGACATGCTGCGCGGCGACGGCTGGCAGCGCCGCCCCGACCTGATGTTTGCGCTGGAGTCCGGCCGCGCCGAATGCGAGTTCCTTACCGGGCAGCTGCAGGCGGCCGAGGCGCGCTTCGCGATGCTGGCCGGCCATGCCCGAGGCACGGCGGAGCGGGCGCGCATTACCTGCTGGCAGGCCGATGTCTACGTGATGCTGGACGAGCACGGCCGGGCCATCGACGTGGGGCTGGCATTCCTGCGCCTGATCGGCATCGACTGGCCGCGCCAGCCCGACGCCACCACGCTGCGCGAGGAATACGACCGCATCTGGATGCAGCTGGGCGACCGGCCGATTGCCTCGCTGATCGACCTGCCGCCCATGCTGGACACGCGCGCGCTGGCCGCCATCGAGACCCTGACCACGCTGTTCTCCGCCGCGCTGCACACCGACGGCATGCTCGCCGAGCTCACCATCTGCAAGGCGGTGAACCTGAGCCTGCGGTACGGCAACGGCGATGCGTCATGCGTGGCGTATGCCAACCTGCCGCGCATCGCCGGGCGGCGCTTCGGCGACTACCAGACCGGCTTCCAGTTCGGCGAACTGGGTTGCGAGCTGGTGCGCAGGCGGGGCGCGGCCCGCTTCGAGGCCCGCACCTACCTGTCGTACTCGCTGTTCGTGGCGCGCTGGTCGCAGCCGGTCAGGCGCAGCAACGCCCCGCTGCACAACGCGTTCGACGCGGCCAACCGCACCGGCGACGTGGCCCGGGGCGCCTTTGCGTGCAACACGCTCGTCTCCAACCAGTTCTTCGATGGCCAGCCGCTGCTGGAGCTCCACGGCGAGGCGCGGCGCGCGCTGGACTTCGCGCGCCAGGTGGGCTTCACGCTGGTCATCGACTTCCTGGAACACCAGCTGGCGCTGATTCGCATGCTGCGTGGCATGACGCCGCAGTTTGGCCGCCTGGACGACCCGCAGTTCAGCGAGCACGACACCGAGGCCTGGCTGACCGACCGCTCGCCGGTGCGCACGTGCTGGTACTGGATTCGCAAGCTGCAGGCGCGCTACTTCGCCGGCGAGCATGCCGATGCCATGCACGCGGCGGAGCGGGCCGAGTCCGCGCTGTGGGCCACGCACGGCTTCATCGAGGAGGCCGAGTTCTGCTTCTACGCCGGACTGGCGGGAACGGCCACCCACGCGATGGCGCCGCCCGACGAGCGCCAGGCGCGGCTCGACGCCATCGTGTGGCATTGCAGACAGCTGGCCGCGTGGGCCGCGCTCTGCCCCGAGAACATGGCCAGCCGTACCGCGCTGCTCGCCGCCGAGATTGCCCGCCTGGAGGCACGCGTGCTCGATGCCGAGACGGGCTACGAGCAAGCCATCCGGCTGGCCCATGAAGGCGGCCAGGTCCACATCGAGGCGCTGGCCAACGAACTGGCGTCGCGCTTCTATGCCGCGCGCGGGCTGGAGAAGATTGCCCGCGTGTACATGCAGGACGCCTGCTATGGCTACCTGCGCTGGGGCGCCAGCGGCAAGGTCCGCCAGCTCGAAGGACGCTACCCGTGGCTGCGCATGGAAGCGCGCGCCTTCGCGCCCACGCATACCATGGCGGCGCCGGTGGAGCACCTGGATCTGGCCACGGTCATCGAGGTGTCGCAGGCGGCGTCGGGCGAGATCGTGCTGGACAAGCTCATCGACACCGTCATGCGCACCGCCATCCAGCAGGCCGGTGCCGAACGCGGGCTGCTGATTCTGTGCGAAGGGGGCGAACACCGCGTTGCCGCCGAGGCCACCACGGCCGGCGACAGCGTGCGACTGCGGCGCCCCGACGTGCGCAGCGGCCCCGCGCTGGTGCCCGAATCGATCCTGCTGCACGTGCTGCGCACGCGCGAATACACATTGCTGGCCGACGCCGGCACCGATCCGCTGTTCGCCAGCGACCCGTACATCGCCAAGCATCGTGCGAGATCGATCCTGTGCCTGCCGCTGATGAACCAGGCCAAGCTGATGGGTGCGCTGTACCTGGAGAACAACCTGACCGCGCACGTGTTCAGCCCGGCGCGCGTGGCCGTGCTGAAGCTGGTGGCGTCGCAGGCGGCCATCTCGCTGGAGAACGCGCGGCTGTATCGTGACGTGGCGGAGCGCGAGTCGAAGATCCGGCGGCTGGTGGATGCCAACATCGTCGGCATCATCGGCTGGGACGCCGACGGGCGGATCCACGAGGCCAACGACGTGTTCCTGCGCATGGTGGGTTACGAGCGCCACGACCTCGAATCGGGCGCCGTGCGCTGGCGCGACCTGACGCCGCCCGACATGCTGTCGCTCAGCGAGAAGGGTCTGCACGAGGCGCTGCGGACCGGGCGCGCCGAGCCCTACGAAAAGTCGTACATCCGCAAGGACGGCTCGCAGGTGCCGGTCATCGTCGGCCTGGCCACGTTTGGCGCCACCGCGCGGCAAGGCGTGGGTTTCGTGCTCGATCTCACCGAGCGCAAGCGCGCCGAGGAACAGATTCGCGACAACGAGCGCCGCTATCGCGACGTGCAGACCGAACTGGCGCACGCCAACCGCGTGGCCACGATGGGCCAGCTGGCTGCCTCGATCGCGCACGAGGTGAACCAGCCGATTGCCGCCACCGTGACCAACGCGCAGGCCGCGATACGGTGGCTCAGGCTCGATCCGCCCGATACCGGCGAGGCCACGCTGGCGCTGAGCCGCATCGTCAAGGACGCCAACCGCGCCGGCGACGTGCTCGGGCGCATCCGGCAACTGATCCGGAAGGCGCCGCCGCGCAAGGAGCCGGTGGACATCAACGCGGCCATCCGCGAAGTGATCGAGCTGACCGCCGCGGAAGCGCGCCGGAGCGGCGCCACCGTCAGCACGCTGCTGGCGGGCGGGCTGCCGCAAGTGGAAGGCGACCGCGTGGAACTGCAGCAGGTGCTGCTGAACCTGATCATCAATGCGCTGGAAGCCATGCGGGGGGCGCGCGACAGCACGCGTGAACTGCACATCGGCACGCGCCGGCAGGACGACGGCTGCGTATGCGTGGCCGTGCGCGACACCGGCCCGGGCTTCGGCCCCGACGGCGCCGACCACATGTTCACCGCGTTCTACACCACCAAGCCCAGCGGGCTGGGCATGGGGCTGGCCATCTGCCGCTCGATCATCGAGGCGCACGGCGGTGCGCTGTGGGCCGATGCCCATGTGCCACGCGGCGCCATCCTGGCGTTCACGCTGCGCGCCTATCCGGAGGGGCCGGCCCCGTAGGCGTTGGGCGTGGGCGTGGCGGGAAGGCTACCGGCCGCCGCCCTCGCTGCTGTCGATCACCGGCCTGAGCAGCGTGAAGTCGTTCGGATAGAACGGCGGCACGGCCGAGGGGCTGTGCTTCCTGGCCACTTCCACGAACTTGCGGTCGGCCTCGGACGCCAGCATCACGTCGAAGCGCTTGACCCCGGCGGCCCGGGCGCGGGCCACATCGCGCTCGCTCTTGGCGCGGTACGCTATGGTCCGCATCAGCAGGTCATAGAGCAGCCGTGGCCGGCGCTCCAGCGCGGCCTGCGCATCGGCCTCGCGCATGGCCAGCACGGCTTGCCGCAGCAGCGAATCGGCGCGCTCCAGACGGCCGCTGTGCTCGATCACCGCCACCAGTTGCGCCTTGGTAGCGTCGGGCGAGTATTCGATGCGCTGCGCGTCCAGGAACGCGCGCAGGTCGGCGCCGCGCTGCCGCAGCAATTCCTCGGTCTGCGTGCGGGCCTTGGCCGGCTGGTCGATATCGGTCCAGTGCGACGGGAACTCGCCCAGTTCGGCAAAGATGACCGCCCACTGGTCGTATTCGGTCCAGGTCCAGTCGCGGCCCCGGAAATAGTGCGCAAACACCTGTTCGAAGTAGCCGGCCATGTTCAGGCCGTCGGAGCCGCTGCGCTTGACCATGGCCAGGATCTCCGCGGCCTCCTCGCTGGAGACGCCTTCCACGGTGGCCATGACGCGGTTGAATACGCGGTCGTAGGAGGTGGTGGTGTCCTGCATGTCCAGCGCGGGCAGCGCAACCGGGGCGGCGGGCGTGGCGAGCGTGGCGAGCGTGGTGGGCGTGGCGGATGGCATGGAAGCGCCCGCAGCCGCGGGCGGACGCGCCTCGGCCTTCGGCTTGCGCTTGCGGAAGAATCTGAAGACTTGCACTGCTGGGTAAGGGTGCGCGTTGCGCCGCCGTGGATGGTGTGACAGCGCCATTCTTGCATATCGGCGCGGAATCGGCCGGGGCTGGTGGGCGGCCCGGGGGCCTGCCCGGCGGCTGCCGAACTCCCCTGCCCGCCACCTGCCGCCCCAATGTCGCCCCCAATGTCCCCCCCAGGGCGGCCTTCCGGCCAAGCGTCCCATCCAGCACTACCCGTGCGTCGACCGGCGCGCACATGCCGTCAGCCGTCAATAGTGCTCGGCGGAAGGCTCGACCTTGCCCCGGAACACGGTGTAGCTGCAGACCGTGTAGATCAGCATCAGCGGAAAGACGAACAGGCCGGCGCCCCAGAACATGAACGACAGGCTCGACATCGGCGCGGCGGCCTGGTCGATCGTGATGCTGAACGGCACGATGTACGGCCAGAACGAGATGGCGAACATGCCATAGGCCACCACGAACAGCGCCGCGCCGCCCGTGAAGGCGAGCTTGTCCCTGCCCTGCGCGGCGGCGTGCCAGACGGCGACCACGGCCATCAGGCCCAGCACCGGTACCAGGAACAGCACCGGACGCGTCATCCAGCGGCTCATCACCGCCAGGTTCGACGCCAGCGCGTGGACGAACAGCACCACCAGCAGGGCCAGCACCACGACCAGCAGCCGCGGGATGGCCCGGAACGCGGCGTCGCGGGTCTGCCCTTCGCACTTCCTCGCCAGCCAGCCGGCGCCCAGCAGCATGTAGCCCACGCACAGCGCGATGCCGCTGACCACCGAGAACGGGGTGAGCCAGCTCATGTCGGTGCCGACAAAACGCCCGTCTGCCACCGGCAGCCCCTGCGCCAGCGCCCCGACCATCGCGCCCTGCATGAACGCGGCGACGAACGAGCCCGCGATCAGCCCGAAGTTCCAGAGCGGCTTGGAGCGCTGGGCGTGCACCCGGAACTCGAACGAGACGCCCCGGAAGATCAGGCCGGCCAGCATCACGCTCACTGGGATGTAGAACGCGCCGAGCAGCGTGGCATAGACCAGCGGAAAGGCGCCCCAGAGCACCACGCCGGCCACGATCAGCCAGGTTTCGTTGCCGTCCCAGATGGGCGAGATCGACGCCAGCATCGACCTGCGGCGTGCGTCGTCGGTGGTGGTGCCGAACAGCATGCCCACGCCAAGGTCAAGGCCGTCCAGCAGCACGTAGATCAGCATGCTGACGGCGAGGATGACAGACCAGTACGTAACCATAGTTGCCTCTCAAGGGAATCGGATTTCAGTGGCGGCATCAGTCGTGCAGCGGATCGGCGGCGGCCACCGACAGTGGCCGGTTCGCGCTGCCGGTTGGCGCGTGATCCTGGGCGATGGACGCCGGGCCATGGCGCAGCAGCTTGTAGACGTAGTACGTGCCGAAGCTGAAGATCACGAGGTAGGTGGTGCAGAACACCACCAGCGAGGTACTGGCCGCCTGCGGGGTCAGCGTGGGCGTCAGCGCGTCGGCGGTGCGCAGCACGCCCCACACCGTCCATGGCTGCCGCCCCACTTCGGCCGCGAACCAGCCGGTGAGGATGGCGACGAACGGCAACGGGAACGACAGGTACGTGGCCCACAGTAGCCCCGTCTTCCGCTCCAGCCGGTCCTTGAACGCGTACCACGACCCCAGCCACGCCACCAGCAGCATCAGCAAGCCGCAGCCCACCATCACGCGGAACGCCAGGAACGGAATCAGCACGGGCGGCCGCTGGTCCTTCGGGAAGCTGGTCAGCCCCACCTCCTTCGAGTTGGGGGTCATGGTGGCGATCAGGCTGCCCAGCACCGGGATCGATACCGCGTAGCGGTTGGTCTCCGCCGCTTCGTCGGGCCAGCCGATGACCACCTCCGCCGCCGGCTGCTCGTCGTGCCAGCGCCCTTCGATGGCGGCGAACTTCACGGGCTGGTAGTCGTGCACGTAGTCGCCCACCAGGTGGCCGAACAGCAGCTGCACCGGCATGATCACCGTGGCCAGCATCAGGCCCATCCGCAGCATCACCTTGGCCTCGGGCTCGCAGACACGGCGCAGCGTGTACCAGGCGCCCGTGGCGGCCACGCAGAACGCCCCGGTCAGATAGGACGCCAGCAGCATGTGGGGGAAGCGCACCCACACCACCGGGCTGAAGACGATGGCGGCCCAGTCCGTCGGCACGAAGCGCCCATCGATGAAGGCCACGCCAACCGGGTGCTGCATCCAGCTGTTGTTGACCATGATCCAGAACGCGGAAAACATCGTGCCCAGCGCCACCATGGCGGCCGAGAACAGGTAGAAGCCCGGCTTCACGCGCGAACGGCCGAACAGCAGCACGCCGAAGAACGACGCTTCGAGCATGAACGCGGTGAACGTCTCGTACGTGAGCAGCGGGCCCTGCACCGGCCCGGACAGGCGCGCCAGTTCGCTCCAGTTCGTGCCGAACTCGAAGCCCAGCACAACGCCCGACACCACGCCGATGCCGAATGCCACGCCGAAGATCTTCAGCCAGAAGTCGAACACACGGCGATACACGGCCTTGCCCGTGAGCTGGTGCATGGCTTCCAGCACGGTGAGCCAGGCCGCCAGCCCGATGGTCAGCGAAGGAAAGATGATGTGAAACGAGACCGTGAACGCAAACTGGATGCGCGACAGCATGAGTGCGCTGAGTTCCATGGGCACCTGCTCCTGAAGAGGGACGTCGAATGGGATGAATCGATTGTGGTCAAAGACGCGCAGGCGTGGTTGCCACCGACATCGGCGCTTTGGGATTTGCACGGGCGGCAACGGGACCTGTGGCGGATTGGCTGCGGCCTGCGCGTCCTGCGTGTCCCGGGTGTCCTGCGGGTCGACCAGCGTCAGCGGGTGGACGCGTGGCTGGCCGAAGCGGACCCCGGCGGCGAATCGGGCAGCTCGCCGAGATAGCCGCCCCCGAGCGACCAGATCAACGCGATCTGCAGGTCGGCGTTCCTGCTTCGCAACTGCACCGCTTGCTGGCGCTGGTCGAGGACCACTGCTTCGGCGTCGAGCGCGGCGATCTGGTCCGCCAGCCCCGCCCGCCAGCGGGCGCGGGCCAGTTGCCACGCATGCTCGGCCAGGTCGAGCGCGCGGCCTTGCTGATCGATCTCGGTTTGCACCGAGTGCAGGCTGCCCACGGCATCGGCGGTTTCGCGCAAGGCATCGGTCAGCGTCTGGTTGTAGTCGGCCACCGCTGCGTCGTAGGCTGCGTACTGCCCGGCCAGGTTGGCCCGCAGCCGCCCGCCCTCGAACACCGGCAGGGTGAGCGCGGGGCCAAACGAGAATGCGCGGCTGGCGCCGAGCAGGAAATCGGACGGCGTGATCGTGGTCAGCCCCGCCATCGCGTTCAGGGTGATGTCCGGCAGGAACGCGGCGCGCGCC
>Ga0102589_1002818_pt1 | contig 19181 bp, 21 predicted proteins | sample AraplaMF_Col_mLB_FD_76858 | JGI IMG/M metagenome (GOLD analysis project Ga0102589, IMG submission 76858) | Arabidopsis root microbial communities from the University of North Carolina, USA - plate scrape MF_Col_mLB | ecosystem: Host-associated > Plants > Roots > Endosphere | place: USA... | reverse complement strand
ATGTTAATATGAATAATACAATTGAATTACTTTCTAATCATACCTCTATTCGTTCTTTTACAGATCAACCTTTGACAGAGGAACAACGAGATGCAATCTTTAAGGCTGCTAATCAAACTTCATCTTTCAGTCTTTTACAGGCCGTTTCTATCATTAGGGTTACAGACCCAGATCTTCGAAAACAAGTGATGCAACTCTCTGTGAATCAACCTTATATTGAAGCAGCAGCAGAGTTTTGGATTTTTTGTGCAGATTTTAACCGAAATCATCAAATAGCTCCTAAAGTAGACCTGGACTACATTGAGTACCTTTTGATAGGTTCATTTGATGCTGGGCTTATGGCTCAAAATGCCTTAACAGCAGCTGAATCAATGGGGCTCGGTGGTGTCTATATTGGTGGAGTAAGAGCTAATATTGCAGAATTAACCGAAGTATTAAATTTGCCAAAATATGTGGTCCCTCTAGTAGGGCTATGCATTGGGCATCCTGCAGGAGAGAAACCTGGACTAAAACCACGCTTGCCTCAATCAATGGTCATGTTTGATAATCAGTATCAACCATTGGATGAAGAAAAATTAGCACTGTATGATCAACAGATGCGTGAGTATTATCAGGATCGTCCTGTTAAAGCTCCTTTCACAGTAAAGAAAGTAAAGGGATGGAAAGATCATATTGAGGATCATCTTGAAAGAAGTAAACTGCCTTTTATGCTTGAATATTTAAACAAACAAGGATTTGCTAAAAAATAAGCTTTTACAATTCACATAAAACACACTAGGCTCCGGAATGTTAACCACTTTTTAATGTTACCTAGATTAAAACTAACCCAAATTAAAGTAATAGATTTTTGTACAAATAGAAATTGTTTTCCATAAAACCATATTTAAAAGAAAAGAAAGAGCGTAAACCCAATGAATGACAAAGGATTTACGCTCTTTGTTCTAACATTTTTTATATAAATTAGCATTCATGCTTACATATATAAGGCTCTCTACTTATTATTTCACTCAGGTTTCTCCCCGAATTTTTTGCCGAAGTTCTCCATCATATCAAGTATTGGAATAAATTCTCGTCCCTTAATTGTTAAGGAATATTCTACACGTGGAGGTATCTCAGGAAAAACCTCTCGTTGAATTAGTCCATCTGTTTCTAGTTCTCTTAACTGTTTTGTCAGAGAACCTTGCGAAATATCCCATAAAAAAGCTTTAATTTCACTATAACGACGTTCTTTGGCTTTTAAAAACCAAAGGATAATATACTTCCAACGTCCTGAAAGTATATTTTGGGTATAGGCAATACCATATACTTCTCTCTGGTCTCTTATACATTCTTTGTCGAATCCATCCTTGCATATTCTTGACACCTTTTCACCTGCTTTCTACTGTTAGGTACAAAAAAATGTACTACGGCAATTTTTATTGCCTACTTTAAAAAAGTGAGAAATGATTTTATTCTAGTATATGTAACCAAAATACTCAATAAGCTTTTAATTTCTAATGAATATATGCTTAAGGTTTGATAGACATATAATTGTGCAACCTTAAGCAGAATAATTCTTTTATATACAAATTCTTGAGGAGGAATCATAATGAGATTTGGAATTATAGGTGCCGGATCAATTGGATCAATTATTTCTAAAAAATTAGTTGAGAATGGCCAGGATGTCAAAATTGCTGATGCAAGAGGAATGAAACATTTAGAAGGAAAAGATATTGCTGGAACACCAGTGCCTGTAGAAAATGCAATTAAAGATATTGAAGTTCTTATAATATCTCTTCCTACAAAAGCAATACCAAGCATTCGGAACATTATCTATCAAGTCGGGGAGGAAGTAATCATTGTAGATACTTCAAATTACTATCCTTTTAGAGACGGTAAGATTGAAGAAATCGAGAACGGAATGGTTGAAAGTGTTTGGGTTTCAAATCAATTAGGTAGACCTGTCATTAAAGCTTTCAACAACTTATTAGCCTATACTTTAGAAAATGAAGGAACATGCGAAGATTCTAGTGAACGAATTGCAATGGCAGTTGCTGGTAATGATCCAGCTCAAAAACAATTAGTCATGGGCATAGTATACGAGCTAGGATTCGAAGCAATAGACAGTGGTTCTTTAAGTGACTCCTGGAGACAACAGCCAGGAACTCCTGCTTACTGCACAGAGCTAACAAAAGATGAACTCACGAAAGCGTTGAAAAAGGCAAACAAAGAAAAAGCACCATTACTTCGCGACAAAGTAATAGAAAAATTTGCGGAAGAAAAGGAAGTTGACTTCTCACATAAGGATGTTGTGAGTCTAAACAGAGAAATATATAATTTATAAAACAAAAGGTGCGCTCAGGTAGAGCGCACCTTTTTTGACTATATTCCTTTAATATTTTGAAGCACAATCAAATACCTTGTCCGTAAAAGTGTACTTTTGCGGACGATGAGTTTGTATAAAAGACTTATTATTTTCGACGTTCGTTTAAATCCAAAAAGAATTTACGAACGTTCTTTAAAATGTATATAGTTTTATGAACGATTTTAGCAAAGTAATAGATTGAAAAGTCTACTTTCTATAATCAAACTTATGGAAACTAGAAAACTAAAAATTACAACCCTACTCATTTCTGAGTTAGGGTTGTAATTTTTAGTTATGCATGTAACTGCTGATTAACCAATCTCTTTACTCTCTCATAAGCTTTGACCTCGCCTTGGGAAAAGCATGCACTGTTCCAGTCTTCTCTTTTCTCCGCATCCTTTCTCCAGGCATCAGACTGTTCTATTAACTTATCAATGTATTCAATAAACTTCTTTCGTTCCATTTAATCACCTGCTTTTATCATAGTTGGAAATATTTATACGTCGTTTTGATAAGTAATATTTCTAGAATTTAGTGAGAATGCCTGTTGGAATTTGATATAATCTCCAGGACTTTTAGGAATAAAAGAAATGCCCCCCAGTAATGAAAGTCATTTCTTTTATTTCATTGCTTGTTTATGCTCATTTTAATGATTTATTTTGATTCTTTTTTGATTTTAGAAACATTACGTATATTAATTTAAAGAGAAATAAAAAAAGCTGCCAATAAAGCTAGACAGCCCTTTCTTAAATCTCCTCAATTATTCCCTCTAGTATAAACTGCAGAGGAGACTTACTTATTTCTTCTGCTTGTTTGTTGATTTCTCATTATTCTTCCCTTTTTCAGAAGTAGTAATATCCGCATCTTCAACATGACTTTCTGGTTTCTGATTGTTTACTGAGGCTGTAACCTCTTCAATCTCTTTGATAACAGGAGAAGTTGTCACTTTAAGTTGAGCTTCTTGTTTCTTATCGGCTGAAAGTTTAACTTTTCCCTCTTTTGGAGCACCAGAAGCAATTGCGGCTGCAACTTCTTGATAACTTTGATCTACGTGATTATCCATGTTCTGATAGATTTCAGAATCAGCAAGTTCGGGAACCGCAGGGAGCTCTGACTGTTCAATTTGTGCTTCTTCCTTTCGAACAGTATCTTGCACCTCTTTAATCTCCTGAATTTTACGCTTACCAATGATCACTTCTTCCACAACCACAGGTCTCTTAGTTACTTCAATTCGCTCCTCCATAATAGGAATACGAATGATCTCGTTTTCTGTCAATGGGCTGCCATCATACTGACCGTCTATGACCTGGCGACGTTCTACGTAGACTTCCTCACGCATAACTGGAACTTGGACAGTTCGCAATTCTTCTACAATTCCCTTACGAAGTTGTACTTCCCCAGTCTGAACACGTTCTTTCCTTACAATGAGTTGCTCTTCACGAAGTTGCACTGACCTATGCCCCTCTGTCTCGTATGGCGACTCCCTAACCGTAGTATATGAAGAAATTTTTTGAGTTTCATCCACATCAATTAGGAGAAGGATTTTCCCTTCCATTACATCCATTTCACACTGTTTTGCAGTAAAGTTTTGAATCCCCATTCTAACAAGTTTTGAAGTTAGGCCACCAGCTTGGGTAGTAGAAATCATTCCACCCGTCATCATGGTAAGAAAGCTGTTCATCATCACACCTGCCAACGAACTTACAGCTGGTGTTCCAGCTTCTATCATTACATTCGTTTCAGTCCCTAACTGTAAAGTATTATTGCTATCCTTTGCTACTACTAATATGTCTGTTTCACGATACCCCTGATGTTTTAACCCCTTAATTGCATGTATCGCTTCTTGCTCCGAATGAAAAGTCCCTGCAACTCGTTTTCTCGTTCCCATTTTCCCATCTCCTTAAATTTTAATTAAACGAAAACTTTTTTTCACATTTAATTCCATCCTTATTGTGTATATCATGTACCCAGTGGGTTTCTATTTAAAACTTGATACGGATGACTATGTAAATGGCATTTAAATTATAAAATGTAGAAAGATGAAGTATAGGTGATAGCAATAATCGGGAAAACTTTAGAGTTTTTGTTGAATAAAGAACATTCGTTCGTATATAATAAATAGAACAAATGTTCTTTATTTGAGGAGTTCTTTCAATGGATTATGGTCAGCTACCAAACAGAGTGATTATATGTATCGACATGAAGGCGTTCTTTGCTTCCGTTTCCTCTGTCATACGAGGCTTAGATCATGAGGCCAAGAATAGCCCAACAGGAGTTGCATATTGGCGATATGAGGATATTCCCTTTAAGTTGTGGTCCATTCATCCGATGAAGGATTTCTGGGGAATCTCGTCTGCTACGGAAAGACGCTTACACCGGTTAGGGATTCACACCATCAAAGAACTCGCTCTTTCTTCAAAAGAGATGTTACAGAAAGAATTTGGCATACTAGGCGAAGAGTTGCACCAACATGCGAATGGGATTGATTTTAGCCGTATTTCGGATGTGTACATTCCAAGCTCTCGTTCCTTTGGAAAGAGTCAGATTCTATTTCGCGATTATACAAACCGAAAAGAAGTGGAATTATTGCTGTTGGAGCTATTGGACGATGTGTGCTTTCGCTTACGGATACATCAAGTGGTGGCTCAAACGATCCATTTATCGATTGGCTACAGCAAACAAACAGGTGGAGGCTTCTCCAGACAAAAGAAAATGGGGAGAGCTTCGAACTTAAGCCAAGATATCTTTCCGTACTGTTTAACTATTTTACATACGTATGGTTGTGGAATGCCAATTCGCTCTATTGGGATTTCATTATCAAACACTAGCATTCAAGAAGAGGAGCAAATGAGCTTATTTGAGGATATCGATCAGCGTGAAAGAGCCTATGCTCTTGCCAAAGCGATTGATGACATTCGGCTGCGTTATGGAAAGAATAGTGTACTACGTACCGGCTGATATAAATTTATTTTGGCATTCAATATTCGCTCAACTTGGCATGATCACTGTTTCAGCTGGTCTTTGGATATATGCATCCTCCTTAACCAGCGGCAAGTATTGGACTTATGGCTGTTTAGTCTCCTTACTAGTCATTCTCATACTCATTATGCTTGTATTTTTTGTTCCTATGCCTACCGGTCTGTTGCAAAGATTATTCTATTTAGTAATCTTTATATGGGGCACCGTGCTTTCCTTTATGTTAAACAAGTAATCCATTATCATTCCGTTTCATATGAGCTTATAAGATTACGTTAAACTACTCGTAATTTTAAATAGCAAAAAGTCCATAGAGACACCCCCTATGGACTTTTTATACGATTTTGTTAGATAAATTCTCTTAATAATTCTTTAGATTTCTTTCCGCTAAAACCAAAATAATTGCCAATAAGCTTGACATATTCTGTATAGGTAACTTTTCTATTTAAAGCAGTTTCCCACCATCTCTGTGGATTATAATAGTGACTTCCACTAGAACAATAGGTTAATTGTATTTGGGTATCCTTAAATTCTTTATTAAAGTTTTTTTCTACCCTTTTCATATGATAGTTGGAAGAAACAACAATAGCGGATTGAAAATGATCGTTCATCATTAGCTCTTTTGTGAATTTAGCGTTTTCCGTAGTACTTGTAGCGTGATTTTCTAATATAATTGAATCCTCAGGTATTCCTGAGTCCTTGGCTTGATGATAAAAATTATTCTCTTGACCATTCGAAAGGATTAAATGATCCGCATAGCCTTTTTTATATAATTCAATTCCTTTCTCTAGTCGATCATTATCACCACTTAACACAATAATCACGTCAGATTTTACGGGCTTTTCGTTTACCACAAGCTCTTTCCCGGCAAACAGAAAAAAAATAATCCCTAATCCCAGCATAAATATACTAATTTTTATCCTTTTACCTTTAATTTTTTGCATATAGACCCTCATTTAAAAAGTTCACTTCATATCGTATCATAAAGCTCAATATTCATAAAAATAAAAAGGTAATCTTCAAAAAAATTTTGCGCGCTGCAAGTGATCACACTTTTATATAAAAGTTAGAAGGTAAAACTTTAACAAACATTCTTTCTAAATATTTTCACAAATAACCTCAAATTTCTATAAACTTAATATTTTTACTTATTTGTATTAATATTTATATTTTCACTTATTTTTCATTTTTCTATGATAAAATCACGATGACACAAGAAGCAAGCAAAATAATTTATTTATTAACTCAAAAAGCTGACCATTATGGTCAGCTTTTTGAGTTAAAAGAGAATTAACTATATCATAGCTTTCTATATTGATTGAGCCAGTGCACTTTAATCTTTAGTAAGATTCTAAGTTTTTTATTAGACAAATATTTTTCCTTAATGTTAAACTGTTTCCCGAAGGAAAAATAAATTAGGATTCAACTGATTCAACTATATGATTTGCTAGCGTATATAGGCATTTCAATCTCTTATAAGTTAAAATTTTATTTTTAAAGGGTTTCTTATGCCCAAAAAGTTTCCTTTAGGCAAATTTATAGTATTAAATAAAAAAAATAAGTTGAAGTCAAAAAATAGCTTTTTTCATTAAATTAGGACTATTAAATGCTTTTAATTATACAGGCTATCCCTTGGTAGACCTTTTATATAAAAAATACAGGTAAAGCAGATTGGAGGTTTGGGATAAATCATGAGAAGGAATCTATTTTATTGATGTTTTTTTAATTCTACATATATTAGAGAAACTTATGTTCAGTGATTGGAATAGAAATTTAATAAAGAAAAGGTGTTTTAAACATGGAACGCAAGAAGTCAGAAAGCTTTAATTATGGTCTTGCTTTTACACTGCTGCTGTTTTTTATTATTAGCTGTATAGCTATTTATAACGCGCAAAAAACAGGACAGTATTCTACAAACTTCGTAATTAAACAAGTTGAATGGTACGCAGTAGGTATTGGGATTATCTTCATCACCATGAGGCCTGATGAAGATCAGTGGGACCAATTCACATGGTTCTTTTATGGGCTAAATATTTTTATTCTTATTTTACTCATCGTTTCTCCCCAAAGTATTGCTCCTGTCAAAAATGGTGCAAAAAGCTGGTTCGTCCTTCCTGGTGTTGGATCGATACAGCCGTCAGAGTTCACAAAAATCTCTTTAATCTTAGCATTTAGTAAAGTGATACGAAATCATAACGAAAAATTTCGCGTAAGAGATATAAGAAGCGACGTTTTACTCGTTGGAAAGCTAGGAGCTACGTTAGCGGTCCCTATTCTTCTTATTATGCAGCAGCCCGATTTAGGAACGGCACTTGTAATGATCTTTTTATTCTTTGTCATGATATTCGTTTCAGGAGTAAGTTTTAATCTCATTCTTCCTACCTTTACTTCAATTATAGGAATCGCCTCAGGTATTTTATATATGGTTTTGAACCACCCAAAAATATTGGAAAAATATTTGCACGTTCAATCCTATCAGTTTGATCGTATCTATGCGTGGTTTGATCCGGAATCTTATGCAAACAGCTTGTCTTACAACTATATGCAAGTGTTAAAAGCAATAGGTGCAGGATCCATTTCAGGAAGAGATACATCAAAGTTTTCAGTATATGTTCCTGAAAAACATTCAGACTTTATTTTTAGTGCAATTGGAGAAAGTTACGGCTTCGTAGGAACTAGCCTTATCCTTTTCTTATTTATGGTGCTTATTTACCAAATTATTACCGTCGCATTTCATACGAAAGATCAATTCTCTACATATATTTGTATCGGCGTTATTTCAATTGTTTTCTTTCATGTCTTAGAAAATGTGGGTATGTGTATAGGACTTCTTCCGATAACGGGAATACCACTGCCGTTTATAAGCTACGGAGGAAGTGCGTTAATGAGTACGATGTTTTTGATGGGACTAGTATTAAATATAAGCTTTCGATCAAAGGCTTATATGTTTGATCAGGATGTGAGGTAATACAATGACTAGTAAAAAAATAGCTAAAGAGATAAATTCAGACCTAAAGATTCGTATGAAAGCATGGAAATATATGTGTATTTTTTTATTTTCTCTCTTGTATATAGCCGTTATTAGGTGGTTTTTTTAGGAGGAGTTTTTATGTTCAAAAAAATTCTAAAGTGTTACGATTACAAATTTATTGCTGCGTTAGTTGTTTTAAGCCTAATCGGTTTAATTATGGTTTACAGTGCCAGCATGGTAACAGCGATTAGTCGTTATGGTGTATCTGGGGATTATTTTTATAAAAAACAAAAGCTTGCTCTTATAGCAAGCTTTATCATATTCACATTATCGGCTATCGTTCCGTATAAAATTTATCAGGAAAAAGCGGTATTAAAAATTTTATTAGGTGTAGCTGTTGCACTCCTTATTTTAGTTTTAGCTTTTGGACATACAGCAGGTAATGCACAAAGTTGGTTTAAAATTGGGCCTATTGCTATTCAGCCGTTAGAAATAACAAAATTAACGCTCATTATCTATTTAGCCGCTGTTTTTGCAAACAAACAAGAGTATATCAATGATTTAAAAAGGTCGATTCTTCCACCTATGCTGGTTGTGCTTTTTATTTGTTTTTTAATTATTTTGCAGCCTGATTATGGCGGAGCCTTGCTTATTTTAGGAACAGTTGCAGCTATTGTGTTATGTTCAGGTATTTCAAAAAAATCCATTTTAAAAATTAGTTTATTAGGGGTCATTGGCACACTCATTATGTTAGCCGTGTTATTAGTAACCGGAAACATGGACCATTTGTTTTCTCCGGGGCGTTTAGCTCGTTTTACTGGATTCTTACATCCTTTTGAAAATCAACAAGGAGATGGATATCAACTTGTTAATTCCTATGTAGCTATAGGGAACGGAAGAATATTGGGTATGGGGCTGGGCCAAGGCATTCAAAAAACGGGCTACTTGCCTGAATCACATACGGATTTTATTATGGCCATTATTGCAGAAGAGCTGGGATTTTGGGGTGTACTTCTTGTATTAGGGTTACTGTTTTTTATTATTTTTAAAGGATTAAAAACAGCTATTAAGTGTCGTGACCCTTTTGGAGCACAGTTAGCTATCGGTATTTCTGTTATGATGGCTGTTCAAGTATTTGTAAATCTTGGAGCTGTCACGGGTCTTCTTCCTATTACCGGTGTCACCCTACCTTTTATAAGCTTTGGAGGTTCTTCGCTGACATTGTTAATGCTTGCTGCAGGAATACTTACCAATGTTTCGATGTTTAACACATACACTCAAACATATAAAAGCCAGTCAATGGAACAAGCTTATATAAGGAATGTTTAACGTTTGAATGACTAAGTGATGTATGTTAGCTATTATGATTGTTATTAACAAGCTTCTACAGAAGACACATATCTTTAATTCTTTCAAGCAAACTCAACCTTTATATTAAGACCGCTGCTCATTGCTAAAGTAAAAAGTCCTGACTATATATCAGGACTTTTTACCTTATTTACATAAATAAGAATAAAGCTGCTGCTTAGTTTCAATTGCTGTGTTCTTTACTAGTAATCTATTAGAGGATAGATTTACTTCCTAAATAACGAGGTGCCCAGTAAGAATTGCTTAACGATGCAATAGTTACACCCGTTGAACTTCCAGCATGAATAAACTGGCCGTTTCCAATATAAATTCCAGCATGTGAAGGACCTCCAGTAGTATCGAAGAATACGATATCTCCAATATTCGGAGTAGATGTACTTTTTCCTGACTGATACAAGGTAGCTACTGTTCGCGGTACAGTTACTCCACCTCCATTTTTAAATACGTAATAAATGAAACCACTGCAATCAAAACCGTTTGGAGACGTGCCTCCCCAAACATATGGCACCCCTATAAATTTTTTAGAATAAGCAACAATATCACTAGCTGTCGCTTGCGTTGAACTATTAACAGTTGAAGAACCAGCGGTGCTAGTAGATGCGTTATTTAAGGCATTTAGAGTAGCCGACCCTACTATTCCATCCACAGCTAAGCCCTGATCCCGCTGGAAATTCATAACGGCAGTTTGAGTAATTGTGCCAAAATAGCCTGTTGGTGTGGCGTTAAAGTAACCTTTTTTCTTTAACAGCTGCTGTACTTTTTCAACTTCATTACTAGTCATTCCATATTTTAGAAGCGTACTGCTTGTAACCGCATTTGTTGAATTAGCTATTAACGATTGATATGTATTGGGTCCCACAATTCCATCAGCGGTTAAACTATGAGAACGCTGAAAGCTCAGAACTGAATCTTTTGTAATTGAACCAAAATAGCCAGTCGAAGTAGCTGAAAATATGCCCTTCTGTCTTAAAACATCCTGTAATTCTTTTACGTCTGGATCTGTCATACCTTCTTTTAATAGCTTGTCTCCTAAAGCTGCATGGCTTATTGTTGGTAAAACAATCAATGATGAGCATAAAGCTAATGAAGAAATTATCTTTTTCACTAAGTATATCCCCCGATGTTATATTTTTCTTGTTCTTGACTATAAAATTTTAGCAGGGAGAAATAGAAAAGAAACAACCTATTTGTGAATTTTTTGTGACATTTTAAAAAAAACACTTGATTTATTAGGAGGTAATTATTTATTTTGTCATATAAAGTATAAATATACTTATAATGGTTAAAGTTACTCTTCTTTAATCTTACTCTTCTTTTTACGTATATACCCCTAAATCTTTCATACAATAAAGCACCTTTTTATGGTTGTAACCATAAAAAGAAAAAATAGGATACAAGCGTAAAGAGATAGGAGGAATAATGTGAACAAAATAGTGGTTTTGAAGCGCCGGTTTAAATACTTACTTATTAAACTATTACGATTAAAAGATCATTCACATAAAGTTGCGCTAGGTTTTAGTCTAGGTTCTGTTGTGAACTTTGTTCCTACCTTTGGATTTGGCCTTATAATATCGTAGGTTTAGCTAAATTATGTAAAGGAAACAGCATAGCAGGACTGGTTGGTGGAATGTTTTTTATGTGGGCTTTTCCGTTGATGTTTTATTTGAATACAGTAGTTGGAGGATATATATTTCCACTTGATTTTGATCAAACTTTACTTCAAAGTGCAGATGAAAATTTGGATAATCGACTAGAACTAGGAGCGAAAGTAGGAAAGAATTTTTTAACTGGAATGTTTCTTAATAGCTTTTTGTTTGGAAGTATACTCTATATTGCTAGCTACTATATTATAAATCAGTACAGAGGCTTCCTCTTACACTACATCTATAAGAAATGGACAGTAAAAAAACACACTAAAAAAACAGATTATTAGCTCAATTTCAACATTTATTTTTAATTGTAAAACGATATAGCTGAACATTTTTTAAAAAGGCATAGAGATAAATTAGCCCATAATTGATACCTGTGGTTACCAACTATGGGCTAAGATACAACCTTTGTTTCTGCTTTAAGATGCATATGGAGGAAATAAGGATCTGCTCTCACTCCTTTGTTGAAGATAATACAGTCTGCTTCACCCATTTTTTTCGATTTCTTTGATCAATTATCCATCGGTACAAACTTTGTATACCTAGTATCAGAGAGATGATGACCCCGCTAGCTGCTAGTATTCTACAGGATTGTATGCAAGTATATTTCTCCATTTGATTCTTCCGATAAAATCATTTACTACAATCCCCATTCCAAGCATTTGACCTACTACGGAATAAAGAGTCAAAATCAGCAATAACAGGCTGTCTTTTTTTGCATTCACGTTTTCCTGGTATCTAAATAAACTCTCTAGAGATTGTTTAGCTTCCTTATATATCTTTTTTTCTTGAATATCAATTTGCTGCATGTGTTCTAATGTACTCCTTTCAATTATATATATCATTTACAATTTTGTATCATAACAATCTATAGTAAACCTAATATATTTTTTCTTTGTAAGAGTACATTCAGTTTAAAAATTTAAAAACAATAAAACAGCTCCACATAAAAATAAGTAGCCATACTATGATAATAATTGAACCTGCAACCCAGTTTTTAGGTTTTTCATTTTGAATGAGCTCTTCTGCTTTTATTGTGCAGTCCTCTATTACATTTTTAGGCAGCATCTTCAAAGCAATCATAATCCCTAAAGGAACAATGATTATATCGTCAATATAGCCTAAAACCGGTATAAAATCAGGAATTAAGTCGATTGGACTGAAGGCATATGCAACAACACAAGCAGTAAATAATTTGGTATACCAAGATACTCGTTCATCTTTATAAGCTAAGTATAAGATAAATAGCTGCTTTTTTAACTTTTTAGCCCACAGCTTTAATTGATTAAGCATGTTTCCTATTCTCCTTATGGACGGTTTAATATAATGTGAAAATCGGTTTTATTTTTTGTTTAACTGCATGTTTCTTTTATGAGTAAATTCAAAACTATACGAATAATTGATTAATGCAGTCATCTTGATTTGCAGCTAGTTTAGGAACAGCTCCAACAGGAACCCAATAATAGAAAAAGATTAATCCTGCATCTTTCCCTTCAGAATTCACCTTATATTCCCACTGTTCTGCCGTTTCTTCTTGAACTTCTAAATGAAAAACATGTCGTTCATGATACTGACTTTTACTTTCATGATGATAGACGTATGTTTTTATTTTGTTCACCGATAAAAAATCCATTAACCCAGACTCTTCTTTGACCTCTCTATATAAAGCTTCTTCAATTGTTTCTCCTTCTTCTACAGTACCGGCTGGAACTTGAACTCCTGCTTCTGGATAATCTTTGTGTTCGCAAACTAGTAACTCTGTATAGGGCTCATTGAATCTAGTTATGTAAGCCATAACTTTTGTTATCATCGTTTTCTCCTGCATATTCGCTTCCTCCTATATTCCTATATATAGATACTAACCGTACAGATTTCTTCATCAGCAAACAAACTTCTTTAACTCCCAGGAATAAATCAGGCATATTTTATTGCATCTATTTTATTTACAAAAATAATTAGTCTCAGTCTTGTCATAATAAGCTGCTTTTACGGAAGGTTAACTGGTATGGGAATTGGAACGGTTAGTTTTGCTATTCTGATAGGACCTATAATCATCATATCAGTAAGTGAAATAATAGGAAAAGGCAAGAATCAAATTGATTCTTGCCTTTTCTGGTTTTATTTTCTTTCAAGAGAAGGTTCTGATACATTTTCGTATTCTGTAATTTTACCAATGCGATATTCATGACGGCCCCCAACAAATTGGGTTGTTAACCAAGTCTTCACAATTTCGCGGGCTAAACCTGGCCCAATTACTCGTTCCCCCATAGCTAAAATGTTCGTGTCGTTGTGTTCACGCGTCATTTTAGCTGAAAAAACATCATGAACGAGTGCGCAACGAATTCCTTTTACTTTGTTCGCGGCAATACTCATGCCAATTCCCGTACCGCAGATTAAAATTCCAAAATCGGCTTCTCCATTTGCTACTCTTTGGGCAACTGGAATCGCATAGTCCGGATAATCGACTGAGCTACTGCATTCACAGCCTAGATCTTCATATATTATGGACATTTCATCTAATAGATTTATAATCTCTTTACGAATGTTTATCCCACCATGATCTGAAGCAATTATGACTTTCATAAGAATACTCTCCTTGTTTAGCTATAGTCTTAATTAAAATTCTAATGATTTTTGAAGTCTCTTTTTCCCGATACGTTATTTCCTAGAACAATCCTCAGAACACTTCCCGTACCATGTTTTAACTCCTTCAGAGTTGTCTACATTTTCAATAACTTTCCCACATACTTGACAAACGATAGTTCCCTGCTTTACATTAACCTGCTTATTCATGTTTATTTCCTCCTTTTTATTAGAAAAATTCGTTTGTATTCAAATACATTTTTTTAGAGATCACTCATTGTATGTTAGAAAAGATATCCTTAAGCTAGAATGGTATCCAGTAAGCTGTATTTATCATCATTACTAGCTAACTTCAAATGGACTTTTTCAATATCTACATTGATTAAGTCATTTTCTTTGATTCCTACAGCTCTGCCAGAATACCCTTTGAGTAATAAGTCTACTGCTGTGATTCCCATTTTACTTGCTAATATGCGATCAAATGCGGACGGCTGTCCTCCTCTTTGAATAAAACCCAATATACTTGTCCTGACGCTAATATCTAATCGATCCTCGACATATTTTTGCAGGTCTTGAATATCGTACATTTTTTCAGTAATCAGGATTAGGTTATCTTTTTTGCCGCTTTTCATTTTCTCGTTCAGTTTGGAACATATCTCTTCAAAACTTAATTTTCTCTCAGGTGTGGAGATAATTTCCCCTGCGCCTGCTAAAGCAGAGTACAGGGCTAAATCTCCGCAATATCTTCCCATAACTTCTACAATCGTAGTCTTGTCATGAGATAAATCTGTATCCTTAATTTTACCGAGGCATTCTAATATCGTATTTAATGTAGTATCAAATCCAATTGAATAATCTGTATAAGATAAATCATTATCAATCGTTGCTGGTATAGCAATGACATTTACACCTAATTGATGTAATTTTTGTGATCCTTTAAGAGATCCTTCACCACCAATTACCACTAAATGATTAATTCCATAATTCTTTAATATACTTAAGGCTTTCATTCTGCCTGACTCTTTCATAAATTCTGCGCAGCGGGAGGTTTTTAAAAATGTCCCTCCTTTATCCGCAATGTAGTCTACATCCGTAGAGGTTAATGTATGAAGTTTACCTTTTATTAAACCTTGGTAACCACCCTCGATTCCCATTACCTCGATGTTATGATAATCAGCTGTTTTTACTACTGCTCTAATAGCAGCATTCATTCCTGGAGCGTCTCCGCCACTTGTTAAAACTCCTAGCTTCATCATTGCCATACACCCCTGCTTATTCTTGTCCATCTAAGAAAGTTGGCTGACAGCTGCTAAAAACCAGTTTTTAGCCTCTCCTAGTAGCACAAATTTTCTTTCCAACAAGAATCAACTAGTTTTTTCTAATCGATCGACTGTATTTTTTTTAATAGCTCTTCCTGATTGTTTTAATAAAAAAGCTACGATAAAGGACGCTACGAACATGCTAATACCTAGAAATGTCATACTAGCATTAAAAGATCCTGTTAGATCTTTAATGTATCCCACGATGTAAGGTCCAAAGAACCCACCCAGGTTACCAATACTATTGATAAGAGCAATCGCACCTGCAGCAGCAGCTTCCGTTAAGAAAGACGGTGGAATTGCCCAAAACGGAGAATATGCTCCGAACGCTCCGCAAAGGCTGATCGTTAAGAATACAAATGATAAAACAATGTTCATATTTGCAACGTAGCTACTGATAATCAATGCCACGCCACTTGTTACTAAACAAGCAACTACGTGAAAGCGTCTTTCATTTTTCTTATCAGAATGGTTACTAACCAACATCATGGTTGCCATTGCACAAACATACATTAATCCTAAAATCCACCCCATAGCATGCGTACTAAGAGAAGTAGTTTTAGATAACCCTTCTGAAATTGTCGGTAAAAACATGACGATGCCATAGTAGCCAACCATCCAGAAAAAGTATCCTAAAGATAAGGTTAATACGTCACGATCTTTTAAGGCCTGAGTGAATGTATAGTGTTTGGCTTCCTGTTTTTCTAGCTTTTCTTTTGTTGTAACGTCGATTAGCCATTTCTTCTCCTCGTTAGTCAGCCATTTTACATCCTCAAGCTTATCGTCAAGATAGAAGAAACATATCACACCTAAGATTAAAGCTGGAATCGCTTCCAAAATGAAAAGCCATTGCCATCCAGCCATGTTTAACCAGTCAATACCTAATAAATAAGTAGAAAGAGGAGATCCTATTGCATTAGCACCAGGGATCGCAATCATAAATCCAGCAATTGCTTTTGCATGATGTTTTGTTTGATAAAAACCACTTAGATAAAAGACCATACAAGGATAAAAACTAGCTTCGGCAACTCCTAAAAGAAATCTTGCTGTATAAAACTGCCATGGTGTTTGGATAAAAGCCATTAAAATAGCAATTACTGCCCATGTAATCATGATTCTACTAATCCATCTTCTAGCTCCGACTTTCGTCATCATAGCACTTCCAGGTACTTCTAAAAGGAAATAGCCAAGGAAGAAAATCCCTGCCCCTAATCCAAAAACAGCATTAGAAAAACCTAAATCTTCATTCATTTGTAATGCAGCAAACCCAATATTTACTCGATCAAGTATCGATATGGTAAAACATAAAAATAGAAATGGAATGAGCCTTAACGTTACTTTTTTAGTAGTTGAACGTTCTAAGTTAATTGGATCCAAAATAATTCCTCCCTGGGTTACCATCCTTCTACTCTTCATACTCTTCGGTCTTTGACCTGAGTGTTTGCTCTAGGCTAATTGACAGAAAGAATTAAAAGTTTACATAAAAGATGATTGATCTATTTCTAAGTCTAAGTAAATCTAGTCCCTACTTCTGTAATCCCTTTCATATGGAAATATAAAAAATGAAAAAGCGAAGTGTCCCCTGTATTATTTATAATTTAAAAAAGTAAGAACTATTAGAAAATGTCATACACCAAAACCTTACTAGCGATATGAAAACACTATAAATCTACTTTCTACTTTCTATCCTAATAATCCAAAGCATTTGTATTTGTACTCCACATTGACGGTAAAAAACGCTTACATTTTCGAACCCTTCTCTTAATCTCTCTAAAAAAATATCGAGCTGTAAAGAATAATGAATTTTAAGATTCACATTACCTCCGTTTTATAGATTTAGCTACTTGTATACTAAGTTACCTTATATAAACAGTGTACTTACATACCTACTAATTGTCAATATAATTATCAGATTAAATATTTTCTGAATTTTTTTGAATGAAGAGAAAAATGCGTAATTTGGGATTATAGAAAAGTGCTTGCTTTATGCCGTTTTTTAAACGCCAAAAAGGCAGCTACACTTCAGCTGCCTTTTAACTTAATATTTGATATGCTTTTAATAGAAAATCAGTTGGAATTAAGCTTTCCAATAGCGATCATACAAGTTTCGCATGTGGAAATTCATAATTCTCACAGCTTCTTCTTCGTTATGTTGTTCAATTGCATTAATAAGTAATTTATGCTCATTAAAATTAACTTCTCGGTAGTCAGGTCTCGTGACGGTTCGATCTCTTATAAATTTCCACATTTCCTGCTGTTTCATCGCATTGCTAATAGCTGCCATAATACTAATAAATAAATCATTATGAGAAGCCTTTGCTATACCATTATGTAGGGCTTCATCTGTTTCTGGTACATACACGCCTGCGTTCGTTTCTTCCTCCATCTTGTCAATTGTTGCACGCAGGTCCTTAATATCTTCTTCTGTAGCTCTCAAAGCTGCAAAACGTACAATAAGAGGCTCTATGTTCATTCTTGCTTCCACAATGTCTTCAGGGGAGGTAGATTCCGTTAAAAGTGTTGATTGAGAATTTTCAGCTTCTGTTTGAAACTCTTTAACATATACACCTTCTCCTTGACGAGAATAAATAAAACCGTTCAATTCTAGGGCGCTAAGGGCTTGTCTAACAGGCACTCGGCTTACACCAAATTGTTCACACAGCTCCCTTTCAGCAGGGAGTTTATCTCCTACTTGAAACGCTCCAGATTGAATTTCAGAAAGAATTTGATTATAAATTTGAATATATAATTTATTATTGGAAACTGGATTAAAACTAATGGAAATCACTTCTCTCTATAATTATTAGCTCATTTTATTCATAATTAAGTAGACATAATTATTATATACTGTTCTATTTTTAGGGGCAACAAGCCTAGCATCTTCTAGCAAAAAAATCCTTATTTATGTAGTCAGTTTCCCATTTTACTATTGATTTTATTAATAAACAGCTATACAGGCATACCATAATGGCATGCCTGTATAACGAACCTGAATATTAATCCATATGTGAGCCACCGTTTATATCAATTTCTTCTCCTGTAATATAAGAAGCTTCCTTTGAAGCTAAAAAGGCAATTGTAGCTGCGATTTCTTTCACTTCACCCGGTCTACCCATAGGAATACTATTAATCACAGACTTTGCATCTTCTTCAGGAAGAGACTTCCAAATTTCTGTATTAACGAGTCCAGGAGCTACACAGTTAACCGTAATGCCATCTAGAGCTACCTCGCGCGCTAAGTTCTTTGAAAAACCTAGTACTGCGGCCTTAGATGCCGAGTAGTGCGGTCCTCCAAAAACTCCTCCACCTCTTTTAGCCGAAACAGAAGACAGGCTTATAATTCGACCATACTTTTGATCTTTCATTGTTTCTAATACTGCTTGCGTACATAGAAACAATCCAAACATATTGACGTTAAACACTTTTGTAATGTCTTCGAGCGTCATATCTTGAACTGTAACTTTTTGAGAAATTCCTGCATTATTAATTAAAATATCAATTCTGCCGAATTCTTCAAGTGTTTTTCTAACCATCGCATCGCAAGAATCTTTACTTGTTACATTTAACTCTATTCCTAGGGCTTTGCCGCCCGCTTCTTTTATTTCATTTACGGTATCCTGCACGCCATCAAAATTGATATCTGCTATAACAACAGCTGCTCCTTGCTCTGCAAGTGTCAGGGCGATTGTACGTCCAATTCCTTTTTTAGAACCGCTACCAGTAATTATTGCTACTCTCTCTTTTAAATCAAACATATTATATTTCCCCCATCTTGTTAGCTTCTTCTACTTAATATAGTTAGTCTTAAATTAATTCTTTAGCTGTTTTGATAATATTTTCTACGGTAATTCCATTTAACTCTAATAGTTTTTCATAAGGCGCAGATTGTCCAAATTGATCCTGTACACCAATTCTTCGAACTGTACCTTTTCCTTCTTCCGCAACTACTTCACATACGGCACTGCCAAGGC
>Ga0102589_1002816_pt1 | contig 19188 bp, 14 predicted proteins | sample AraplaMF_Col_mLB_FD_76858 | JGI IMG/M metagenome (GOLD analysis project Ga0102589, IMG submission 76858) | Arabidopsis root microbial communities from the University of North Carolina, USA - plate scrape MF_Col_mLB | ecosystem: Host-associated > Plants > Roots > Endosphere | place: USA... | reverse complement strand
TCCTGGCGCTGCTGCAGCCAGGTCATGAGCTTGAATTCACCGGCCTGACGCAAGTCGGGCCGGGCCGTCAGTGTGATCACCGCGAACACGACCGCCAGGCCCAGGAGGGCAAAGCTGTTGTGGGTGATCTCGAAAAAGCCCTGGGCGATGTCATCAGCAATGGTTAAAACACTGCTGCGTACACTTTTCAAGTGCGCCTCAAGGCCGAATTGTCCTAGCGCTGTCATAGCACTCCTTTCTACGCTTGCAGGCCCTTTGGGGGCCAAGCAGGCTTTGATTGGGTCGCCATCAAACCAAGGCATGCCTTGTGGGGTGTTGACCCCTGTTTGACGTTGCCGGCTTCTTTGGTGAAGGGGGGCAGCGGAGATTCGGGTTGTCCCTAGGTTTCTGTGGGACTGGCGGGATTCTATGGGGTCGTTAAATAACCTGTCAATAATAACAAATCGTTTCTTTATATTGAATAAGCAAATAAAAACCTTGATTCTGGGCAGAACCCGCCTGAATCAAGGTAGTTACGGCCCCTTTTTGAGACCAAGCTCTAAGTTAGATTCGACGTGAAAAATACCGGATCAGCGGATCGCGGGTCCGGCTGTAGGCGGTTTCCGATGCTCCATGTGGGACGGTTGGGGCGATTTCGGGATGCCGGCGGGTGTCCGAAGGCTACGGCAATCACTCCGGTCCGGGTGATTGAAAAGATGGTCTTGCCTGCACGCTGCGGGAGGTTTAACCTGCAGTTGCCTGATTCATTTGGGCATCCAACCGGGTAACCAACCCCGGAAAAACTGGAAGCAATCACTTGCTTTCATCGCACTGGGGACGATTCATCTCTCCTTTGCGAAACCCGACGGCATGAGCATAAACGCCCGCCGTCAACCCCGGTCGGCTCAGCTGCCCGGGGTTTTTCTTTTGGGTGACCGTCTTTTTCAAATAAGTCATTGACCGATTGGCGCCAGCGTTAAAAACTCGACGCCTATGGCAATCAATGATCTGAAGAATAAATGGCGCGACATCGAATGGCGAAACACCGCAAAAACCCTGCCGGCACGGGCCGCCGACGTAGCCCGCTCGCCCCTATGGCGGCGCCGCGCCGCCTGGGCATTGGGCGTGCTGCTGCTGGTCTGGGCGCTGGCCTATGCGGCCGTGCCGTCCATCCTGAAATCGCAACTCGAAAAAATCGCCTCTGAAAAACTGGGCCGGCAAGTCACCGTGGGCGCGATCGACTTCAAGCCCTGGTCGCTGGAACTCACGCTGCGCGACCTGGCCATCGCCAAGGCCGGGGCCGCCGGCGCTCCCCAGGCGGCCCCCCAACTGGCCATCAAGCGCATATATATAGATGCGGAACTGGAATCCCTGCTGCGGCTGGCGCCGGTGGCCGACGCCGTGCAGGTCGATGAACCCGTGGCCTTTCTGGCCCACCAAGGCGAAGGCCGCTACGACATCGACGACATCCTGGAGCGCCTGAAGACCCCGGCGGACCCGCCGGCCGGCGATCCGCCGCGCTTTGCGGTCTACAACATCGTGGTGAGCGGCGGGCGCCTGGACTTTGCCGACCAGTCCGCCGGCAAGACCCACGAGCTGAGGGAGCTGAACCTCTCCGTGCCCTTCCTGAGCAACCTCAAGTCCCAGCGAGAGATCAAAACCTCCCCGCACCTGGCTTTCAAGCTCAACGGCAGCAGCTTTGACACCGCCGCCGAAGGCACACCTTTTGCCCAGACCCATAAAACCGACGCCACCTTCACGCTGCGCGGTTTTGACCTGAACCCCTATCTGGCCTACTGGCCGGCGAGCCTGCCCTACAAACTGCAAAGTGCCGTGCTGCATGCCGACGCCAAAGTGGCGTTTGAGCAGGCGCCGGCCACGCAGGTGCGGATCTCCGGCACGGTGACGGCGGAAAAAGTGCGCGTGCAGGCGTCGGGCCAGGCGCCCGCGGCCCGCCCCGACATGCTCGCGTTTGAGCGGCTGCAGGTGTATATGGCCGACGTGCGCCCGCTGGAGCAGTTCGTCAAGCTCGCATCGATCGAGCTGAGCGCGCCCGCGCTGTCCGTGATTCGTGACCGGTCGGGGCGGCTCAACCTGTTGCCGCCGGCTGCCACGCCTGCTACAAAAAGTGAAGCAAGCACGCCCGATGGCGCAAAGCCCACCGCGCCGGTCAAGGCGGCGGCGACGACACCCTGGAAAGTGCAGGTGGCCCGTGTGGCCGTGCGCGCGGGCAGCGTGAACTGGCTCGATGAAACCCTGGCTTCGCCCGCCGACATCCGCTTGAGCGGCCTGGCGCTCAATGCCACGGCCATCGCCATGCCTTTTTCGGCCGGCGCGCCGCTGCAATTCGACGGCTCGGTAGGCCTTGAGCCGCCGGCCGCCCCTGCGCCTCCGCCCGTCAAGGCCGGCGCAAAGGCCGGCGCCAGACCTGCCGCGCCGCAGGCCCCCGCCGTTCCGGCACTGCTGACTTTCCAGGGCAGTGCCACCGACCAGGCCGCCCAGCTGACGGCCAAGCTGGCCGCCTGGCCTCTGGGCATGGCCGCCAAATACGTGGGCCAGTTCCTGCTGCCGGCGCTGGGCGGCCAGCTCGACGCCGAACTGGGCGTGAACTGGCAGGCGGCCAGCGGCGACAAGCCGCAAGTGCTGCATCTCAGCGCGCCGCAGCTTGCGCTGAGCGAGGTGCAGCTGGCCCAGGGCAAGGTGTCGCTGGTGTCGGTCAAGCGCGTGGACCTGGCGCAGGTGGACATTGACGTGGCCGGCCAGAACTTCAAGGCCGCGAAACTGCTGCTGACCCAGCCCAAGGCCCTGGTGGAGCGGGGCAGCGACAAGCGCTGGATGTACGAGCGCTGGATGGTGAACTCCGGCGCGGCACGGCCAGCGCCCCCGCCCACCGATGCCGCCACGCGGGCCAGCGCGCCCAGCTGGGCCGTGGCCATCAACGACGTGCAGCTTGAAGGCGGCGCCATGTCGTTTTCCGACAAGGCCGGCGCCAAGCCGGTGGCGTTTGAAGTGACCGCGGCCAAGGCCCAGCTGGGCGGGTTGCTGCTTGACGACAGGCCCGCGTCCCGGGCCCAGGCCGCCAAGCCCATGCCACTGACCGCCTCCCTGCGCCTGGCCTCCGGGCGTTTCGAGCCCGGCAAGGTGGACTTCAACGGCAGCCTGGCCCTGGCGCCGCTCCAGGCCCAGGGCCGGCTGCTGGTCGAGCGGCTGCCGGTGCAGGCCTTTGAGCCTTACGTTGCCGACATCCTCAATATCGAGCTGCTGCGCGCCGATGCCAGCTTCAAGGGCCGGGTCGCCTATCGCCAGACGCCGGGCGGGCCCCAGGCCCAGGTGACGGGCGATGTGTCGCTGGAAGAGCTGCGCGCCAACACGCTGGCCCCCAGCGAAGACCTGCTGGCCTGGAAAGCGCTGAACCTGCGCGGCTTTCATGTGGCGCTGGAGCCGGCCAAGGCCACCCGCGTGGAGGTCAAGGAGACCGTGCTGACCGACTTTTTCGCGCGTGTGATCGTCATGCCCGACGGCCGTATCAACCTGCAGGACCTCGTCAAATCCGGGGGGCCGGCGGGAGCCGCAGAGACCACCGCCGCAGCCGCCGCGGCGGCATCCGCGCCCGCGGCCCCGCCTAAAACGGCGGTTGCCGATGCGAAAGCCGCACCTGCCACAACAGCCCCGCCGCCCATCGTGAGCTTCGGCCCCATCAGCCTGATCAACGGCAAGGTGCTGTTTTCCGACCGCTTCGTCAAGCCGAACTACTCGGCCGACCTCAGCGACCTGACCGGCAAGCTCAGCGCCTTTTCGTCAGTGGCGCCCACGCCCGCGGGCGGCGCGGCGGCCGCCCCCAATATGGCCGACCTGGAACTGCGCGGGCGGGCCGAGGGCACGGCCTCGCTTGAAATCCTGGGCAAACTCAACCCCCTGGCCAAGCCGCTGGCGCTGGACATCAAGGGCAAGGTGCGCGACCTGGAACTGCCGCCGCTGTCGCCCTACTCCGTCAAGTACTCGGGTTACGGCATCAACCGCGGCAAACTCAGCGTCGACGTGAGCTACCTGGTGCAGCCCGACGGCAAACTCACCGCCACCAACAAGGTGATCCTGAACCAGCTCAGCTTCGGCGAAAAGGTGCCCGGCTCCACGGCCAGCCTGCCGGTCAAGCTCGCCGTCGCGCTGCTGGCCGACCGCAACGGCGTGATCGACATCGACCTGCCCATCAGTGGCTCGCTCAACGACCCGCAGTTCAGCCTGGGCCCCATCATCGTCAAGGTCATCGTCAACGTGATCGTCAAGGCCATCACCGCGCCTTTCAGCCTGCTGGCCAACGCCTTCGGCGGCGGCGGCGAGGAGCTCAGCACCGTGGGCTTCGCGCCCGGCAGCGCCGAGCTGCGCCCCGAAGCCAAGGCCGGGCTGGACAAGGTGGCCAAGGCCCTGGCCGACAGGCCTTCGCTGCAGCTCACCGTGGTGGGCACCAGCAGCGTGGAGGCTGAGCGCGAGGGCTTCAAGCGCGAGCGGCTGGACGCGCTGGTGCGCGCCGAAAAACGCCGCATCACCGTGAAGGAGGGCGGCACCACCTCGGCCGCCGTCAGCATCAGCCCGGCCGAATACCCGGAGCTGCTCAAGGAGGTCTATAAACGCGCCGACATGCCCAAGCCGCGCAACCTGATAGGCCTGGCCAAGGACCTGCCCGTGCCCGAGATGGAAAAGCTGCTGCTGGCCGACATCAAGGTCAATGACGACGCCATGCGCGAACTCGCCGTGCAGCGCGGCGTGGCGGTCAAAGACTACCTCGCCTCGCGCGATCTGCCGCCCGAAAGACTGTTCCTGGGCGCGGCCAAAGCCGTGCCGCCCGAGGCCAAATGGACGCCCCGGGCGGAGCTGAATTTGGCGATGCCTTAAAAAAGGCGAAAATAGCACCAGCGCTTTATTGATAAAGCTTTTTATGGGACCAGAGCCAGTGCGCGCAACGCGGGTTGCGCGGCGCGGCCTCCCATCCATTCCAATACCTGCTGCCGCTGCGCAAGAATCCCCTGACGAGGGAGCCTTGCGGTCGGCGGCAACTATTTTTTTGACCTTGCGTTCCCATGTTTAAATCTTCAAAACCCGACACTCCCGCCGTGAAAACGCCATCCCCCAAGCAGGCCGAAGCCCATCCGCTGGACGGCCTGACCGGCGGCGCGTTTTCCGCGCCCACCTCCGGCGAGCGCGCCTCGCGCATCCGCAGCTGGCTGGCCACCGAGCCCACGGCCGAGCAGATGGCCGAGGTCTACAAGGACCTGTCCAACCGTGACAAGGGCGCGGCCAAGCCACTGAAGGAAAAGCTCGACGAGATCAAACGCAGCAAGGGCCAGGAAGCCGTGGCCGCCGAGTGGGCTGAAAAAGCCCAGGCGCTGCTGGCCGTGCCCAAGCTCAACCTGGCCGACGCCCTGGCCTGGCAGCGCGACGCCGCCAAGGCCGGCGCGCCCCTGTCCAAGGAACCGCTGGCCGGCCTGAAGGCGCAGCTGGCCGAGCGCGTCAAGACCATTGAAGACCTGCAGCATCGCACCCAGGTGCAGCGCGAGGCCGCCGTGCTGATCGCGCAGCGCATCGAGGTGCTATCTATCAAGCCCTGGCGCGAAGCCGAAGGCGCGCTGGACACCTTGAAGGCCGACGTGGCGCACTGGCAGGGCCAGGCCGACGAACTCACGCACGACGCCAACTGGGCCAGCGTCGACGCCAAGTTCCCGCCGCTGCTCGACGCCTCGCGCGGCCAGCTGCTGGCCGTGTGGGAGGCCTTCCAGGGCGCGCTGGCCCAGGCCGTCAAGGCCGCCGAGGACACGGCCGCGCCCTTGCCGGCGGTGCCCGTGTGGGCCGACGAACTGCGCGCCGCCCGCGGCCAGGCTCCCGCCGAGGGCGAGCAGCCCGCGCGCGCGCCCAAGGCCAAGATCGATCCGGCCGTGCTCAAGGAGATGCGCGAAAAGTCCTCGGCCGTCGTGCAGGCCGCGCTCGCCAAGCTCGAGCATGAGGTCACCGAAGGCCACGGCAAGTCCACACCCAAGGTCGCGGCCGAGCTGCGCCAGGCGCTCAAGGAACACATCCGCAACATCGACAGCAAGCTCGAAGCCGCCGCGCACGCCGCGCTCACCGCGGCTGGCGAACTCGAAGGCTGGCAGCGCTGGCGCGCCGACCAGATTCGCGAAGAACTGGTCGTGAAGGCTGAAGCGCTGGTGGCCAAGCCCCTGGGCGGGCGCAAGCAGCAGGAAGCCCTGCGCGCCATGCGCGAGCAGTGGAAGACCAGCGACCAGGGCGGCACGCCCAACCACGCGCTGTGGAAGCGCTTTGATGACGCCTGCAACGAAGCCCACAAGGTCGTCGAAGCCTGGCTCGAGAAGGTCAAGGAGCAAAACGAAACCGTCAAGGCCGAGCGCAAGCTGCTGATCGACGAAGTCCTCGCCTGGGCTGAAGCCAACAAGGGCAATACCGACTGGAAGCACCACATCCGCAGCCTCAACGGCTTTGTCGAGAAATGGCGCGAAGCCGGCCACCTGGGCGAAAAAGCCTTTGCCGAAATCCAGCCCGTGTGGAAGGCCGCCATGGATACGGCCGACGCCGCGCTGACCGCCGCACGCAGCGAAAGCATTGCGCGCCGCAAGGCCATGATTGAAGAGGCTGTGGTGCTGGGCGCCGAGCCGCAGCTGCGCATAGACGCCGTCAAGTCGCTGCAGCAGCGCTGGCAGCATGAGGCGCAGGCCGTGCCCATAGAGCGCAAGCAGGAACAAAAAATGTGGGACGCTTTCCGCAAGCCCATAGACGATGCTTTCCAGCGCAAGACCGCCGAGCGCGAAAAAGCCGCCGCGGCCCTGGGCGAATACGACCGCATGGTGCTGGAAGCCTCCAAAGCCGTGGAAGCCGCTACCGCCAGCGGCGACGCCCAGAAGATCCATGCCGCCGCCAAGGCGCTGGAAGCCATTGTGCGCGGCCAGGTGCCTGCGGCTGCCGCCGCAGCGCCTGCAGCCGCGCCTGCGGCCGCAACGCCTTCCGTGGAAGCCACGCTGGCCGCCGCGGGCAGCGAGCCGCCCGCGCAGGCCGCCGAGCCTGCCGCCGATGCTGAAGCCGCCGCTGCCGCTGAATTCGCCGAAGCCGGTGAGCCGGCCAGCGCGCCCGCTGAACCGCCTCCCGCACCCAAACCCGCGCCCAAGCCCATCGTGGCAAGGCGTGGCGACGACCGCCCCGGCATGAAAAAAGCCGACCCCGTGGCCGCAGGACGCGGCGGCAAGTTCGGCGACCGTAAGGATGCGCGTCCCGGCGGCAAGCCGGGCGGCCCGCGCCAGGGCACCGACAACAAATTCGAGCCCTACCGTCCCGACCGCGACGCCCGTGCGGGCCGTGACGAGCGCGGCCCGCGCGGCAGCGAGCGCCCGGCCTTTGAAGAGCGCGGCCCGCGCCTGGGCGACGCTGCTTTCCGCGCCCAGCGCGAAGCCTTTGAAGCGGCCAACCAGGCCCTGAAAAAGCTCGCCGTGCAGGCGCACGGCGAGGTGCTCACGCACCTGCTCAGCGCCTGGGAAAAACGCGATCCGGCGCAACTGCCCAGTGCGCAAGAGCTTGGCAAGGCCGTGCCGGCCACAGTGCGCAACCGCTGGGTGCAGGCCGTCAGCACACCTTCGGGCAAGGATGCTTCCGAAGCGCTGCTGCGCCTGGAAATCGCCGCCGACCTGCCCACGCCGGCCGAGCACATCAGCGCGCGCCGCATGCTGCAGCTGCAGCTGCTGACCAAACGCAATGCGCCCGCGCCGGCCGAAACCTGGGGCGAAGACACGGCCCAGGTGCTGGCGGCCGACTTTGACGCCGGCAATGCGCGGCGCGTGCAGAACGTGCTCAAGGCCCTGCTCAAACGATGAGCACTGCTGCCGCTGCTGTGGCCTTGCCCCAGGAGCGGCAACAGACGCTGGGCGAGGAAATCGCCAACAGCGTGAGCCACGGCGTGGCGCTGCTTGCCGCGATGGCGGCTGTGCCTTTCCTGGTCATGGGCAGCGCACGCCAGGGCGATGCCATCGATATCGCGGGCGCCTCGGTGTTTGCCGCGAGCATGGTGCTGCTGTACTTCACCTCCATGCTGTACCACGCGCTGCCGGCGGTGCGCGCCGCGCGCGCCAAGAGCGTGTTCCAGGTGCTGGACCACGGTGCGATCTACCTGCTGATTGCCGGCACCTACACCCCGTTCACCCTGGGCGTGCTGCGTGGGCCCTGGGGCTGGACATTGTTCGGCCTGGTCTGGGCCATGGCGCTGGCCGGCGTGGCGGTCAAAGCCGTTGCGGGCATACGCTACCCGCGTGTGTCCACGGCGCTGTATCTCGCGATGGGATGGATTGCCGTGATCGCCGTCAAACCCATGCTGGAGCTCATTCCCGGTTGGGGCTTGTTCTGGCTTGTGGCCGGCGGGCTTTTCTATACCCTGGGCGTGGGCTTTTTCGCCACCGATTCCAGGCTGCGCTACGGGCACTTTATCTGGCACCTGTTTGTGGCGGCGGGCACCGCCTGCCACTGCGTGGCCGTGCTGTATTACGCAAGCTGAAGCGCGGCACCCATCACGCCGCCCCGCTCAGCGGGTCGCTTCAATCAGGTGGGCAACCCCGTCATAACCGAGCCGCCGCGCGTGTTGCAGCGCGTTCAGGCCGTCGTGGTCTATCAGGGCTGTGTTCGCGCCCGCCGCCAGCAGGCGCTGGACCACGGCCGTGTGTCCCTGCATGGCGGCCAGTATCAGGGGCGTGCGGCCCGCCGCATCGGCCGCATTGAGGGCCGCGCCTTGCTGGAGCAGACGCTCCACCTGCGGCAGGTCGCCCGCGCGCGCCGCGTTCTGCAGTGCGCCTGCCAGTCTGGGTGTGCCGGGCGCTTCTGTGCGCGGTGAGGGCGCTGGCACACTGAGTTTTTCCCGTCGCTGCTCCGGTGCTGCGGCCGCGGCTGGCGCAGCGGCCCGTGCCGCCGGCGCCGCCATGGCGGGAGCTGCTGCAACCGCCGCGGCCGGTGCGGTCGGTGCGGCGTCCCGCATGGAAGAGGACGCCTGCCCGCCCGTTATCGCCTCGGCTGGGGGGGTAGGGCGTGCGAGCTGCGCGCTTTCTTTGGCGGCGGCAACTTCCGGCGCGGGCGGCGGTGGAGCCGCCGGGGCTGGCGAAGGCGCGGGTGAAGGTGCGGGTGAAGGTGCAGGGGAAGGCACCGCACTTGCCTGGGGCGGTGGTGCGGCTTCGGTTTCGGCTTTGCGTGCCACTGAGCCTGTGACGGAGGGTTGGGGTGAAGGTTTACCGGCGGAGGGCGTCGCGGGGGCTTTTGGCGGCGGTGGCGTGCCCGTTTTGGCGCTGCGGCTGTCGGCTTGGGGTGTTTGCTGCGGTGCGGGGGCCGATCCTGCCTCAGCTGCGGGTGCGGGGGTGGGCGGCGCGCTCGCACTGGGCTGGCCAAACGCCAGGTCTTTTTCTTCGTCGGTGCCGCGGTCGTATTGCAACACCAGCAGGCCGGTCAACCCAGCCAGTGCCAGGCCGGCCAGGGCGGAGATTTTCCAGCGCGACTGGTTGGCGGCGGTCGCCGTGGGTGCGCTGCCCGCTGTCGTGGAGGCTTTGTTTGCGGCGATCACCATCTGCGCGTGGGCGCGCACCGCCTCCCGCACGTGCGCGCCGGGGCGGCGTGTGTCCTGCGCGCTGGCTTCGCGGTAGCGCTGCGTCAGCTCATCGCCGGGCGGGCTGCGGTCAGGCTCTGTCATGCAAACTCCTGTAGCTGCTGGCGCAGGCTGTTTCGCGCATAGCGCAAACGGCTTTTGGCGGTCTCGAAATTCACGCCGGTCGCGGCGGCGATCTCGTCCACGCTGAGGCCGGCTTCGGCCTGCAGCAAAAAGGCTTCGCGCTGCTCGCGCGGCAGGCGTTCGACCGCGGCGATCAGCGCCGCCGCCTGCTCGCTGGACTCGAGCCGGCGCAGCGGCCCGAAGCCGGAATCGGCGGCCAGTGTGTCGCCGATTCCCGGGCTGTCCTCGTCGTCGCTCGCGTCAATGCTCACGTGATGGCGCGCGCTGCGAAAGTGGTCAACGAGCCGGTTGTGCGCCATGGTGAAGAGCCAGGTCTTGAAGCGCGCCGACACCGTGTAGGTGGGTGCGCTGCGCGCCACGGCAAACCACACATCCTGCAGCAGGTCGTCAGCCACCGCCTGCACTCGCACGCTGCGAAACACATAACGCCATACACCGAGTTCGTGGCGCGCATAGAGCGTGTCGAAAGCCGCGATGTCGCCGGCCGCATAGCGCAGCATCAGCGATTCGTCGCTGTCTTCGGCTGCGTTGTCTGGCGTTGGGGCGCTGGGCATGCGCCAGATTATCACGGCGCAGATGCACGCTTTCAGTATCGACGCAGAGGAGGGTCAGGGACATAGGAGGTAATACCTGATTGCGGGAAGGGATCCGGGACAGGGTGGTGCGCCACGGGTTCGCGGATCACGCCATTCGCAACCAGGTTCTCGCGGCTGTCATAGCGGATGCGTATCACCTCATTGGGCTGGCTTTGCAGGCGTGCGAAGCTGGTGTGCGAGACCACCGAGCTTTCGCGGGCACCGTGGCCCGTGCCCAGTTTGGGGGCCGGTAGCGGGGAGGCCTGCGGCTTCCTGAACTGGCCTTCGGCGGAGGCTGATGCCTCCGCGCCGCCGAGGATGCGATCTGCCAGTGCGGATTTGCCGGCGGCCGGTGATTCCGCCGCGGGTGGTGCGGGGGCCGCGGGGGCGTCGGCTTCGCGCTCGCTGCGGCGGGGGCTGGAATACACGGGTGCCTGCGCCACCGGCTCGGGCGGCTGTTCGCGAAACAGCGCCACGCCGATCACACCGACATTGGCGGGCCGGCCGGTGCGGCCGGCATAAGAGTCCCCCAGCGCGGAAAACTCGAAGGCGGCGACGTCGCTGCTGCTTTTGCGCCAGCCCGTCACCTGGTACTGCTGCCAGGATGAAAACACATAGCCGGTCTGGTCCCAGGCGGCGGTTTCACCGCTCAGCACATTGACGCCATCGACGGCGGTCACGGCCAGCAGCCGCTCGCCGAGCTTGTTGCGCACGGCGATCGCGTATTTGGCGCCGTACTGGCCGGCCACCCAGTATTCGCCGCGGTGGTAGTACAGCGGCAGTGTGGCGCCGGTATTGCGGTCCACCACGGTGATGTCGGCCAGGCGGCCTATGGCGTGGGCCGGCAGGGTCCAGGCGGACAGGGCCAGCAGGAGGGAGGCGGGGAGGATGTGGGGTTTCATGGGGGCTCCAGAAAGAGGGTGGAGCTCCCTGAAACGGGACAGGCGGGGAAAAGGGGTTAAAGGGGTTAAACGCGGCGCTTAATCCCCCGGCTGCGGAGGTTTGAGGCCACCCGCGGCCTCTCCCGCTTATTTGGCGGGAATGAAGAATTTGTCGAACAGCACCGTCAGCGCCGGGAATTCCCGGGTAAACCGCTCGCGGTTGACGAAGTAGGCCTCGCAGGCCACGGCGAAAAACTCGGCCGGCGAGTTCGCGCCGTAGTCGTCCAGCCAGGGCGGCTCGGCGCCGAAGCGTTTGGCCATGGCGACTTTTTCGCAAAATTCATCAAAAGCCGGCTGCATCACCGAGTGCCACCCGCTCATGGCGCTGCGGGTGGGCATGGGCGGGCAGCCGTCGGCCGCGCCGTCGCGCATGTCCATCTTGTGGACGAATTCGTGGATCACGACGTTGTGCCCATGTTCGGCCGCGCTGCCCGCAGCGGCCACGTCCTGCCAGCTCAGGGTGACGGGTCCGCCGTCCATGGCTTCGCCCAGCAACTCTTCGTTGTAGCGGTGCACCACGCCGGCCTGGTCGGTGACTTCGCGGCGCGCCAGCATGGCGCCGGGATGCACCACGATGCCCTTGAAGTCGTCATACCAGCGCAGGCCCAGGTGCAGCACGGGCAGGCAGGCCTGCGCGGCGATCGCGACGGCCATTTCGTCGGTGACTTGCAGCCCCTGCGCGCCGGTGAACTCCTTTTGCTTGAGGAATTTCCCGGCCAGCTCGTGCAACTGCTGCAGTTCGGCCACCGGACGGCGGGCCAGGAAGGGAAACTGCAGCAGGGTGTCCATCCACAGGGTGTCGGGAATGGTCTTGGTGGGGGCGCTCTGGCGCCCCAGCGTTCTTAACCAGTTCAGCATGGGGAGGGTGTCTTGGTCGTAGGCAAGGCTTAAAGATTGGAAAAGAGGGTCAGCACAGGGCGATGCGCTGCAGGCCGCCGGCGGACAGGCGCAGCACGTCGGCACGCGGAACCGCAGCGGCCAGGTCCCAGTCGCTGAGCACCACCCGCGCCAGGCCCTCGCCCAGGTCGTGCATGGCGGGCTTGTGGGTGTGGCCGTGGATCAGGGTGGGGGCCTTTGCCGCGCGCAGCCATTGGCGCGCGGCTTCGGCATCGACGTCGGCATAGGATGTGCCCGAACGCTTGCGCGCCTCGCTTTGCCGGCGCAGCGCGCGCGCGATCTCCTGGCGCTCGGCCAGGGGCTTGGCCAGGAAAGTGCGCTGCCAGTCGGTGCCGCGCACCTGCCGGCGGAATTCCATGTAGTCGGTGTCGTCCAGGCACAGGGCGTCGCCGTGCGACAGCAGCCAGCGCCGGCCCGAGCCCGCGGGAAACTCCAGCACGGTCGGGTCGTGCAGCAAGGTGGTGTTGCACAGGTCCATCAGGGCCTGGCCCACCAGGAAGTCGCGGTTGCCGTGCATGAAAAAGAGCGCCAGCCGGCCGGCGGCTTCGCCCATGGCGCGCGCGCAGCGCGCATCGAAGCCGGCCGAAGGCGCGTTCAGGTCCTGGCCGACGGCATCGTCACCGACCCAGACTTCAAACAGGTCGCCCAGGATGAAGACCGCGTCGGCGGGCGTGCTCTCAAGGTAATGGCGCCAGGCCTCGAAGGTGGCCGGTTCGCCGGCCTGCAGGTGCAGGTCGGAAATGAAATCGACCGTGCGCCAGGACGGCGGCGCCAAAAGCTCCGCGATCTCGGGGACGGCCTGGGGAGTGTTCACCGGCTGGGTGGGCGGGCTCAGTCCAGCGAGATGGCTCTCTGGATGATCACGTCTTCCATGGGCACGTCGTCGTGAAAGCCCTTGCGGCCGGTCTTGACGGCCTTGATCCTGTCGACCACGTCGGTGCCGGCGATTACCTTGCCGAACACGGCATAACCCCAGCCCGAAGCACTGGGCGCGGTGTGGTTCAGGAAGCCGTTGTCGGCTACGTTGATGAAGAACTGCGAGCTGGCCGAGTGCGGCGCGTTGGTGCGCGCCATGGCGATGGTGTAGTTGTCGTTCTTCAGGCCGTTGTTGGCTTCGTTCTCGATTTCAGCGTCGGTGGGCTTTTGTTTCATGCCGGGCTCGAAGCCGCCGCCCTGCACCATGAAGCCGGGAATCACGCGGTGAAACACGGTGTTGGCGTAGTGGCCCTTGTTGACGTAGTTCAGGAAGTTGGCGACGGTCTTGGGCGCCTTGGCGGCGTCCAGTTCCAGCGTGATGACGCCGTATTCGGCGATGTGGAGTTCGACTCTGGGCTTGCTCATGATGGTGTCCTGTAGGGGGAGGGCGGTTAATTGACGAGGGTGGCTGATTTGATGAGGACGGGTGTCTTGGGCGCGTCGCTCGGGAAGGGGCCGCCCGCGCCGGTCGGCACCAACTTGATTTTGTTGACCACGTCCATGCCGCTGACGACCTTGCCGAAGACGGTGTAGCCGTACAGCTGGGGCGCGTTGACGAGCTGCGCGCGCGGGGTGTTTTCGTAGACACGGCCCTGGTATTCGAATTTGGGCACCGGGTCGCCGGGCGGGATGATGGTGGGGTCCAGGAAATCGTTGTCCTTCACATTGATGAAGAACTGCGCCGAGGCGGAATTGGGGTCGTTGGTGCGCGCCATGGCCAGGGTGCCCACCACATTCCTCGGGCCGCCTTTGGCGAGTGCCTCACGGCCTTCGTGCGGCACGGGCGGGCGGGTTTTTTTCTCGGCGTAGGTGGCGTCGTAACCTCCGCCCTGCACCATGAAGTTGCTGATCACGCGGTGAAAAATCGTGCCGTCGTAGTGTTTGTCCTTGACGTATTGCAGGAAGTTCTCGACGGTCTTGGGGGCTTTGTCGGGGTAGACCTCGACCACGAAGTCGCCCTCGCTGGTGGCGAATTTGACCTTGGGCGCGTTTTGCGCGAGCGCCGGGCCGGCCAGCAGGGCCAGGCTCGCGGCGGCGGCCAGCGCGAATGCCGCGCGGCGCAAGGGGGAATGGAGGGAATGGAGAAAAGAGGCCGCGGACATCGCCGGCCTGGGGTGAACTGCCATCAAATGGCTCCTTCGAAAAATATTTTCCACTGGCTGCCCTGGCGGACCCAGTACTGGCGCTTGGTGCGGCCGGTCTTGGCGCCCTTGACCAGCTCTCCAAAGGTTACCACCATCGTGTCGGTGCTGTCGGTCCAGCGCAGGTAAGACACGTCCTTGAGCTGGATACCGCGCCCGCCCAGCTGCTTGAGTTCGCTTTGCAGGGCCGGCGTCCATTCAGCCAGGGTCTTGCCGTAGCTTGTGAAGTCGGGGGTGTACCAGGCGGTGAGCTTGGCGATGTCGCCGCTGGACTTGGCGCTGTGCCAGCCTTGCAGCACGCTCTCAAAGGACTTGATGTCGGACGCCAGCGATTGCGGCGCCACCCATTTGAGGCTGTGCGCGATGACGACGGGCGTGCTGCGCACCTCGACGGTGCGGATGATGCGTTCCAGGTCGGGATTGGCCAGCACCACGCAGCCGTCGGTGGACAGCGGCGCCCGCGAAAACTGCGCCGGCGGCGTGCCGTGCAGCCAGATGCCGCCGCCGGTCTTGCCGCGCTTGACGTCAAGCTGGTTGGGGTAGTTGATGGGCAGCGCGCCCGAGCCGTAGAAGTCGCGCAGCGATTTGCGGTCCAGGTTGCTGGTGATGAAGTACACCCCGACCGGCGTGCGCAGGTCGCCCTCGACGGATTTTTCAATGCCGGACTTGCCGACCGAGATGTAGTAGTCGGCCACCAGCTTGATGCCGGTGGGCGTGTTCTCGAACAGGTAAAGGCGCGACCTGGAGGCGTCGACGGCGATCGCATGCTTGTTGCGCGGCGACAGCGCCAGGAATTGCGAGGGCACGGTGCCCGGCGCCGGGCGCTCGCGCAGCGCGCGCAGCCTGAGCAGCGATTCCTGGCGCAGCTCGGCCAGCAGCGGGGCCGCGCTCTTGTTGGCGGTGATGTCGGGCACGTCGCCTGGCGCGCGCAGCGGGCGCGTGAAGCCGGCCAGCAGGTCGCCGTAGACCAGCTGCGCGAGCTGGAAATTGGGGTGGTCCTTGACCAGGCTCTCGGCCTTGCGCAGTGCCTCGCGGGGGGCGGCCTGGCCGATTAGCTTGTAGATCTCAATCAGGCGGGCTTCCGCTTCGCCGTCGCGCGGTTCGCGTTGCGGTGCCGCGGCCGGCTTGGCGGCTTGTGCGTGGGGGCGGGCTTCCGTGCGCGCGAAGGCAAGCGCCGGCACCAGGCAAGGCGCCATGAAAAAAAGGGCGGTGAGCACCTTCTTCATGCAAGTTTCCACGACAGGGTGCCGGCCGGCGAAGAAGGGCAGGGACGGGCTGGGTAAAACACGTGGGCCAGGTCAGCCGCCCGTGGATTCCTTGACGATCACCCAGCGGTCACCCACCTTGGCGAGGTCCAGGGTCTTGCGGCTGGAGATATTCAGCGAATCGGCGCTGTAGTCCTGCTTGAACCGGGCCGTGGCCTTGCTGCCCTGCACCGAAATCGACAGGTTGGAAAGTTTCACGCTGATTTTGGACTTGCCGACGATGCGCGCGCGGCGGTCTTCTTCCCAGGCCTTGCGGGCCTGTTTGCCGGGTGGCTCGAAGTTCTGGCCGTAGCTGCCGAGGTAGCCGCCCATGTCCTTGTCGGACCAGGCCTGGGCCCAGCCGCGCACGGCGGCTTCGACTTCCTTCTCGGCGCCGGTGGCGGCGGCCGGGCTGGGTGCGGGGGCCGGGGCAGCAGGCGCCGGCGTCGCGGCGGGTGCTGCCGCAGGCGCGGGCGCAGGTGCGGGCTTGGCGGCCGGCGCGGGCGCTGCTGCCGGCGCGGCGGCCGTGACCTGGCCGGAAGCCTGGGCGCCGGCGGCGGGCTTGGCCGCGGCTTGCGGCTGGGCCTTGGCGTCGGCCGAGAACAGGTTGCGGATCAGGGCCAGCTTGGGCGGGACGGCCGCATTGCCGCCGTCCAGCTGCAGTGCCTTGCTGTAGGCCTGGCTGGCCAGGCGGGCATAGACGTCGCCCAGGTTTTCGTGCGCGGTGGCGTAGCTGGGGTTGGTGCGTATGGCCATTTCCAGGGCGGCGCGGGCCTTGTCGAACTGGCTCTGGCCGGCATACAGCACGGCCATGTTGTTATAGGGCTCGGGAAGCTCGGGGTAGTCTTCGGTGATCTTGGTGAAGGTGGCGATGGCCTCGTTGGCCTTGCCGGTTTCGGTCTGGATCACGCCCTTGAAGAAACGCATCTGCGGGTCGCGCGGCTTGCTGGCGAGGTATTGGTCCACTTTGGCCATGGCTTCGGCAAACTGGCCGGCGCGCATCAGGCGGCTGACATCCGCATAGTCGTCGGCATGAGCCGCGGACATGGACAGGGCGGCGGCAGCCACCAGCAGGCGCAGGACGGCTGACAGGGGTTTGCGTTTAAAAAAGTTTTGCGTGGGCATAAGAACTTCTCGCTATTGTTTTGGGTCCCCTGGGGCTGTTTGAGGGCCGTGGGTCGAAAATTGCCATAAACAGCCCGGCTTTTCAGGTGGCCAGAGGGGCCGCTGAATGTTGTCCATCGGGCTGGATATACTGGCCGATTGTAGCTGAGGGGGTATAGTCCATGGCCGCCCGGATTCCGTACTTTTCCGTTTTGTCGCAGGTTTTTGCGCGTATGCCAACCGGCCCTTGTCCGCCCTTGGTGTCCGTGAGATAAACCTTCCTGTTCCCCCTGTCCAATTGATAGTCGGTTTTCGACCGATGTCTCCCGCCGCCCCAATTTTCATGAGCCTTCGCATTTACAACACGCTGTCGCGTGCCGTGGAAGAATTTTCCCCCCTGGAGCCCGGCCATGTGCGCATGTATGTGTGCGGCATGACGATTTACGACCTGTGCCACATCGGCCATGCGCGCATGATGATGGCCTTCGACGTGGTGCAGCGCTGGTTCAAGGCCAGCGGCCTGCGCGTGACCTATGTGCGCAACATCACCGACATCGACGACAAGATCATCAAGCGGGCGGTCGAGCGCGGCATCAGCATCCGGGCGCTGACCGACGAGATGATCCAGGCCATGCACCAGGACATAGGCGCGCTGGGCATGGAGCCGCCCTCGCAGGAGCCGCGCGCCACCGAATACGTGCCGCAGATGCTGGGCCTGATCGCCACCCTTGAGGGCAAGGGCCTGGCCTATAAGGGCTCGACCGGCGACATGAACTATGCGGTGCGCAAGTTCCCCGGCTACGGCAAGCTCTCGGGCAAGTCCCTGGACGAGCTGCGCGCCGGCGAGCGCGTGGCGGTGCTGGACGGCAAGGACGACCCGCTGGACTTCGTGCTCTGGAAGAGCGCCAAGCCCACCGAGCCTGAAGACGCCAAGTGGGACAGCGATTACGGCCCGGGCCGCCCCGGCTGGCACATCGAATGCTCGGCCATGAGCTGCCAGACCCTGGGCGAGACCTTCGACCTGCACGGCGGCGGCGCCGACCTGCAGTTCCCGCACCATGAAAACGAAATCGCCCAGAGCGAAGGCGCCAGCGGCAAGCCGCTGGCCCGCTTCTGGGTGCACAACGGTTTTGTGCGGGTGGACAACGAAAAAATGTCCAAGTCGCTGGGCAACTTCTTCACCATCCGCGACGTGCTCACGCGCTACGACGCCGAGACCATACGCTTCTTCCTGGTGCGCACGCATTACCGCAGCGCCCTCAATTACAGCGACGCCCACCTGGACGATGCCCGCAGCGCCCTCAAGCGCTTGTACACCGCGCTGGACGGGGTCGCAGCGGACACCGTTGCCATCGACTGGGCACAGCCCTTCGCCGCCCGCTTCAAGGCGGCCATGGACGAGGACTTCGGCACGCCCGAGGCGGTGGCCGTGCTGTTCGATCTGGCCGGGGAAGTCAACAAGACGCGCTCGCCCGCGCTGGCGGGCCTGCTCAAAAGCCTGGGCGGCTGCCTGGGCCTGTTGCAGGGCGAGCCCGGCGCCTACTTGCAGGCCGGCGCCGGCCTGGACGAGGCCAGCATCCAGGGCCTGATCGCCCAGCGCGCCGCCGCCAAGGCCGCGAAAAATTTCGCCGAGGCCGACCGCATCCGCCAGGATTTGCTGGCCCAGGGCATTGTGCTCAAGGACTCCGCCGCCGGCACGACCTGGGAGGTCCAGTCGTGAGTCTTGCCCGACCGGTCGGCCCCTGGCCGCCGCTGAACCCGCAGACCCTGCGCAAGGCGCCATGAAACAGGTCGTCAAAAGCGGCCCCGCCAGCGCCGAGCTGGCCGATGTGCCGGGCCCGGTCGCCGCGGCCCCCGCCTACTGGGCCGAGGCCTGCAAGCACCTGGTCAAGAAGGACCGCGTGATGAAGCGCCTGATCCCGCAGTTCGGCGACGCCCACCTGCAGGCCCGCGGCGACGCCTTCAGCACGCTGGCGCGCAGCATCGTGGGGCAGCAGATCTCGGTCAAGGCCGCGCAAACGGTGTGGCACCGCTTTGAGGCCCTGCCCAAAAAGATGACGCCGGCCAATGTGCTCAGGCTCAAGGTCGACGACATGCGGGCCGCCGGCCTGAGCGCGCGCAAGGTCGAATACCTGGTCGATTTGGCCATCAATTTCGACGCCGGCACGGTGCACGTGAAGGACTGGCAGTCCATGGACGACGAGGCCATCATCGCCGAACTCGTGGCCATCCGCGGCATCGGGCGCTGGACGGCCGAGATGTTTTTGATCTTTTACCTGATGCGTCCCAATGTCCTGCCGCTGGACGACATCGGCCTGATCAGTGGCATCAGCCAGAACTATTTTTCCGGCGAATCCGTCAGCCGTAGCGACGCGCGCGAGGTGGCCGCCGCCTGGGCGCCGTACTGCAGCGTCGCAACTTGGTATATTTGGCGCTCGCTGGATCCCTTGCCGGTCCTGGGTGCCCCTGGCGGCACCGAGCAAGATCTAAGTTTGAAGAAGCCCTGAGGAGCAACACATGGCGAAGAAAACCTTCCTTGATTTCGAGCAGCCGATCGCGGAACTCGAAGGAAAA
>Ga0102589_1002815_pt1 | contig 19191 bp, 15 predicted proteins | sample AraplaMF_Col_mLB_FD_76858 | JGI IMG/M metagenome (GOLD analysis project Ga0102589, IMG submission 76858) | Arabidopsis root microbial communities from the University of North Carolina, USA - plate scrape MF_Col_mLB | ecosystem: Host-associated > Plants > Roots > Endosphere | place: USA... | reverse complement strand
CAAAGTCGTGGATAGAACAGCCAAAGTCGTGGATAGAACAGCCAAAGTCGTGGATAGAACCGTCAAAGCGACGGATAGAACCGCCAGAACGACGGAAAGAACAGCCAGCCGTGGATAGAAGAGTCAAAGTGATAAGTTAATACTTATTTCTAAATGTCTCGAGAGTAGATTCGAAAACTGCTCAGATGAGTGTGCCATCTCATCAATAAATAAAAAACTACAATACCCTCGAAAAAAATCATAAGTTTCATCATCCTCATATCAAACCATCATAAAATACTACTAACATCTATTAACATTCCTTCATCTATCTAAAAAGTTATCATTAAAAATTATTTTTGGAATATAGAAATATGAACTCAGTCTTGGGTATAAAAAAAGAAAGGGTGAATGAGTATTCATAAAGTAAAGCGATCCAAAGCCTAAGAAATACAGTTATATAAATGTTGTTAAATGCATAATAATTAATCGTAAATGCATTTATTTTCTATTTTATGTTTGAAAGAGTATTTCTTTTTCATTATAATTAAAATAAGAGTTTACAAAGTTTGGGACAAAGGGGAGAGGACGTATGACAACAAAACCATGGCTAGCAAATTATCCTGAAGAAATACCATCGTCTTTAACGTTTGAGGAAATTCCTGTGCAAGAGTTTTTGACGCGCGCCTATAAAAAGAATCCATCCAAAGTTGCGATTCATTTTATGGGTAAGGATTTGACGTATACCGAGTTATATGAGTCAGCGCTAAGGTTCGCAAACTATTTACAAGCCCTTGGGGTGGAAAAGGGAGATCGAGTAGCGATTATGCTACCAAACTCACCACAAAGTGTAATCGCTTACTACGGGGCAATGTATGCGGGAGCAATTGTAGTACAAACAAATCCACTTTATACTGAGCGTGAACTTCAATATCAAATGGCTGATTCAGGAGCGAAAGTAATTTTATTGATGGATATTTTATATCCTCGTGTTATGAAAATCATAAAAGAAACCGCACTTGAAAATGTAATTGTCACAGCTATTAAAGATTATTTACCATTTCCTAAAAATTTGGTATATCCTTATATTCAAAAAAAGCAGTATGGTTTTAGTGTAAAGGTTGAGCATAGTGGGCAAAATCATTTATTCACAGAAATTATGCGCTCTTCGCCCATCAAAAAAATTGATATTCCATTTGATTTTGAAGAGGACATCGCACTGCTTCAATATACAGGTGGAACGACTGGTTTCCCTAAGGGAGTGATGCTAACCCATAAAAACTTAATTGCTAATACAACAATGTGTGATGCGTGGATGTATAAATGTGTACATGGTGAGGAAACCATTATGGGCATCCTACCATTCTTCCATGTCTATGGTATGACTACTGTTATGTTATTATCCGTTTTCACGCAAAATAGAATGGTATTATTACCAAAGTTTGATGCAGAGACAGCGTTGAAAACGATAGATAAGCAAAAACCGACCCTTTTCCCAGGTGCACCGACATTATATATTGGTCTATTAAATCACCCGGATATTGCAAAGTATGACTTATCGTCTATAAAAGCATGCTTAAGTGGTTCCGCTTCATTGCCAGTAGAGGTGCAGGAGAAATTTGAAGCGGTAACAGGGGGAAAACTTGTAGAAGGATATGGATTAACAGAAACTTCTCCTGTCACACATGCTACACCTATTTGGGGTAAGCGTGTCATGGGCTCAATTGGTTTACCTTGGCCAAATACGGATTCAATAATTTTACGTATAGGGGATACAGAGGCGCTTCCGGTCGGTGAGGTAGGAGAAATAGTTGTAAAGGGACCACAGGTTATGAAGGGCTATTGGAATCGCCCTGAAGATACAGTAGCGTCGTTCGTAGATGGCTGGTTTTTAACAGGCGATCTGGGCTATATGGACGAAGAAGGCTATTTTTATGTAGTTGACCGTAAAAAAGATATCATTATCGCAGGTGGTTTTAATATTTACCCTCGTGAGATAGAGGAAGTATTATATGAACGAGAGGAAATTCAAGAATGTGTAGTTGCGGGCATACCAGACCCGTATCGAGGAGAAACAGTAAAAGCTTATATTGTTTTAAAAGAAGGATATTCGATTACAGAAGACGAATTAAATAAATATTGCCGTCAAAACTTAGCTGCTTTCAAAGTTCCGCGCTATTATGAGTTTAGAGATGAGCTACCGAAAACGGCCGTTGGGAAAATCTTGCGTCGCTCATTAGTAGACGAAGAAAAAACAAAATTGGTGAATAAAGAAGCAAAATAAATACGTGGTAAAGTATTGACAAGCAAAGTTGTAAATTATAATATGAAAATATGAATGAATGACCATTCATATTTTCATATTTTTTTAGGTTACCGCGTCACATCCTTCACAATGCATCAGGATGATATCATGAAGAAAAAGATAGAATCTTTAATAAGCATGAATGGGACGTGTGCAAGTTTTTTTAGGTGGTGATATAAAAGTGAAACGTGATAAGCCAAAATATAAGCAAATTATTGATGCAGCTGTCATCGTTATTGCAGAAAATGGGTATCACCAAGCACAGGTATCGAAGATTGCTAAACAGGCAGGGGTGGCCGATGGAACAATCTATTTATATTTTAAAAATAAAGAAGATATATTAATTTCTGTCTTTAATGAAAAAATGGCTGTTTTTGTAGAGTCATTACAAGATATAATAGAAAATGGAAGTACGTCTAAGGACAAACTTTCACGAATGATCGCAAATCATTTTAATGTTCTAGCGACAGATCGATACCTAGCAACCGTCACGCAATTGGAATTACGACAATCGAATAAAGATTTACGACTAAAGATCAATTCGGTGTTAAGAGAGTATTTACAATTACTGGATCAAATTTTAATTGAAGGTATGCTATCAGGTGAGTTCAATCAAACGATGGATGTACGATTGGCACGTCAAATGGTGTTTGGAACCATTGACGAAACCATTACGTCGTGGGTCATGAATGAATATCGATATGATTTGATAGAACAGGTTCCAAAAGTTCAGGCGCTAATCCTGAACGGTATTAAAGCTTAAAAGGATGTGGAGAAATGGAATTTCTAAGTTGGAAAGCAGAGGATGGAGTAGCGATTATTACAATTGCACGCCCACCAGCAAACGCATTATCTCGCGGAATCATTGCCGAAGTAAATGCTGTGCTAGATGAAGTAGAAAATGATGACACTGTACGTGTCCTTGTACTTCACGGCGAAGGTCGTTTCTTCTCAGCTGGTGCAGACATTAAAGAATTTACAGAGGTTACATCTGGTGATGAATTTTCAAAGCTAGCGAGCCATGGTCAGCAAGTATTTGAGCGAGTTGAAGCGTTCTCTAAACCTATTATTGCTGCAATTCATGGTGCTGCACTTGGTGGGGGCCTTGAGCTAGCGATGAGCTGTCATCTGCGCTTTGTGACAGAAACTGCGAAACTAGGACTACCTGAATTACAATTAGGTCTTATTCCAGGCTTTGGGGGTACACAACGTCTACCACGATATGTAGGAGTTGCAAAAGCTGCAGAAATGATGTTCACAAGTGAGCCGATTTCGGGTACAGAAGCTGTACAATGGGGTTTAGCAAATCGTGCATTTACAGATGAAGCATTACTGGAAGAAACGCTAAAGGTAGCGAAGAAAATTGCGAAGAAGAGCCCAGTTGCTTTAAAAGCAGCTATTCAAACATTGCAATATGCAAAGCATGCTTCATTCTATGAAGGGATTGAGGCGGAAGCAAAATCCTTTGGTACAGTATTCGTTTCGGAAGATGCAAAAGAGGGAATTCAAGCATTTATTGCAAAACGCGAGCCTGTGTTTACTGGTAAATAATATTCCATCAGTGTCGATAGCGACTTGAAAGAGTGTTATCGACGTTATCGACACTGAAAATATATAATATTTATAAGTTTACTTAGAAATAATAATCGTTTCAGGGGGTATGGATATATGAATATTTTTGCATTAATTAAACGTACGTTTGATACAGAAGAAAAAATCGTTGTGTCGGGTGGTAAAATCCAAGAGGATGGCGCAGAATTCATCATCAATCCTTACGATGAATATGCCATTGAAGAGGCCATCCAAGTACGAGACGCTGTTGGCGGTAAAGTAACAGTTGTTTCAATTGGTGGCGAAGATACAGAGAAGCAATTACGCACAGCTCTTGCAATGGGAGCTGATGAAGCGGTACTAATTAATACAGAAGACGATCTAGATGAACTGGATCAAAATGCAGCAGCATATATTTTAGCTGAGTATTTAAAAGATAAAGACGCTGATTTAATTTTATCAGGAAACGTTGCAATTGACGGAGGCTCTGGTCAAGTAGGACCACGTGTTGCAGATTTACTAGGCATTAACTATGTAACAACAATTACAAAGCTTGAAATTGATGGAACATCTGCGAAAATTGTACGTGATATTGAAGGTGACTCAGAAGTTATCGAGACTTCTTTACCACTTTTAGTAACAGCTCAGCAAGGTTTAAACGAGCCGCGTTACCCATCTTTACCAGGGATCATGAAAGCGAAGAAGAAACCGCTTGCAGAACTTGAGTTAGATGATTTAGATATCGATGAAGATGATGTAGAAGTTAAGGTAGAAACAGTTGATATTTTCTTACCAGCTCAAAAGGCAGCTGGTCGCGTTCTTGAGGGCGAACTGTCTGCTCAAGTGAAAGAGCTAGTAAACCTACTTCATACAGAAGCAAAAGTAGTTTAGGTCATCTGATGACACAAATCGAATCTTAAAGGGTAACGGAGGGAATATACTATGTCAAAAAAAGTATTAGTATTAGGTGAAGTTCGTGAAGGAAGCTTACGTAATGTTTCTTTCGAAGCAATTGCGGCTGCAAAGCAAATCGCAGATGGCGGTGAAGTTGTTGGTGTTCTTTTAGGTGATGCCGTAGCAGACTTAACAGGTCCATTATTTGAATATGGTGCTGACCGTGTTGTAACAGTGGAGCATCCACATTTAAAACAATATACATCTGATGGCTATGGTCAAGCTTTATTAGCTGTAATTGAGGAAGAAAAGCCAACAGGTATCGTTTTTGGTCATACTGCAAACGGTAAAGATTTATCACCAAAAATTGCAAGTAAATTACAAGCAGGTCTTGTATCTGATGTAACGTCTATGGAAGGTACTGGTGATGATGTTGTATTCATCCGTCCGATTTACTCTGGTAAAGCTTTTGAAAAAGTGAAAGTAAAAGATGGCTTAGTTTTAGCTTCAGTTCGTCCGAATAATATTGCGCCATTAGAAAAGGTAGCAGGAAAATCAGGTGACATCACTTCACTTACTGTAGATATTACAAACCTTCGTACAATCATTAAAGAGGTTGTACGTAAGTCTTCAGAGGGTGTTGATCTTTCAGAGGCGAAAGTAGTTGTAGCAGGTGGTCGTGGCGTAAAGTCGGAGGATGGCTTTGAACCATTAAAAGAGCTAGCGGATTTACTTGGTGGTGCGGTTGGTGCTTCACGTGGTGCATGTGATGCTGAATATTGTGACTACTCACTTCAAATTGGTCAAACAGGTAAGGTAGTAACACCAGACCTTTACATCGCAGCGGGTATTTCTGGAGCAATTCAGCACTTAGCGGGTATGTCAAACTCAAAAGTAATCGTAGCGATTAATAAAGATCCAGAGGCAAATATTTTCAAAGTTGCGGACTACGGTATCGTAGGTGATTTATTTGAAGTAGTGCCTCTTCTAATCGAAGAATTTAAAGCGTTAAAAGTGAACGCATAATAAATGAGCAGGGAGGATGTATCTTCCCTGCTTTTTTTGTTGAATTTTTTGACTTTTTAAAGTTATTGCAAAATAAAATGTTGACATAATTAATTTTAGAACGTATAGTGATGAATATTAATTTAACTTATTTCAGTGGATCAAACACACACAGAAATAGAGGAACTCAGTATAAGAACGCCACGGAATCAGCTTTGCGCTAGCACAAAGCTGTTCCAGACACAATTATGCCGAGGTATAAATGATTTTTATAAAGAAACGCAAAGATTAGGAGTAGTAAAAGCTCATTATTTGGTGAAGAGAGCTGCGGGTTGGTGCAACGCAGTCCAATAAGACTTTGAACTTGCCTATGAGCGGTAAGATAAATGGAATTTGCGGAATATTCTATTTGTTGGACGGTTAACCTTCGTTATTAGGTTTTTAAGTAGGGTTCTTTAAGAACCAATTAGAGTGGTACCGCGGTTTGCTTATGGCATATCGTCTCTTCTTTCATTTGTTAATGAAGGAACAGACGATATGCCTTTTTTTGTCTAGCTTAAAGCGCTACATCCTCGAGGTCGCTTCGATCCCTCGGGAAAAAGTGGAGGGGCGCTTACTTTTGCTTCGGGGTCTCCAGCGCTTTAGTGTATTTGTTGATTTTAGGAGGTAAGGAAATGGAAAACGACAATCAGAAATTAAAAAGAACGATGACCTCACGTCATATTACGATGATGGCTTTAGGTGGTGCCATTGGTGCAGGGTTATTTAAAGGGAGTAGTGCAGCTATTGATATGGCAGGGCCATCAGTACTCATTGCGTACTTAATTGGTGGGATTATCTTGCTATTTGTTATGCAAGGTTTAGCAGAAATGGCAGTCCGTAATAGTGAAGCCAGAACATTTAGAGATTTAGTGCAAGCCGTTTTAGGAAAGTATCCAGCTTATTTCCTAGATTGGATCTATTGGAAAATGTGGGTGTTAAATATTGCTGCAGAATCTATAGTCGCGGCCATTTTTATTCAATATTGGTTGCCAGATTACCCGATTTGGATACTTGCATTATCTGTTTCGGTGTTAGTTACAGCCGTAAACTTGTTATCAGTGAAAGTCTTTGCTGAAACTGAATATTGGCTGGCGTTAATTAAAATTACCGTTATTGTAGTATTCATTATAGCAGGATTAATTTTATTGCTTGTTACTTTTGGTAATCATACAGCTGTTGGTTTTTCTAATTTAACGGAACATGGTGGTTTCTTCCCGAACGGATCAATGGGATTGATTTCTGCAATGCTTGTTGTTATTTACTCTTATGGTGGTACTGAAATAATTGGTATTACATTAGCTGAAACGAAAAATCCTGAAAAAGTAGTGCCAAAAGCTGTTCGCAGTACATTAGTACGTATTGTAACTTTTTATTTAGTTCCTTTCTTTATTATCGTTAGCTTGATTCCTTGGAATGAAGTAAACGGGGTGCCGGAAAGCCCGTTTGTAATGGTCTTTAAAATGATTGGGATTCCTGGTGCTGACCATATTATGAACGCTGTTGTTATACTCGCAATTATTTCGTCAATGAACTCGGGGCTTTATGGTTCATCGCGAGTTCTGTATACACAAGCTGTAGACGGGCGTGTTCCTAAAATCTTTGCATATTTATCAAAAAGAAAAGTTCCGGTATATGCCATTTTAATGTGTACCTTCGCTTTATATATAGCTGTAATATTTTCTTTATTTGCGGGAAGCAGAACTTTTGATTTCCTAATGGGTTCACTTGGATATACCGTGTTATTTATTTGGCTAATTATTGCGATTGCACATCTGAAATCGCGTAAAAAACAGTCGGAAAAAACAAGTGCCTATGCAGTAAAATGGTTCCCTTACACAACTTGGATAGCTATTATTGCGTTAAGTGCAATCCTAATTGGTATTATTTTCACAACATCTATTATTGTAACAGGTATTACTTTAGCTATTTATCTCTTTATTACGTTAACCTATGTCTTTAAAGGTCGTTTTCAAGAAAATTAGGCTACACTAAAAATGAACTTAATGCCTTATTCGACCTAAATTTTCATAAATTATGCATACTAGGCAGATTGTTCGCTCAAGAGAATTTATCCATGCTATACTACAAACATAGTAAGTTTAAGGAGGATTTCAAATGGCAATTGTACATGCAACAGATGCAACTTTCCAAGACGATATTAAAGAAGGGTTAGTACTAGTAGACTTTTGGGCTGCTTGGTGCGGACCTTGTAAAATGATTGGACCAGTTCTTGAAGAAATGGATGCTGCAGGTAGCGCGGCTAAAATTGTAAAAGTAGATGTAGATAACAACCAAGGTACTGCAGCGCAATACCAAATTATGTCTATCCCATCTTTACTATTATTCAAAGACGGTGAATTAGTAGACAAAACTGTTGGTTTCCAACCAAAAGAAGCGTTAGAAGCATTTATCGCAAAACATGCTTAACTTCTTTCAGCAGAAGTCTCCCACTTACATATGGTGAGATAATGCGAATTTAACTATTTTTCTGGGGTGTCCAACACCCGCTGAAAGAAGTTAAAGCCTCCAGCGGATGTCACGGAATCGGAAAGGAGTGCTTTGTGCAAGCACAAAGCCGATTCCGGACGCAATTATGCCGAGGCACAATTGATTCTATTAGAAAAAAAGAGTCGAGCCATCAATAGATGTGCTTGGCTTTTTTTCGTTATATAATAAAGAGAGAGCTATGGATAGGGCAATGTGGTGTGCAAAGCTCTATAAAAGGGAACGAACGCTAGTTTTAACAAAAAGGGGGGCAGGTAGGCGATGAATGATTTAATTAAACGAAAGCTTGAAATTTTACCAGATCAGCCTGGCTGCTATTTGATGAAAGATCGACAAGGTACTATTATTTATGTCGGGAAAGCAAAAGTACTGAAAAATCGGGTACGCTCGTATTTTACTGGTACGCATGAAGGGAAAACACAGAGACTTGTAAGCGAAATAGAAGATCTTGAGTACATTGTTACATCCTCCAATATTGAGGCATTAATTTTAGAGCTTAATCTTATTAAACTACATGACCCGAAATACAATGTTATGCTGACGGATGATAAAACGTATCCGTATTTAAAAATTACAAATGAAAAACATCCACGACTTATTACAACACGAAAAGTGAAAAAGGATAAGGCAAAATATTTTGGTCCATATCCAAATGCGTATGCAGCAAGTGAGACGAAAAAGCTGCTAGATCGTTTATATCCTCTTCGAAAATGTGTGCAACTTCCTGCAAAAGTTTGCTTGTATTATCACATGGGGCAATGTCTAGCTCCTTGTGTGAAAGAAATTGATATTAACACTTATAACGATATGATTGAGGATATGACAAAATTTTTAAATGGTGGGGTTGAGGAAGTAAAAAAGGAGCTAGAGGTAAAGATGCTAGCGGCCGCAGAAAATTTAGAGTTTGAGCGTGCAAAGGAATTTCGTGATCAAATTGCACATATTGATACAGTCATGCAAAAGCAAAAAATCGTATCAAGTGATACAACTAACCGTGATGTATTTGGCTACGCAGTCGAGAAGGGCTGGATGTGTGTGCAAGTTTTCTTTGTCCGTCAAGGAAAGCTCATTGAGCGAGATGTCTCGATATTTCCGATCTATCAAGATGCAGAAGAGGAATTTTTAACGTTCGTTGGACGATTTTATGACAAGCTAGAGCATATTAAGCCTAAAGAAATCTTTATCCCACAATCTATTGATGCAGATATTTTAACGGAATTATTAGAAGTTAAGGTACTAACACCAAAACGTGGGCAAAAAAAAGAGCTTGTTGATTTAGCGATTAAAAATGCTGAAATTGCTGTAGCAGCCAAGTTCCAGCTTATTGAACGTCAGGAAGAACGCACAATAGGAGCATGTGAGGCGCTCGGTGAAGCTATGGGCATTTCTGTGCCTTTACGGATCGAAGCTTTCGATAATAGTCATATGCATGGTACAGATGCTGTATCTGCAATGGTTGTATTTATCGATGGAAAACCTGCTAAGAAGGAGTATCGAAAATACAAAACACGTACAGCTGCCAAGCACGATGATTATGGAGCAATGCAGGAAGTGATCCGTCGCCGTTACACACGAGTGCTGAAGGAAGGTCTACCTTTACCAGATTTAGTACTAATTGATGGCGGGAAGGGGCAAATGGAAGTCGCGCGGGAAGTATTAGAGGATGAGCTCGGCCTTGTCATTCCAATTGCCGGATTAGCAAAAGATGACAAGCATAATACGTCACAACTTCTATTTGGTGATCCACCTGAAGTAATTGCATTAAAGCGCACAAGCGATGGCTTCTATTTACTGCAACGAATTCAGGACGAAGTACACCGCTTTGCTATCACTTTCTTACGACAGCAGCACGAGAAGCATGCTATACAATCTGTCCTCGATCAAATAGAGGGCGTTGGTCCAAAGCGAAAACAGCAATTACTTAAGCATTTTGGCTCTGTCAAAAAAATTCGTGAGGCAAGTGTACAGGCTTTAGAAGAAGCGGGGATGCCAGCAAATCTAGCTAGCAATATCCATACTTATTTTCATTCAGCAGAAAACACTACCTCTGAAGGGTAAGTGTGATGAATGTAGATGGAATTCCTTTACGGTGGGTGTCCAAACACCTGTACCTGTCGCTACGCTTTCGGTACAAAAGACATTTGCTGAAATAGAGGAACTCAGTCTAAAAACGCCACGTCCTGAGGGCATTACCGAAATGACCGACATCGTGTCGGCCCTCGTGATGTTGCTGACGCTTCGCTTTCGCACAGACAAAAACATGTTGCTGACGCTTCGCTTTCGCACAAAAAACATCTGCAGACCTAAGCATAAAGCCGATTCTGGACGCATTGTTTATCTGTAGCGAAAGCAAAGCGGCAACTACAATTATGCCAAGGCGAAATCAATTTTAAACAAGAGACATTGTCAAAGGATTAGACGTATGCTAAGGTTTGTATATAACATAGCTCTTCAATATAGCAATGTTATACACAGAATCTTAGTTTTTCAGTAGTTTCTACTTATTAAATTGGAAATTTATTCGCTAAGATTCAATTAAATACAATCACTATTTAGTGATGATAGAGGTGCAAGGTTCAAGAGTAGTACATACGAGGACGAACAAGTCCAGTGAAAATGTATGAAAGGGGAACTTGCCGAAGTGGAGCATCGTTGTTTCCGATGCTGTGCTGGTTTTACATTTAAGAGATGTAAGACTGTCGATTCTAAACGTTTCGGAGAGCTATCACACATGCGCAGTTACTTTTATTGTACATGTTATAGGCAGCTTTCACGTTATGTGAGAGCTGCCTTTTTAGATTTCTCGAAACAACATTTTTTCAAGGCTGTTACTTTTACCTAAGAGTAGAAGGGTGTTATTTGCTTTTGCGAAAAGCTGCAAAATTATAGCTACTTTATAATCAGCGAAATGATTAAATACGAAGGAGAATGAAAAGGATGGAGAGAATTGTAATGAAATTTGGTGGTGCTGCAATAGCATCAACTGAACACATTCAAGATGTTGCAAAAAAAGTGATTGCAGAAAAGAAGTGTGGTTTTGACATTGTCGTTGTCACTACAGCAATGAGAGGAACGTCTAAAGAATTAGCAAAGATGGCTCGTAATCTATCAGACAATGCGTCTAAACGTGAACTAGACGCACTATTGTCAACAAGCTCACAACTATCAAGTGCATTAGTGGCAATTGCTTTGCAGGAAGAAGGTTATGATGCAGTGTCCTTAACAGGCTGGCAGGCAGGTATTCAAACCGATGTAGTGTATGGCAATGCACGAATTGATGAGATAGACGCTAGTCGAATAGAAGAGCATTTTACTCAGGGGAAAATCGTCGTCATTGCAGGGGAACAGGGGATCAACAATTCTCGGAATATTACGACGCTTGGTAAAGGTGGTGCAGAGACGACGGCTATAGCTATTGCTGCAGCATTAGAAGCAGAGCGCGTAGATATTTATACGAATGTAGATGGAGTTTATACAGCAGATCCAAGTCAGATTGCTGGGGCACAAAAGTTAAAAGAAATTTCCTATGATGAAATGCTAGAGCTATCAAACTTAGGATCACAAATTTTACACCCACGGGCTGTAGAAATAGCAAAGAAGTTTCAAATCTCAGTTACCATTCGGTCAAGCGAAAAAGATACAGAAGGTACTTTATTGAAGGAGGAAGTTGAAATGGAGAAAAATTTAATTGTACGTGGTGTTGCCTATGAGTCAGACGTTATTCGCCTAACGGTAGGGTATGATGCTTATTCTAATGCTTCGTTAGCAGATATGTTCACAATACTTGCAGAAAATCGCATAAACGTTGATATAATCGTACAAGCAATAATTGATGGCTTAAAGCCGACTGTATCATTTACTATTTTAAAAGAGGAGTTCACTGATGCATTACGTGTCCTAGAAGATAGTAAAGTATCACTAGGGTTTAGTTTTGCTGATTTTGAAATCGGTTTAGCAAAAGTTTCTATTATTGGCTCGGGAATGGCATCTAATCCGGGAGTGGCTGCCCGTATGTTTGATCGTTTACGTCGTGAAGATATCCCTGTAAAAATGGTAAGTACTTCCGAAATAAAAGTGTCTGTCGTTGTTCCTCAGGACGAAATGATTCGTGCAGCAAATGCACTACATGACGAATTTAACCTCAATCAGCAAATGTCTCCGAAAGCGTAGCGATAGGTACAGACATCTCCTTTAAGACACTTTTCAGAGAGGATCTAAACATTCGCTGAAATAGAGGAACTCAGTCTAAGTACGCCACGTCATGTGGCAACGACTGAGTGACCAACATCACGTTGGCCCAAAGCACAAAGCCGATTCCGGACGCATTGTTTATCTGTGCGAAAGCGAAGCGACAGCAACAATTATACTGAGGCGTAATTGATTTTAGAACAAACGCTTTACATATAATATTGAATAGGATGTGTCATTAAATGGCACATCTTTTTTTGTTTACATTAATTTCATACTTTATCTAATTTTATTATTATATAATAAAATGTGACATGTTTTTCCAATGGGAAGGTGGGAGTTAATATGGTGTTATTCGGTTTATTTCAAAAGCCAATGGCTGAAAGCGTTGAGAATCACAACGATTTAGAAATACAAATTTTAAAAAAGCGAATTCTGGAATTAGAACTTGAGCAGGACAGTATTGATGTGAAAAATGCGATTTTAGACTTTGTACTGGCGCATATGGAGTTAATTAATTTTCAAACGACTCTAAAGGTTCAAAATGTCTCAACGAGTGTAGGGGATATTTCAGCAATGAGTGAAGAAATGTCGTCAAATACAGAAGAGATGCTTGCAGTTGAGCAAAATGTTAATGCCAACATTCAAGAAATCAAACAGCATTCATTACTCCTTGTAGAGGAAATGGAATCGTCCATTACAAAAGGTGAACTGGTTCAGGAGTTGCTGTCTAAAGGAGCTCATTCAACAGAGCAGTTGTATAATGAAATGACTAAAATGGATGATATCGGTAAAGGTGTAACTGGGATTGCTGATCAAACACAACTACTATCCTTAAATGCCTCTATAGAAGCTGCACGTGCTGGTGAGCATGGAAAAGGATTTAATGTTGTTGCGATGGAGGTAGGGAAGTTAGCCAACAGCTCGAAAGGTTCATTGCAAGAAATGACGAAGATTCGATCAGTCATTGATAAGAAATTACATAATTCAATAACAAATATCAAAGAAGTCGAACATTATTTAACGGACTTTTTAAGTATCATGAAGAACAATATTACTAATTTGACTGTAACAAGTAAAAATATTGAAGAAGCAGCACATGGCATTCATCAAATGACAGCTGCATCAGAAGAAAATGTAATAGCTGTAGGGCGTTTAGCGGAAACAACGACGGAATTATCTCATACTAGTGACTTCTCGGATATAATACAAAACCAAGTATCTGAAATGTTAAAAGCTATCGCCCCTACAATCCGTAAGCCTAAAGAGCAAACGGTAGTTAGCCAATTGGCAGCAAGGTTAATGGACCATGCAAGCTTTTTACGAAATGCAATACAAAAGGCAGGCCATAAAGAAATTATAAAAACGCATCATCAATGTAAGTTTGGGGAATGGTATTATGGCCATTTTGAGGAGTATCAGAATTTACAAGAATATCGCCATATAGAACAACCTCATGAATTAGTACATAAGGCTGCACAAAAATTAGTGAATGAACTGTCAATCAAAAATTTAGAGGAAATGATTCAATACTCGCTAAATATCTTAGAAGCGTTTATTTCGTTAATAGATGTACTTTTAAAAGAAAGACATGCCCAACTATAAATATTAAAAGGATTGTCATCCATAATTTTGAATGACAATCCTTTTTGTTTTATTCTGTAGGAACGGTGTTCATGATTCGTTCTTTAACGTCCCATTTAACTGTAAATGTAACGTTCTGTTGCTTTTCACTTTTTTCATCATAGCATTCGGTTAAATAACCTTTTGCTTGCTGGATTTGTTCAGCTATAAATCCTGCTTCGAGTCTAAAGCTGCGAAGACCGATTTGTAATAGTTCAGGATCATTTGTCAACTGGAAGATACGTCCATCCTTCGATTCCTTGACAAGCTCTAAATTACCCCAGCAGGCATCTGCGAAAAATGCGATAAGTTCATCTTGACTTTTACATGGGAACTTCCGTGCTAGGTCTTTTCCTGCCCAGTAAAGAACATCACCTTCATGTTTACCAAGAATGGAAGATAAAATATAATCGCGAATTATCTCATAGCCAAAAGCTGAGATTGTAGGTGATGAAGTGTTTAACATTTAAATCCTTCTTTCTTAGAATTTTCTTATAATTTGACACTGATAAAGTAAAGATAGATTTTTCGAGAAAAAACGACGCATCATGTACTAGATTGTTTCTTTAATAAGGAATACGAAAAACTCTTAGTTGCCTTGACGCTCGTAGCTCTTGAGAGTACAATAAACATGTCATAATATTGTACCATGATGAAATACACAGTCAATGAAGTATCAGTTACAAAATGATGACTTCTTTTGTTGTGATATTTTAAGTACTAAGGGGGGTAACAGTCTTGTCGAAAGATCGAGAGTTTTTATGGCGTCGCTTACATTCTCTACTTGGTATCATTCCAGTAGGTCTGTTTTTAACGATGCACCTGTTAATTAACTTTACAGCAACAGGCGGAGCAGAAAGTTACAACGCAGCTACCGCAAATATGGAAAAGATTCCATTCCTTATCCTAGTTGAATGGATTGTCATCTATATTCCATTAATGTTCCACGCATTTTATGGTGTTTTCATTGCATTCACTGCTACACCAAATACAGGACGTTTCAGCACATACCGTAACTGGATGTTCTCATTACAACGTTTCACTGGTGTATTCTTAGTGATTTTCATTGCATGGCATATTTTCCAAACTCGTATTCAAAAAGCACTTGGTGCTGAAGTTGATTACGACATGATGGCAGATATCGTTTCTAATCCATTTATGCTTGGATTCTACATTGTTGGTATTATATCAGCAACTTTCCACTTATCTAACGGTTTATGGGCATTCCTAGTAAGCTGGGGTATTACACAATCTCCTCAGTCTCAAAAGATTGCTACTTATGTAACAAACATTATTTTCGTAATTCTAAGTGTAGTTGGTGTGGCTGCTATTTTAGCTTTCGCTTAATGTAATAGAAGCTACTATAGAGCACATGGCAATCATTGCAATTTTTTAAGAGGAGTGAGAAATAATCATGGCGAAAAGCAAAATAATTGTTGTTGGCGGCGGTCTAGCTGGTCTGATGGCAACGATTAAAGCAGCTGAAGTTGGTACTGAAGTTGATTTATTCTCATTAGTTCCTGTAAAACGCTCACACTCCGTATGTGCGCAGGGCGGAATTAATGGTGCGGTAAATACAAAAGGTGAAGGGGATTCTCCTTGGATCCACTTTGATGATACAGTATACGGTGGGGACTTCTTAGCGAACCAACCACCAGTTAAGGGTATGTGTGATGCAGCCCCTGGTATTATTCATTTAATGGACCGTATGGGTGTTATGTTCAACCGTACACCAGAAGGTCTTCTTGATTTCCGTCGTTTTGGTGGTACATTACACCACCGTACAGCATTCTCTGGTGCGACGACTGGTCAACAATTACTATACGCACTAGACGAGCAAGTTCGTTCTCACGAAGTAGCTGGTTTAGTTAACAAATATGAGCACTGGGAATTCCTTGGTGCAATCGTCGATCCTGACGGCGTTTGTCGTGGTATCGTAGCGCAAGATATGCGTACAGAAGAAATTAAATCATTCCGTGCAGACGCTGTTATTATGGCGACTGGTGGCCCTGGTATTATCTTCGGTAAAACAACAAACTCTGTAATTAATACAGGTTCTGCTGCTTCTATCGTTTACCAACAAGGTGCTACTTACGCGAATGGTGAGTTCATTCAAATTCACCCAACAGCTATTCCTGGAGATGACAAAAACCGTCTAATGTCAGAATCAGCTCGTGGTGAAGGTGGCCGTATTTGGACTTATAAAGACGGTAAACCTTGGTACTTCTTGGAAGAGAAATATCCTGCATATGGTAACTTAGTACCACGTGATATTGCAACACGTGAAATTTTCGACGTTTGTGTAAACCAAAAACTTGGTATCAACGGTGAAAACATGGTATACCTAGATCTTTCTCATAAAGATCCACATGAGTTAGATGTAAAGCTTGGTGGTATTATTGAAATCTACGAAAAATTCGTAGGTGATGATCCACGTAAATTACCAATGAAAATTTTCCCAGCGGTTCACTATTCAATGGGTGGATTATGGGTTGACTACAACCAAATGACTGAAATTCCTGGTTTATTTGCTGCAGGTGAATGTGATTACTCTCAACATGGTGCAAACCGTCTTGGTGCGAACTCATTATTATCTGCTATCTATGGTGGTATGGTTGCTGGTCCAAATGCAGTAGATTATGTTAAACATCTTAAAAAGCATGCTGAAGATCTTCCACAAGAGATTTTCGATGCTCGCGTTAAAGAAGAACAAGCTAAGTGGGATGCTATCATGAAAATGGACGGCACAGAAAACGCTTACTTACTTCATAAAGAGCTTGGTGAAATGATGACAGCTACTATGACAGTAGTACGTTACAATGACCAACTTGAAGATACATTGAAAAAACTTAATGAATTCCAAAAACGTTGGGAAAACATTAACATCAACGATACACAAAAGTGGAGTAACCAAGGTGCTCACTTTACGCGTCAGTTGAAAAATATGATTTACTTAGCGAAAGTAATGACAAAAGGTGCATTATTACGTAACGAATCTCGTGGTGCACACTATAAACCAGATTTCCCGAACCGTGATGATGAGCAGTTCTTAAAAACTACAATGGCGAAATTTGACCCAGCTACTGGTGATCCAATTATCACGTACCAAGAAGTCGACGTTTCATTAATTCCGCCACGTAAACGTGATTACTCTGCGAAAGGAGACTAAGAATTATGAATATCGCAGCTAATACTGGAAGAATGGTCAAAGTTGAAATTTTACGTCAAGATACACAAGGTGGCAATGGCTACTGGCAGAAATTCGAAATTCCTTACCGCCATGGTATGAACGTTATTTCTGTATTAATGGAAATTCAAAAGAATCCAGTTATGTCAAATGGTGAAAAAACAACACCAGTTGCATGGGATATGAACTGTCTTGAAGAAGTTTGTGGTGCATGTTCAATGGTTATCAATGGACGCCCACGTCAATCTTGTTCAACACTTGTTGACCAATTGACTGAGCCAATTAAACTTGAGCCTATGAAAACTTTCCCGGTTATTCGTGACTTACAAGTTGACCGTGAACGTATGTTCAATGCACTTAAAAAAGTTAAAGCATGGGTTCCAATCGATGGTACTTATGATTTAGGTGAAGGTCCACGTATGCCAGAAGGTAAACGTCAATGGGCTTATGAATTATCTAAATGTATGACTTGTGGTGTATGTATGGAAGCATGTCCAAACGTGTCTGAAAAAGCTTCATTCATCGGACCTGCACCATTATCACAAGTACGTCTTTTCAATACTCACCCAACTGGTGCAATGATTAAAGACCAACGTTTAAATACGATCATGGGTGATGGAGGCCTTGCAAACTGCGGTAACTCACAGAACTGTGTTGCTGCTTGTCCAAAAGGTATTCCTTTAACAACATCTATCGCATCATTAAACCGTGCAACTACAGTGCAAATGTTCCGTAACTTCTTCGGTTCTGACCACTACGTTGACTAATAGTACAAGCTTTTACTCCCTTACACTTAATGTGTGAGGGAGTTTTTTTATGGAAAATATCAAATAAATTTATAGATTTCGGATATACCCTTGTAAAGACTACTATAACTCTCGCTGACTAATGTTTCGCATGATAGGAAGTTCTTACTAGGGCATTTTTAAGAAAAACTAAATAGGATGATTTAAGTGCAGGATAGAAAGAGTGTGTTGCATAAAGTAAGGGATTTTCAAACAAAACGAGCTAAAATGTAAATTTTCTATGATAAAATAGTTTTTTGCTTTATAATGAATACATATTCATTTTATCAATTGCTAATTCCATCTACTGTTTGGGAAGAGGCGAATGAAAATTAGGGGGATGGCTAAGATGAAAGCAAATTATATTGTAGATTTTCAGGAATGGGCTAAAGATTTTGCATTTTATATTGAGATCCGTGTACGTTTTTCAGAAACGGATATGTACGGTCATATGAATAATACAGTTAGCTTTACATATTTTGAACAGGCACGAATCGATTATTTCCGTCATTTAGGTGTTCTCATGCCATCAGCAATGGATGAAAATATAGAGGGGATTCCAATTGTAGCTGACTTACAATGTGATTATGCGAAACAAGTTTTCTTTGATGATGTACTCAAAATTTATACGAAAATAGCGACAGTAGGGAACTCATCAATGGATATTCATTACTTAGCGAAAAATCAGCATGATGAGGTTTGTTTTACAGGTCGTGGGACAGTAGTGCAAATGAACCCTCGAACGGGGAAGAGTGTACCTCTATCTGAAGAGACAAAAACTCAGCTAGCAAGCTTGGTGATCATATAATGATCTCTCGGCGGTTGAAATTCATTTTCCCATTGAATTTATTCTTTTATGGAAGCAATTTCCGAATTTTTTTAGGAAACACGAGATATTAATGAAAATAGCCGTCACCGCTCCTCATTCCTTAACATAAGTTACAATACGTGCGGGGGAGGAGGGTGTAACTGAAAATGAATGGCTCTCATCATCGTTCTCTTTTAACAAACCGAGAACGTGAAATATTTGCGCTTTTATTAGCTGAAAAAACAACGAGGGATATTGCAGAGCAACTTGGTATTAGTGAAAAAACAGTGCGAAATCACATTTCCAATACAATTCAAAA
>Ga0102589_1002813_pt1 | contig 19208 bp, 17 predicted proteins | sample AraplaMF_Col_mLB_FD_76858 | JGI IMG/M metagenome (GOLD analysis project Ga0102589, IMG submission 76858) | Arabidopsis root microbial communities from the University of North Carolina, USA - plate scrape MF_Col_mLB | ecosystem: Host-associated > Plants > Roots > Endosphere | place: USA... | reverse complement strand
TGATAACTCTCCATGCCCTCTAAATAGCATTGAACCGCAGCTAATTTATCCTCTGTAGTAAACTTAGCCATAGAAAAAAGTGCACCTCCAATTGTTAGATTGTGTCTAACAATTAGGGTGCACTTCAAAATTAGATGCGTCTTTTGTATTGAATGCTTATTGTTTTTTAGCTTAATTTATCAAAATTATTCGAAGAACGATTCGAATACTATGCGTTTCTCACTTTTTCGTTTTCAGGTTCAACATGAATTAAAATATTCGGATTGATAAGAACCTTCTTAATATCATTTTCAATTTTATCGCACAATGTATGGGCCTCTTCAATACTCATGCTAGATGGTAATACTAGATGAAAATCGATATGTTCTTCTGCTCCAGAACGTCTCGTGCGTAGATCATGATACTCTATAAACTGAGTTTTATAAGATAATAAGACTTCTTCTATTTGCCTAAGTTCATCTGATGTAAGCCCAGTATCAAGTAAAGGAGTAAAAGATTTTCGACCAAGCTCTACGGATTCCTTCATTATATATAATGCGATTCCAATCCCTATGAGTGCATCAAGTACTTCCCATCCTGTTAAACTAACTAATAGTAAACTTATGGCAACGCCAACCGATGAGTAAACATCTGTTAATAAATGTAGTGCATTTGATTGCATAGCTACTGAATGTGTTTCATCACCGACCTTTTTAACTATTTTACCAACTCTCCAGTTAATCAGCGCCCCAATCAACATAACAATAACGCCTATAAAAGGTAGTTTAATAGGTGTCGGATGAAGAAGTTTTTGAACTGATTCAACAATAATCCAAATACCTGCAATGAAGATAAGGATTGTTTCAACTGTTCCAGAAATATTTTCAAATTTCCCATGCCCATACGGATGTTCTTTATCTGGTGGTCTATTTGAAATTTTGACGGAGAAAAACGCGATAACTGACGCAATTAAATCCAATAATGAATGAATTGCTTCTGAGATAATTGCAACTGAACCAGTAATGATTCCTACAACTAATTTTAATAATACGATGAATGAATTACTGATAATCGAAAGGATTGCTATTTTGGTTGAACGCAATCTTATCACCCCTGACCAATTTTTTCTACTTAAGTTAAGAGTTTTGTCCTAGTGCAACAAAAAAGAAAAACCACTAACAGTTGTTAGTGGTTTGTTTTTTAAAATTATATATTTTAATTGTTTGCCAAAAAGTTTTTTCATTTTGATCACCTTATTTTCTCGCATAAAATATATTCTATAGTAAAGATAATATTTTGAAAAGAAAAATTTGTGTAGTGGAATGTGGTAATATTACTTCCTTATATTGAAAATAGTTTGACACTAATTTTAGACTATGTTATACATAGACTAATATAATAAATAACTATCAATTCGTAGAGGTTGCATCGTATAAGATTATCGTTTATGAGAACTGTGGGTTCAGTGATTAAATGAAAAAGGATTCGATGCCGAAGTAGTAAAGTGCCACACGCTTTAATGCTGGGACTACATTTAATAAGTGTAGTACTGTCACATGTGTTTGTGAAGAGCTATTGAAGAGATGTGATTGGCTAAATCCTTTTAATATTTAAAAGTACTAGGCACATGAACATATCCTTCATGTGTCTTTTTTAATACACTAATACATTGATGAAGCTTCTTAGAATGAACTTACATTTAGTTATGAAGGGAGAATATTAATGTATTTACATGGTACTAGTCGAATTGATCACAATGGACATTTAGAAATTGGAGGTTGCAGTACAGTTCAATTAGCAGAACAGTATGGTACACCTTTATATATATACGACGAAGCATTAATTGAATCAAAATGTAGGGAATTTCATGAAGCGCTAAAAAAGACAGGAATGAAGTATCAAGTAGCGTATGCTAGTAAAGCATTTTTATGTATGGAACAAGCCCGTTTAATTGAGAGAGAGGGACTTTGTTTAGATGTAGTATCGAGCGGTGAATTATATACGGCATTACAAGCAGGGTTTCCAGCTGAAAAGATTCATTTTCATGGAAACAACAAGTCTATTGATGAGCTTGAAGAAGCATTGGATGCAAAAATTGGTTGTTTTGTAGTCGATAACTTTTTTGAATTAGAAGTTTTACAAGCACTTGCAGAGCAACGTGGAGAAATTGTTTCAATTTTATTACGTGTTACGCCAGGGGTAGAAGCGCATACGCACGAATATGTAATGACAGGTCAAGAAGATTCAAAATTTGGTTTTGATATCATGTCTAAGCAAGCATATGATGCAGTTGAAAACTCTTTACATTCTCAAAATTTAAGATTATTAGGAATCCATTCACATATAGGATCTCAAATTTTTGAACCAGATGGATTTGTTCATGCAATTAATATTTTAATTAGCTTTTTAAATGGTATAAAAAATGATTTAGATTATACAGCAGAGATATTAAATGTAGGTGGAGGCTTCGGAATTCGTTATACTGCAGAAGACGAACCTTTAGCTATTCATACTCATATTGAAACAATTACTTCTATTATAAAAGAAGAATGTGAAAAATTGGGTTATGCACTTCCTGAGTTATGGTTAGAACCAGGTCGCAGTATCGTTGGTGAAGCAGGTACAACACTATACACTGTTGGGGCAACTAAAAATCTTCCATCCATTCGAAAATATGTTTCAGTTGATGGAGGAATGACAGACAATATTCGCCCAGCACTTTATGGATCTAAATACGAAGCAATGCTTGCTAATCGTGGAAAAGATGAAAATAAAGAAGTTGTTTCAATAGCGGGTAAATGCTGTGAAAGTGGAGATATGTTAATTTGGGATTGTGAATTACCGGTCGTTGAAAGTAATGACTTATTAGCAGTATCTTGTACTGGCGCATATGGATATTCAATGGCAAATAACTATAATCGAATTCGTCGTCCAGCAGTCATTTTTGTAAAAGATGGAACTTCAAGAGTAGTTGTTCGACGCGAAACATATAAAGACTTAGTGAAAAATGATATGATTTACATTGAAAACTCTTCTATTAGATAATAGAAGAGTTTTGTTTCTACTTCGTTAATTTTGAATTATTATTTATCGACATATAAAGACATATTTATCATTTATGTTACAATATTGTAACAAAAGCGACTCACTTCGCGAATCTATGGTATAAATACAAAGTAGATAAGCGAGAGGAGACACGCTGAAATGTTTAGAAAAAAACTTACAGTGCTGGCTATTGCAGGTGCTTTAATTGTATCTTTAACGCCAAATGCTTCGGTTTATGCTGAAAGTAAAGTAGAAAAAAAGCAAGCTGAAGTAGGTAAATTTCAATCACAATTTAAAAAATTAAGTAATGATGTTAAAAAGATAGATTCACAGATTAAATCAACTAAAGAAAAAATCGCTGCTAAAAAAGCAGAAATTTCTGAAACACAAGAAATCATAAAAGATAAAAATGCTAGAATTACATACTTACAGGATCGAATTGAAAAACGTAATGAAATGTTACAAGACCGTTTAGTTGCGATGCAAAAGCAACCAAAAGTTAATTTAGTGACTGATGTTCTATTTAATTCTGATGGTATTGTGGATTTTTTCAATCGTTTAAATTCAATTAATACGCTTTTTCAAGCGGACCAAGATATCATAAAAGAACAAGAGTCAGAACAAGCGGAAGTTAAGAAAGAAAAACAGCTTGTTGACGAAAAGAAAGATGCTCTTGTAAAAGCTAAAGAAGATTTAGTAGCTCAAGAAAGCGATTTATCTAAATCACAAGCAGCTAAGCAAAAATCATTAAGATCAGCTGAATATAGATTAAAATTAGCAGTTAAAGAACTTCAAGATGCTAAACAAGATGAGAGAGTAAGACAACTTGAACAACAATCACTTGAATTAGCGGAACTATCAACTGATGGTGAAGATAATTCTAGCAGTAATAGCGATAGCGGTAGCAGCAATAATGGATCAACTGGCGGTGGGACTTCTTCTGATAATGATGATGGTGGACCAATTGCTTCAGGTAATGCAATTGTAGACTTTGCTATGCAATATCAAGGTGTTCCATATGTATTTGGCGGTACTTCTCCAAGCGGATTCGATTGCAGTGGATTTATTTGGTACGTATATTCACATAATGGATATGGTATCTCACGAGCAAATGTAAAGTCATACTGGAGTAGAGCGACTAAAATTAGTTCTCCGCAACCTGGTGACCTAGTATTCTTAGAAAACACTTATATAAATGGTCCATCTCATATGGGTATTTATATTGGTGGAAACAAAATGGTTCATGCTGGAAGTAAAGGTATTGGTACGATCAGCATTAGTAGTAGCTGGGTACAATCTCACTTCTTAGGATATGGCCGATTCTAATAAATTATTAACCTCGTATTATATTTAGTATAGTACGAGGTTTTTTATTATTGATAGATTAATAAAAAGAGGCATAAGCTCAATATATTATGAGCTCATGCCTTTTTGATTTTCTGCTTGTTCTTTTAATAGGTCGCGAATTTCAATTAAAAGCGCTTCCTCTTTTGTTGGTACAGCTGGTTTAGCCTCTTCAACAATTTTCTTTTTAAACGACAATCGATTTATTAAACGAATAAAGAAGAATACTGAAATAGAGATAATAAGGAAATCGATTACGGTTTGGATAAATGAACCATACATTATACCGTGAAATTTAAAGCCGGTAAAATCCTTTTTTCCTAAGATAAGTGCGATAATAGGCATCATGATATCAGCAACTAAAGAGGATACAATCTTCCCGAAAGCTCCACCGATAATTACCCCGACTGCCAAATCAAGTACATTGCCTTTTAATGCAAACTTCTTAAATTCTTCAAACATTTTTATTCCTCCTGTGCAATTATCGTATTAGTTTACATACAATTATTAAATCTTTCAAGTCTGTAATTGACGCTTATAAGCAAAAATATTTATATCAGCAATTTAATATGGTAAATACTAAGTAATGACAATTATTAGGGGGTTAAAGAATGGGGAATGAATTAGCTACATTTGCCGGAGGTTGTTTTTGGTGCATGGTAAAACCATTTGATAAAGAAGACGGCATACTAAAGGTCGTGTCAGGTTATACTGGTGGCGAAAAAGAGAACCCAACTTATGAAGAAGTATGTACACATATGACTGGACATTATGAGGCTGTTCAAATTACGTTTGATCCAGAAGTATATCCGTATGAAAAATTATTAGCATTATTTTGGCAGCAAATTGATCCAACTGATGCAGGCGGACAATTTCATGATCGAGGCAGTTCCTATAAAACAGCTATTTTTTATCATAATGAAACACAAAAAGAACAAGCACTAGCTTCAAAAGAAGAAATTGAAAAAAGTGGAGTGTTTAAAAAGCCAATTGTGACGGAGATTCTACCTGCTAAACCTTTTTATGAAGCAGAGGAATATCATCAACATTATTATAAGAAACATCCACTGCGCTATCAGCTTTACTATAAAGGTTCAGGTCGACAACAGTTTTTAAAAGAGCATTGGAAAACAGGGCAAGAAGAATTAAAGAAAAAACTTACACCAATTCAATATTCAGTCACACAAGAAGATGCAACAGAACCTCCGTTCCGAAATGAATTTTGGGATCATAAAGAAAAAGGAATTTATGTTGATATCGTTTCTGGTGTACCTTTGTTTAGTTCAATCGATAAATTTGATTCTGGTTGCGGATGGCCAAGTTTCACAAAACCAATCTTAAAAGGTGAAATTGAAGAGAAAAAGGATTATAGTCACGGGATGATGCGAATTGAAGTACGTAGTGCAGAAGCTGACTCGCATTTAGGTCACGTTTTCGATGATGGACCTGGACCAGAAGGATTGAGATATTGTATTAATTCAGCATCATTAAAATTTATTCCTTATGAGAAAATGGATGAGGAAGGTTACGGTAATTATAAAAGCATTTTTTTTAATAAATAGTATTTACGTCAAACCGAGATAGGGAACTTCTCGGTTTTTTCTATTATTCAAAATATTTAAAGAAAAGGGTTACAACAAAAAAGATTTATGATAATATAAAAGTGTCACAAAGTTGTCACATTTTAGGTATTGCAATTCACAAAAAATAATACAGGAGGTTATTTATATGAAGCAAACTGATTATGAAATCGTTGAAACTTATACAAGATATTCTGGTATTGCCTTTTTTATTGGTCTTATTCTTTTTTTACTATATTTCACTGGAAACGGTTTCGTACATACCGATTTAATGTTAACAGTGAGCATTGTATTAATGGGCTCTTGTTCTACCTTATTTTTATTAGGGACTTTTTTGGGATTGATGTTTACAATTTCTACAAAAGAACAAGCTTAAAAAAAGAATGGGTGTTCAATGACTTAGGTCATTTGAACATCCTTTTATTTTTGTTTCAATTTTTATTTGATGAGGCGTTTTTAAAAATTTGGTTCTGTTAAAGAAGATAGTTGATTTCCACTACAGGATGCTCGCTTTCCGTGGGGCGTACGTTGAACCTCCTTGCGTTATGCGCCTTGTGTGAGTCTCAACTTTCCCGTTACTCCTACAGGAGTCGAGCACCTTACGCTCCAATCAACTTCTTATATATCGATTGTCTTCTTTACTTCAACCTAACTATAAAAACAATCTTTTAAAGGAAGTTTTTATAAATATCAACAATATACATTAACAGAGCTAAAATTTAATTCATCTTATCAAAATACTTATCAAGTTTATACGCACTAGGAGGTGTCGCATTAGATGGGATTTTTTAATAAATTAAAGGGAATGGATCGCAATGTGTGGATCCGGGTAATCGGTGAAACGATTACAAGTAGTGCAATGATGATGCTGATGCCGTTTTTTGCTTTATATTTAGAGGGCAAAGTTGATTCAATGCTAAAAGTAGGTTTTATTATGTCTATTTCACCTATAGCTTCATTATTTGGTTCAATGGCTGGTGGAAGGTTAGCAGATCTTTATGGACGAAAGCGAATGATGGTTTTTTCAACACTTGCTTCTTCCATTATTCTTCTATTATTTTCACTAGTAGAAGGTTATACTGCATTTCTGATTTTATCTATTTTATTAGGAATAAGTAATTCCTTTTTTAATCCAGCTGCATCTGCTATGGTGGCTGACGTGACTGAACCGGAAGAAAGAACCGAAGCATATGGATTGTTAAGGGTAGGAAGTAACTTTGGGACAGTAATTGGTCCTTTACTTGGCAGTTCAATTGTTTTCTTTTCAAAGGATAGTTTGTTTTATATTGCTGCAACGGCTTTAGGTCTATATAGTATCGCTCAATTATTTTTACTGAAGGAAACCCTTCCAGTAGGAAATAAAACGAAAAATGAAAATGAGAGTTCAAAAATTCCTTTTAAAACAGTAATGAATATTATCTTGGCAGATAGGTTGCTTTTATTTTACGTAGCAACCGGTGTTATCATTTCGATGGGTTTCTCGCAAATTGAAGGAATGCTTCCATTGTATTTCAAACAAAGTTTTCAGTCACGTTTTGGAGAATGGAATCCTTATCCGTTTTTAATGTCAATTAATGGATTACTTGTCGTATTACTACAATTTCCTGTTTCAAGCTATTTAGCGAATCGCTCTATCGGAAAAACGATGTTTTATGGGACAGTATTATTCGGTTTAGGCATTTTATCAATCGGATTAGCTCCACCACTATTATTATCATTTGGATTAAATAAATGGATAATATTAATCGTTTTAGCGTTTATTTTCATTTACTATACATTTGGTGAGATGGTCATGTCTCCAGTACAAATGACTTTCGTTGCGAATATTGCACCTGAAGAGTTAAGGGCAACTTATATGGCAGTTGGAAGTATGAATTGGACAATTGGAGGATTTCTTGGTCCATTATTAGGTGGATTTTTATTTGATTTAAAATTAGGATTATGGTTATTTGTCATACTAGGCACTGGTGTAGTGATTTCAGGAGCTCTGTATCGTTCGCTTGATGAAAAAGTTGCCAGTAGAGAAAATGAACAAGAGCTAGCACAATGATGCTAGCTTTTTTGTTTATGTTGTGACTAGCACAATTGACGATCATTTTTTGTTTTTCACATATTAAACGTATCTGCATATGTTGTAAAGAATTATAGGTTTCTACCCATAAAGGCTTATACACTTTGGGAGAAAGTGGTACAATAGGAAGAGCAAAAAATAGTAGGGGGAACATCATGAAGATTAAGTTAGGATTATTATATGGCGGAAAATCTGCTGAACATAAAGTATCATTACAAACAGCTTTTGCCGTTATTTCTGCTTTAGATCACACAAAATTTGATGTGTATCCAATTTATATAACAGAACAAGGTGAATGGTTACAAGGTAAACAAATTGAAGGTAAAGTAGAAAGTGTTGCAGCTTTAAAATTTACAAATGAAGATCAAAACGTAAATGAAATCGCTCCAGTTGCTTTAACATCATCAATTATTCCTGCAGCTTCAAATCAAGAGTCAACTGGACCAGTTGATGTTATATTCCCATTATTACATGGACCAAATGGTGAAGACGGAACAGTTCAAGGTTTACTTGAACTTTTAAATATACCTTATGTTGGAAATGGTGTTTTAGCATCAGCTGCTGGTATGGATAAGGTTATTATGAAAAACTTATTTGCTCAGGCCGGAATTCCGCAAGCAAAATATGTGCATTTCTTAAAGACTGATTGGAAAGCAAATGCGGAAACTTGTTATGAAAAAGTGGAAGAAGAATTAGGTTACCCTGTTTTTGTTAAGCCAGCAAACTTAGGATCAAGTGTTGGAATCAGTAAAGCGAAAAATCGCGAATCTTTAATTGCTGCATTTGAAGAAGCATTCCAATTCGATAGAAAAGTAATTATTGAAGAAAATATCGTTGGGCGCGAAATTGAAGTTGCCGTATTAGGTAACGATACAGTTGAATGTTCTGTTGTTGGAGAAATCAAGCCATCAGTAGAGTTCTATGATTACAATGCAAAATATGAAAGTGGAGATACAGGTCTAATTATTCCTGCTCCTATCGAAAATGAGACATATGAAAAAATTAAACATTTTGCAGAAGTTGCATTTAAAGCAATCGATGGTTCAGGTCTAACTCGAGCTGATTTCTTTGTGACAGAAGATGGTGGCGTATTAATGAATGAAGTAAATACGATGCCTGGATTTACGCCATTTAGTATGTACCCACAATTATGGCAGGCTACAGGTTTAACTTATCCTAAATTAATTGAGAAATTAATTGAATTAGGTATAGAACGACACGAGCAAAAACAACAAATTAAATATAATATTTAACAATTGAAAACACTATTCATGTCTGAATAGTGTTTTCATATGAATAGACTGAAATACTATGTAAGAGGAGTGGTGACAATGTCAATTCAACGTACTTTATCTCAAATTGTAAACATGATACCTGGAAGCGAATTAGTTGGAGAAGATTTAGCGATTCAAGGTGTATCAACAGATTCGCGTGACGAGTTAAATGGTAAATTATTTGTTCCAATTGTTGGTGAGAGATTTGATGCACATCAATTTTTCCCTCAAGCAATCGAAAATGGTGCAAAAGCGGTTCTTTGCTCTAGGGATTTTTCCAATGTTCCTTCCAATGTTTCTGTTATATTAGTCGATGATACATTAGAAGCATTACAAAAATTGGCAAAATCTTATTTAAAAGAATGGAATGGAAAAGTAGTTGGTATTACGGGCAGTAACGGGAAAACATCTACTAAAGATATTTTAACAAGCATACTTTCAGCAAAATACAAAGTACATAAAACAAAAGGAAACTTTAATAATCACATAGGTCTCCCTTTAACTGTCTTATCAATGGAAGAGGATACAGAGGTTGCAGTATTAGAGATGGGTATGAGTAATTTTGGAGAAATCGAGTTTCTATCAAAATTAGCAGAGCCTGATGCTGCGATTATTACAAATATAGGTGAGTCCCATATGCAGGAACTAGGTTCTAGAGCAGGGATTGCAAAAGCTAAACTTGAGATTGCGAGTGGGTTATCTAAAGAGGGATTATTAGTAATTAATGGGGATGAGCCTTTATTAATTGAAAGCACAAAAAATAATCCTTCAACTTATGCAATTGAGACATTTGGATTTGACGATAAAAATGATTTCTACCCAACTTTTATTGAAATGAATGAAACTGGTAGTGAATTTGAAATAAATAAATCGAATAATATTCGTTTCAAATTAGAAGTTCTAGGAAAACATAATATTAGTAACACTTTGGCGGCTATCGCAGTTGCTAGAAAATTTTCATTAACATGGGAAGAAATTAGTGTAGGAATGCAACAATTAGAAATGACTAAAATGCGAATGGAATTACTTAAAAATCAAAATGGACTAACGATTATAAATGATGCTTATAATGCAAGTGTTACTTCAATGAAGGCAGCTCTTTTATTTGCTTCGGAATTAAATGGTTATGGCAATAAAATTGTGGTGTTTGGAGATATGTTAGAGCTTGGTGATCAAGAAATTGCATTTCACGAGGAAATTGGCGAAGAAGTAGTGAAGCTTCAGTTTGATTATCTTTACACATATGGTCCATTAAGCAAGTTTGCTGCTGTTTCTGCTTTTGAGCAAATGAATTCTTCTCATGTAAAAAGTTTTGATGACAAAACTAAATTAATTGAAGATCTATTACAACACGTTAAACCGAATGATCTAGTATTGGTGAAAGCTTCTAGGGGAATAAAGTTAGAAGAAGTTGTAAATGGATTATTAGAAATGAAGTGATAGGGAGCAGTAAGAAATATGGATACGGCCTTGTTAAAGAAGTTGCGCTTAAATGTGGATGAACCTGCATTGTTAATAAATGCACCTGAAGAATTTTGGGAATTAATGAAAAAAGCATTAAAAACAAACCTTCACTCAGAACCCAATGGGCATTATGCTTATATTCAAGCCTTTTGTTATTCATGTGAAGATGTTGCTAAATTCGCTAAGGTTGCAGTTAGTTCCTGTGGTCACGATAGTTTACTGTGGATGTGCTATCCTAAAAAGAGTTCAAAAATAAAAACAGATATTACCCGTGATATGGGGTGGAGCGATTTAGAAAAATTGGGATATGTAGGAATTGCATTGGTTTCCATCGATGAGACTTGGTCTGCAATGAGGTTCCGAAAAGCGGAGTTAACTAATACTCAAAGAAGAACTGCTTCACCGCCAAAAGTTAATAAAAGTACTGGAAGTAAAATCGTAGAAATCCCTGTGGATTTACAGGAGAAACTAGAAGAATTTCCTGAGTGTAAAACTTTTTTTAATAGTTTAGCTTACACTCATCGCAAAGAATATGTTCACTGGATATCTGAAGCAAAGAGGCAAGAAACAAGGGTTCGTAGAATTAATGGTACGATTGAGAGACTGCAAAAAGGGATAAAGAATCCTACCATAAAAATATAACTTAATTTGCTTTTTGGATAGAATGTCCGTATAATGAGTAGATATTGTTTCCTTTTCATGATACTTCGGACTATTGTTTTCCACTAAAAACGAACCTTCCATATGTGAACAGTCACGAAACATATAATTTTTATAGATATAATTGAGATACAAAGGAGATTAAACAAATTGACAACATTTCAAGAATTAGGATTAAGTAGTAAAATCCTGTTTGCGATTGAAAAATTAGGCTTCGAGGAAGCTACTCCAATTCAAGCGCAGACTATTCCATTAGCAAAAGAAGGCCATGATGTAATTGGTCAAGCGCAAACTGGTACTGGTAAAACAGCCGCATTCGGTATTCCTTTACTAGAAAAAATTGATGTAGATGATAACCATGTTCAAGGACTTGTTATTGCCCCTACACGTGAGTTAGCTATCCAAGTTGGCGAAGAATTACACAAAATTGGTATGAGTAAGGGTGTTAAAATCCTTCCAATATACGGTGGACAAGATATTAACCGTCAAATGCGTTCATTAAAGAAATTCCCACATATCATTGTAGGAACACCTGGTCGTATACAAGACCATATTAACCGTCGTACAATTCGTCTTAACAACGTAAATACAGTTGTTTTAGATGAAGCAGATGAAATGTTAAATATGGGATTCATTGAAGATATTGAAGCAATCTTAAAAGAAGTTCCTGAAACTAAACAAACACTTCTTTTCTCTGCTACAATGCCTGATCCAATTCGTCGCATTGCAGAAACTTTTATGAAAAATCCTCAAATCGTAAAAGTACAAGCGAAAGAAGTTACAATGCCAAATATTGAACAACATTTTATTGAAGTTCAAGAAAAGAAAAAGTTCGACGTGCTTACACGTTTATTAGATATTCAAACTCCAGAATTAGCAATCATTTTCGGTCGTACAAAACGTCGTGTTGATGAATTATCTGAAGCATTAAACTTACGTGGTTATGCTGCTGAAGGTATTCATGGTGATTTATCACAAGCAAAACGTGAGCAAGTACTACGCAAATTTAAATCTGGTTCAATTGATGTATTAGTTGCAACAGATGTAGCTGCTCGTGGATTAGATATTTCTGGTGTAACACATGTATACAATTTTGATATTCCTCAAGACCCTGAAAGTTATGTTCACCGTATCGGACGTACAGGTCGTGCTGGTAAATCAGGTATTGCGATGTTATTTATCACGCCTCGTGAATTCAATCAATTAAAAAATATCGAGCGTACAACAAAACGTCGTATGGAACGTATGACTGCACCTACATTGGATGAAGCAATTGAAAGTCAACAACGCATTATTGCTGAGAAATTAACTTCAACAATGGAAAGTGATAACTTAGCATTCTACAAACGTATTGCTGAAGAATTACTTGAAGAACATGATTCAGTAAGTGTTGTAGCAGCTGCGTTAAAAATGTTAACAAAAGAACCAAATGAAACGCCAATCCGATTAACTGATGAGCCACCTATGGTGAAACGCGACCGTGGCGGTCGTGGTGGAAATGGCGGCGGCGGCGGTGGATTCCGTCGTGGCGAAAACAAACGTGGTGGAGGAGACAGCCGTCGTAGTGGTGGTGGTGATAGCCGCCGTGGAGATGGTCGCCGTGGCGATCGAGATAACCGCGGAGGCGGAGGAAACTTCCGAAGCAAACGTAGCGAAGGTGCACGCGATAATAATCGTGGTGGACAACGCAGAACTCAAGATAGCAGTAAATAATATTTGTAAGGTGCATGGTGAAAACCATGTACCTTTTTTGTTCGTTTTATTAATCGGCTCTTTTCTAAATGAATGTTATTTTTTAATGGGTTTCGTGGGTTGAGTTGATTAGAGCAGGCGTGAGACTCTTGTGAGAATTGCGGGATAGATGAGAGCAAAGGCGTTTTAGCCCCGAGTAGACTCAGGCACAAGCTCTACTAAAAGCGAGATTCCTAGAGTGGTATCCACAACAAATTATTTGTTTTTTTGTAAATATCCGTGTGATTTTGGCTATATTCCATACAATAAGTGAAAAACGTGAGAAAGTTGGAAAAAAATGCTTGTAAGACTTGGGTATGTAGCGATGAGTATGAATTTACAGAATGCTTCTCCATCGAAAACAATGACTGTCGCACAGTTTTTAAAACAAAAGGATAGAGGAGCAGCTATTAGTAAACTTGAACAAATATCAATAGCTAATATAAATAATTGTTTGCGCTTATTAAAACACAATAAAGCTCATGAAATTTCATTTTTTCGTTTAAGTAGTAAATTGATCCCGTTAGCTAATCATGAAGAAGTTAGCGACTGGAACTTTATGAAGCCATTAAAAGAAAGTTTGTTGCATTTAGGAGAATATGCCTTAAGAAATGACATGCGAATTGATTTTCACCCGGACCATTTTGTAATCTTAAATTCAATTGATGAAGAATTATTAAAGACTTCCGTCAAAACACTAAAAATGCATTACCAACTATTAAAGTCGATGAATGTTAAAACAGATCATCGATGTGTGATGCATATCGGCGGCGGATATGGTGATAAAGAAAAATCACTTGAACAACTTATTGAGAATTTTAGTTTGGTGCCCGCGCAAATACAAAAAATGATCATGTTTGAAAATGATGATACAACTTTTACATTTGATGAAACATTAATTGCGTGTGAAAAGTTAGGTGTTCCAATTGTTTTCGATTATCATCACCACTTAGTGAATCATATAAATGAGGATTGGTTAAAAAACTGGTCAAGCGCTGTAGATACTTGGAAGGATTCAAGGTTACCGATGAAAATGCATATTTCAAGTCCAAGAGATGACAAGGATATTCGAGCTCATGCTGATTATGTGAATGTTTCGATGTTTTTAACGTTTTTAAATGAAATATATGGCTCAGTGAAGCAGATTGATTGTATGATTGAAGCAAAACAAAAAGATAATGCACTTTTCAAGCTGATGGAAGAATTAAAGAATCATCCGTCTGTAGAAATAGTAAATGAATCTAGTTTTTATTTTAAACCGTGACGAATGAAGGTAAGGGTGAGGGAATGATTGTTGGTATCGGATTAGATTTAGTTGAAATTGAACGTATGAAAGAAATAATAATTTCGCAGCCTCGATTTGCAAATCGAATATTAACAGAAGCAGAATTTGAAATTTATACAAACCTATCGGAACGAAGAAAATTGGAGTTTTTATCAGGTAGATTTGCAGCGAAAGAAGCTTGTTCTAAAGCCTTTGGGACAGGGATAGGTAAGGAATTAGGATTTCATGATATTGAAATTTTAAACGATGAAAAAGGTAAGCCAGTTTTAACTGTTGATCTACCTTTTATTCCTTTTTTATCGATTACGCATACTGAACATTACGCTGCTGCTCAAGTGGTACTACAACAACTATAGGGTTATTTATGACGGTTACTAAAAAAGTAACTGTTTTTTTTATTTCGTAATTTTTAATTAGCTTGTCATGCTAGTCTGCATATTTTAATGCTTGGCCTCATATAGTTCTATGAGGATAGGAGAAGCAAGGTTGCAACGTGCATGAATAAATCTAGTTTAGACATCTTAAGCTACTCGCGCACATTTATTCAATTGCCTTTGCATTAGATTCTCTTTTTACAATATAAGAGGAACAAAAGGAGCTGGGGAAATGAAAAAAAAGCTTGTAGCGATGCTTGTGGCCTTTATGTTAGTTTTTTCATTAGCTGCATGTGGTAAGAAATCCAAGAGTGATGTAGTAGGATCTTTAAGTAATCAAATGGAAAAAATGAGTGGTTACAAAGCAGATGCCACGTTAACAATCAACAATGGTAATGATCCACAACAGTATGAAGTGGTTATTTGGCATAAAAAACCTTCATACTACCGAGTGCAATTAAAAAATGCTAAAAGCGATCAAAATCAAATTATTTTACGGAATAAAGAAGGTGTATTTGTTTTAACACCAGCATTAAATAAGAGTTATCGTTTCCAAAGTGACTGGCCATCAAATAGCAGTCAACCATACTTACCAGAATCATTAGTGAAAGATTTAGTTCAAGATAAAGACGCTTCTTTCAAATCAACGAAAAAAGGTTATATTTTTGAAACGAAAACAAACTATACAAATAGACAATTGCTACCGACACAAGAAATTACCTTTAATAAAAAAGGTTTAACTCCACAATCAGTTAAGTTATTAGATTCTGATAAGAATGTGGTATTAGACGTTAAGTTTGAAAAAGTGAAATACAATGCACAATTCGATAAAGATGCTTTTGATGTGAAGAAAAATATGACAAGTGCACGTTTAAGTGTACCTACTTCAACGAATAATAATGACTCTGATTTATTAGTTACGCTTTACCCTAATTACTTAATGAAAGGTGTAACTTTAGAAGACCAGCAAGAAGTTAAGACGGAAAATGGCGTACAAGTCATCCTTTCATATAAAGGTAATAAATCGTTTACTTTAATAGAAGAGAAGTCTCGTATTTCAGAAACGGGTACAACAATGGAGATCACAGGTGAGCCGGTAGATTTAGGTCATACTGTAGGGGCGTTAGCAGATAAAATGATAACGTGGTCGTTTGGAGGAACAGACTTTACGATTGTTTCGAAAAATTTAACTCAAAGTGAATTAATCCAAGTAGCTCAATCAGTTGGCCAAACTGGTACAAAATAAATTTTTGCAAACTAAGAAAAGGCGTGATGAAGTTGTATCACGCCTTTTAAATTTGAAATAAACTATGAGTGATAAGGTTAAAGGTTGACAATTCTAGTAAATAAGCAAATAATTTTACACATATATAAAAAAGAGTAATGGGTAAATCGATAAGGAAGTGTAATTTATGACAGAAACGCCATTTTATCGTGACACATGGGTTGAAGTAAATTTAGATGCAATCGAAGAAAATATTGAAAATATCGTATCGCTTTACCCTAATCATCAAGAAATTTATGTAGCTTTAAAAGCGAACGCATATGGACATGGTTATATAGAAGTAGCAAAACACTCATTAAAAGCTGGTGCAACACGCTTATTAGTGGCTTTTATTGATGAAGGGATTTATTTACGTAATGCTGGAATAGATGCACCAATATTAGTACTCGGAGCATCAAGACCAGCTGATGTGAACATAGCAATAAAGCATAATTTAACTTTGACGGCATATAATGTTGATTGGCTAGAAGAAATTTCACATTATGTTGGTAATAAAGGTGAATTAAAGCTTCACATGAAATTTGATACAGGAATGGGTAGATTAGGTCTTAAAACGAAGGAAGAGTGGGAAAAGGCTACAGGATTTCTAGTTCAACAACCATCGATAAAATTAGAAGGGGTATTTACTCATTTTGCTACAGCGGATGAATTAAATAAGTCCTATTTTAACGAACAATTAAAGAGATTTTATGAAGCAATTGAATGGGTTAAAGAAAGTGGCTTTTCACCAGATTTGATTCATTGTGCAAATAGTGCAGCAGCTGTATTAGAAACTGGCTTGTTCAATACAGTTCGAGTAGGGATAATAATGTATGGTTTAACGCCATCATTAGAAATTAAACCAATTCTTCCGTTTAACTTAAAACCGGCACTTTCATTTCATACAAAAATTTCACATATTAAACAACTTCCGTCAAATAGTGGTGTAAGTTATGGTGCGACTTATTTTACGTCGGATATTGAGTGGATTGCTACACTTCCTGTTGGTTATGCTGATGGATGGTTAAGAGATATGCAAGGTTTTTCAGTTTTAGTTGAAGGTGAAAAAGCTGAGATTGTAGGCAGAGTTTGTATGGATCAATGTATGATCAAGCTTTCAAAACATTATCCTGTAGGCACGAAAGTAACATTAATAGGTGAGAATAACGGTGTATATGTAAGTGCAGAGGATGTTGCTATGCATATGAATACAATTAATTATGAAGTCACTTGCCTAATAAATAATAGGGTTCCAAGGATGTATAAATCGAATGGTAAAATTAAGTCGATAAGTAATTATCTAGTAACAGATGATTTTGAGAATTGATGCATGAAAGTATGAAACATTATTATTTGGTTAAGATAAACGGAGATATGTGTCTTTCCATTCCCTGAAAATAATGGTATGATGTAGTGTAGGGAGATATATGGTAATAGTTGATTCTGGAGGTGCTGAAACTTGTCCGAACTAAATGCGACAACTGAAATAACAGTACGTTTACCAAAACACGTAGTAAGCGAACTAGATGGATTAGTAAAGCAAGAAAACGGTAATCGAAATGAATATATTTATCAAGCGACTAAGATGTTTTTAAAGGATCGTAAAAGACGCCAAAGTCGAGAGCAAATGCGACGTGGGTACATGGAAATGGCTAAAATCAACTTATTGATATCTTCTGAGTCATTCTATGCTGAGTCTGAAGCGGATTCTAAAGTGGAGCGCTTAGTTAGCGGGGGGTAATCACTTGATAGTAAAACGTGGCGACGTATATTTTGCAGACCTTTCCCCTGTAGTTGGCTCAGAACAAGGTGGAGTTCGTCCGGTTCTCATAATACAAAATGATATCGGTAATCGTTTTAGTCCTACCGTTATAGTCGCTGCGATTACAGCACAAATCCAAAAAGCAAAGCTTCCAACACATGTTGAAATCGATGCTAAAAAATATGGATTTGAACGTGATTCGGTTATACTACTAGAACAAATTCGAACGATTGACAAACAACGATTAACCGATAAGATAACACATCTTGATGATGAGATGATGGATCAGGTTGACGAAGCGTTGCAAATCAGTTTAGGACTTGTTGATTTTTAAAGTTGCTTTTATAGCAGCTTTACCTACATAGATTATAATAAATTGTTTTGTAACCCTTTCGTCTTGAAAGGGTTATTTTAGGTCTGTTAAAATTGCCAAAAAATTGGAGGCGTTATTTTTGTCACAACAATTGATTAATAAAATTGCATCTGATTTATCGATTACTACAAAACAAGTAGCTACTGTAATTGAATTAAAGGAAGAAGGAAATACGATTCCCTTTATTGCCAGGTATCGAAAAGAAAAAACGGGTTCTCTAGATGAGGTGCAAATTCATTCCATTTTAGAAAAATATGAGTATGCTGTAAATCTTCAAACCAGAAAAGATGAAGTAATCCGTTTAATTGAGGAAAAAGGGAAACTGACTGAAGACTTACGTAAAAGTATTACATTAGCTACAAAGCTACAAGAAGTTGAAGATTTATACCGACCATATAAAGAAAAAAGAAGAACTCGCGCTACAGTTGCAAAAGATAAAGGGTTAGAACCTTTTGCAGAATGGTTATTTTCAATGCCAAATGAAGGTTCACTTGCGGATGAAGCGTTAAAATACATAAATGTTGAACTAGAAGTTAATACAGTTGATGAAGTTATTCAAGGTGGAAAAGATATTATTGCGGAATGGATTGCAGATGATGCTACTTATCGCAAGTGGATTCGTGAAGTCACTTTCAAAAAGGGAACGATTGATAGTACGGTAAAAGACTCCGAAAAAGACGAGAAAAAAGTATATGAAATGTATTACGAGTACTCTGAACCAATTTCAAAGATTGTTCCACATAGAATATTAGCCATGAATCGTGCTGAAAAAGAAGATATTTTAAAGGTTGCAATTCAATCTCCTTTTGATGAGATTATTTTATACTTAGAAAAAAGAGTTATTACAAAGGATACTTTTGTACGACCAATCTTAATGGAAGTCGTTGAAGATGCATATAAAAGATTAATTCAGCCTTCGATTGAAAGAGAGATTCGTAAAGAATTATCCGAAAAAGCTGATTCACACGCGATTAATATTTTCTCAGAAAACTTGCGTTCATT
>Ga0102589_1002810_pt1 | contig 19223 bp, 16 predicted proteins | sample AraplaMF_Col_mLB_FD_76858 | JGI IMG/M metagenome (GOLD analysis project Ga0102589, IMG submission 76858) | Arabidopsis root microbial communities from the University of North Carolina, USA - plate scrape MF_Col_mLB | ecosystem: Host-associated > Plants > Roots > Endosphere | place: USA... | reverse complement strand
TGCTGCGCCCGATGAATGGTTTGGTATGTTCCAACCAATGGAGCTGCACGGTATCGGCTGCGCCTCCTTGTGATTCATTTATATCTCATGTTAACGATTCCCTTCTCATCTGGCAATATCGATAAGACAACAGACTGCTTCTGTAGAGAGCATACTTGAGGAGTATATTATCGATTAGCTTTAACATCATAACTGTGTAGAACCGAGCGGTATCAGGAGTATTTCCTGAGCATCCTCGGTTCTTTTTATTATATTCATGAACAGTGGGTCTATAATGGTTTTAAATATATTTATCTGGATGACGGTGTAGTAACGAGTATTCAAGAATAGTTTCCCTTTTAATGAACCGAGAGGCAGATGGGAATTATCCTGTTCGCCTCTTTTTTGCTTAGCAAACTTATCGTTATATTCGGAGATTAGAAGAAGATGCCACATGAAAATAACTGCACGCGTTCGAGCATACTGCATGGCGCGGAACGCGTGCTTTTTTATTTGCTAGGGAAGGAGGAAATTATATTGATAAACAGAAAATGTATTGCTCGTCAATGGTGACCTCGCATCTTTGTCCAGTGTCGGTGAATCCGGTTTTGATGTACAACCGTTGTGCAGGGATATTTTTATGATTCACAGCCAGTACAATTTCGTTGCAATCCGGAAAATGTTCAGGTATAAAGCTCTTCAAAAGCTCTAACCCTGTTGAAGCATATCCCTGCCCCTGCTTCGCATAATCGATAGAGAAGGACGTAAGCAGCAGCGCATGTGGATTCTCGGAATATTCCTGAACTCTTGCATTCTTATTCAATACAAAAAAACCTACCGGCTGATTGCCAGCTGTTATGACGATAGGGTGCTGACCGTCAGAGGTATCCAACCGTTGATTCGGCATTGCAGCAAACTGTTTTTGCTCCGCAGGGAGTTGATAGGATTGGAGTGCCTCCAAATATGCAGGCTTGTAAAATTGCAGTTCTACTGTAAGCTGGTTCATCTTCTCGATTTCACCTCAACTTATACAGGAATTTGGATTAACCTTTTTGGAATCAGTGTAGCAATTTGGATGCACATTCTCAATAAAAACCTGAATCAAGGAAGCGATTCATCTCCGATGAAATATGAACCTTTTTGATATATGGAGGATACTATTCCCTTGCTGTTGAATGTAAGGACAAGAGTTGTTGGTTATAGAGCTCCGTCTCGTTGCGAGTCGTGCTGCATCTAACATTCGATATATCCGATCATTCGAGGGAGATGGAATGAAAATGAAGATAATAGACTTAAGCGTATCTATTAGTCCGCGCATTTGCGAGCCGCTCCCGGCTAAGATTGAATTTTCCAGTCACAAGGAAGGCGCTCAGCAGGCAGCCGCCATGCTTGGACTTAAGCCAGATGATTTTCCAGAGAGCCAAGCCTGGGCTACCGAAACGGTGACCTTGAACACGCATGCCGGTACACATGTTGACGCGCCGTGGCACTACTGGCCAACCTCGGAGGGCAAGCCGGCAAGAACGATCGACGAGCTCCCGCTGGAATGGTTCTTCTCTGATGGTGTGCTGTTTGATTTCAGCAAGAAGCCGACCGGCTATGAGATTACGACGGATGATTTGGTTGCTGAGCTGGCACGGATCGGCTACACGCTGAAACCTTATGACATTGTGCTCATTCGTACCGATGCGGACAAGCGCCTCTATGAGGAACATTATGCCTTTCTGCACGCTGGGGTATCTGCGGAAGCGACTCGTTGGCTGATTGAGCAGGGCATTAAGGTAGTAGGTACAGATGGCTGGGGCTGGGATATTCCATTGAACCTTCAAGCTGAGGCGTATAAGCGTGAGCCGAAGGATGGAGTGTTATGGGCGGCTCACTTTGTCGGCCAAGAGCATGAATATTGCCAGATTGAGAAGCTGGCGAATCTGGAGCAGCTGCCGAAGCCGTTCGGTTTTAAGGTGTGCTGCTTCCCGGTAAAAGTTGAAAAGGCGAGCGCAGGCTGGGCGCGTCCGGTTGCTATTTTCGAATGAACGGCAACGAGACTAGAATCGGATTACATATAAGAGGTTCAAGAGATCGCAGTTTCATTTCATTACTGGGCTTTTGAATACAGACCTTACCGACCGATATTATGTCGAGTGGGGATGGGCACGGTGCTGGAGCATTACGATAGATGATAAGGAGAATATTACTTCATGTCGATCATAATTCATACCATTTCATATGAACGTATCAAAGAATTAGCTGCCTTTATCGCTCGATTGAATCAAGAGAAGCAGCATCATGTTGGATTTTGTGGGGATCAGGAAGACGAAATTGCGGGCACGCTTTCCGAGGAGTTCTCTGATCTTGAGTTAGATACATCCTTCGTGGTTGCCTATGAACATGAACGAATCATAGGAGCCCTCGGCTTTGATGTCGACCTGGAACGCGGTGTGGCAGAGGTATGGGGGCCGTTCATCGAGGAGGGAGCGAGATGGAATGACCTTGCACATGAGCTGTGGAGAGCGGGAATTAACCAGCTTGGTGACAAGGTAACGACACTGCACAGCTTTTATAATGAGGAGAACAAGCAGGCTCTGCAATTTATGGATGGCATATCGTCGTCAACATATTTGCATGCCCATTTGGTATTGGTATGTACCCGCTCTGCATTTGCCTATGCGCCGGCCCATACCCTACAGGAGATCACACCAGACTATGTTAATGCCTTCATTGCACTGCATGATGCTTCGTTCCCGAACACATATTACAGCGGACAAGAAATTATGAGCCGCCTTCAGGACGATCATCGGATATTTATTGCTGTCGATCACCAGCAGAGCTTGCTTGGCTACGTATATGTGGAAGCAGACTGCGACGCGCAGGAAGGAAATATCGAATTCATCGCTGTATCACCGCATGCGCAAGGACAAGGTCTCGGTACTTCACTGATACAAGAGGCACTGCGCTTCCTGCTCCTAGACAGGAAGATTGACGAAATCTCCTTATGTGTGGAGGAAGAGAATGGGAAGGCAATTTCCCTCTATCAGAAGGCAGGTTTTCGGCAGAAGCATCGGCTATTGTTTTATAAAATAACCCGATAAATATATGGATAATCCACAATAAACCCAATTAACCTAATTAACCCAATTAACCTTCACTGGATGTTGACCCTTATAAGGTGCGGCATTCGTGGAGGTTTTTTGATTGGGAGAATGATGAATGATACCTTACTTTAAATTATACATTGCTTAATAAGGTATAGATCGTATATACTGTTCCTGTACCTAATAAAGTAAGGTATCAGCGAGGAGTGACTTTGTTGAACGTCGATAAGGAAATATTGCGCGGTTACATTGATACGATCATCCTGAGTCTGCTGTATCATCAGGATTTGTACGGATATGATTTAAGTAAGGAAGTGAAGAAGCAGAGCCAAGGTTCCTTCGAACTGAAGGAAGGCACGCTGTATCTCTCCTTCAAGCGTCTTGAGAACAATGGATACGTGACAAGCTATTGGCAAGAGGGAAGTGCGGCAGCTCGGAGAAAGTACTATCATCTCACCGAATCGGGCAGAGCCTATTTGAGTCATAAGAAGGCAGAATGGCTCTTTATGAAGCAATTAATGGATCAATTTTTAGAAGGAGTGGAATGATCATGACGATGAGCAAAGATACAGAACATAAAATGAAGCAGTTCATTAAGCAAAATACACAATTAAACATGGCAGGCAGCGATGAACTAACATACTTTGAGAAACTGGTTCAAAAAGCGAACGCTACGTTAGGAGAAGCGAAGAAGCAGGCAGCCAAATTCAAATGGACATCACAGAAAAATCGGGAAGCACAAGAAGATCTGATGGGTTATATGTCCGATTACATTCAAGACCTTGTGGCCGAAGAGGGAATCTCTGAAGCGGATGCATTCGAGCGTGCGAAGGCCGCGTTTTCTGTGGAGAATCCAGATAATCCGCTGCTGCACAGTGAAGCGAAATGGCTGCATTATGGGGAGCCTGCTGTTGCGGAGGCGATAGGCCTCTACTACGGCGCGTTCATGTTCATTGGCTTAGCACTTGGTGCGCTTGTTGGCGTTATTCTGCAAATGGTCGTCCTGAAAGAGGGGATAGGCGTGCTGTTCTTTATCGTCACAGGTATTGGCCTAATGCTTGGCTTGGCACTCGGAATGATGAAGAATGCGCAGATCAGCTTGGGGCGGGATCGAATAGAATAAGCTCGCAGTTCATGTGGAGCCAGAGGAACCGGAATGAGTGACTTTCATTCCGGTTTTTTCATGGAGTGCGCCTAGCTCATGCTAAGCGGAACAGACTATACATGAATGCGTTCCTAATTAGGTTTGACTAAGAGGGTATCGCTTACTGTTTAATATGGATTGCATCAATTCAGTGGTTATGGACATTTATACTCATTCCAATGGCTGATAAACTCACATCATAATCATAAATTCAATAGAGGTGAAGCCATGAATGGAGTACGTTACAAAATAAGAGAAGTGTTGGATAAGAGCAAAATTGAGTCATTTCTACGCCAAGCTCGAATTGGGCATCTTGGCATGGTCGATGGTCATCTGCCGTATGTTGTTCCTCTTAATTTCGTTTGGACAGATGGGAAGCTTTATTTCCATGGAGCCACTGGTGGGAGAAGAAATCAGGTTATAGGTGAAAACCCGGAGGTCTGCTTTACGGTTTGTGAAGAGTACGGGACGATTACAGATCCAGTACCAGCCAAGACGGACACAGCGTATATGAGCGTAATGATTTTTGGAAAGGCAGAGCCTATCGCCGATCTGGATGAAGCTACATACATGCTGCAGGAAATGATTGATAAGTATGTGCCTAGTTATTATAATCGTCCATTACCCAAGCAGCACGTGGACAAATACCGATCAGCCGTGTTCGGTGGTCCGGTTCAGGTGTATCGAATAGATCCACATCATATCACCGCCAAAGAAAATCCGATTGAAGAGGGGAAAATGTTTGAGCCTGGAAAAACGGTGTAAAGAGGGAAAAGACATGGGCCATCTAGTTGAGGAGAATCTCAGAACTGTGAGGCAGCAGATGGAGTTGGCTTGCCAAGCATCCGGACGCAAGATAGAGGACGTGAAGTTGTTGTTGGCGACCAAAACCGTACCGCTTGAAAAATTGCAAATGGCCATACAGGCGGGGGAGACTCTATTTGGGGAAAATAAAGCGCAAGAACTTCGGGACAAATTCCCGCTTATGCAGCAATCTAATCAGGTGGAATGGCATTTTATCGGACATTTGCAAACGAATAAAGTGAAGGACGTTGTTAAATATGTTACGCTCATTCATTCTGTAGACCGTTTGAAATTGGGGCAGGCTCTGAACCATCAACTCGTCAAAGAGAACAAGACTATGGATATTCTGGTGCAAATCAACACCTCCTACGAAGAAAGTAAATTTGGTGCTTCTCCGGAAACGGCACTGGAGTTGGTGGAACAATTGTCCCAGTTCGACACGTTGAATGTGAAAGGCTTAATGACGATTGGAAAACTAAATGCCACAAACGACGAGACCCGGCACTGCTTCCGATTATTAAAATCGATTCAAACCCAAGTTAGGGAGAAAAAGTTACCACGTGTAGAAATGGACATCCTCTCGATGGGCATGTCTGGTGATTTCAAGGTGGCTATCGAAGAAGGGGCTACTATCATCCGCGTAGGAACAAGCGTATTCGGGCAACGTTACTTGCCGGACAGCTATTACTGGAACGAAAACGCGCGCCAGGACGATTAGGAGAGAGACAGTAGAGCGCTTATCAACACAAATTTTCTACATGGTTGTTGTGAGCAAGTCAATGTCGTGAAGGGGATGCTGGCTTATAAAAGCATCCCCGCTAGACGATAAATCCCTTCTTCAATGGCTGCTTCATCTACTTTAGCAAAACCGAGTACCCAACCTTTTCGATCGCTTTCCAAGCAATACGTGCTAAGCGGGTAAACGCGGATTCCGTTTTCGAGCGCTAACTTTGTCACGGCTTCCTCGTCAAACGATTGATCAGCCTCAAGAAGCATATGCAATCCCGTTTCTACGCCGCTGAGTGTGAAGTGTTCGCTCAGACCAGTTGCGATAATAGCCTTTGTCATGGCTTCATGTCTCCGACGATATACATTCCGAACTCGTCTCATATGACGCATAAAATGACCATGTTCGATAAAATGAGTTAGTGTTAATTGCTCCATAATCGGCAGATGCCGATAGGTTAATTCATGGACTTGGGCAATTTGATGAATGGCCTCTTTGGGACCGACAATTGCCGATAATCGAATGCCAGGAGCGACCATTTTGGAATAACTCATCATATATAACGTGTTCTGAGGTCGTTGACTGAACAGCGTTGGGAGCGGGTCACCGCGATACCGAAATTCACTATCGTAATCATCCTCAACAATCCAGAACTGCTGCTCAGCAGCCATATGCAACAATTGCTGCCTGCGCGGCTCCGACATTATTGATCCAACCGCACACTGGTGTGATGGCGTAACATATACAAGTTTGGACTCAGGATGAATGCGGTCAACGCATAGTCCGTGTTCGTCGACCGGAACGGATTCAACTTGCATGCGCCGATACTTCATCACCATCCAGGCAGCAGGGAAGCCCGGATCCTCAACCGAAACCGTTTCTTCTTCCTGTAACAGAGCTTGGGCTATCAAATCAATGCTATGTTGTGCGCCTGAGGTTAAGATGATTTGATCGACATCCACATGAACTCCCCGTTCAAGTGACAAATAACGTTGAATCTGCTCTCGCAGCGGCAGAAATCCATAGGCGTTTCCATAAGCCCAATTGTCCAGGTCTGTTTCTGTAGAGGCATGTAAAAAGGATTGTCTCCAATTTTTTCGGAAAGGCTCGTCTAGGTATGGCTCATGAGGAGTGAAATCGATCACTACTTTACGATGATCTTTGTTTCCAAACCAACTGTGTAAATGGCCGATTCCCGTGTTTAATGATGGCAATTCAGGAGGGATTGGTCCCCCAGTGGCAGCATCTTCAGAAGGACGAGTCGCATATGTCCAGTCACTAACTCTTGTTCCGCCGCGACGAGAGGTTATGGTATACCCGCGGCTGAATAATTCCTCGTAAACAATCTGTATGGTTGAGCGGGAAACACCAATTAATGGAGCAAGTTCACGAGTAGGGAGCAGTAATTCCCCGGGAGGCCATTTTCCGGTTGTAATATTATGAATCGCTTGATCCAGAAGCTGCTGCCAGATGGGCCGTTTATCGTTTCGATTTATCTGTAACATTCAGACAACTCCCGCGTTTTTGGCGTAATTATGGATTGCTATAATGACTCAACTGTGGATATTAACCTATTAACCAGCAATCCATTGATTGGTATACTAGCACGACAATTGTTAATTGTGCAACACAATAGGATTCTCTTCTTAGGGCGAAATTTCAGATTTCAATAATGAAATAGGCAGACAGAGAGGATGATGATCATGAAATACTTGGAGCAGCAAGACAAAGCGGTGGCTAATGCTATTCGGCAAGAACTTGCACGCCAGCAGGATAAAATAGAACTGATTGCATCGGAGAATTTTGTAAGCCGAGCTGTCATGGAAGCCACAGGTACAGTGCTCACCAACAAATATGCTGAAGGGTATCCGGGAAGAAGATATTATGGCGGATGTGAGTATGTAGATAGGATTGAGGAACTTGCTATTCACCGTGTTCAAGAGCTATTTGGCGCTGAACATGCCAATGTACAGCCACACTCCGGCGCACAGGCAAATATGGCGGTATATTTTGCATCAGTCAAGCCTGGTGACACGATATTGGGCATGAACTTATCCCATGGCGGCCATCTTACACACGGGAGTCCGGTGAATTTTTCCGGAAAATTCTATAATTTTGTTTCTTATGGTGTCGATGAACAGACAGGGCGCATTGATTATGACCAGGTGCGAAAGCTCGCTCATAAGCATCTTCCGCGCATAATCGTGGCTGGTGCCAGCGCCTATCCACGAACGATCGAATTCGAGTTGTTTGCCCAAATTGCGGCTGAAGTCGGGGCTCTTTTCTTTGTAGATATGGCACATATTGCGGGAATCGTTGCAGCAGGACTGCATCCTAACCCGGTGCCGTACGCACACTTTGTTACGACGACAACGCACAAAACGTTAAGAGGGCCAAGAGGCGGTGTCATCATGTGCCGTAAACCATGGGCGCAAGCCATTGATAAAGCGATATTTCCGGGAACGCAAGGCGGCCCGCTTATGCATGTTATCGCGGCAAAAGCGGTGGCGCTAGGCGAGGCATTGCAACCGGATTTCAAAACGTATATAGCAAAAACGCTTGAAAATGCTAACGTATTGGCGGAGTCGCTAATGAATGAGGGGTTAACTGTTGTAACGGGAGGAACAGATAATCATATTGTTTTGGTTGATTTGCACACAATTGGACTTACGGGCAAAGAAGCAGAATCCATACTCGATGAAGTGGGGATTACAGCGAATAAAAACGCAATTCCTCATGATACGGCGAGCCCGTTGGTAACGAGTGGCATTCGCTTCGGAACTCCTGCAATGACTTCAAGAGGATTAGGACCCGAGGAGATGAAAGAAATTGCCCGGCTTATTGGACTGGTCTTTAAAAATCCCAAGAGTTCGACGATTAAAAGTAAAATACTAGAAAGTGTACGTGAAATGACGTCTCTGTTTCCTTTATATGAAGGACTTCATTCGTTAGATAGCATCTAATTTCGCTTCATTATAGGAAGTCCAGATATGTGGAAACCTCACGTCCGGTCTAATGATATGGGGCTGGGAAGCCAGCCCTTTGCTCTACTCCATTACAGCGACGATTCGTTTTTATGTTTATGGCGGAAGGTCTTATTCTTCGCTCGATTTCCGCATGCCTTCATCGAACACCATCTCCCCGTTCCGGGTCTGGATCGATCCACAAATACCCACTGGCAATCCTCTGCTGTACATACACGTATGCGATGCCACATCTTCGTTCGTCTCAGTTCGTACACAATAATGAGTAGTTGAGCTAATCCTTTAGCTGCATTTACTTGCAGAGGCACAAGCTGCTCTCCATTCTCCTGGAACACGAGCCCGAACTGGAAATTCTTCGTAAGCTGCTCCAGCTTAACCTGTTCTACATTTCCATCGTGCTCGTTGTTCACTATTGTTTTGCGAAGTTCATTGCGAAGCTCGCGCGCCAATTGCAATTCTTCCTCTGAAGCAGCATTATCTGATTCTGTGATAAGCTGGTGCTGCAAGAGCCACTCGACTAAACGGCTAGGCTCTGTTAAATGCTCGATCCCGGGATCTCCCTCGTACCGCGTTCGTCTATCCTGTGTATTGAAGAAATCAGCAATTATTTCAAGCTGATCATATCCATTCGTCATCTGCTCAACCACTCCTATTGACACATCGTTAACTAACTATTAAGATTTATTTACTAGTTGACTAACTATTTAAACCGTTTTACTGGTTACGTTCGTGAGTTATGTCTTATACGTGCTTCTTGATTTCTGATTTCATTATCAGTGTATCACTAGGTTGTTCTAAATTATAGATTTGATGAACTCGCGGCCTAGCTTCCTCAAGTCTTTTCTATCTATTCTCGTATTTATTCTGCCAAGGAGCGAAGATAACGATGAACATGAATCCTTTCACTGTGAGTATTTCAGACGAAGAGATTGAACAATTGAAGCAAAGACTGCGAATGGCGAGATGGCCGGATGAAATCCCAGGAGCAGAATGGGATTACGGGATTCCAATATCGTATATGAAGGATATTGTTCATTATTGGCTGCATGATTTCGATTGGCGCATGGTGGAACGGCGTATCAATTCCTTCTCTAATTACAAAGCGACGATTGACGGGACAGACATTCACTTTGTGTACGAAAAAGGGAAGGGAAGTCGCTCATTACCAATTCTAATTCCCCACGGCTGGCCAAGTACATTTTATGAGATGCTGGATCTGATTCCGTTTTTGACACAGCCGGATAACGATGGAGGCAATGATTCCATCTCCTTCGATGTCATAATTCCTTCGATTCCGGGGCATGGGTTCTCGAGTATACCATTGGGGCCGGGTTATGAGGATAGACAGGTCGCGAATGTGTTGGTCAAGTTGATGGAGGGGCTGGGCTATGAGCAGTTCGGGGCACATGGCTATGATTTGGGGGCGAGCGTACTTGGCTTGCTATGCTTGGATCATCCGGAGAAGGTCATTGGGTATCATACGACATCACCGGGGAATCCGAGTCCTTTTATAGGGAAGGGCATGGAGATGTCCGAGGCTGAGCGGGCCTTTCTTACATGTGGCGATCAGTGGTATCGCGAAGAGGGCGGGTATGCGCATCTATTGGGGACGAAGCCTCAGACTGCGGCGTATGGACTGCATGATTCTCCTGTAGGTCTGGCAGCCTTTATTTTGGAAAAATGGTATTACTGGACGGTAACCGAAAAGGGTGAGCGGTTAGAGCAGTTCAACAAGGACGATTTGCTGGCAAATGTCTCAATCTACTGGTTTACCCAGACGATTAACGCGGCGAACCGCTATTATTATGAAGGCAGGCATATCAAGTGGCCGAGTGAAGGTGAGACATGCCCTGTACCGCATGGCGTTTCGTTAACGAAGACGCAGCCTCATGAGCGTCCGCCGCGAGAATATGTGGAGCGCTTGTTCCCGAACATCCTGCAATGGAATGAGCTGAATACAGGTGGGCATTTTGTTGCGCTGGAGCAGCCGGGGCTGGTTGCAGAATCGATACGTTCATTTTTTAATATTAGATCATAGTAATAGCCCCAGTGAAGGGGGAAGTAACTCCTCTGAATTCATTGGGTTTGTAACCCCATACTATAAAAGGAGGAAGGTGCACGAATTGAAAAGAAGGCTGATCCTACTTGTAGCAACAATATGTGTTTTTCTCGTTGCTTTTCTGATATGGCAGAGTTATTCAGAATCAAATGATTTCTCATCAATGGAGGGGGAGATCATGATCATGCAGCAAATGAATCCGACTGAAACACCTATGTACAAGTTTAATCTGCAGACAGATGCTCTTTTACCGTTTCATAATAATTTTTTCGAACCGCATTATAGTGTTAATAATGGGAATAAGCTTCTTGCTGTCATTCAAAACGGGGATGAGCAAGATATTTATGAAATTGAAGATGATAATGCTAGTTACTCGAAAAGAGAGAAAATAATAGCGGGAAAGAACATTCAATTTCCAAAGTCAATTCCTGGCCGTCATGCCATTAGCTTTATAGAAGAAGGCGAGTTGAAGGTATATGATAGAGACACGGGGCATTAACTTCCATAGCCTCGCTTGATAGTGGATATCTATACTATGATTGGCTTGATTCCAATCGGGTTCTTTTTACCGCACAAGATGAACAAAAGTCTCCGCACATTATGTCGTTCAATCTTACGAATCATCAACTAGATGAGTATAAATCGAATGCTTCTAATCCCTCACTTTCCTACAATAAAAAATATATTGCATACCAGCAGAGTAACGAAACGAACGTTGTCCATATTGATTCCATAACAGGTAATGATCATTCTACGATACAGGTTGATACGCAAGGTGTGCTGCCATATAAACCATCTCCTGATGGAAAATACCTATTAACCAATATGTATACGAATAGCATTTCTAATGTAGTTATTATTCATATCCCTACTGCTAAAATAAAAACTCTTTTACGTTCAACCTGGGCAGAGTATCTGGATTGGAAGTTGTAGGACTCGATGGTGGCTGTACTCAGGAGAAGAGCATATTGTACGACCGCGAAACCTCTTTTCGGTATCTATTTCAATTAGACCGGGAAGAGTTTTTTTGTATTTGTATCATACATAATATAAATATTGCTGAGAAATATTGTTTGAAGTTCAAATTTTATACTATAATTTGAATTAGGACTTGTGTCGCAATCGAAATGGTTCTGTAGGAGGGATCGTAGAAGCTTCTCAATTACATGGGGAAATAAAAAAATCGAAAGGATGATTTTTGTAGTGTTGAGCAGCGGTAAATTTGTAAATAGATTCATGCTGATAATTTACATGCTAACCCTTCTTGTGTTAGGCCTATTTTTTATACCCAAGTTCAACCCAATTTCAATCAGTTCTGAGAATAAAGAATTGCGGGATGGAAAAAACATAGCCATTGTGATCAATAGTTTGAGTTTTCCGTTTCCGGCAGGCTTGGATGAAAATCAAAATCCTTATTTGGATTACATTAAAAAACATGTCGGATTGAATGTCCGTGTCGAACTGCCGCCCGTACCCAGTTATGAAAAAACGATCGACACCATCATTTCGATGGAACAGAATCATCCCGATATGATCAGCATCAATTCCCCGATCCAATTTGCCAAATTCGTGACGCAAAATAAACTCCAACCTCTCGATCACTGGATCAATGAATACGGAGCAGATTTAAAGCGTCTCATACCGGAAGAATTATGGGACCGCGTTCGGTATGATGGCTCGATTTACGCAATTCCGAGTGGTCAGCAGGTGAAGGGGAGAGAAATCATCTATATCCGCAAAGACTGGCTGGATAAACTGAACCTGCCGATACCCGTAACGCTGGAAGATTATAAGGCAGTAATAAAAGCATTTTCGGAAGGCGATCCTGACGGAAACGGAAAGAGAGATACATACGGCTTTACGATGATGAAGGATTTGTATCATTCTTCACCGCTTTTTGGGGCGTTCGGAGTTCAATTGAACCAATGGACGGAACGAGGGGGGAAGCTCGTCTATGGCAACGTTTTGCCGGAAATGAAGGAAGCGCTCTCATTCTTTGCGGAGCTTTATCAACAGGGATGGATTGATCCGGATTTCCCTATTTACCGTAGAGAGGTCATGAACGAAAAAATAATAGAAGGGAAGGTTGGAATGTTTTCCGGAGCTTGGTATGATACACGCGGAGTTATTGCTCAAAGCTTGATGAAAGATTCGAAAGCGAATTGGATAACCATTGACTATCCGATTGGCAAGAAAGGGAAGCAGGGAGTAGGCGCATTGAATCCAGTATTCGGGTATCAAGTGGTTCCAAAAGGGAGCAGTCATGCTCGCGAAGTCATTCAATTTTTAAATTTCATTGCAGGTAAAGGCAGAACCTCACTAGTTCTGGGATTTCAAAATCAAGTGTGGGATTGGAAAGACGGAAAAATTGTCAGCAATTTTAATGAACATGATAAGCACCTGTATAGAGGCATATATTCTGCACTGGTGAATGTGGACACACGGTGGCTGTTGCGTGCACGCAATGATTCCTACGGCAAAAAATTTCGTCTCAACGAGAACATTGAAAAATTGGAAAAGCATGTCGTACAAGATGCATATGGAGGCCCACCTCCTCTTACCATTGTAGGAAAATGGAATGAACTTTATTCATTGCAGGAAGTCTTCGTAAAAATCATTCTCGGCCTAGAATCCATGAATTCATTCGACGACTACGTAAAACGATGGTATGAGAGCGGAGGCACAGAAGTTACGCAGGAAGTAAACGATTGGCATGAATCGCATAAAAAAAATAGGATGTAGCCATGAAACTATTCCAACGTGCGCATCATAAGTTTCTGCAAACCTCGCAATTACGGCTCAGCATCTATTTCTTCATTGTGCTTCTGCCGCTAGTTATCATTAGCTTGTACGTCAATAACAGAGCGAACCAAATTATTATTCAAAAGACGACAGAACAGACTCAAGATAAGGTGGAGTCTGTTATGAATAACCTGGAATTGTCGTTGCATCATTTTGAGACGTTAACCAATCTAATTGCGGCGAACCACAACATTAATGAGAAACTTAGGGTGCATGGGTCGGGGATGTCACCTCGTACAATTGTACAGTACTCAGAGCTGCTGCAAGAGCTATGGAACATTTCGGCGGTGAGCCTGGTGGCTTCCCAGATCACGATTTATCAGATGGAAACCCATACGATGATATCTACGAAATATGGAGGAAAGAGAATCGAATCTGCAACCGAGCGAGAAAGTTTCGCCTATTTAAATCGACTTGCGGATCAAGCGAGTACTTTCCTTATGCCCCAGCCCAAAGAGGGGGTAGAACCTGTAATCACAGATTTAGTGGAGGTAAACTCAATATCTCTTGTCAGAAGGATGAATGCCTTCCCTGATGAGGACAAAGCAAGTTTACTAATTGTGACTTTACATAAAAATGCTCTTCAGACACTTATAAGCCCGCTGTTGAAATCTGAGTTGACTAGCTTGAAAATAACGAACAGAGAAGGAGACCCCATTTTGACCGTTCCTAATACCGATTCAGGAGGACAGCAAGATGGGGATATACTCGAAGTGAGCATGGAGTCATCTAGCTATCCAATCCGGCTGGAAGTATTTCGGCCGATCGAAGAGATTTATCAAGAAACGAAAACAATGAGACAATTTACCTATTTAATCATAGCGTGCAGTTTTGTGCTTTCCATGCTTATATCTTGGGGTGTTTACAACCGCATAGCTTCCCCTTTAGGCAGATTAAAGCATGCGATGAAGGGGTTAATCGGAGGAGATTATGATATCCGGTTACACACAAGAAGGAAGGATGAATTTGGTTATTTGATGGACTCGTATAATCAAATGGCCGAGCATCAAAAGCATCTGATTCAGGATCATTATGAGCAGCAACTTCGCATTGCCCGCACGGAGCTCACGTTTTTGCAATCTCAAATTAATCCCCATTTCTTATATAATACGCTGAACTCTATATACTGGACGGCTCAAAACTACGAGGCAGAGGAAATAAGCGAGATGGTGCTGAACCTGTCACACTTTTTCCGATTAAGCCTTCATAAAGGGCAAGATACATTCACGGTAGAGGAAACGATTACCCATCTAAACTACTACTTACGCATCCAGCAAATTCGCTTTTTACATGGCTTTCATGTCGTGTATGAGATACACCAAGAAACGAAAACGATCCCTATATTAAAGCTGCTATTGCAGCCCTTGGTTGAAAATGCAGTTATTCATGGACTGGAGCAGATGAAGGGCGATGGGTTGTTGATCATTTCGAGCTTCTTGAAGCAGGGGAAATTGATGATAACGGTGCAAGATAACGGAAGCGGAATAAGTGAGCAGCGCCTGCAATCCATTCATCAAGTGATTCAGGAAATCGACGGCAAGTCGGCTCCTTTATCTTTTTTGGAATCACCAGAAACGGAGCTATATGGCTTGCGCAACGTTTGTTCCAGAATGAGGATGTTCTACGGCCCTGAAGCGTGCATCCGATTCGAAAGCCAGTTAGGAGTAGGTACAACAGTAACTCTTGAGCTGCCTTTATCAAGTACGACAGATGAATAATGAAATAAGGAGAGGATCGCTTGAATCTTCTTATTGTAGAAGATGAAATTAGATTTTTGCAAAATCTGCTTCACATGCCCTGGGAAGAACACGATATCGAAGTAGTAGGGTCGGCGAATAACGGTGCTGAAGCTCTCGCTCAGATACAAATGAAGCAGCCCGATATTATTTTAATGGATATTCAAATGCCCGAAATGGACGGTCTTTCCTTGGCGAGTCAAGTGGCTCGGGCTTATTCGAACACGAAAATCATCATTTTAAGCGGTCATGACAATTTTTCCTATGCGCAGACGGCGGTGGAGCTTGGCGTATACAAGTATTTGCTCAAGCCTGCTGCTGAAATGGACATTCTCCAGGCTGTAACGGACGCAGCCCGATGCATTCAAGCAGAGTTGATGGAGCGAACGCGTCAACTAATGATGCAGGAGCAATGGACGCAGTACCTCCCCGTCCTGCATCAGCATACGATTCGCAATCTAGCATATGGACGATATCAGATAGAAGAGCTGGAAGCTTCCTGTGTTTCATTAGGGCTTCATATAGACATGGAATCTCGTTATGCGGTAATCGTTCTGGACGTGGACGAATATGTCTGTTCCAGCAATGAAGATGGCATGACCTTGGATAATCTCGTGCATGTTATTCGAGATATACTGCCGACTCCTGATTTTTATGTATGCACGGAAGAGGATAAAACCATTATTGTGATAGGGAATACGGGAGCGCTGGAACATACTCCGCAGCAGATGCTCGGGATTCACGTGGCGATGGAGAAGCTCATTCGCAACATCAAGCAATGTCTTGGCATTGACGTAAGCGCGGGAATTAGTGGAGGAACCGGAAAGATAGACGAACTGCTGCCATTATATATTCAAGCCAAAAAGGCGCTGCAAAATCGGGTCGTTTATGGAACAGGAATCGCAATTCCATATGATGAGCCGCTCCAAGCTGAGTTCAATAATCGTCCGGATTACGAGCACGAGGACAAGCAGCTAGAGATGGCATTGGAGACGATGGATCAAGAACTTGCCATGCGAATGATTTCGAACATGTGCGAGGCGGCGAAGAACAACTCTGCTTCGTATGAAATTATGATGGAGCAGTTAATGTACATCGTTGGCGTGTTGACGCTCTTTATCCGCAAACGCGGATGGTCTATACAGGATGTGACAGGAGCGGATTTCGATTTTCTCTCGAATGTACAATCACTTACGACGCCAGAGCATATGTACGATGTATTGCATCGTGCTGTAAGAAGCATAATCACATATGCAGAGAGCCATGACAGGAAGGTTACCCATACCACTGTTCAAGCGATTATTGAGCTGCTTGAGGCGGAACAGGATCAGGAATTTACCTTGCATACGATCGCTGATCGTTTTTATGTGAACGCCTCCTATTTAAGTCGCTTATTCAAGCAAGAAATAGGAATGTCATTTACCTCATATGTTCTGGAACGCAAGATGGAACGGGCGAGGACGGCGTTGATGAATGGGGCGAGAGTGTATGATGCTGCCGCCATGATCGGATATCGAGACGTCAGCTATTTTACTAAAATATTCCGTAAATACTGGGGCGTAACGCCAAGCAGTGTAAAGAAATAAATATTACTCTAGGGAATAGGCTGAATGTCATTTTTCAACCGAATATTGTCATCATTGTCTAGTTCCAGAGTCTCGCAACTCCTTGTATGCTTCTGTAGAAACAATTAAATGGTTCATAAAGGGAATTAAGTGAATTGTTGTAAAACTACTAAACTAAGGATAAGGAGTCGATGTTATGAACATGAAGCCAAAGAAGAAAAGAAAGGCTTGGTTTGCAGGGGTGCTGACGATTACGTTTACCTTGAGTTTGTTCGTTAATTTGTTCTCGACACCAGTGATTAGAGCGGCAAAAGACGTTGAAGAAAATGAAATGGATAGCATTGCGATGGATCGAAGTGACCTGTCAGCAAGAAATATGGTGTTTTTATACAGCGGTCATTTTGGGGACGGTCAACGGTACATTCCATATGAATCGGCAGAGCTTGAACGTTTGGATACGGTGAGGCAATTTGTTATTGCGATAGATAATAAGACAAACAAAATTGACAATTATAAAGAGAGAAATATGATTGATGATGTAAATGAAACGGTGCAGACAATCGTGGACACGAACAGCGAATATAAAGTTCTTGTTTCTCTGCCAGCACACGATGTATCGAGCAAGTTACATGTTGATCAGTTATTCGATGAATATGTAAGCTATATAAAGGAGTTAAAACGAAAGCTTGGTCCAAATTGGGACTCGGTAACTGGATTTTATTATCCAAACGAAGCCATATACTTCTATGGGACTCAAAATTACAGCTACTCGCAACTTAAAAATCAATCGCAAGTTCAGTTGTTGGAAAAACTTTCGGAGTATATAAAGAACAGTGACGACGTAGACGGAGCTACTTCTTTTGCATGGGCTCCCTATTATGGTTTTGGCCCTAATAGGGAAAAGATAGTGGAAACAATTGCATACATCGTGGACGAGACAATGATCTTTGATGATGTGTATATTCAACCCCACTATTATTTTGACAAAGACAGCGCAATAAATTTGCAGCCAATTTACGATAGCGTGAAAGAAGGAAGAATATATGGGGATGGTGGTCGGTTGGTTGCAAAGAATCATTTAGATAAAACGAAAATCGGAATTCAAATGGAGATTGATTCAGGGTATTTTACCGATACAGGGAAAAGAGAAAGGTATGACCAGACAGTTGATAAGTTCAAGGAACTTCTAGGCGAAAAAGGGCGATTCAGCTTTTACATGGGATCTAAAGGCTTAATAAATCGATTTAATATTCCATACTTCAAAGAAATACTAGATAAAGTAAACGAATTCTATACAAAATGAGTTTATGCAAGCCGATTCCTCTATTGTGAAGGAATCGGCTTGTTTTATTTTTGGGCGGAGGATTGCTGGGATTATCTGCATCTTGTTAACAGTTGGCAAAGCCATGAATGTCTCATCGTGATCCATTTCAATAATGACGGGGGAAAAGGGTTGCAAAAAGGAATGAATTGCTTACAATAGTAAGGTTGGAAAGGGAGTGTATGATGAGTTTTTTTAGTTTGATTCTATTTGGGCTTTTTGTTTTTTTATTTATCAGGGAAAAAAGACGGATCAGTCTTTCATTCCTGTTCATGGCGGCTGTAGCAAATTTATTCTTGGACGTGGTGGCCTTTTCTAACCAGATTCCGTGGGTGAACTTAATTATAGCCGCGGTTATCCTTGCCTCTATTCCTTTGAGCGTACTGTTTGTGAGTATATATTTGCTGCTTAACGGACGAATTATGCTGAAGAAGGAAAGCAAGAAGCTTGCGAATATGTTGTCATTATTATTGAGTCTCCTGATCTTTGCGATGATCGGCATGTTTTTCTACATTTTCTTTATTTCGTATAATGATAAATTTGCTGTTTTTTATCTCGGGACGCTGCTCATCTTCATGTACTTTTCCTTTGTATTCGTCAGCTTTCTGGCGTATGCGATCTTCTATCATTACTGGAAAATATGGTACAAGCCCGATTTCATTATCGCGCTTGGCTCTGGTCTAATCGGAGGGAAACGAGTCCCGCCGCTTCTAGCGTCACGTTTGGATAAAAGCATTGAACAATATATGAAGTATCATCAAGTGCCTAAAGTTATCGTGTCGGGCGGCCAAGGGCCGGACGAATTGCTTAGTGAAGCAGAGGCAATGAAGAAATATATCGTGGCGAAGGGAGTTCCAGAGCAGGACGTGCTTATGGAGGACAAATCTCGCAACACGATGCAAAATATGCTGTTCTCGAAGGCCATTATGGACGAGATGAAACCCGATCATAAAAGCATCTTCGTCACGAACAACTATCATGTATTTCGGGCAAGCATTTATGCGCGGCTC
>Ga0102589_1002808_pt1 | contig 19234 bp, 21 predicted proteins | sample AraplaMF_Col_mLB_FD_76858 | JGI IMG/M metagenome (GOLD analysis project Ga0102589, IMG submission 76858) | Arabidopsis root microbial communities from the University of North Carolina, USA - plate scrape MF_Col_mLB | ecosystem: Host-associated > Plants > Roots > Endosphere | place: USA... | reverse complement strand
GTCAATTTTCATTCTTTCCCAAAAAATTGCCAAAATTCTTATCATGGTTTATGATACAACAAATATTTATTAAAATCTCCACATTAAAGCTAAGTTCACAAAATGTTCACATATTCAAAATATTTAATTAGAAAGGGTTTACATTCAATAAAAACCCTTTTAAACATTCATGTTAAGCATACAATATGTTACAAAAATGTGTCAATTACTTAAATTAAAAAACTATTAAAAAACGCTTACCAATTTTTAGTCTTCTACATATACTCTAGAAACATTTACATAAGATTCAGTTGCACTCTCATATTGTTTACGTTTATAAAAGATCACAAACTTGTAAATACCACTTTTCGGGAAGTTTTTTAACACCAACTCCTTCTTTATAATTCCGCGCTCACTGTTCTTTTGTTGATCAATGACATCTATTAACCGAAATGTCTCTGCTTCAAAAACTGCAATCTTAAATTCCTCAACTTTACTCGGTAAATATAATTCATATTTATAACTACCCTTACCTTTCCCTTTCACCCTACCAAAGTGAAATCCCATCACAGTAGGAAAATTCGGTTCTCCTTGCAGTAATAAGTAAGGCATTCGTAATGTTTCATCTGGTGTACTAATCGTAATTGCACCATCATAAAATCCATCTTTTAATACCTTCGTATCTACCGTCGCATGAAGCTTGATGGACTTAGAGGTGTTTGCTGGAATTGTGAAAGGTTCTGGTAATACCCATTTTATTCCGTTAACCTGTTGTTTATTTATCGCCATTACTTGTTTTGCTTTATTTGATTTATTAGAAACCCTAACAGTGAATTCTTTCTCTATTGGCGTGCTTTCTTTCTTTGTAACACCTAAAGATAAAGAGGTAGGATAAAGCGTTGTTTCAGTTTCTAAAGCTTTATCAATATCCAGTCTACCTGCACCTTGTTCGTATGAATGATAGATTGTTTTATTATTCTTATATAATGGTGTAGCCGTATTGACCAAGACGCTTTTTAAATCATCCATACTCCAATTTGGATGTAATTGTTTTAGTAAAGCAGCCGCACCCGCAACATGTGGACTTGCCATACTCGTACCTTGTAATGATAAATAACCTCCGGGAATTGTACTTTTAATTTGTACACCAGGTGCAACTAAATCAGGTTTCATTTGCCAAGTCCCAGTAACTGGACCTCTTGAACTGAAATCCGCTAGCACATCAACCTTTTTTTCTTGTCCTGTTATTGCGATCGTTTTACCCTTTTCTATTTCTTTTTGAATCGCTAATCCTACTTTTCTTGAGACCGTAGCAGCAGGAATTTTTATATTCCCTTTGATTTGTCCTACAAAATCGCCATCCACATTATTAAAGACGATCACTGCTTTCGCACCCGCTGTTTCTGCATTTTTAACTTTATCTGTAAATGTAAGCTTCCCTCTTTCTAGCAAAACGAATTTATTTCTCACTCTCTTCATTTCACTCTTATCTCCGTACTGCTTAAAAACAATTTTACCATCTAAATTCCTTGGCCATTTGGAAGATCCAATCATTGGAGTAATAATTTGTTCCTTTTCTTTTATGTGAATAGAAGGGAAATATAATGGTGGATAGCTCGCACCGACCGATAGTGCTTTTGCAGCAGTTGCAGGTGATCCAACTGTCCATAATCCAGGACCAGAGTTTCCTGCTGCGGTGATTGCTAGTACACCTTTTTCAACCGCCTTGTTTAAAGCAATACTCGTTGGCCAATCCGGTCCATTTACTTCATTACCTAGTGATAAGTTGATAATATCGACCTTATCCTTTACCGCGCGTTCGATTGCAGCTAATACCGTTTCTGATGTTCCTACCCCACCTGGTCCAAGTGCTCGATATGCATAAATTTGTGCTTTTGGAGCTACACCTTTTCTTTTACCATTGGCAGCAATTACACCTGCGACATGAGTACCGTGGAACGTACTTCTTTCTTCAAGCCTTGTCTCCATCGGATCTTTATCCTGGTCGATTGTATCGTATCCCCCACTATAATTTGTTTTTAAATCTGGATGTCGATAATCAACCCCTGTATCAATTATACCTACTTTAATACCTTCACCCGTGATGATTCTTCCTCTTTGATCTCGATAATTCTCAGCTTCATCTGCACCAATAAAAGGAATACTCTCCTCTACGTGTGCTTTGTATGTAGTTACGAAGTGAAAGTCATTTACTAAAGGCATTTTTGCTATTTCAGCTAGTTCTTCTAGAGAGCCAGACACGGAAAACCCATAATATGTTTCAGTAAATTTTTGTCTGACCTTTATATTAGGGTAATTTTTACCCATATATTTTAGTGCTTGCGTTAACATCCCATCTTTAATCGAAAATAAGGCTACTTTTTTCTGTTGTTCTTTTGCCAAAACAGCATAATTCTTCATTGGAACAAGAAAGAAAACCAGACATATAATTATTTTAAAATAATACTTTTTCATTCAATGAACTTTCTCCTTTTTAGACATTTATTTTCCTATATCTTCTCTCACTACTCCTTCATTCATGTATAAAAAGGAAATTTTCTCTAAAGAGAACATAAATTTCTAATTACTATTTAAGTAGTTCAACCCTTGAGCATTAACTCTAGAAATCAGCCAATAAAAAAAGACTAACTAATCAGGTTAATCCCTAAAAGTTAGTCTAAAATCTACCAATATATTTGAAACTCATTAATTTTTTAATTCCGCCTGGTTAAAAAGTTGAAATCTTTTTTGATTTACAACTGATTTTACTTCATTAATAACGAAGTATAAAACTGCCGCGCCTAAAACAACAATCCAAGTTTTCGTTACAACTTCATTTTGCCATACACCTAGTATCATTAAGAATGCAGGAAGTGTGATTGTAATCCAAGATTGAATCATAGCAACGATCCCTGTATATCTTTCAATTTTCTTCCCTAACACTAAGCCTGCAAAGAATAAGTACCATAAGTAAGCCCAAAGAACCCATAATAATCCGTTCACAATATCATGAATCATAATAAAGCTTACTAATGCATATAAAACAGACATAATTGAAACCCAAAGTGAAAACCAACCTAAGCCAGTGCCATTAAAACCTTTTAAATTTGTAAATCCATTATATAAGTAAGTTATTCCGAAGAAGAAAATACAAGCAAGATTATATAATTCCCACTTGCCACCTCCCATGTTCGTTAATAAATATAAAGGAATGATTACTTGTAATGCACCAACAAATATATTTAAAAGTGACGCACTTTTAGCATCGGCTTTATTTAGTAATACAAGACTATTTAAAAATAGAGTTGCACCAGATAAAAGTAATCCTACTGTTGCCATAGCGATACATCTAATAAGAAAGTAATGATCTTATTAAACTCAACCCTCCTAGAAATATGATATAACGTAAAAAAGTACAAGCGCTTGATATAAAATCAAACGCTTGAATCAATTTAATTTAAAACGATACCTACGATAATCGCTGTTAATACACTTACTAATGTTGCACCGAATAATAATTTAAGACCGAAACGAGCTACAACATTACCTTGTTTTTCATGTAAACCTTTAACTGCACCTGCAATAATACCGATTGAAGAGAAGTTAGCAAATGATACTAAGAATACAGAAACGATTCCTAAAGTACGTGGGCTAAATTCCTTCGCTTGTTTACCAAGATCCATCATAGCTACGAACTCATTTGAAACTAACTTAGTAGCCATAATACTACCAGCAGAAACTGCTTCTTTAAATGGTACACCCATAATGAATGCAAATGGAGCAAATACATAACCAAGAATTCCTTGGAATGAAATACCGAAAATCATATCAAAGATATTATTAACCGCACCAATGATTGCAACGAAACCTATTAACATAGCTGCAACGATAATTGCTACTTTAAATCCATCTAAAATATATTCGCCAAGCATTTCAAAGAATGTTTGTTTTTCTTCTTCTTGAACTTCTAAAATATCCTCTTCAGCTGTTACTGTGTAAGGATTAATAATTGATGAAATAATAAAACCACCAAATAAATTTAAGACAATAGCAGTTACTACATATTTTGGCTCGATCATTGTCATGTAAGCACCAACGATTGACATAGATACTGTTGACATTGCCGAAGCACACAATGTGTAAAGACGATTTTTAGGTAAGTGTCCTAATTGTTTCTTAACTGAAATGAAAACCTCTGATTGTCCTAAAATTGCTGAAGCTACAGCGTTATAAGACTCTAATTTACCCATCCCATTAATTTTACTTAAGATTAAACCAATGTATTTAATGATGAATGGTAGAACTTTTGTAAATTGTAAAATACCAATTAACGCTGAAATAAATACGATTGGTAATAATACATTTGTGAAGAAAGGAAACGCTCCATCATTTGCTAGTCCACCAAATACGAAGTTAACACCTTCAGCAGCATATTCTAATAATTTACCGAACCCATTTGAAATACCTTTAATTAAGAATAAACCAACATTTGTATTTAATAATAAGAAAGCTAAAACGATTTGAATAACTACCATGATTAATACTGGACGATATTTGATGTTTTTACGATCGCTACTAGCAATAAAAGCTAGTCCAAATACAACTAATAGCCCAATAAGTGCGATAATGTATTTCATGTTACTCTCCCCCGAGATTTTGATTATTTTTATATAAGCGCTTTCAAAACGTACACAGTTTTAAACTTGTAAGATGTCAGACAAGTAAAACGCTTGTTAGATGTCAGACAACTATTAATCTACTATATATTAAACTTCTAAATCTTTCGAGCTAAATAACCCTGGTAATAATTGGTTAATTGTCGTTTCAGCGATGTCACCCTTTAGGTTTGTTAAGAATACTTTCGTGTTTTCATCACTAAATTCAGCAATAACTTGTCTGCATGCACCACAAGGAGAAACTGGTCCCTCTGTATCCCCAACAATTGCGATCGCTTCAATTTTACCTGATCCTTTACCGTTAGCTACTGCACTAAAAATAGCTGTTCTCTCAGCACAATTTGTAAGACCATATGAAGCGTTTTCAACGTTACAACCAGTAAAAACTGTTTGATCATTCATCATAATTGCTGCGCCTACTTTAAATTTTGAGTAAGGAGCATATGCATTTTCTCTTGCTTTTATAGCTTCATTTATTAAAGATTGTGTATTCATCTCTTTTTCACCTCTAATGAATAGTTTGGCAATTCATTTAAAAGTGTGTGAGTTTTGTCTTCGCTTTTACATATTAACAATGAATTTCAGAAAGAGCAATAACCCACACACTTTTTTGTAAATTAAATATATTTAGAAATTAGTAAGCTGTGTTTGCTTCTTCGCCTTGAACAATCTTAACACCTGAGCTAGTTCCAATTCGAGTTGCACCAACAGATACTACATTTTCAAGATCTTTTAAGTTACGAACTCCACCAGAAGCTTTTACGCCTACATTTGCACCAACAGTTTTACGCATTAAAGCTACGTCTTCAACTGTTGCTCCACCAGTTGAGAAACCAGTAGAAGTTTTCACGAAGTCAGCACCAGCTTTAACTGATAATTCACAAGCTCTAACTTTTTCTTCGTCTGTTAATAAACAAGTTTCAATGATTACTTTCACTAAAGCTTTACCTTTAGCAGCTTCAACAACCGCACGAATGTCTCTTTCAACTAATTCGTTATTGTTATCTTTTAATGCTGCAATGTTAATTACCATATCGACTTCATCTGCACCATTTTCAATAGCATTCTTTGTTTCAAATGCTTTTACTTCAGGAGTGTTTGCACCTAAAGGGAAACCAATAACTGTACATACTTTTACAGTTGATTGCTTTAATAATTCACTAGCATATGAAACCCATGTAGGATTAACACATACCGAAGCAAAACTAAATTCTTTAGCTTCCTCAGCTAATTTTGTAATTTCTTCTTTTCTTGCATCTGCACGTAATAACGTATGGTCAACTAAATTTGCGTAACTCATTCGGGTCACTCCTTAAATTAATTTATAATGTAATGGAAATAAAGATGTCATTTCCTGCTTTTAAAAATATCTTTGGTATAACTAATTGAATATGCTTTTACTATATCACCTTCATGAAATTTTGTAAAATATAAATTGAACTTATGTTCATGGTTAGTTTTTCCTGTAAAAAAACCTATACATGATTAGTTTTCCAACTAAACATATATAGGTTTTTATTCATTATTTATTTCTAATAATCGCTTAGCTGTAAATTGGTCCGTAATTAAAATATTGGCGTATTTACCGACTAAAGCGCCGTGAATCGCATCAGTTTTTTTCTCTCCACCTGCCACTAGAATGGACTTTTCTTTATTTCTTAACTCATCTAATTCAATCCCGATTGTTCTGCTATTTAGTAAATTTGAATAGATTTGTCCCTTTTTATCAAAAAAACGTGAGCAGATATCCCCTACTGCATATGTTTGTATATCCTGTTCTTCTTCTTCATTAAAGTATCCGACTCTAAACAACAACGCATCTTTTTTTACTGTACCAACAGTAAAAATTCCTATATTGGATTGTTTACCTAGCTCAATCAGCCTTTCTATGTGACGGTCTGATTCAACCATTTGCTTTACTTGAGGATTATCGAAAATGACTGGCAAAGGTAAATATCTAGGAATTGTATTAAACGCTTCAGCGAACATGTTTACAGTTTCAGATGCATATGTATTCGTTTTTGAATAGCTGATCCCGCCATTTAACTGAATAACTTCTACACCTTTTACAGACTTCTTTTCTAATTTTTTAGCAATGTGATACATCGTGGTACCCCAAGTAACCCCTACAATATCACCATCATGTACAAAATCACCGAGTACATCTGCAGCCTTTTTGGTAATAATTTGTGTGACTTCACTGTAATCATCAATTGGTGAATAACAAACCTCAACTGATTGTAAATTATATTTCTTTTTTAATTCTTTTGCTAAGTCATGATTATCTTCTAAAGGGTCAATAATTTCAATCCGTACATACCCTAGTTCCTTTGCTTGTTGAAGTAATCGTGAAACAGTTGGTCGAGAAATACCTAATTTATTAGCGATTTCTTGTTGACTAAAATCTGAATCATAATACAATCTTGCTGCATCTATTATTAACCGCTGTTTTTCTAGTGACATTCCACGTTAATCCCCTTTTTTAGCCAAAGCAATTTCCGAAACAAATTTTTAATTATTATAACTCTAAATTTAATTTATACCAACATTGTTCTTTGAAACTTTTCCAATTTATATAAAATAAAAAAGCTTTCCATATAGGAAAGCTTGGTGTCCAGACGTTTATAAAATTTAGAAACCAGACTGCGTTTTTTATTTCGTACCAAATAAACGATCTCCTGCGTCCCCTAGTCCAGGTACGATGTAACCATGATCGTTTAACTTTTCATCTAGTGCAGCTATGTAAATATCTACATCAGGATGTGCTTGTTGTAATATTTCAACACCCTCTGGAGCAGCAATTAAGCACATAAACTTAATGTTTTTAGCACCACGTGTTTTTAATGAGTTAATCGCCTCAACAGCAGATCCACCTGTAGCTAGCATAGGATCGATTACAATGAAATCACGTTCTTCTACATCCGTAGGAAGTTTAACATAATACTCTACTGGCTTTAATGTTTCTGGATCACGGTATAAGCCTACATGTCCAACTTTTGCTGCAGGAACAAGTTGTAAGAATCCGTCGACCATACCTAAACCTGCACGTAAAATAGGAACGATTCCTAATTTTTTACCTGCAATTACTTTTGATTTTGCAGTTGCAACTGGCGTTTGAATTTCAACTTCTTGTAAAGGAAGATCTCTTGTAATTTCAAATGCCATTAACCCTGCAACTTCATCTACTAAAGCTCGAAATTCTTTTGTTCCAGTATCTTTACTACGAATAAGTGTAACTTTATGCTGAATTAACGGATGATCAAAAACGTATACTTTACTCATTAATATCGCTCCTTGCAAAGACTTAGTAATATATTATCTTTAAAAAGAATACCGAAAGAGATTAAATAATTCAAGTCACAACTTAAAATCGTTTTCATTTCATTTGCCTTTTTTACAAAATATTGTCCTTATTAACATACTCAAAAATATATCGGAATAATAAAAGACAATGAAAAAATCCTTCAAAGAGTTAATAAATAAACTACCTTAAAGAGAATTTTTTCATTTTTATATAATAATTGCATTCATAAACCCACAAGTCTTACAAGCTTTTTAGAAACTTTATATCAAATGAATATTTTTTGCATTTTTGTATTTAAATTAGGAAATTTAGAATTCATATATTTACTAACAAATGTATCAAGTCCAAATTTACCAGCATTTGAACCAGCAATGATAATAAAGATACCTAATAAAACCAGTTGAGGATTCGTACTTGTCGTTCCACTAAAAAGGAATGCAAAATTCATAACTAACCCAAAGAACATCGCAGTTTTTGTAAAGCAGCCAAGGATTAAACCAAGTCCTACTGCAAATTCTCCAATTGGCACTAGGAAGTTAAATAAATCTACACTTGGTAAAGCAAAACTTGTTAAAAAGTCAGCCCACCACGGTTGTACTGCCGGATGATCTCCAGTCGCACTAGCAATAGCTCCTTTTAGAAATCCTGTTGCGTCAAATCCCCCACCAGTTAATTTACCCCAGCCTGCATCTATCCAAGAGTAGCCTAAGTACAGACGAAGCACCGTTAAAACACCGGCTGCTATTTTATTTGTTCTTAAAAATGTAATAAACATAAACTTTCCCTCCGTCAATTTTATTTATGATTACAATTATATTTTAACTAATTTCACCTACACTTTGTGAATGATTTCACATGTTATATTGAATTTATTGTGTCTGAAGTCAAAATATTCTTACTATTACATATAAAAAAAGCAGCCATATAAATGGCTACTTGGATTGATTAATATGCAGGATATAAAACGTATTTACTTGATAACGCATCAACACGTTTACGTGAAGTTTCAAGTACTTCTTCATTTTCATGATTCTTCAATGTATCTGCAATTATAGAAGCTATTTCATCCATGTCTTCAAGTGTAAATCCACGAGACGTTACTGCAGCTGTACCAATACGAATTCCACTTGTTACAAATGGGCTCGCTGGATCAAATGGGATTGTATTTTTGTTACAAGTAATACCCACTTCATCTAATACATGTTCTGCAACTTTTCCAGTTAATTCTAATGAACGAACATCAATTAAGATTAAATGATTGTCAGTACCACCAGATACTAATTGGATTCCTTGTGCTTTTAACGCTTCAGCTAAACGGTTCGCATTATCAACGATCGCTTGAGCATACACTTTAAAGTCTTCTTTTAAAGCTTCACCAAATGCTACTGCTTTAGAAGCAATTACATGCATTAATGGTCCACCTTGAATACCTGGGAAAATTGATTTATCGATTGCTTTTGCATACTCTTCTTTACATAAAATCATACCACCACGTGGTCCACGTAATGTTTTATGAGTTGTCGTTGTAACAAAGTCAGCAAAAGGTACTGGATTTTGATGAAGTCCAGCAGCTACTAAACCAGCGATATGTGCCATATCAACCATTAATAATGCTCCTACTTCATCAGCGATTTCACGGAATTTTTTAAAGTCGATCGCTCTTGGATATGCACTTGCACCAGCAACAATTAGTTTCGGCTTATGTTCGCGAGCTTTTTCTAATACATCTTCATAATTAATAACTTGAGTTTCTGGGTCTACTCCGTACTCAACGAAGTTATATTGAAGTCCACTAAAGTTAACAGGACTTCCATGAGTTAAATGTCCACCATGTGATAAATTCATACCTAATACTGTATCACCATGTTTTAAAATCGTGAAATAAACTGCCATATTTGCTTGAGCACCTGAATGAGGTTGTACATTTACATGCTCTGCTCCAAAAATTTCTTTCGCACGGTCTCTAGCAATATTCTCAGCGATGTCTACGTATTCGCAACCACCATAATAACGTTTACTTGGGTAACCTTCAGCATACTTATTCGTTAATACTGAACCTTGTGCTTCCATAACTGCTTCACTTACAAAGTTTTCTGAAGCAATTAATTCAATTTTAGAACGCTGTCTTCCTAATTCTAACTGAATTGCTTCATACAATGATGGATCTTGCTTTTTTAAATTTTCCATGGCTACATCCCCCTTTTAATAAAACACGAACATTATTAGTATAAATTAATAATATCATTCGAAAAAACGACCGAATTCCATTCTATCTTACCATGATTTTCAGTAGAAATAAATCTTTTATCTTTGATCTATATAACATTTCGTCCTAGAAGTTCTTAAATCCTCTTTCACTATCTCTTACAAATTAATTTCTTCTTCTAGGGAATAGATTGCTCTTTCTCCACCAATTAATTTTGGACGAGTTTTTGCGATTGAAATGTGAGCTTGTCCAACTTCTTGTATACTTGTTCTTAATGGAACTGCGACATGTTTTAAATGCATTCCAATTAATGTATCACCAATATCAATTCCAGCGTCAGCTTTAATAAACTCTACTATTACAGCATTTTCTAAATTTCTAAAAGCATAAGAAGCTAATGCACCACCAGCTGTTCGAACAGGTGTTACTGTAACTTCCTCTAGTGACTGTTGTTTCGCCGTCTCTTTTTGAACAACAAGTGCTCTATTTAAATGTTCACAGCATTGAAATGCCAATTGCACTCCAGTCTCATTTTGAAACGCTTTAAAAGAGTCAAATAATACTTTTGCAACCTCCATTGTCCCAGAAGTACCGATTTTTTTCCCACTTACCTCACTCGTACTACAACCAACTACCAAAATATGTTCACTAGTTAATGTAACTTGTTCCTTAAGCTCAGATAAAAGTGTTGTCATTTGTTGCTTTACTAAACTCAATTCTTCAACCATTCTTAGTCCTCCATTTATTAAGGTTTATTGATTTTTTGAATTAAAAAAACCGATAATCTTCAAAAGCTTTTTCGGATTAACGGCTAGTTTGTTTTATTTCATTACATTTGTTTTTCGTATTCTTTAATTTTATTTACTCGATTTTCGTGACGTCCGCCCTCAAATTCAGTTGTTAGCCAAATTTTTGCTATATCTCTAGCTAACCCTGGGCCAATTACTCGTTCACCCATCGCTAGCATATTAGTATCATTATGCTCTCTAGTTGCTTTCGCACTGAAAGTATCGTGTACTAATGCACATCGAATACCTTCAACTTTATTTGCTGCAATTGACATTCCAATTCCAGTTCCACAAACTAAGATACCGCGGTCAACCTCACCACTCGCAACCATTTTAGCAACTGGGAAAGCATAATCAGGGTAATCTACAGATGTACCACATTCACAACCGAAATCCTTATATTCAATACCCATTTCATCCATTAAATTCATAATTTCCTGGCGTATGTTAATTCCACCGTGATCAGATGCTATTGCTACTTTCATATGACAGTTACCCCCGTTATGACTTCATGTTATATACTACTTTTTACCATAAATATATTTCTCTTCTATATTACACTATTATGTTCAGATAATGTGATACTAATTATGCTTTTAATCAGTCAATCCTCATCATTTTTATTAACGATTTTCTTTATTAAACCTTCTAGTTCATTTAGCGTATTTTCATATTTCAATAAAGAACCTCCATATGGGTCCGAAATTTCTCTATGATTTCCGTTCGCATACTCATGTAATGTAAATATTTTTTTTTCATAATTAGGATATTTAGAGACTAAGAACTGTTTATGATTAGCAGTCATTGTTAATACATGCGAAGACCAATTTAATAAATCCTCTGTCACTTGTTTTGAGGAATGATTTATTGATATACCCTTATTGTTCACTGCAGTTATTGCGTGCTTAGAAGCTGGTTCCCCAGGCATTGCAAAGACCCCCGCAGATTTTGCTTGATGACCATCATTCCCATAATGATTTAGAAGAGCTTCTGCCATCGGACTTCTGCAAGTATTCCCTGTACATACAAACAATATGTTTTTCATAAACTTCCTCACTTTCTGAATCAAATCTTGCTATTTATTTATACATTTATATCGTTTTTTATCTACTTAATAATAAACCATTATTCCTCATAAGTATCAAATCTTATTACTTGTTTTATACCACAATCCCCTAAAAATAAGAAAAGGATGGAGCCAATGTTTTTCAATAGCCCATCCTTTTCTCTATTCATTATGTAGAAAAAAATAATAATTTAAGTCCAAATAATAGTAAAACAGAACCACCTAGTAATTCACCGAACTTCCCTAGTTCTTGCTCTACTCTTCTACCTAATAGTAAGCCTGCCCAAGTTAAAATTGTACTAATAATACCAAAGAGCAGAATCGTTAGCCATGTTTTTGCACCAAATGTACCAAGGCTAATCCCAACCGAAAAACTATCAACACTAACACTGAAGGCAAATAACAATAAACCAATTCCAGTTGGAGAAAACTTATTTTCTTCCTTACCAAATAATGTGGAATATATCATATGAAATCCAATTCCTAGTAATAATACACCACCAAGTAGTACTGATATTCTTCCAAATTTATCTGATAGCTCATATCCAATAATCATCCCCAAAAGAGGCATAATGACATGAAATAGTCCAATCACAAATCCTATATTTAAAATTTGTCTAAATTTTAATTGAATGACACCCATACCTAATCCAACAGAGAACGCATCTAAACCTAGTGCAGATCCCATTATCGTTAATGTAATCATTTCTTCGATTAATGTGCTACTCATGCTTTCCCTCCTAGGACTTGCTATTAAAAGATATGCAAGTCCTACCAATCATATGAGGGATATTAATAAATTTTATTCATTTTATTAAAACTAGCTGTTTTATTCAGAAATAATAGAATGTCCACAAGCTTTCCACAATCGGTTCATAATTGCAATTCCAATTCCTTCGTAAGGGAAAGATTCACAAAAAATAATATCCACATTCTCTTCATTAAATTGACGAATACAATCATAAAGAGATGCCGCGACAGTCGTTAAGTCATTTCGTTTTCCACAAGCTAGTACTACATCAGCTTTATACTTGTTAACGTTCTCTTCTGTTGTTAATATGCCTACTTTTTTTCCTTCTAACTTTGCATTGTGTATAAGTTTGTGTATAAATTCCATACTTCCATTCACTAGATGCATTTGAGCATCTGGTGCATAATGTTTGTATTTCATTCCTGGAGACTTTGGCGCTTCAGTTTCTTTCACAGTTGCTGGATCAATCTCCACATTTGAAACGACTTTTTTAATCATTTCTGGTGTAACACTGCCAGGTCTTAGAATCGTGAATATTGCTTGAGAGCAATCAATTACAGTGGATTCTAATCCTACTCCAGTACTTCCACCATCAACAAGACCTGCAATTCGACCATTTAAGTCTTCAAATACATGCTTTGCTGAGGTAGGACTTGGTTTGCCAGAAGTATTTGCACTTGGTGCAGCAATCGGTAAACCACTTGCTTCAATTAAAGCAAGTGCAACTGGATGATCCGGCATTCTAACTCCGACTGTGGATAAACCAGCAGTTACATATTTAGAAACTTGTTTTTTACTTTTTAATATAATCGTTAATGGCCCTGGCCAAAAAGCCTCCATTAATTTTTTCGCACCATCTGGAATTTCTTCTACAAGCTCATCTAACTGCTTATTATTTGCAATATGTACGATTAACGGATTATCACTAGGTCTTCCTTTTGCTTGAAAAATCAGTTGAACTGCTTCATCTGAAAAAGCATTTGCTCCTAATCCATAAACTGTTTCCGTTGGGAACGCAACAACTTGTCCAAGCTGTAAAATTTTAGCTGCATCCACAATCTGTGGGTAAACTTTATCTTTATTCACAGAATTATCCACATTCCAACATTTCGTTTCCATGATTAACACCTCGCTTAAAAGTGAATATTAGTGTATATATTACAAATTTAGACAATACAAAATGAATGAAAAGCAAGTTTTATCCACAAATTGTGGATAAAACTTGCTAATTTGTGGACAACTTTGTGTATAGTTCTTTTTGATATACTAATACATTTTCATTCTTAATTGTATTTTGATAATGTTCCATTTCTTTAATATGTAGTGAAACATCTTCCACATCTGTCGGTTGAAATCCTAATAAGAGAAATAAATCTTGAACAACATTTTGCTTAGTTAACAAATAAACATGAGAGATCATTTCCTCTTTTAGTTTATCTAAAACACTTTGTAAAAAGACTACCATATGCTGTGAATAAATGGTAGGTGCAACTACTAATGATCTTAATAGTGCTTCATTTTTATATTGTTCATAACCAATTACAGCCTGAGTTGTTCCAACCTCGTCCTCTAATATAAAAAAGGATTCCTGTTGTTCTTGTAGTCCATTTGTAGAAAGTCCAGCTTGTCCTAAAAAAGAAAAAATCGTTTCAAAATCTGAAGGTAAAGATGATCTTATTTTCATGAAAGAACCTCCCTAATATGCTTGTAATACTTTATGCACATAGGGAGATTAATAGAACTAAAATAATTGTTTGAACATGTGGACAAAAAAGCTTTCAACTTTAATATCTTCTTGTTCTTCTGCCTGAACCGCCGCTACTACCTCTACTTCTTCTTTAGATGTGTCTTCTTGAATACTAGATTCAACTTCAGTAGACGTTTCAGTTTCATTTGATTCATCCTTTAAATATGAAAAACCTTTTCCTTCTTCTGGTTCTTCAATCTTTGTTTCTTTTTCAACTTTTTGCTGTGCTTGAAGCGATTCAACTGTTGCATCACCGTTTGAAAAATCTAAGAAACATAATGGTGGAAATAATACACACCACCAGTTTGCACCTTGGCCAGCACCCAGTTTAATTAATACAGCTTCATAGTCACCTGCTGGGTATAAGAAACTACCGTATAACTTTGTTGGAAACTTTACTTTTTTAGAATACGTAATCGTAAATGTTTGCTTAGAGCCTTCTTCTTTTAAAACTCGTTGGACTGTTTTCTCTAAGTCTGGTATATGACTTTGAATGACTTTTTGTCCTTCTTCAAAGCTCGTTAAATCCTTAACCCATGTATTAATTTGTGCATTCACTTCATCTCTAACTTTACGTTTTAATGCCTGATCTCCACTAGAATCACTATTTGCTAGAATTCGTAAACGAACTGCCTTCTTAGGAATCACAACCATTTCATTCCCTTTTGCGTTAGTATCCTGAAGTGGCACTAAAACAGCCGAACTGATTAATAATATAATAAATAAAGAAATTATTTTATAAGTAGTTTTCATTTTAGATTTCATTTTAGATCTCATTTTATCTCCACCATCCCTCTAGGAAACAGTTTAGACAAAATGATTAATTCTTAAACACTACTATTCTATTTTTTTGTATCTGAACTGATTGCATGCCTAACTGATTTCTTATTAGGTTTGATTAAATCATTTTTAATATAATCAATAATGAGCTCTGCAACATTTATTCCGGTACATTTCATGATTGCTTTCATGTGAGCATTAGAGTTTACTTCACAAACAATTGCTTCATCATTCTCACCAAACAATAGGTCAATGCCAGCAAAGTCTACTCCTAAAATGTTTGCGCATCTTAGTGCAAGTTCTTTTTGGGACTCAGTTGGTTCGTATGCAAATGCATCCCCACCTAACTCCGCATTTGCACGAAAATCCGTTTCAGAACTACGTAGCATTGATGCGACTACACGATCTCCAACGACGTATAGACGCATATCTCTACCTTTACTTGATTCAATAAACTCTTGGTAAAGATGAGGAACATATTGTAATTCATCTACTTTCCCCAGAAATTCTTCGCGATTATGAATTAAATACACTTGCATCCCAAAAGAACCATAAGATTCTTTTAGGACAAATGGATAACCTAGTTCTTGTTCAACGACATCATAAAAAGAGTAGTCTGTAATTTTACAGCTAGGATAAACTAATGGGGCATTTATCGTTTTAGGCATTGGCACTTCATACTCAGATAAAATTTGGTATGTTAATGACTTATTATCACAATTTTTAATTGCTAAAGCAGAATTATATACTTTAAAACCCATAATTTCTAAATGACGAGCTAAAGCTGTATCTTTGTCCCAGTATATAATAAAATCTGGCTTTTCTTCACTGTATAATCCTTTTAAAACCGGCTTTCCTTTTTCAATAACAGGGACCAATTCATGGTGCTTTACTAATTTTGTATTTAGACCTTTAGTTGCACAAATCTCTTGCAAATTGAAGAATAAATCCATAAATTTTGACGACGTAACATGTCCATTGTAAACAATCCAGCCATTTAAACTTGTCATATACTCACTCAACTTTCTTAACGAAATCATTAAAATGTAAGTTTAGTCATTCATTTCATCATATATACCATACGATCTTTGCCGTTAATATCAAAGACAACTTCAACTTGTGCCTCATTAAAGGTATTTCTTAATATATCTGCAACTGGTTCTCCTTGACCAATCCCTACTTCAAATGCTACTAATGCTTTATGATTTAAAACTTTAGGTAAATCAGTTGCAAATCGACGATAAAAATCGAGTCCATCTTCTCCACCAACTAGTGCACGATATGGCTCATGCTCCTTTACAACTTCATCTAATTGTAACCAATCCTCATGAGGTATATATGGTGGATTAGACACGACAATATCGACTTTTTTATTTTCATCTACAAAATAATTTAACAAATCATTATGCAGAAAGTTTACATTCGCCCCTAAATGAAGAGCATTTTGCTTCGCTACCTCAATCGACTCTTCAGCAATATCAACAGTATGAACTGTTAGTTGTGGATTTTCAAGAGCTAGTGTAATTGCGATTGCTCCACTACCTGTCCCTACATCAACAAGCTCTAAATGATCCGTTTGATTCCATAGTTTATGCATGCGATTCAGCACACCTTCAACTAATTCTTCTGTTTCAGGTCTAGGAATTAACACTTCATTATTTACAATAAATTTTCTACCGTAAAAATATTCGTATCCAATTAAATATTGAATTGGTTCACCTTCAATATGTTTTTGGATCATTTCTTGAAATTGCAACCAATGCTGTTCTTTTAAATCTTCTCTCATATTCGTCAGTAATTGCGTTCGGTTGTAATCTAAAATATGCATTAATGCAATTTCGCCCACATTTTCATCTCGTCCGTGTTTTTGTAAAAAAAGAGAAGCCCATTTTAGGGCTTCGTATATCTTTGTTGTCATTATTGACTTTGTTCCATTCTTTTTGCTTGATCATCCATAATTAGTGCATTAATGATTTCGTCAATTTTACCTTCGACGATTTGATCAAGCTTTTGAATTGTTAAACCAATTCGATGGTCAGTAACACGGTTTTGTGGGTAGTTATAAGTACGAATACGTTCTGAACGATCACCCGTTCCAACAGCTTGCTTACGGTTTTGATCATACTCTGCTTGAATTTCTCGTTGGAATTTATCATAAACTCTTGCACGAAGAACTTTCATCGCTTTTTCTTTGTTTTTAATTTGTGACTTTTCATCCTGACATGATACAACCGTATTTGTAGGAATATGTGTTAAACGAACTGCAGACATCGTCGTATTTACTGATTGTCCTCCAGGTCCACTTGAAGCAAATGTATCTACACGAATATCTTTATCGTGGATTTCAATTTCAACTTCTTCAGCTTCTGGTAAAACAGCAACAGTTGCTGTAGAAGTATGAATACGGCCACCTGATTCCGTTTCAGGTACACGTTGAACTCTGTGAGCTCCATTTTCAAATTTTAACTTCGAAAATGCGCCCTTACCATTGATCATAAAGATAACCTCTTTAAAGCCACCTAATTCTGTGTAGTTACCTTCAATAATTTCTGTTTTCCAACCATTTACCTCTGCAAATCGGCTGTACATACGGTATAGTGTTGCGGCAAATAATGCTGCCTCATCTCCACCAGCTGCACCACGAATCTCAACGATAACGTTCTTATCATCGTTAGGATCCTTTGGAATTAGTAAAATCTTTAATTGTTCTTCAAGCTCTTTTGATTCTGCTTCAAGTTCATTTAATTCTTCTTTTACCATTTCACGCATATCAGCATCAAGTTTATCTTCAAGCATTGCTTTTGCATCTTTAATCTGTTCTTTTACAGATTTATATTGACGGTACGCATCAACCGTTTCTTGAATATCTGACTGTTCTTTAGAGTATTCACGTAACTTCTTTGAATCGTTTATTATTTCAGGATCACTTAATAATTCATTTAATTTATCATAACGATCTTCTACTGCTTGTAATCGATCAAACATAACTTTCACCTCGACATTTTCGTCTTAATATAGTTACTTTTTCACTTAAGGATGATTTTCTTTCTAAATCATTATCTGTATATTAAATAGAAAAAAAAGATAGTGCAAGAAAGGTCAAACCTTAATCATTTTGGTTTTGGAATGCTGGTTCTGTTCGATGAGAATTTGTAGGTACTTCGTGACAGTGGCGACATCTTGGCTCATAAGATTCAGATGCTCCTACTAAAATAATAGGATCCTCAAATAAAGCCGGTTTACCATTAATTAATCTTTGTGTTCTACTTGCCGGAGAGCTACAAACAGCACATACTGCATTTAATTTTGTTACATGCTCAGCAATGGACATAATTTCAGGTACCTTACCGAATGGTAACCCTCTAAAATCCTGATCAAGACCTGCGCAAATAACTCTTTTACCCATATTTGCTAATTGCTGAACAACATTAAATATCTCATCATCAAAAAATTGAATTTCATCTATTGCTACAACCTCAACCTCATCTGTTACATACTTTAGAATTTGTGATGATTGTGTTAATGCATAAGCAGGTACCTTCATACCCGTGTGAGACACAACTTCAACTTCACTATATCGATTATCTATCGATGGTTTAAATGTTACACAACTTTGTTTAGCAAACTGTGTACGACGAACACGGCGGATCAACTCTTCTGATTTACCAGAAAACATACTCCCGCAAATCATCTCTATCCAACCATTTTTTCTCATCATAAACATTAAGAGTCTCACCTTTCTAAATCAGTTCTATGTCTAATTACATTATTTTTTAAATTAAAAAGCTCTAAGATCTTTCATGTAAGTATCATTTCTATTTATATAAAAATTCTTTTTATGAATTAAATTATTATGTTAAAGGACTATAAATGCGTAAAAAAAGCAGGCAAAGTAGCAATAACTCGCCTGCTTTTCATCTTTATTACCTTAAGACTT
>Ga0102589_1002803_pt1 | contig 19283 bp, 15 predicted proteins | sample AraplaMF_Col_mLB_FD_76858 | JGI IMG/M metagenome (GOLD analysis project Ga0102589, IMG submission 76858) | Arabidopsis root microbial communities from the University of North Carolina, USA - plate scrape MF_Col_mLB | ecosystem: Host-associated > Plants > Roots > Endosphere | place: USA... | reverse complement strand
CATGTTCTGCTGCCGGTCGAGATCTCGGTTCCAGCCAACGCCAGGCCCGGCGAGACGCTGACACTCTCGGCCAAGGCGACCTGGCTGGTCTGCGAGAAGATCTGCATTCCCGAGGAAGGCGCCTTCACACTCGACCTGCCGATCGCGCCGGCCGCTCAAGTCGATGCCGCCGCGCAGGCACGGATCGACGAGGCCATCGCCGCCCTGCCGAAGCCTGCCGGCTTCACCGCCAAGCTGACGGCGAAAGGCGACGACAAGCTCGTGCTCAGCTTGCCCGGCCTGCCGGCCGGTGCCAGCGATGTCCGCTTCTTCCCGGTCTTGGACACGCTGATCGAGCATGCGGCCGAGCAGCCGCTCGCGAACGGCGCACTCACCCTCACCCGCTCCACCGCCTTCAAGGTCGGCACGCCGACGACCGACGGCGTCCTCACCTTCGAGGACAGCGGCGGCAAGCGTGCCTTGGCGCTCAGCGCCGAGGTCGAGCCCGCCCTGCTGCAGGCTGCGGCCGCCCCGGCGCAAGCGCCGGCAAAGGTCGTTCTGCCGCCACCTCCGGCCGAGGACCTGACGCTCCTTCTGGCGCTGGCCTTCGCCTTTGCGGGCGGGCTGATCCTCAACCTGATGCCATGTGTGCTGCCGGTTCTGTTCATCAAGGCGCTCGGCTTCGCCCAGCTGGCGCAGGCGAGCCGCGGCGAGGTGCGCCAGCAGGGCCTGCTCTTCCTCGCCGGCGTGCTCGCGACCTTCTTCGTCCTGGCCGCAGCCGTGATCGCGCTCGGCGCCGGCTGGGGCTTCCAGCTGCAGTCGCCGCCGCTCGTCATCCTGCTCGCCGTGCTGATGACGCTGATCGGCTTCAACCTGATCGGCGCCTTCGAGATCGGTGGCCGCCTGCAGGGCGTCGGCGACGGGCTCGCCAGCCGCAGCGGCCCGGTCGGCGCCTTCATGACCGGCGCGCTCGCCGTCGTCGTCGCGACGCCCTGCACCGCCCCGTTCATGGGAGCGGCGATGGGCTATGCGCTGACGCAGCCGCCGGCCGCGGCGCTGTCGATCTTCATGGCGCTGGCGCTCGGCTTCGCCGCGCCTGTGGTCGCGCTTTCCTTCGCGCCCGGGCTGCTGCGGCTGCTACCGAAGCCCGGCCGCTGGATGATCATCCTGAAGCAGGCCTTCGCCTTCCCGATGTTCGCGACCGCGATTTGGCTGGTCTGGGTCGCGACCATGCAGGCCGGCGCCAATGGCGCACTCGCCGCACTGGTCGCGATCCTCGTCGCCGGCTTCGCGCTCTGGCTGATCGGCGTGACGCGCGGCAGCGGCAGCGCCTTGCGCGCCGTCGCAGCTGCGACGGCCATCCTGCTCGTCGGCGCGGCCTCGGCCTTCGTCATCGAAAGCGCGACGCCCTCGGTTCAGCCGACCGCTCAGGCCGGTGCCGACGCGCCGGGCGTCTGGTCGCCGGCGCGGGTGGCGGAATTGCAGGCGCAAGGGCGCCCGGTCTTCGTCAATTTCACCGCCGCCTGGTGCATCACCTGCCTCGCCAATGACCGGGTGGCGCTGTCGCGGCAGGAGGTGAAGGACGCCTTCGCCAAGCTCGGCGTCAGCTATCTCAAGGCCGACTGGACCAATCGCAATGCCGAGATCGCCGCGACGCTGGCGGAATACGGCCGTGCCGGCGTGCCGCTCTACCTGTTCTATCCGGGGACGAAGGGCGCGCAGGCCGAGGTTCTCCCGCAATTGCTGACACCCGAGACCGTTGTGAGCGCGGCCCAGCGCGCTGCCGGCAAAGAGGTGAAGACCGCCACCGCACGATAACACCGCCCACGCCGACGCATCTGCCACCAACCCATGGAGACAGACATGACAGACGTGACCAGAAAGCTTTTCATCGCCGGCCTGATCAGCGCCGCGCTGGCGCTCGCCTCCGGCGCCGCGATCGCCCAGAGCGCGGCCAAGCCCGGCGCCAAGGCTCCCGATTTCTCGGTCGTCGACGTCGACGGCAAGCTGCAGAAGCTCTCGGACTATGCCGGCAAGACGGTGATCCTCGAATGGACTAACCATGACTGCCCCTATGTCCGGAAGCACTACAACAGCGCGACCATGCAGACCCTGCAGAAGGACATGGCCAAGGACGGGATCGTCTGGCTCTCGGTGATCTCCTCGCCCGCTGGCGAGCAGGGCCATGTCGACGCGGCAAAGGCCAGGGAGCTGAGCAAGACGCGCGACGCCGCGCCAGCCTCGATCCTGCTCGACCCGAAGAGCCAGCTGGCGCGCGCCTATGGCGCCCAGACCACGCCGCACATGTACATCATCGACCCCAAGGGCACGCTCGCCTATGCCGGAGCGATCGACGACAAGCCCTCGTCGAGCGCTTCCAGCCTCAACGGCGCCAAGAGCTATGTCCGCCAGGCGGTAGCCGAGCTCAAGGCCGGCAAGGCGGTCTCGGAACCCGCGACCAAAGCTTATGGCTGCGTGGTGAAATACGCGCCGGTGAGCTGACCGAGGCCGCCGTCATTCTCGGGCGAAGCGAAGCGCAGACCCGAGAATCTCTGGACCAGAGGGCGCCAGCCGGCGCCCTATTCGGGCTGAGATGCTCGGGTCAAGCCCGAGCATGACGCTTGATCTCAAGCCTTCCCCAGCCTGACGCCGCTTTCCGCGTCGAAGACGTGGACCTTGTCGGGGTCGACGCCGATCCAGAGCCGGGCGGCCTGGGCCGCGACCTCGCCGGTAGCCGCCTGCATCACGAAGGGCTTGCCGGCGAGCTGGCCGTGGAAGAGCTGGGTCGCGCCGAGCTCCTCGATGAACTCGACATCGAAGGGCAGCGAGCCGGCGGCGCCTTCCGAGGCGATCTCGATATCCTCGGGCCGCAAGCCGACCTCGACCGCCGTGCCGGCGGGCAGGTCCTCGCGCAGGTCGCGCGCCTGCAGCAGGGCATCGCCGAGCGCGATGATGCCGTGGCCGTCGATCCTGGCCGACAGCAGGTTCATCGGCGGCGAACCGATGAAGGTGGCGACGAAGCGGCTCGCCGGCTTGCGATAGACATCGGCCGGCAGGCCGATCTGCTCGACCTGGCCGCCATTCATCACCACCAGCTTGTCGGAGAGCGTCATCGCCTCGACCTGGTCGTGCGTGACGTAGATCGCGGTGACGCCGAGCGCGCGCTGCAGCTTTTTGATCTCGACACGCATCTGCACGCGCAATTTGGCGTCGAGATTGGAGAGCGGCTCGTCGAACAGGAAGACCTGGGGCTTGCGCACGATGGCGCGGCCCATGGCAACGCGCTGGCGCTGGCCGCCGGAGAGCTGGCGCGGGCGGCGCTGCAGGAAGGGCTCGATGGCGAGGATGCGCGCGGCTTCCTGGACGCGCTTGTCGATCTCGTCCTTGGGCGTGCCGCGATTGCGCAGGCCATAGGCCATGTTGTCGTAGACGCTCATGTGCGGATAGAGCGCGTAGTTCTGGAAGACCATGGCGATGTCGCGGTCGGCCGGCTCGACCTGATTGACGACGCGACTGCCGATCGCGACTTCGCCCGCCGAGATCGTCTCCAGCCCGGCGACCATGCGCAGCAGGGTCGACTTGCCGCAGCCGGAGGGGCCGACGAGGACGCAGAAGCCGCCATCGGGGATGTCGAAGGAGACGCCCTTCACCGCCTCGACGCCGCCGGCATAGATCTTCTTGACGTTGTTGAGCGTGACCTGAGCCATTGGCGGGCTACTTCTCTGTCTCGACGAGGCCCTTCACGAAGAGCCTCTGCATGGCGATGACGACGAAGACCGGGGGCAGCATGGCGAGCATGGCGGTGGCCATGGCGAGCTGCCATTCGGTCAGGGCGTCGGAGGTGGTGATCATCTTGCGGATGCCGATCACGATGGTCTGCATCGAGTCCTTGGTCGTGATCAGCAGCGGCCAGAGATACTGGTTCCAGCCATAGATGAACTGGATGACGAAGAGCGCCGCGATCGTCGTCAGCGAGAGCGGCAGCACCGTGTCCTTGAAGAATTTGAACGGGCCGGCGCCGTCGATCTTCGAGGCTTCGAGCAATTCGTCGGGAATGGTCATGAAGAACTGCCGGAACAGCAGCGTGCCGGTGGCCGAAGCGATCAGCGGCACGGCCAGGCCCTGATAGCTGTCGAGCATGCCGAGATCGGAGACGACCTTGAAGGTCGGGAAGATGCGGACTTCGACCGGGAGCATCAACGTGACGAAGATGATCCAGAACGCCGCCATCCGGAACGGGAAGCGGTAATAGACGATGGCATAGGCCGAGAGCACCGAGATGAAGATCTTACCCAGCGCGATCGTCATCGCCATCACGAAGGAGTTCAGCATCATGCTCGCCACCGGCTCGCGGGTCGAGCCGGAGGTGCCGACGAAGAGGATGCGGTAGTAGTTGTCCAGGAAATGCGGGCCCGGATAGAGCGGCAATTGCCCGTTGATGATGGTGGCGTTGTCCCAGGTCGAGGCGACGAAGGTCAGCCAGACCGGGAAGGCGCAGATGAGCACGCCGATCGTCAGGATGATGTAGGCGATCGCATCGCCCAGGCGGCGGTCCTCGACCATCAGTGCCAGATCTCCGCATCTCGATCCGCCAGCCGCAGCGCCATGGCCGCGACGATGGCTTCGACGATCGCCTCACCCTTTTCGCGACTGGCGCGCCGAGCGTCGCCCCAGACGCCGCTCGGGCACCTCTCCTGGAACGACCGGTAGCGCGCGATCGTCCTGCGGCCCTGCCTGCGCGTCTCCGCGGTTTCCCCGTCATACGCCTCGCTGAGCCGATCGAGGCGGACGAGACCCGGCGCCACCGCCATCATCAGCGAGGTCTCGACCTCGCAGGCATGCAGCATCCCGGGCTGATCCTGGAGCATCGCCGCAACCGTCTTGTTGGCAAAATCAGGATAGCTGACGGCAAGAACCCGCAAGCTGGTCTCGCGGGCGAAGTCCGGCAGGAAGGCATTGAGCGCAGCGATATTGCCGCCATGGCCGTTGACGATGACGACCCGGTGGAAGCCGTGGCGCTCAAGGCTCTTCAGCAAAGCGAGCAGCACGGCGCGATAGGTCGGGATGTCGAAGGTGAAGGTGCCGCCGAAGGCCATGTGATGCTCGGCCATGCCGCACCAGACAGGAGGCGCGACCACGACCGCCTCTCCGCCCACCCGCTCCGCCGCCGCCTTGCAGACCGCGCTGCACAGGATCGTGTCGACCCCGGTGGGGAGATGCGGGCCGTGCTGCTCCATCGAGCCGACCGGCAGAATGACGATGGCATCCGCCGCAGCGCGGGCACGCAGCTCCTCCGCCGTCAATTCCTGCCAGAGCACCGAGGCCATCAGTAGGTCACCTTGCGCTCGATGAAGCGGAACTGGATGGCGGTCATGGCGATGACCATGGCGAGCAGGATCACCGACTGCGCCGCCGAGCCGCCGAGATTGGTGCCGCCCTTGCCGTCGGAATAGACCTTGTAGACCAGCGTCTCGGTCGCGCCCGAGGGGCCGCCGCCGCTGACCGTGTCGATGATGCCGAAGGTGTCGAAGAAGACGTAGACGAGGTTGACGACGAGCAGGAAGAAGGTCGTCGGCGAGAGCAGCGGGAAGACGATGGTCCAGAAGCGCCGCATCGGCCGGGCGCCGTCGATCACCGCCGCCTCGATCACGCTCCTGGGGATCGACTGCAGGCCGGCGAGGAAGAACAGGAAATTGTAGGAGATCTGCTTCCAGGTCGCCGCGAGGATGACCAGCGTCATCGCGTCATTGCCGTTGAGGCGCGGATTCCAGTTGACGCCGAGCGATTGCAGGCCGCGGGCCAGCATGCCGAGCGAGGGGTCGAACATGAAGATCCAGAGCACACCGGCGATGGCGGGCGCGACGGCGTAGGGCCAGATCAGCAGCGTCTTGTAGATCTCGGCGCCGCGGATCTGCCGGTCGGCCATCACCGCGAAGAGCAGCGCCAGCGAGAGCGAGAGCAGCGCGACGAAGACCGAGAAGATGCCGGTGTTGATCAGCGCCTTGTAGTATTCCGGCTTGGCGAACAGGTCGCGATAGTTCTCGAACCAGACGAACTCGGTGGAGATGCCGAAGGCGTCCTGCAGCAGGAAGCTCTGCCAGACCGCCTGGCTCGCCGGCCAGTAGAAGAAGACGACCGTGATGGTGAGCTGCGGCAGGAGCAGCAGCAGCGGGATCGTCAATCCCTTGAAGTGAGCGTATTTCTGCATCGGCCAGCCCGGCGGCAAGGAAGGCCGGGACCGCGGTCCCGGCCTTCGATCCTTCTTGTCTTACTTCGCGGTGCGCTCGAACTGACGCAGCGCCTGGTTGCCGCGCTCGTTGGCCGCGTCGAGCGCCGCCTTCGGCGTCTTCTGGCCGTTCAGGGCCGCCTCGATCTCCTCCGACCAGATGTCGCGGATCTGGACCAGGCCGCCGAAGCGGACGCCGCGGGAGTTGTCGGTCGGCTCCTTGTTGTTGAGCTCGAGCAGCGGGGTCTCGAGATAGGGGTTCTGCTTGTAGAAGCCAGAGGCCTTGACCTTCTCATAGGCCGCCTTGGTGATCGGCAGATAGCCGGACTCGGTGTGCAGCTTCACCTGACGGTCGACGTCGGAGAGGAAGGTGAAGAACTTGGCGACGCCCTTGTACTCGTCGGCCTTCTTGCCGCCCATGACCCAGAGCGAGGCGCCACCGATGATCGAGTTCTGCGGCGCGCCGGCGACATCCGGATAATACGGCATCGGCGCGTTCGACCAGTCGAACTTGGCGTTGGCCTTGACGTTGCCGAAGAAGGCCGAGGAGGTCAGGAAGAGCGGGCATTCACCCGAGGTGAAGCGGCCCTCGCCAGTGTTGGTGCGGCCTGAATAGGAGAACACGCCTTCCTTCTGCAGGTTGGCGAGATTGGTCAGGTGCTTGACGAAGAGATCGCTGTTGATGCGGAACTCGGTGTCGAAGCCGTCGAAGCCGTTGGCCTTGGTGCCGACCGGCACGTTATGCCAGGCGCCGAGCTGCTCGATATTGGCCCAAGTCGTCCAGGCGGTCGAGAAGCCGCACTTGTCGTAGCCGGCGGCCTTCAGCTTCTTGGCGGCCTCGAACACCTCAGGCCAGGTCTTCGGCGGCGCCTCCGGCAGGCCGGCCTTCTTCAGCGCGTCCTTGTTGTACCACATCACCATCGAGGACGAGTTGAACGGGAAGGAGAGCATCTCGCCCTTCGTCGTCGAGTAATAGCCGGTGATCGCCGGCAGATAGCTCTTCGGATCGAAGGTCTCGCCGGCGTCCTTCATCAGGTCGGCGACCGGCTTGATCGCACCCTTAGCCGACATCATCGTCGCGGTGCCGACTTCGAAGACCTGGATGATGTGCGGAGCGTTTCCGGCGCGGAAAGCGGCGATGCCGGCGTTCAGCGTGTCGGGATAAGAGCCCTTATAGGCGACGACGACCTTGTAGTCTTTCTGCGAGGCATTGAACTCCTCGGCCAGCTTGACGACGACGTCGTTGTTGGCGCCGGTCATGGCATGCCACCACTGGATTTCGGTCTGCGCCAGAGCCGGCGAAGCAGCGGCGAGCGCGAACACGCCGGCGGCAGTCAGGGTCTTCAATGCGAAGGTCATGGTCAGCTCCCTCTCAGCCCCCGATACGCGCGGGCGTTGTTGTCGTTGGTGCGCAAGCTAGCATGAAGCCGGGGCGACAGTTCAATGACAAAACGATGACATTTCCGCCCCGTTGTGGACGCGCATCGGCGCACTTGCGATTTCCCGCGGAAGCGGCTGTTCTTCCCACCCTTTCTGTACGCTGCACACAACCCGGATCAGCCATGCCCTCGCTCTCGCTCACGCCCGCCAACACCCTCCCGGCCGACGCCGAGCGCGCCGCGCTGGCCGGCCGCGTCTGGCGGCCGGACCTCGCCGGGCCGTCGGTGGTCAAGCTGCAGGGCGAGGTGGTCATCGACGTCACCGCGACCTTCCCGACCATGCGCGATCTCTGCGAGACCGCCGACCCGGCGACTGCCCTGCGCGCCGCCGACGGCGAGAATCTCGGCTCGCTCGCCGACCTCCTCGCCAACAGCTCGGCCGCCAGCCGCAATGACGGCAAGCCCTGGCTGCTCGCGCCGGTCGACCTGCAGGCGGTCAAGGCCGCCGGCGTGACCTTCGCCGTCTCGATGCTGGAACGCGTCATCGAGGAAAAGGCCCGCGGCAACCCGGCCGCCGCCGCCGCGATCCGGACCGAGATCGGCAAGCTGATCGGCGACGACCTCTCCAAGCTGAAGCCCGGCTCGCCCGAGGCGATGAAGCTGAAGGAGGTGCTGATCGCCCAGAACAGCTGGAGCCAGTATCTCGAGGTCGGCATCGGGCCGGACGCCGAAATCTTCACCAAGGCGCCGCCGATGTCGGCGGTCGGCACCGGCGCCGATGCCGGCCTGCACCCCGCCTCGAGCTGGAACAATCCCGAGCCGGAGATCGTGCTGGTCGTCGCCTCGGACGGACGCATCGTCGGCGCCAGCCTCGGCAACGACGTCAATCTGCGCGATGTCGAGGGGCGTTCAGCGCTGCTGCTCGGCAAGGCCAAGGACAACAACGCCGCCGCCGCGATCGGCCCGTTCATCCGCTTCTTCGACGGCGATTTCTCGCTCGACCATGTCCGCAAGACGACGGTGAGCCTGACCGTCGCGGGCGAGGACGGCTTCACGCTCGAAGGCTCGTCCTCGATCGCCAGGATCAGCCGCGACCCGGCCGATCTCGCCGCGCAGATGATCGGCCCGCATCACCAGTATCCGGACGGGGCGGTGCTCTATCTCGGCACCATGTTCGCGCCGATCAAGGATCGCGACGCGCCGGGCGGCGGCTTCACCCATAAATACGGCGACGTCGTCACCATCTCGGCGCCCGAGCTCGGCGCCCTGGTCAACCGGATGCGTCGCACCGACGAATGCGAGCCCTGGCGCTTCGGCACCTCGCATCTGATGCGCAACCTCGCCAAGCGCGGGCTGCTGTGACGCGCCTCGCTTACATTGACTACCATACCTGCGGCGAGCCGGTACGGATCGTCACCTCAGGCTATCCGCAGCTCACTGGTGCGACGATCCTCGACAAGCGCCGGCAGGCTCGCGAGAGCTATGATCACCTGCGCCGTGCGATGATGCTGGAGCCGCGAGGACATGACGACATGTACGGCGTCATCCCGGTCGCTGCGAGCCATCCTGAGGCCGCCTTCGGCGTGCTGTTCACGCACAACGAAGGCTATTCGACCATGTGCGGCCACGCGACCATCGCGCTCGGCCGCTATGCGATCGAGCAGGGGCTGGTCGAAGCGACCGCGCCGGTCACCCGCTTCGCCATCGAGGCGCCCTGCGGGCTGGTGCGGCTCACCTGCGAGGTCGAGGGCGGCCAAGGCAACTGGAAAGTCGGGAATGTCAGCTTCGAGAGCGTGCCGGCTTTCGTCGAGGCCCGCGACCTCGTCGTCCTCGTGCCCGGCTACGGCGATATCGTCACCGACATCGCCTATGGCGGCGCCTATTACTGCATCCTGCCGGCCTCGCGCTTCGGGCTCGACCTGATGCAGACGCCGGTCGAGGAGATCGTCGCGGCGGCGGGCGCGCTCACCGATCAAATCCGGGCGAGCCGCAGGATCACCCATCCGACCGAGCCCGATCTCGGCTTCCTCTATGGCACGATCGTCACCGACGAGGCCGGGCCAAACGAGGACAGCTTCAATCTCTGCGTCTTCGCCGAGCGTCAGATTGATCGCTCGCCAACCGGCTCCGGCGTCACCGCTCGCATGGCGCTCGACCATGCCAAGGGGCTGATCCCCGCCGGCCAAAGCCGCAGGATCCGCAGCGTCACCGGCGGCACCTTCACCGGCAAGGTGATCGGCCTGGTCGATTTCCCTGCCGCCGGCGCGGTCACGGTCGAGGTCGGCGGCCGCGGCCATCTCGCCGGCGAAGGCAGCTTCGTCATCGAGGCGGACGATCCGCTCGGCCATGGCTTTGCCCTGCCGAAGCGCTTCGCCGAGATCGCCGGCTAGGTCAGGCGCTCGCGGCGCCCCGCCCCGACAAGGCGGTCTCGATCGCGAGCCGAAGGTCACGCGCCGCCTCACGGATGTCGTCGCTACCGAAGAGCGCACCGATCACCGCGACGCCATCCGCGCCGGCCGCAATGACCTGGCCTGCATTGGCGGCGGTGATGCCGGCGATGGCCCCGACCGGAATGGCACCGAGCGCGCGCGCCGCCGCCTGACGCAAGGCGGCGAGCCCGTCGACGCCGAGCGCCGCGCCGGCATTATCCTTGTGCGTGGTCGGGAAGACGCCGCCGATGCAGGCATAGTCGATCTTCACCGAGGCGAGCTCGGGCAATTCGCTTTCGTGCTTCAGCGTCGCGCCGATGATGGCGCGCGGGCCGAGCAGGCGGCGGGCATCGACCAGCTTCATGTCGTCGGCACCGAGATGGACGCCGTCGGCGCCGGACGCGAGCGCGACGTCGACGCGATCGTTGATCAGGAGCGGCACATTGGTTCCATGCAGGGCCGAGCGGATGGCGCGCGCCTCGCGCACCATCTCGCGCGTCGTCTCTGTCTTGGCGCGCAGCTGGATCAGCGTCGCGCCGCCTTCGACGGCGGCGCGCGCTAGGTCGGCCATGGAACGGCCATTGGCGATCTGGGGATCGACGATGCCATAGAGAGTGATGTCGACGGTCACTTGCGCGCTTCCATTCTGGCGGCGAGCGTCGCCGCATCCATCGCCGCGACCGCGTCGATCAGCTCGACCTCGAAGCTGCCCGGGCCGCGGCATCGCTCGGCGGCGATTTCGCCGGCAATGCCATAGGCGGTCAAGGCCGCCGCTGCCGCGACCGCCTTGTTCGCCTCGACGGCGCAGCAGGCCGCGATCAGCGCGCCGGCCGCGCAGCCGATGCCGGTGACCCTGGTCATCAGCTTGTGGCCATGCGCGACGGCAAAGCTCGCCGCCCCGCTCTCAATCCTATCAACCTTCCCGGTGGTGACGCGGGTGACGTCCTCAGCGGCGGCAAGATCGGTGGAGAGCGCCGACATCTCGGTGGCGTTGCCGCGCACCAGAATGTTCGGCAGGCGCAGCACCTGCCCGGCGATGTGCCGGCGCAGCGGCGAGAGCTCGACGAAGACCGGATCGAAGACCACGGGCTTGGCCCGGTCGCGCGCCACCTCCAGCAATTTGGGGATGGCGAGCTCGCTCTCGGCATTGATCGTGCCGATATTGATCAAGATCGCGCCGGCGCCCTCCGCCATCGCCGCGACCTCGTCGACATGGATCGCCATCGACGGGATCGCGCCGAAGGCGAGCAGCATGTTGGCGGTGATGTTCTGCGCCACCGTGTTGGTCAGGCACTGCACCCGCGGGCGGATCTCCGCCACACGGGCAAGGACGGCTGCGACACGCGCTGCGTCGAGCCGTTCCGCAGCCATGACAGCGCTCATTCGGCCGCCGGCAAGTAGAGATTGCCGCCCTTCTTCAGGAATTCCTCCGACTTCGCCGCCATGCCCTGAGAGGCCATGGCTTCGAGCGCCGCGCGCTCATTGTCGCCCATCGCCTGCACCTCGGCGCGCAGGTCCTGGGTGATCTTCATCGAGCAGAATTTCGGCCCGCACATCGAGCAGAAATGCGCGACCTTATGGGCGTCCTTCGGCAGCGTCTCGTCATGGAAGGCGCGCGCCGTATCCGGGTCGAGCGCCAGGTTGAACTGGTCCTCCCAGCGGAAGTCGAAGCGGGCGCGGGAGAGCGCATCGTCCCGGAGCTTCGCCGCCGGATGGCCCTTGGCGAGATCGGCGGCATGAGCGGCGATGCGGTAGGTGATGACGCCGGTCTTGACGTCGTCGCGATCGGGCAGGCCGAGATGCTCTTTCGGCGTGACGTAGCAGAGCATGGCGCAGCCGAACCAGCCGATCATCGCCGCGCCGATGCCGGAGGTGATGTGGTCGTAGCCGGGCGCGATGTCGGTGGTCAGCGGGCCCAAGGTGTAGAACGGGGCTTCGCCACATTCGCGCAGCTGCTTGTCCATGTTCTCCTTGATCTTGTGCATCGGCACATGGCCGGGGCCCTCGATCATCACCTGGCAGCCCTTGTCCCAGGCGACCTTGGTGAGCTCGCCCAAGGTCTCCAGCTCAGCGAACTGGGCCCGGTCATTGGCATCGGCGATCGAGCCGGGACGCAGGCCGTCGCCGAGCGAGAAGGAGACGTCGTAGCGCCGCATGATCTCGCAGATCTCGTCGAAGCGCTCGTAGAGGAAGCTCTCCCTGTGATGCGCCAGGCACCAGCGCGCCATGATCGAGCCGCCACGCGAGACGATGCCGGTGACGCGGCTGGCGGTCAGCGGCACGTAAGGCAGACGCACGCCGGCATGGATGGTGAAGTAGTCGACGCCCTGCTCGGCCTGCTCGATCAGCGTGTCCTTGAACACCTCCCAGTCGAGCTTGATCGGATCGCCGCCGACCTTCTCCAGCGCCTGGTAGATCGGCACCGTGCCGATCGGCACCGGCGAGTTTCTGAGTATCCAGGAGCGGATGTTGTGGATGTTGCGGCCGGTCGAGAGGTCCATCACCGTGTCCGCACCCCAGCGGATCGCCCAGACCAGCTTCTCGACCTCTTCGGCGGCGCCGGAGGTCACGGCCGAATTGCCGATATTGGCGTTGATCTTGACCAGGAAATTGCGGCCGATCGCCATCGGCTCCAGTTCGGGATGGTTGATGTTGGCAGGGATGATCGCCCGCCCGCGAGCGATCTCGTCGCGGACGAATTCGGGGGTGACGAATTCCGGCACCGAGGCGCCGAAACTCTCGCCATCGGCATGGCGCTCCCTGGCGCCTTCAAGCATGGCGGCGCGGCCGAGATTCTCGCGATGGGCGACATAGATCATCTCGGGCGTGACGATGCCAGCCCTGGCGAACTCGTATTGCGTCGCCATCTGGCCGGACTTGGCTTCGAGGATCGGACGCTGCGCCGGGCAGGCCGGGACGAGTTGCTCGGCCGAGATGTTGCCATTGTCGGCGGCGGTGACGGCGCGGCCCTCGACCGTCTCGAAGCCGCGAGCGTCGAGCCAGGCACGGCGCGGCTGGATCAGGCCGGCATTGAGGTCGATCTTGGCGTCGGTCTCGGTATAGGGGCCGGACGGGTCGTAGATGCGCACCGGTGGCTCGGCATCGGTGGTCAGCGCGACCTCGCGGAAGGGCACGCGCATCTCAGGATGCTCGGGCGCAGCGACATAGATCTTGCGCGAACCGATGATGGGACCGGTCGTCACCGTCTGTGGCGCGGCCTTGACGCTGTTCTTCTGGGGCTTGGTGTGGGCGTTCATCTCAGGATCTCCTCCCTCTCAGGTTCAGGAGATCCGGGGCGTCTGACGGTCCAGTCGCTGTGAGGCGGATGCACTGATGGCGCAACCGCGTTCCAGTCCCTCCGCCGGTATGACCCGGATCAGGTTCGACGGGTTCGGCGGTCAGGCCATCTCAGCTCTTATCGAGCACCCCTCGGAACGAGGCGGAGGTTAGAACCGTCCTGATCTCAACGCAACCGGCAAAGGACTGCCGTTCGACGCTGCGCCGGCATGCACCGAAGGCATTGCGCGTCGTGAAGACGGGAAAATCAGGCGGTGATGTCGAGATTGGCGCCCTGGCCGGCGGGGAGGGTCGCCTGCTGCTGTTCGGAGGCCTGCTGGAGCATAGCGACCAGGGCCTGGTCGGAATCGGCGTTCTGCTTGACCATCTCGATCTGCAGCGCCTGCTGCGTCGCAGCCGACTTCATGCTGATCAGGCTTTGGGCGATCGCGACCGACATCTCGCTCATGGCATAGCTCCTAGAGCAGGATGCGAAAAAGTGGGAACCGGTTTTTCGCAGAAATCCTGCTCTGAACTCTTAGAATCGATCACGTTTTATGGCCTTGGATCGATCCGATCCAAGGCCATCGTGATCTCGCCGCCACCATAGGTAGCGAGCCTTACTCAAATCTAAACCCGAAGCGGTGGGCTCTAACGAGTCGGCGCCATGATCGAGGGAACCGGCTTCGGCATGGGGATCTCGCGGTTCGGCTCCGGCGGTCCGGAGCGGTCGCGTGCCATCTGCTCGCGCTCCCGCTTCGCCTCGACGCGGTCGGAGCGCGGCTCCAGCTTCTGAACTTCGCTCGCATTCGGCGACACCGGCACGCCGGGCGCGCGCTGCTGGCGCTGCGTCTGCGGCAAGGAAGACTGCGCGGCAGCGGCTTCCGCCGCGAGCAGCCCTACGGCGAGCAGTCCGAGCAGGACCCATGAATTCTTGCGCATGGCACTCCTCCAGTCAGGCAGGCCAAGGCGAGCCCGCCCGCTAGAGGAACAAGGGTGGCCGGGGATTGTTCCGGGCCAACCATCACGAAAAACCGGAGCGGCTCTGGAGCCGCTCCGGTCTTCCTCACTGCTGGTTCTGGCCGGTGAGCAGCGGCGTGATCCGGCGTAGCGTCACGCGCCGGTTCTCGCGCGAATCGCCCTGCGTCTGGACCTTCGGATACTGCTCGCCATAGCCCTGCGTCGTCAGATTCTCGGCCGGGATCGCGAAGTCGCGGGTCAGGATCTCGGCGACCGATTGCGCCCGCCGATCCGACAGCGACAGGTTGTCGACATCGGAGCCGACCGCGTCGGTGTGGCCCTCGACCATGAAGACCTCGTTCGGCGCCCGCTCGACCGCCTGGCGCACCGCCTGCGCGATGACCCTGAGGCGCCCGGCCTGGTCGGGCGTGACCGTCCAGGAGCCGGAGTCGAAGTTGATCGTGTCGATGTCGACGCTGCGCATATGGGCGCGCAGATCAGGCGAATAGCGGACCTCGTCGAGCGTGTAGCGGCGCGGCACCGGGGCGACCGGCGGCGCGGTGATCGTCTCGTAGATCAGCCGCTCGTCGGCATGTTCGGCATCGACGATGTAGCGCTCGCGCGGGATGCGCAGCTGGGGCGGCGGCAGCACCACCACCTCCTCGGCGAAGCGGGCCTGCGGCCCGTCGCGGCGGACATTGTCGATCATCACGAATTCGCCGCCGTCGCGCTCGCGCCGCGAGCGGCGGATCAGCCGGCCTTCGGCGTCGGTCACCGTGACGATCTGCGTGCCGTCCGGGCGATTGTAGATCGTCACGTTCTCGTCGCCGCGGCGTTCGCTGCGGGTGTCGAGACCGAGATCGCGGAAGCGCTGGGTCTCGTCATAGCGGATCACGGCGCGATCATCGTCGCCGCGGATGATGGTGCGGCCGGGCTCGCGGATCACGGTGACGTCGCCCTCGCGGCGCTCCTCGCGCCGGCTGCGGACATCGTCGAGCCGGCTCGCGCCCTGCGTCGCCATGATGCCGCCGATCGCAGCGGCGCCAAGACCGATCGCGGCGGCGCCACCGAGGCCGATGCCGCCGCGGCGGCCCTGCCGATCAGGCGCCGGCTGGCCGGGCACGGCAGGTTGCGACTGGATCTGCCCGGGCGCAACGCCCGGCTGCGCCGGTGCCGGCACCGTTCCGGGCTGGGACAAGGTGCCGGGCGCGCGGCCGGCGTTCGGCGCGGGAGCCGGCTGGCCGGGGCCACCGAGCGTATTCTGACCGGGCGCGGGCTGCGTCGGCGCCGCCTGCCCCGGCGCAGGCTGGCCGGGCTGGCGATTGAGGCCTGGCTGCTGCTGGGACGGAGCCGCCGGTGCCGGTTGGGCGCCGGGCTGCGAGAGCGTATTCGGCGCGGTCTGTGGCTGACCCGAGGCGGGCGGCGTCGCCTGCCCGGGCTGACGGTTCAAGCTCGGTTGCTGTTGCGACGGGGCCGGCTGCGAGGGGGCCGGCTGCGAGGGGGCCGTGCCGGGCTGCGGCAAAGCGTTCGGCGCACGGCCGGCCGGCGGCGTCGGCTGGCCAGGAGCCGACTGGCTGGGAGCGGCCTGTCCGGGCTGACGGTTCAGGCCGGGCTGCTGTTGCGACGGAGCCGGCTGGGACGGAGCCGTGCCGGGCTGCGGCAAGGCGTTCGGGGCACGGCCGGCCGGCGGTGCGGGCTGACCGGGAGCGGGCTGGCTGGGTGCCGTCTGCCCCGGCTGGCGATTCAGGCCGGGCTGCTGTTGCGACGGAGCCGGCTGGGACGGAGCTGTGCCGGGCTGCGGCAAGGCATTGGGCGCACGGCCGGCGGGCGGCGGCGCAGAAGGTTGGGCGGGCGGCGCACTCGGCCGAGCGGGCGATGCCGGAGGCGCGATCTGGCCCGGAGCCGGCCGCTGCGGCTCACTCGGCGCGGCCGACGGAGCCCGCGGTGCGGGTGGCGCGACCTGGCCGGGCGCGGCGCCCGCAGGCGGCGCCGGACGGCGCGGCTGCTCGGGCTCGGCCCGGTTGGCGGGAGGCGCGGCCTGCGGCGCGGAGGGCGGGCGCGGCGCGTTGGGGTTCACTCCGGCGGGACGTTCCGGCGCAGAGGGGCGGGGGCCCGGGCGTTCCTGGCCACCCGGTGCCGGACGCTCCTGCCCGCCCGGCCGCTGGCGACGCGGATCGGGCTTGTCGTCATCGCCCGACTGGGCCTGGGCAAGCTGGAGCGATGGAGCGGCGAAACTGCCCTGCGACAATACGATGGCGGGGATGATGGTGCCGATCAGAAGCAGGTTTTTCGTGCGCGTCATGACATCCGTTTCCAGTTGTTCTTCCGGAGATGAACGCTCCCGCGCCCTGAATTCCGAATGAACCGAAAACGGCCGAAATCGGGCACGGTTCCGCTGACCCGCGGCAACCGGCCCGAAAATCGCACCCGTGTCAGAGGCCCGCCTGCGCCTTCACATAGGCCGCGATCTCGGCATGCGTCGCGAACCAGACGTCGCCCTTGGCCTTGGCATGACGCACCAGCTCCTCGAGGAGCCAGAAGCGCGAGCGATAGGTGATGACATGCGGGTGCATCGTCAGGAGGAAGAGCCCGCCTTCGGCATAGGCGCCGTCGAATTCGCGCTTGAAGATGTCGAACACCACCTCGGGCGAGGTGTAGGGCCGCAGCGCCTGGAAGCGGTTCATGTTGAAATAGACCGCGTCGTCGCGGATCCACTCGACCGGCAGTTCGACCATGCCGGTCGGCTCGCCCTTCTCGACCAGCTCATAAGGGTCGTCATCGGCGAAGAGCGAGGAATCGTAGATCAGCCCGAGCTCGCGCTCGACGGCGAGCGTCACCTCGGAAAAATCCCAGGACGGGGTGCGCATGCCGACCGGCCTGACGCCGGTGATCTTCTCCAGTGTGTCGGCCGAGCGCAGGTGCAATTCGCGCTCCTGATCGGGCGGCACCGCGGTGTTGACCTCATGGATCCAGCCATGGAGGCCGATCTCATGGCCTTCCGCAACGACGCGGCGCTGCTCGTCGGGATAGAGCAGCGCGGTCACCGCCGGAACGAAGAAGCTCGCCTTGATCTCCTCGCGCGCCAGCATGGAGAGGATGCGCGGCATGCCGGCGCGGTTGCCGTACTGCCCCCAGGAGAGCCGGCCGACCGACTTGCCGCCATCGCGCAGTTCATTGGTCTCGTGATCGACGTCGAAGGAGAGCGCCACGGCGCAGCGCGCCCCGCCCGGCCAGCTCTTCGGCTTGAGGTTGCGGCCGGCCCTCACCTGCTCGACCTTACCGCGCCAGGTCTCCTCCGGCCATTGCCAGGGCTTCAGTTCGGTCATGGCGTTCCTCCTGTTCGTTCAGGCCGCCGCTTCGGGCAGCACCGGCACGGCTGCGAGCAGCCGCTTGGTGTAGTCATGCTGCGGGTTGTCGTAGACCTCGCCCGCCGGCCCTTCCTCGACGATGCGGCCGCGGTACATCACCGCGACCCGGTCGCAGAGATGCCGGACCACCGAGAGGTCGTGCGAGATGAAGATCAGGGTCAGGCCAAGCTCGGCGCGCAGGCGCATCAGCAGGTTGATGATCTGCGCCTGGATAGAGACGTCGAGCGAGGCGACCGGCTCGTCGCAGACGACGAGGTCGGGCTGCATCGCAAGCGCGCGGGCGATGGCGACGCGCTGGCGCTGGCCGCCGGAGAACTGGTGCGGGTAGCGCTCGGTGAAGGCCGGATCGAGCCCGACCGCGGCGAGCCAGTCGCGAACGTAAGCTCCGCTATCAGCCTTACTGACCAGCCCGTGGGCGAGCGGCCCCTCTGCGATGCCCTCGCCGATGCGCATGCGCGGATTGAGCGAGGCGAACGGGTCCTGGAAGATCGTCTGGACCCGGGTCGTGAGCTTCTTCGGCTCAGGCCCCTCGCTCATCACCGGCCGCCCTTCGAAACGCACAGCGCCCGAGGACGGCGCGTAGATGCCGGCGGCCATGCGCCCGAGCGTCGACTTGCCCGAGCCGGACTCGCCGACCAGCCCGAGCGCCTCGCCACGCGGCACGATCAGGCTGACCTCGTCGACCGCCATCACCGCCGCCGGCGGCTGCACGAGGCCGAGCTTCTGGCCGAGGCCGCGCAGCGCGCCGGGCCGCGACTCGAAGCGCTTGCTGACGCTATCGGCGACGAAATAGGGCGCGCCCGGTATTGGCGCCGCGGCGGCCGCCGCCGGCTTGCGCGCGGGCGGGGCCGCATCGGGCACGCCGCCGCCGCGCAGCAGCAATTCGCCCGGCTTGGCGCGCGAGGGCAAGGCGTCGAGCAGCGCGCGGGTATAGGCGTGCTGCGGGCGCGTCAGCACACCCCGCGTCGGGCCGGCCTCGACGATCTTGCCGAGCCGCATCACCACGACGTGCTGGGCGATCGAGGCGACGGTCGCGAGATCATGGCTGATCCAGATCAGCGCCGTGCCGAGCTCGGCGACGAGCTCCTTCATCTCGGCGAGGATCTCGGCCTGGATGGAGACGTCGAGCGCCGTCGTCGGCTCGTCGCAGATGATCAGCTTCGGCCGGTGGAGCAGCGCGATCGCGATGGCAACGCGCTGGCGCATGCCGCCGGACAGCTGGTGCGGGTAGAAATCGACCGTCGCCTCGGGGCGCGGAATGCGGACCTGGGCGAGGCCGGCGATGGCGCGCCGGCGCGCCTCGGCGGCGGAGACCCTCTCATGTGCCTCTATCGCCAGCCTGATCTGCTCGCCGATGGTCAGCACCGGGTTCAGCGTCATCAGCGGGTCCTGGAAGACCATCGAGACGACGCGGCCGCGCACGCCGCGCAATTCCTCCGCCGGCAGGTCGACCAGCTCGCGCCCCTCCAGCTTGACCGAGCCGCCGGCGACGCGGCCGGGCGGATCGATGAGGCCGATGATCGAGAAACCGGTGACGCTCTTGCCGGAGCCGGATTCGCCGACGAGCCCCATCACCTCGCCGCGGCGCAGGCAGAAGGAAACGCCGTCGACCGCCTTGACCACGCCGGCGCGAGTGAAGAACTGCGTGGTGAGGTCACGGACCTCG